>MAAC01018317.1_pt1 | contig 45698 bp, 39 predicted proteins | sample 1115981 | NCBI WGS metagenome assembly MAAC01 (sample SAMN04961126, study PRJNA320927) | seawater metagenome | isolation source: sample BD02T64 sea water enriched with oil for 64 days | place: USA:Gulf of Mexico | collected 2013-07-27 | reverse complement strand
CGGATCATAATGACATAATCAGATAATCCTGGTTGATAGGCACCACCGGCAGTGGCACTACCATGTACTACGGTTATTTGTGGAATACCTGCCGCAGATAATTTCGCTTGTATGGCAAAAGCAGATCCTGAAAAAGCAAACCAGTCACCTAGTTGTTTTAAATTCCCGCCACCACTTTGCGCTAACGTGACAATAGGTAGCTTATTCTCTAAAGCAATGGCTAACATACGCTGGCGTTTTTGACTGCCTAACTGGGTTATACTGCCACCTTTGGTTAAATAGTCATCAATCATCACCATACAGCGTACGCCTGAAATATAACCTATACCGGTAATACAACCACCACCTGCTGCTGAACCATCTTTATCGCCTTCTTGCATGTAGCCACAAAGTGTTGATAATTCAATAAAAGGTGTGGCTAAATCAAGTAATGCGGTTAGTCGTTCACTAGGAGGCAGCAAACCACGCTTAATGTACCGAGGTGCTTTTGCTTGTGCCGTTTTAATAACATTAAGTTCAATTTCTTTAAACTCAAGCACTGAGTTATGCATCTCTTGCCAGTTACGTTTAAACTGTGCTGACTGAGTATCTATTTGTGTTTCAATAATTGACATGTTTAACCCTTGGTTGAAGGCTTGGTTGTAGCTTTAGACGGGAAAATACCCATACCTTTGGCGATAATGGTCAGCATCACTTCATCAGCGCCGCCACCAATAGACATTAAACGGGTATCACGATAAGCGCGAGACACAGAGTTGTCCCACATAAAGCCCATGCCGCCCCAGTATTGTAAACACGAGTCGGTAACTTCTCTTGCTAAACGCCCTGCTTTCAATTTAGCCATAGATGCTTTTAAAGAAACATCTTCGCCATTAAGATAGCCATCAACCGCATCATAGGTTAACGCGCGTAATGCCGAAATTTCGGTTTGCAGCTCTGCTAATCTAAAATAAACCACTTGATTATTTAAGATTGGTTTACCAAAAACATGACGCTCTTTCACATATTCGACAGTGTCTTCAATGCAAAACTCTAAACATTTTAAGTTTGCAGCTGCACAATATAAGCGTTCTTCTTGGAACTGTTCCATTTGATAAATAAAGCCCATCCCCTCTTTACCGACTAAGTTTTCTTGTGGAACACGGACATTGTCGAAGAAAACTTGTGCGGTATCTGAAGATCTCATGCCTAATTTATCTAGCTTTTCAGAAAATGAAACACCGGGTAAATCAGTAGGAACTATCACCATTGATTTATTTTTGTGTGGATTATCGCCCTCGGTATTAAGTAATACACAGAGGTAGTCGGCTTGTGTTGAGCTGGTGATCCACATTTTAGAACCGTTTATAATGTAGTCATCACCGTCTTTTACTGCGGTAGTTTTTATTGCCGCAACATCTGATCCTGCATGGGGTTCACTAACGGCAATAGAGAAAACCGCTTCACCTGAAATGGCTTTAGCAAGATATTTGTCTCGCAACAAATCACTACCGTGTTTAGCCAATGCGGGGGTTGCCATATCCGTTTGCACGCCAATGGCCATAGATACACCACCAGAGCGAATACGACCTAGCTCTTCGGTAAAGACAATTTGATAGCTATAATCTAGCCCCATGCCACCATATTCAGCAGGCTTGTTAATGCCGAGTAATCCCAAGTCACCCATTTTTTTAAATAAATCATGCGCGGGGAATATGCCGTCTTTTTCCCATTGGTCACAATAAGGGTTAATTTCTTTATCAATAAATTGAGAGACAGTTTTTCTTATCGCATCATGCTCTTGTGTAAAAATCATCGGTTAAAACCCTTAACTTTTTTGAAATTACTGTCTTGTTCACCAATAACAACCACCTTTTGAAAAGCAGGTCGTGCTTTCATACGTTTTAGGTAGTCATTTATATGTGGTTGATAATCTTTATCAAAGCCGATTAATTCACCTAAATATAAAGCATAAGTAATAGTAATATCTGCAACGGTGAATTTATTACCACATAAAAACTCTCTGTCTTTCATGTGTTCATTTAAACGATTTAAACGGGCAATGAACCACTTTTGGTAATCTTCGGCTACTTGCTTTGAACGGCGTTCTGGTTTTTCAAATACGCCATATCTTAAAGCAACCGCTTGTGGAAAAGTTAAGGTAGCATCACTATGAAATTGCCAGTTTAAGTAATCAGCATATTCAGGGTGTGAGGGTTCAAGTCCAAAATCATAACGCTGATAACGCTCAACTAAATACAAGCCAATAGCCGATGATTCAGTTAAATGGCAATCACCATCAACAAAATAAGGAATAGTGCCTAATGAATTAACCGCTAAATAATCTTTTTTAAGCACTCGGGGCGGAAAAGGTAATACTTCAACATCATAATCAAAACCCATTTCTTCTAATGCCCAAAGCGGTCTTAATGAACGCGCATTATGGCAATGCCACAATTTCATTTTATTGTTAGTTTTAGTGCTTTTATTAGTTTCAGTATTGATATTAGTATTCATTACTTATTTTAAACCTCGTACTGTTTACAGGCTAAATCACGCATGATTTCTTCAGAGCCACCGCCAATAGCATTAACCCTAACTTCACGGTATAGACGCTCAATTTTAGAGCCACGAATATAGCCAATACCACCTAAAATCTGCATAGCTTCTCGCGCGCAAAATTCCATCGTTTGGCTAGCTTGAACCTTTAACATGGCAATGTCACCAACATTAGGCTTACCTTGCTCTAATTGATAGGTACAGGTTTGTAGGTAGGCTTGGGTGGCATTTATACGCTGTTTCATGTCTGCTATTTTATGACGAATAACTTGGTGCTCACTTAATGCTTTACCAAAGGTTCTTCGCTGTTGAGCCCATTCAACAGCCTCAGATAAACATACACGTGAATAGGCTTCCATGTTTACGATCAAGCCTAAACGCTCTAAATTAAAGTTATTCATGATAACTTTAAAACCTTTGTTTTCTTCACCTAAAAGGTTTGATTTGGGTACGCGTACATTATCAAAATAAATAGTCGCGGTGTCTGATGCCCACCAACCTTGTTTTTTATCTAGCTGGGTTCTGCTAACACCGGGTAAATCTGCAGGAATAAGTAAAACTGATACACCACGAGCGCCTTTATCACCCGTTCGTACTGCGGTAGAAAACCAACTAGAATACATGCCACCTGTAATATAGGTTTTAGAGCCATTAACAATATAATAATCGCCATCACTGGTTGCTGTCGTTGTTAATTGCGCTACATCTGAACCAGCGCCTGGCTCTGTAACAGCAAGTGAAATTCGTTTCTCACCTTTTAACACTGCTGGGCCAACTTCTTGTCTTATGTCTTCATTCGCAAACTTTAATACGCTCGGTAAAGAGATACCATGAACAGAGAGTGCTGCGGTAACACCACCTGCACCCACTCGTGCTAATTCTTCTTGCACAATATGTCCATACCAAATATCTAATCCTTCTGATAAACCACCATAAGCTTCTGGATAGCCAACAGCAAAAATGCCTACCTCTGCTGCTTTGGGCCAAAGTGAATCAGGTATTTTTCCTGCTTCATCCCACGCTTCTGCATAGGGCATTATTTCTTTATCAATAAAGCGCCTTAATTGCATACGCCACTCTTCATGTTCAGGTGTTAAAAAAGGGTTAGTTAAACGGGCACTATCAAAATCTAAAGACATACAAACTCCTAATTAAATAAATGCGGCACTATAAAGTTACTAATAAATAAAATCTCCCATAAATGCTCGCATTTATTTATTATAACAAAAACGTAATGGTGAAATTTTTACTTACAGTGTTTTACTAGCAGTAATTTACTGTTTGCATTACTTACCATATAAGGTAACTACAACTGCGCCACCTAAACCGACGTTATGTTGCAGAGCAAGTTTTGCGCCTGCTACCTGACGATCACCTGCTTGGCCTCTTAAATGCCATGTTAATTCAGTACATTGTGCTAAACCTGTGGCACCAATAGGATGACCTTTAGACATTAAACCGCCCGATGGGCCAATAACAAATTTGCCGCCATAAGTATTATCACCATTGGCGATAAATTCAGCTGCGCCGCCTTCTGGACATAAACCTAAGCCTTCATAACTGATAACTTCATTGGTAGTAAAACAATCATGAAGTTCAATAACATCGATATCTTCAGGGTTGATACCTGAGCTGTTATAGACTTGCTGAGCAGCAATTTCGGTCATGGCTTTACCTGCGGCATAAATAGGGTCTTGCCAAGATTTTTCAGTATCGGTTGCCATCGCTTGCGCTAATATTTTAATGCCATTGGTAATGCCGTGTTTTTTGGCAAAGGCTTCACTACAAACAATCGTTGCTGCTGCGCCACACGTTGGAGGACAGGCCATAGTTCTAGTCATGTAACCATCGTAAATAACTTTATCTTGCAACACTTCTTCAAATGTTAAGGGTGTAGTGAACATTGAATAAGGGTTTTTAACTGCATGGCTACGTGATTTTGCTGACACTTTAGCGAAAATATCTGCTTCAACATTATATTTATCCATATAATGGCGACCTGCAGCGCCAAACGCTTTTAGTGCTAGTGGTCCTTGAGGGGCATTAAAGCGATCTAATACAGGCTCAGTACGATCAAATGGGCTTTCTCTATCGCTCCAATGTGAAGCTAATGCACCACGTTGCATTTCTTCAAAACCAAAGGCTAGTGCACAATCAACTTCACCTGACAATACGGCTTGTCGCGCTAAAAACAGAGCGGTTGAACCACTAGAGCAATTATTATTGACATTAACAATGGGAATACCGCTTTGAATAACATCATAAAAGGCATGTTGAGCACAGGTACTGTCACCATAAATATAAGCGCCATATGCTTGCTGTATTTGCTTGGCTTGAATGCCAGCATCAACTAAGGCTTCATTAATAGCTTTAGCTGCCATTACTCGATAAGGCTCTTGTTGACCGGGCTTACAAAATTTGGTCATACCTACGCCTGCGACAATTACATTACTCATAATTTTTCCTGTTTTTTGGTGCCAAAAACACCTTTTATATTAAGTTGGTTAAATTCTTCTTGGCTAAATGAAAATTCATTCATTAAAATGTCATTATTTGCACCAATATCGCAACCTTTAAATAAGTAGCTTGCTTTACTTTCAGACATATTAATGGCACTAGCGACTTGAGGGATTCCACCAACGTTTACAACCATATTTCTATCTTGTATTTGTTGATGGCTACATGCTTCAGCAAGCGTTAACACTGGCTCTACACATAAATCTAGTTTTTGGAAGAAAACTTGCCAATAACCAAAGCTTTTCCTTTTGATAATATTTTTCAGTTCTTCTTTAAAAGCTTGTTGTTCCGCTATTTCTTGAGACATTGCCATGCCAGTTAAATGCGGTATTTCAAGTGCTTCACACAGCCCTAATCTAAATTTTGGCTCTAAACCGCCAATAGAAAAATAACGCGAGTCTGAAGTTTCATAGTAATCATAAAACTGCTGACCATTTAATAACTCTTCCTCGGCGCCTGTTTCTTTATTAGAGCCTAGATAACTTGCAGCAGACATAGCATTTAAGGTGAATGCTGCATCGGTGATACTAATATCGATATATTGTCCGACACCCGTTTCTAGACGCTGAATAACTGCTGCAAGAAGACCTGCAACTAAGTGCATAGAGCCACCAGCGACATCAGCAATTTGAATACCTGCAGGTACAGGAGCTTGGTTTTTTCTTCGGCTATAATCTTGTATACCTGAAAGAGCAAGATAATTATTGTCATGCCCTGCTCTATCTTTGTATGCGCCTGTCTGGCCATACCCAGTTAACGAGCAATAAACCAGTTTTGGGTTGATTTCTTTTAAAGCGTCATAGCTTAAACCTAGCTTTGCCATAACACCGGGACGAAATTGTTCAATAACAACGTCATACTCTGCGATAAGTTTTTTAACAACCGTTATAGCCTCTGAATTTTTCAAATCAAGTGCTATAGATTTTTTAGAACGGTTCAAGTAACGATGAACGTAAGATGCATTACCATCTTTTTCACCTAATTCTCTTGTTAAATCAAGTCTATCAGGTGCCTCTACACGTAAAATTTGTGCACCTAAGTCAGCTAGAATTAATGTGCCAAAAGGGCCAGGAAGTAAGGTTGAAAAATCTAGTATTTTTAAGTTTGATAATGCTGACATGAGTAACCTTTTATATTGAAAAATGTATTGAAGGGTGCCTTAAAATGTGTATCTAAAAAGACCATGTTTTATTTTTAATTCAGAAAAACATGGCCATTATTACCAATGAAATTTAGACGATTAATCTTTAATTAATTCACGACTAATTATTTCTTTCATTATTTCAGATGTACCACCATAAATACGCTGCACTCTGGCATCAACAAACTCACGCGCAATACGGTACTCAGTCATGTAACCGTAACCACCGAAGAATTGTAAACACTCATCAGCAACTTTACCCTGCAGCTCAGTGGAGTGTAGTTTAGCCATAGACGCGGTAACAGCATCCAGCTTACCTTCAGCTAATAAGGTTATACATTGATCCATAAACGCTTTTTGAACACGAACTTGTGTTGCTAACTCGGCTAGTTTAAAGCGAGTATTTTGGAAGTCTGCCACTCGTTTGCCAAAAGCATTGCGTTCTTTAACATAGTCTAAAGTAATATCAAGCATGCCCTCAGAAGCAGCTTGTGCGCCAACGGCCAACCCTAATCTTTCACGAGGAAGCTCTTTCATCATGGTGATAAAACCTAAATTTTTCTCACCTAATAAGGCATCGTCTGGAACAAACATATCGTTAAAAAACAATTCAGACGTGTCTTGTTGATGAATGCCTAATTTGCTTAATTTTTTGCCTTTAACAAAGCCGTCAGTTTTTGTTTCGACTATGAATAGTGAAACCCCTTTAGCACCCGCTTTAGGGTCTGTTTTACATGCCATCACCACAATATCGCAATGTTGACCGTTAGAAATAAAGGTTTTACTACCGTTGATGATGTAACCACCATCAACTTTTTTGGCCGAGGTTTTAAGCTCTTTTAAATCACTACCAGCGCCTGGCTCTGTCATGCCAATGGCACCAACACATTCACCACTTGCCATTTTAGGTAAATAAGCTTTCTTTTGCGCTTCTGTGCCCATATTCAATATATAGTGAGCAACAATGCCGGCATGAACACCTATACCACCACCTGCAATAGCACCAACACCTCGACGATAGAAATTGTCATAGATTAAGGCGGCAAATTTAAAATCGACACCAAAACCGCCATACTCTTCTGGTATATCTACACAAAGTAGACCGGCTTCACCTAACTTGTTCCATACTTCTCTTGGCATCCATTTATCTTCTTCCCATTTTTCATAAAAGGGTTCAATTTCTTTGTCTATAAACTTATTAATTGATTCAGAAAAAATACGTAAATCTTCATCAATCCAACTACAATAAAAAGGTAACATGTCTTTTCTCCTACATTCTTAAACCACCACCAACAACCGTCATTTGGCCACTGATGTAATTAGATTCTGGTGTACAAAACAAATAAACACCATCCGCTGCTTCTGCTGCTGTTCCACTACGACCAAGCGGGATCATACGGGCAAAGCCTTCACTTACTTTTTCTGGGATGCCAACAGCAACTTCATTACCATCAACAACAATAGTTTTCTTCTCATTGGTTGCTTCTGTTAACCGCGTTTCAATAACACCAAACGCTACGCCATTTACATTGATTTTGTGACGGCCAAGTTCTTTAGATAGTGTTTTTGTCATTCCCGACAGTGCTGCTTTCATAGAAGAATAGTTAACTTGACCAATATTCCCGTATTCACCAGCAATAGATGAAATATTAATGATTTTTCTGAATACTTCTTTGCCATTTTCAGCTTCTGATTTTGCAACAGGAATTACCGCTTGAGAGAATGCTCTATTTAGCCGAAATGGCGCTTTAAGGTGAATTTCATACATAGCGTCAAACTGTTTATCCGATGCTTTATGAATCATAGAATCCCATGTGTAACCAGCATTATTGATTAGAATATCTGGCGTGCCAAAAGCTGTGATGGCTTCATGAATAAATTTATTTGCAAAACCGTCCTGAGTAACACTACCAATGACAGCAATCGCTTTGCCGCCCTGTGCTTCAATTTCAGCAACGGTTTCTTTTGCTGGAGCTTCATCAAGATCGTTTAGAACGATATTAGCGCCTTCTTTTGAAAGTTTCAGTGCTAATGCTTTCCCTATACCTCTACCTGAACCGGTAATTAGTGCTGTTTTTCCTGCTAGCGGTTTATTCATAATATATCTCTTTTTAGCCTTATTTATGATCGTTGTAACTAAGCGTGGTATCTAAGTAATACAATTAAGCCAAGCTACTTCTATTTTCAGTTAAATTGATGGTCGCTGTGCCTGAAATTTTAACCTCTCCAGAGTTGGAGTCTTTAGCTTCCACTAAAACTTCAATTATTTTTTGCTCGTCTACAATCTGCTTTTTTTGTACAACACCTGTGCATATAATTTGTGAAAAAAGCGGCGTTATAGCGGTAAATCGCACATCTACTTTTTTAATGCTTCGTTGATCAACCCAATTAGTGAGTAACCGACCTAAATACGCCATCGATAACATGCCATGAGCAAAAACATCGTCCATACCAGCACTTTTTGCAAAATCAATGTCTATATGAATAGGGTTATAATCCCCCGAGGCACCTGCATATAATGCCAACGTAGTTCGAGATATTTTCTCTGTGCTTAAAACAGGTAAATAATCACCAACATTAATATCATCAAAAGTAACCATTTTGCTTTCCTATCTATTCGACTATTCGAATTTATTGTTTACTTATTAAATAAGAACAATTCACTTAAAAAATTAAAGTAATTTAGTTTCTAATGACTAATGTTGTTACTAAGTCGGCAATATGCTCATCTCTTTGATTAACAACTTTGGTATTTTCAATTAAAAACTCCAGTGCTCCACCTTTCTTTGCATAAATATCTTCAACAACAGAGTTAAAAGTAAGTACATCGCCAACAACAGCAGCATTAAAATACTCAAAACTTTGATTTGCATGTAACAATTTTTTCAAAGAAATACCTAATTTTTCATAATTCCCAAAGGGCTCTGGTACATCCATTTTCAAACAAAATAAAAAGGTTGGCGGTATAGGTAAATCGTCATACCCTGAGTTTTTAGCAGTAGCATCATCTATATAAATTAAACTATTTTCACCAATTGCTTTTGCAAAACGATTAAGCTGTCCCTTTTCTACTGATGCAGTAATAGGGTCAAACACCTTGCCTATGTCATTTGTATCCAACATAATAATTTCCATCTATTAATCAGTTAAAATTTTATATCAATACATTCCTTATAGAAGTATCGGTAACTAAAATAGCAAGATTTCACTGCGGGTCTGTAGGATGATTAGCGCCAATTTTTAAATCAATTGACGTATAAAAACAAAATATATTTATTATTTTAAAATCTTGGTGTTATGTGATTTAATTGATTAATATTATTTATATAATTCAATAAAGTTATCGATTTAATATGACAGTACGCAATGAAGAAATACCCAACAATGAATTATTTGCTACCAATAAATTCGTTCAAGATTTTTGTTTAGCTGCTAATTCAGTTGGTATGTCAAAAGAAGATTTTTCTAATGCTATAGGCTTATCTGTAGAGTGTATTGATGAACCTCAAGGTGTAATTGCTTTACATTATATTGTAAAGTCTTATTCGGTACTTCTTGACTATACCCATGATGAATTATTAGGAACTCAAGGAAAAAGACTTCCTAAAGGTGTTATTTCCTTAATGATAAAATCGGCATCTTCAGAAAAGACCTTGTCATCGGCGTTAACAGCCATCTTTCATGTTAATCGGGTATGTCAAAGCCCAATAAATACAAATTTAATTATTGAGAACAATATTGTACGTTGGCAGTTTGCTCTTAAAACTAAAGAGCCAACCCTTTCTTTATTTGCCCTTACGATGCTAACTTGCATTGCAAATAAAACATTAAGTATGTTACTAAAAAAAGATGTTCCTTTGCTTTATGCTTCTTTTGTAGACAATGCACCAATTAATGTTTGTGATTATCAGTTTTTATATTCTTGCCCTGTAAAGTTCAATCAAGACTATAACGAACTGGTTTTTGATAAAGCCTGGTTAACAAAGCCCATTTTATGTAAATACAAGGAAGTTAAATTACATTTAAAAGTGCCTTTATCAATTACTAACTATGCCTTTAATTCATTAGGGCTCATCAAGCAAATTAAGGGAATTATTGCCTTATCTCCACAAAGTCAGTTTCCAACCCAGAATGAACTGGCTTCACAACTTGGCATGTCGGTAAGAACCATGCAACGAAAACTGGAATCAGAAAATTCTAATTACATGGCTATTAAAGATGAATTTCGACATAACAAAGCTATTTTTTATTTAGATCATACCGATAAAAACCTTGAATATATTACAGAGCGTTGTGGTTTTAGTGAAGTAGCGTCATTCACACGAGCATTTATACGGTGGCAGGGTTGTACCCCCTCTAAATACCAGTCAAAAACTAACAAGTAAGGAAGAGGCAACCTGTTTTTCAGTATGATTTAACGTGCCTATTATTTAAACTCAAGAGATTAAAAAGAATATTGTTCAAATTTTTCTCTCAATTTTAATTTATGCATTTTCCCTGTTGCCGTCATAGGAATTTCTTCAACATATTCAACAGCATTAGGCATCCACCACTTGGCTATTTTCCCTGTTAAAAAAGTGACCACTTCCTCATATGACAATGAGTCACCACTGTGATTTTCTATAATTAATAAAGGACGTTCATCCCATTTAGGGTGTTCTATACCTATGACAGCAGCATGAAATATGTCAGGATGTGACATCATAGCATTTTCAATATCTACTGAAGAAATCCACTCGCCCCCTGATTTAATCACATCTTTACTTCTATCCGTTATTTTCATATAGCCATATTGATCAATAGTTGAAATATCACCCGTATCAAACCAACCATCTACATTTTTTACATCAGGTCGGTTGAAGTATTGATCAACGACCCAAGGACCTCTCACTAAAAGATTCCCTGACTCTTTACCGTCCCATGCCACTTCTTGACCATCATCATTGATCAATTTAAGCTCAACACCATAAATAGGTATGCCTTGTTTTAATTTTTGCTCAAAAAACGCTTCATCATCCAAGTCTTGTACTTCTTTTGCATGTATATGATTAAGCGTACCCAGAGGACTCATTTCTGTCATGCCCCAAATATGAAGGATAGTCATATCTTGTTCATCTTGAAAATAACGATATAAATGTGCAGGCATAGCAGTACCACCAACAACCAACCTTTTAAGGGTAGTTAATGAAATGTTATTTTTTTGAATGTATTGAGCTAATAAGTTCCATACCGTTGGTACGCCAACCGATAATGTAACACCTTCATTTTGCATAAGACGACTTAAGGTTTCAGGTTCAGCAACCTTCTGACCTGCAAAAACAAGTTTACAACCAACCATAGCCGCCATGTATGGAATTCCCCAAGAATTAACATGAAACATGGGAACAATAGGTAAAATACAATCGTTTTTACTTATTGAAAATGCATCTGGCGCAATTGCAGCCATGGTATGTAACACTAAAGAGCGATGGGTATATTGTACGCCTTTAGGGTTTCCTGTTGTTCCTGATGTATAGCATAGCTGACTAGGATCATTTTCATCAAGCTCAGGCCAGTCGTACTCATTGGAATAAGCACTAATATCATCTTCATATATAGACCAATTATCTCCTAAACCATCTACTACTGATGCATCAGACGTTAAAACAATAAATTGCTTAACGCTGGTTAATTCAGCTTCAATTGTTTTAATTAAATCAATAAACATAACGTCAAGAAAAATTAATTTATCAGTCGCGTCATTAGCAATAAAGCTGACTTGATCGGGGTGTAGCTTCGGGTTAATTGTATGACAAACTGCGCCTGAGCAACTTATACCATAATACAATTCCATATGACGAAAGTCATTCCAAGCAAGGGTTGCAATACGATCACCTTTCTCAATGTTATGCGTTTTCAATAAATTAGCAACTTTTCCAGAACGCTCAAAAATATCATTAAGTGTACAGCGGTGTTCTTCATGGTCACTTGTTATAGATACCACTTCTTTATTCGGATTTATTCGTTTACCATGTTTCATAATTGACGTTATGGTCAATTGAGAGTTCATCATACTACCTAGCATAGAGCCTCCTAGTAATTATTTTATTGGGTGAAAATTTAATTGTTCTAAAGATATGAACTAACTAAAATAAAATGCTGTTCAGATTAACTGAACAGCATTGTACTAAAAGCAGTTTTAGTTTATATACACTTTATTATTTAGGTAATTTAAATGTAAATACACTACCACCTTGGTTTAAGTGTTTAATATTCTTACCTACAATACCGCCCCACAAAGGAACTGCACCACCCCAACCAGATAATACTGAAACATATTGCTCGCCATCCATTTCCCAAGTAACAGGAGAACCAATAACACCAGAGCCAGTATTAAACTTAAACTCTACCTCTCCAGATTTTGCATTTAATCCTAATAGATATCCCTCTGGGGTACCAAAGAAAACTAAATTACCAGCCGTAGTTAATACACCACCCCATAGAGGTGCTGAGTTTTTATAACGCCAAATTTCTTTACCTGTTTTAGGATCCATCGCTTTTAAAACACCAACATAATCGTCGTGTATAGGTTTCAAAGTAAAACCTGCAGCCATATATGCCGCACCTTTTTTATAAGAGCCTGGTTCATTCCAAATATCCATCTCCATTTCATTTGCTGGTACATAGAATAACTCAGTGTCTTTATTATAAGCCATCGGCATCCAGTTTTTACCACCAAGGAAAGATGGAGCAGCTAAAACAGCTGTACCTTTTTTGCCATCTTTTGAATCAGCAGGATCGCCTGGTCTATTTTCATCAATATAAATTGGACTGCCTGTTTTTTTATCTAAACCAGAAGCCCATGTGATTTTGTCAACAAAAGGAAAACCTCTGATAAAATCACCATTTTTACGGTTAAGTACATAGAAGAAACCATTTTTATCTGCAGTTGCTGCAGCTTTAACCGTTTTACCATTTTGCTTGTAATCAAAAGAGATTAGTTCACTGATACCATCATAATCCCAACCATCATTTGGCGTGGTTTGAAAGTGCCAAGCAATTTTACCTGTGTCAGGATCAATCGCTACACGAGATGCAGAGAAATAATTATCACCTAAACGTAAATGTGAGTTCCAAGGTGCAGGGTTACTGGTACCAAAAAACAGTAAATCTACATCAGCATCGTAAGTACCGCCATTCCATGGAGCGGCACCACCATGTTTCCATGAATCACCAGGCCATGTTTGTCCAGCTTTACCGCCAGAAATACCATTTTCTGTTTTCTTACCATTTTTCCAGATATAGCCCATATGGCCTTCAACAGTAGGACGCTCCCAGATTATATCTCCATTTTTAGCATCATAAGCTCTGACTTTACCAACAACACCAAATTCACCACCAGCAACGCCAGTAATAACTTTACCTTTTACTACCATTGGTGCTGCTGTGATTGAATACCCAGCTTTATAATCTTCTACTTTCTTTTTCCAAACAACTTTACCCGTATCTTTATGTAAAGCCACAAGTTTAGCGTCAAGTGTACCAAAAATGACTAAGTCACCATATAGCGCAACACCACGGTTGATCACATCACAACATGGCATAATACCATCAGGTAGTCTTGCATCATATTGCCAAAGCTCATCACCGGTTCTAGCATCTATTGCAAATACGCGTGAGTAAGAACCAGAAATATACATCACACCATCTTTAACGAGTGGTTGAGACTCTTGTCCTCGTTGCTTTTCACCACCTAATGAAAAAACCCACGCTGTTCGCATGTCTTTTACTGTGTCAGTGTTGATTTTCTTCAATGGACTGTAACGCTGCCCCTTAAGACCCAAACCATAAGAAACAACATCTTCGGTTGTCATTTGGTCATTTAAGATATCTTTATTCGTTACATTCGCATTTGCCATGCCTGATATCGCTAGCGAAACCATCATAGATAATGACAATACTTTAGTTTTAGTCATTTTGATCATTGTTTTTCCCTCATCAAATTTAATCTGAATTTGTTTTTTGACATTTGTTATTTTGACATTTGTTGTTTTAATGCACCCACTTTACTTAGTTTAAAGCACTGCCAATTAACAAACAGAAGCCTTAAAAATAAAAAAGGTTAAATTTATCATAAAATATTGATTTAACCTTAACCATTAAACAGCAGTATGAAATCACCTCATCATTTAGGATGACTACTTAGTTATATCTCCTGATAAAAATCAGGTTTTTTATAAAGCACATGATATTTAGCAAAAATCCTCTCCATATCACCTTGGACAACCATGGCCTCAACAATATCGGCAATTACATAACCTAATTGACGATAGTCTGCTTTAATCGCCATACCTATATCCCATTGTTGCTGCCCCATCATAGGAAAAGCATTTTCAGCTAATATGTAATTATTTGTAGGAATAGTACTTTGAAAATAGCTAACTTGGCTACTTAAACCCATAACAGCATCAACCTTACTTACTGTCATCGCCTCAATAGCTTTGCTAATAGACATAAATTGCTTAGTATGCTTGCTCATACGACCACGAAAAGCAGACGAAAGGTAAAACTGAGGTATTGAATCTACTTCAACACCAATATCGTAATATTGAAAAACAGCGATGGTTTCAACTGACTCAATTTTTTTATTATTATAAATAATTTTCCAAGACTCGGTGTGATAAGGAGAAAACATATGAACATGCTGATGTACTAACTCACCAATATCATCACGTGACAAGGAATATTCGCGATTATAAGGTACACGTAGCATTAAATCTGCTACCGTTCTTTTAATATAATGACCTTTCCATAAATTATTACGTAGATCATCTTCAACATTTTCATCAGCCGTTACCCAGCGTAGGCGAAGTTTTACACCAAGCTGCTTTGCAATGGCCTTTGCTAATTCGATATCAATGCCTTTTGCTTTGTCACTTTCTTTATACGAAAAAGGCTGAAAATCATTATAAACAGCAACAATAATTTCATTACTTTCAATAATATCATCATAGGATCGAGAAAAAGCTGTTGCAGAAAAAATCAGGCAACAGCCTATTAATATAGAAAATAAAGGGATATTAATTTTTTTCAACAGATTCTAACCAAGTTCGAATAGCCCAAAGAGCCTCTTGTGATAAATGTTCGCTCATTTTTGGCATATACACAGCACCATTACGCACTGCACCATTTTGTACACGGTAACCATACCACTCATCACCATCATAATCTGTTGCTAGCATACGCAAATCTGGTGCTATACCACCAGAAACACCACCTAAACCGTGACAACGAGCACAATTCTGATTATACCCAGAAGCACCAATTGCTAATGTTTTTTTGCGAACATCACCGGTTTCACTACGATACGGATTCCTTTCTAACCACTCTTCACCTAATTGAGGTAACTCAGAGGTATCTATTGATTGTGGCGTTACTGGTCCATGGGCAGCAAGGCTATATGAAAAAAAAGATATACATGCAATTAGGCACTTATGTTTAAAACTTAACTTACTCATTACTCTAAAACCTCTTAATTTACTCTTTACAATGTAGCTACTTTAACGCTCTACTTAACATTAACGAATTATACTTTAGGTATGCTCACACCATCCTTTAGGATGAGCTTATACTATAAAAAATATATTTATCACTTTAAAAACAACAAGATATATAAATACCTCCATTAAATGATAAACTATAAATAAAAGCGTTACTACTATATGATGATGAAAACAAAAAAGCACTCTCTTCAAAGGAGATATATATTTCCATTTTCAAACTTGCAAATTACGAACAAAAAATATTAATAACACTGCTTAGTTTTATTTTTTTATTTTCTAGCAATGCCTTAGCATTAGCTATTAAAGTTCAAGTAAGCTACCTAAAATTACAGCAAAAACAAAGTCCAGCCTTATCTAATGTGATAAAAACACCTAATGACAGTGGTTATCAAGGGGCTAAATTAGCCATAAATGATTCAAATACAACGGGCAAATTTTTGCAACAGCACTTTTCATTGACTCAATTTGAATTTGCAACAACGTCTGCTTTACTTACTCATTTAAAACAAGAATTCAATCAAGGTAAAAGTATTTTTGTCCTCAATGCTCCCTTAATAACATTAGAGAAAGTTAACCTATGGGCACAAGATAAAAATATTTTACTCTTCAATATTAGTGAGTTTTCAGATGTTTTACGTGATAACCAATGCTTAGGTACCTTTTTACATACCGCTCCAAGCTATGCGATGAAAGCAGATGCTCTTGCCCAATGGTTACTTTACCGCCGTTTAACTAAAGTACTATTAATTTCTGGAAAGAAACCTGTTGATATTGCCATAGCCACTTCATTTAAACGTTCAGCTAAGCGCTATGGTTTGAAAATAATAGAAGAGAAATACTGGCGTTTTGATACTGACCTTAGACGAAGTGCTCAGCAAGAAGTGCCACTGTTTACTCAAACATCTAAAGAATATGATGTTGTTTATGTTGCAGATAACTATAAAGACTTCTCTCAATATATTCCGTTTAACACCTACTTACCTCGACCAGTCATTGGCTCGGCAGGTTTAGAAGCCCTATCTTGGCATCGCGTTATAGAGCAATGGGGAGCAGCACAGCTGCAAACACGTTTTAATAAATTAACCGCTCGTTATATGAATGAACTTGATTTTAACGGCTATCTTGCCATTCGTTCAATTGCGCAAGCCGTACATAAAACCCATTCAAATTCTGCTAAAGTGCTAGCAAACCATCTTAAATCAGCTGGTTTTGAATTGGCTGCTTATAAAGGGCGCAAGTTAAGTTTTCGTTCATGGAATGGACAACTAAGAATGCCCATTGCTTTAGTGCATCCGCAAGGGTTAGTTTCTCAATCTCCACAAGTTGGTTTTTTACATCCGAAAACAGATTTAGACACATTAGGTTTTGACAAAAAAGAGTCTCAATGCAAGATGCATTAATTAAAACTATTTATAAATCTTTGAGAATAAGATCACTAAAAAAGGTCACAGGTAAAACTATGCAAATGATAAAAAGTAAAATACTTCTGGGGATAATAGTGAGTTTATTAGTAAATTCACCCACACTTATTGCTGCAACCTATACAGAATATGCCTATATCACTAATGAAAAAGACGATAACATTTCAGTTATTGACTTAAATAAACAACAGGTCATTAAAGAAATTTCAGTCGGACAAAGGCCACGAGGTATCATTTTCAATGACCAACAATCACTCGCTTATATTTGCGCGAGTGACTCTGATCGCATTCAAATACTTGATTTAAATACAGATGAAATTATTGGCGAATTACCTTCAGGTGAAGACCCTGAAACCATAGCACTACACCCTAACGGTAAAATAATTTATACCTCTAATGAAGATGATGCCTTACTAACCGTTATCGATATTAAATCTAGCATGGTTATTACCCAAATTGACGTGGGTGTTGAGCCAGAAGGGTTAGCAGTAAGCCCTAATGGTGAAATTGTTGTGGTAACATCAGAAACAACTAACATGGTGCATTGGATAGATACAAAAACCAATAAAATAATTGCCAATACCTTAGTCGGCGCTAGACCAAGATCAGCACAATTTACTCAAGACAGTAAGCTGTTATGGGTTAGCTCAGAAATTGGTGGAGCCGTGGTAGTGATTGATGTAGAGAGTAAAAAAATATTAAAAGAATTTAATTTTAAAATTCATGGCATTCATCGAGATAGAGTACAACCTGTTGGCATAGAATTAACCCATGATGGTCATTATGCCTTTGTTGCTTTAGGACCAGCAAACCACGTTGCTGTTATTAACAGACAAACAATGGAAATAGAAAAATACTTATTAGTAGGTCGCCGAGTTTGGCAGCTAGCACTAACTAAAAATCAAAACCAGTTACTAACAACCAATGGTATAAGTGGTGATGTGTCTATTATTGATATACCTAAAATGAAAGTAATAAAATCAATTAAAGTTGGTCGTTACCCTTGGGGCGTAGCTATTAAACATGCAAAGAAATAACGCTATGAGTATAGAAATCAAAAATTTATCGTTCGCTTACAAAAACAAACAAGCACTTGATAATGTAAATTTATCTTTAGCGACAGGCTTTAATGTTTTATTAGGACCAAATGGTGCTGGCAAAAGTACCTTGTTTGCATTACTTACAGGACTTTATCAAACTAAACAAAGCACTATTAACATTAACGGTTTTGATTTGTTTTTAGATAAAGCAAAAATCATGTCGCAAATGGGTGTGGTATTTCAACAATCTACGCTAGATCTCGATTTATCAGTAAAACAAAACCTACTCTACTTTGCTTCACTGCATGGTATATCGCCTAAAAAAGCACTGTTAAATATTGAAACGATTTTATCTCAACTGAGCTTAACAGAGCGTTTAAATGATCCCGTAAGAACCTTAAATGGCGGTCATCGACGTAGAGTAGAAATAGCCAGAGCATTAATTCATCAACCTAAAGTATTATTACTTGATGAAGCAAGTGTTGGTCTAGATATGGATAGTCGACTTTTAATCATTTCTTATGTTCGAAACTTATGCCAACAGCTAAATATTTGTGTGTTATGGGCTACTCATTTAATGGACGAAGTTGAACCTGATGATCAATTAATTGTGCTTCATCAGGGTAAAGTACAAGCACAAGCGCTTTGTAACGATTTATGTGAACAATATGCTAGCAATGATGTTTATCAACTTTACTTTACTCTAACCAAAAACACGGAGGCTGTGTGAGTATAAGTCAATACTGTTATTGTTGTATGGGCATTATTAAACGTGAGCTTTTTCGTTTTTTTAAACAGCGCTCCCGTTTACTTAGCGCCTTAGTTAGACCTTTATTGTGGCTCATTGTTTTTGCCGCAGGTTTTAGGGCTGCTTTGGGCATTTCAATTATGGAACCCTACGGCACTTACATTACCTATCAAGAATATATCGTTCCTGGTTTATGCTGCATGATAGTGCTGTTTAATGGCATGCAAAGCTCACTTTCCATGGTATATGATAGAGAAATGGGCAGCATGAAAGTATTGCTAATGAGCCCGTTGCCCATGCCATTTCTTTTGTGTTGTAAACTTATCGCCATTGCTTTTTTATCACTCATGCAAGTGTATATTTTTTTATTATTTACGCAATTTGTTGATGTTGAAATTATGTGGTTAAGTTATCTAACCGCAGCGCCAGCTATTTTCATTATCGCCTTTTTTCTAGGATCATTAGGCTTATTATTATCAAGCCTGATCAAACAATTAGAAAACTTTGCAGGGGTAATGAACTTTGTTATTTTCCCCATGTTTTTTTTATCAAGTGCCCTATATCCATTATGGAAAATGAAAGAAGCAAGTATGTGGTTATACACTATTTGCCAATACAACCCTTTTACTTATTGTGTTGAATTATTACGATTTGCATTGTTTGGACAATTCAATATCACCGCTTTCAGTGTAGTAATAGCCGTTACCGCTATTGTATCCACAGCTGCCTTGTTAAATTTTAGACCTAAGTTCAAGAGCAAAGGATAATATATACTCATGCTATCACTTTACCCTGCCATTGAACCATTTAAGCATTATTATTTAAACGTAAATAACCTGAATATAAGTAACCTAAATACAGAAGACTTAAATACAAGCGACTTAAAAGAAAATAGCCTCAAAACAAAACGTACAGATGAAGCTGATATTAATCATCAAATTTATGTCGAGGAATGTGGAAACCCTCTAGGCATACCTGTAGTGTTTTTACATGGCGGACCTGGCTCTGGGTGTAATGAGTCACATCGTCGTTTTTTTGATCCTAAGCATTATCATATTATTTTATTCGATCAACGTGGCTGTGGCCGCTCTCGCCCTTATCGCTCATTACAACGCAACACCACCGCTCACCTTATTCAAGATATAGAAGTAATACGACAACATATTGGTATTAAAAAATGGCTGATTTTTGGTGGCTCATGGGGAGCCACACTGGCATTATATTATGCGCAACACTTTCCACAGCAAGTTTCAGGTTTATTATTACGAGGAATATTTTTAGCTCGTTCACAAGATATTGATTGGGTATATAGTGAAAATGGCGCGGCTAAGCTTTTTCCAGATGCTTGGCAGCAGCTCGTTCAAGGTTTACCTAAAGATGAACAAGCACAACCACTGTCAGCTATATATCAACAACTAAGCAGTGATAACAGTAAAGTATCAACGGCAATGTTCAACAAGCTGCAACATTGGGAAGCCAACCTTATTGCTTTACAAGAGCCACCTGAATTTTTAGCAAGCACAACCAAAGACAGTGCTAAAGCCCTTAAAGTTAAAGCATCCTCAATAATCCAGCTTTACTATTCGTTAAATCGCTGTTTCATTAATCAGACGCCTTTACTTGAAAGTATTGATATTATCCGTCATATACCAACAATCATTATTCATGGTCGTTATGACATGCTATGTCCGCTTGAACAAGCTTGGCAGTTAAAACAACGCTGGCCCGAAGCTAAGCTAATCATTGTCGAAATGGCTGGGCATGTAGCAAGCGAACCAAGGATCATTGATGCATTAATTAAAGCAACTGATGATTTATGCCAGCTAAAATAGAAATAAAATAAAAACAAAGGAAGCTTTAAGCTAATGTTAACATTTAAACGATTACCCTTTTTCATCCTCACTCTTTCTTATGTTTCTATAGCAAGTTACGCCGCAACAACAGAAATAACTAAAACATCCCAAAAAAATAAAAACGATATTTTAGCTGATGTTGAGGTATCCGAGGTTATTGTAGTAACAGGTAGTCGTCAACAATCAAGTCTTCTTGCTCTAGCCGGTAATATTGATCGTATATCAAGCAAAGATATTGCTCTAGTTAGCTCTGTTCACCCAAGTGATATCTTAAACAGAGCAACAGGCGTTCATGTTCAAACCAATAACGGTATGGAATCTTTACCTTCTTTACGCTCTCCTGTTTTAACTGGCCCAGGAGCCGCAGGCGCTTTCTTATTTCTTGAAGAGGGTATTGCCACCCGCTCGGCTGGCTTTGCCAATAACAATGGTCTATCAGAGCTAAACCTAGCTCAGGCGCAAGAAGTAGAAATTATCAGAGGTCCTGCCAGCGCCGTTTATGGCTCTAATGCGGTTCATGGTGTGGTTAATGTATTAACTAAAGCGCCGAGCGATGGTGGTGATATGACTTTGCTTGCAGGTCCAAACAACCGTTATCAGTTCCAAGGCACAATAGGAAGAGAATTAAACAAACATGGAATTAGCGGTAATATTCAAGCCATTGATGACGGTGGTTACCGTGACAACAGTGGATTTAAATCATTAAAGTTGGGGCTTCGCCATGATTATGCAAATGGCGTTGACCAGTTTAAGACCTTAGTTTCAGGCTTTGTTCTTGATCAAGATACCGCTGGGTATATTTCTTCGAGTAATAATGGCACCGATTGTTATAGCTCAAGTTACTCAAAAAACAACCTTTACAAAGACCGCAATGCCATGGAAAAAAACTGTGATACTGGTGCCTATCGTGAATGGTCATCCGTTCGCATTGCCAGCAGTTGGCAACGCGAGTTAAGCGCTGAACGTAGCTTTACCATAACTCCTTATTTTCGTATTAATCAAATGGAATTTCGTCAACATTACCTGCCATCAAAGGCCATTGAAGAAAATAGCCACTACAGTATTGGCATGGTTAACAGCTACAACTGGCAAGTAGAGAAAAATATTACTTTAGTGACGGGAGTTGATCTTGAGTGGACTGAAGGAGAGTTAACACAAACCCAACAAAAAGCTGACAGTTATAATTATGGCAAAGCGCGTCAGCAAGGCCTTCATTATGACTATGAAGTAGCTGCTTCAACTATTGCGCCTTATTTTCAGGCAGATTGGCAATTGACGCAACAACTTAAATGTACGGGGAGTGTACGCTTCGATGTCACTAAATATAGATATGATAATTTAATCGCCGATGGCACTACAAAAGCAGACGGTAGTTCATGTACAGATGGTAATGGTGCACCTGTTGAGTGCCTATATAAACGCCCTAGTGATAGTACCGATAGCTTTGACAATAGTAGCGCCAAGTTGGGTTTTAACTATCGCCTTAATAATGACATGGCCTTTTTTGGCAGCTGGTCGCAAGGATTTAGATCACCACAAGTAACCGATATGTATCGATTACAAAATCAACAACTGGTCGGTGAAATTGGATCAGAACAATTAGACAGTTCCGAGCTAGGTTTACGTGGGGTGAGCAAGAAGCTCACTTATGAAGTCGCTATTTACTATATGAGTAAAAATAATTTCTTTTTCCGTGATGTTGATGGGTTAAATGTTACCGACGGTAAAACCTCTCATCAAGGACTTGAATTAAGCATTAATTATGACTTAACCGAGCAGTTAAATCTTGCAGTAAATTATAGTTATGGACAACATGAATACGAATTTAACCAAGCTAGTAGCGACATTGTTAAAGGTAATGCAGTGGATACTGCGCCAGAACAATTGGCGAATGTACGTTTAGCTTGGCAAGCTACCGAAAGCAGCAAGCTTGAGCTAGAATGGCTACATATGGGCGAATACTATTTAGATCCAGCTAATGAACATAAATATGCTGGTCATGATTTATTACAACTAAGAGGTTTAATAGCGCTAAACAATAACATACATGTATTTGCACGCATCGAAAACATAACCGATGAAAAATATGCCAGCCGAGCAGACTATGCTTATGGTTCTTATCGCTTCTTTGGCGGACAGCCTCGCGCATTGCATTTAGGTGTTTCTATTTCATTTTAACTATACCCATATATGCCTTAATAATTAATAGACTACATTATTACTATTGTTAATAACTGACTGATGTAGTCAGTCTGCTTTTTTGATGATAAAAACAAAGATTAACTTATCATACTTACGCCACGTTATTTTCCATCTAAAGTAGTATATTTTCTTTTATTAAAATTAAATATAGTGAGAATCCTAAATTAATCAGCGAGGAGAATATTATGTGGACAAAACCTAACTTTGAAGAAATGCGCCTAGGATTTGAAGTAACGCTTTACATCAGTAACCGTTAATCAATCGTTTTAGCCGAAAAAACCACCTCAGCTATTTGAACAAAATATAATACTGAGGTGATTTTTTATCGTGGTATTTAAAGCAAAATATAGCCCGTTAATTTTTATTTTTTTCTTTTCCGTCTTGATTACGAGGCTCGTATGCAAATTTTAGTTCTTGGCTCTGCCGCTGGCGGAGGTTTTCCTCAATGGAATTGCCATTGTGCAAATTGTAAAGGTTTACGTGACGGTACCATTAAAGCAACAGCCCGTACTCAGTCATCAATCGCAGTAAGTCCCAATGGCAAAGATTGGGTGTTAATTAATGCCTCTCCAGATATTCGTCAACAAATTAATCAATCTCCACAACTTTGGCCTGAAGAAAGTACGCGCGGTACCAATATTCGTGCAGCAATTTTATCTGATAGCCAAATAGATCACACTACAGGGTTACTCACCTTGCGTGAGGGGTTACCACTTGAGGTCTATTGTACCGATGTTGTTTATGAAGATTTATCAACCGCTTACCCATTATTTAATTTATTAGAACATTGGCATGGTGGCTTAAATTTCAACAAAATAGACACCAATTCAAAACAACCTTTTACTGTAACAGGCGTTGACGGTATTGAGTTTGTTCCTGTTGTTATCGAATCTAACGCGCCACCATACTCACCTTATCGCGACAAAGTGGTTGATGGTAATAATATTGGCTTAAAAATTATTGATAAAAGCACAGGTAAATATTTGTTTTATTTACCTGGTATTGTACAAAGTACACCAGAAGTTGAACAGATACTATCCGAAGCAAGTTGCGTATTAATTGACGGTACATTATGGCTTGATGATGAAATGATTGCTCAAGGTTTTAGCAAGAAATTAGGCTCTGATATGGGTCACATGCCCGTTAATGGTGAATATGGCACAGTGGCACTATTAAATAAGTTTACCATTGACCGAAAAATCCTTATTCACATTAATAATACCAACCCGATATTAAATGAGGAGTCTCCTCAACATCAATTTGTTTTAGACAATGGGGTTGAGATTGCCACTGACGGCATGGAAATTATTATATAACTTCACCAATTAGGATCTTCTTTATGCAAGCTTGGACCAGAGAACAATTTAAACAAAAGCTTAGAGGCAAAGGCCAGCTTTATCACATTCATCACCCTTTTCATATCGCTATGCACAAAGGTGAATGTAGTGTTAAGCAAATTCAAGGTTGGGTTGCCAATCGCTTTTATTATCAAGTTAATATTCCGATAAAAGATGCGGCAATTATGGCGAATTGTCCAGATATGGAAACAAGGCGCTTATGGGTTCAGCGTATTCTTGATCACGATGGTAGTGTTGGCGAAAAAACCTTGGGTGGCATTGAAGCTTGGTTGCGTTTAGGTGAAGCAGTAGGCTTAGATAGGCAAGATTTACTCGATGAGAAGTTTGTACTTCCAGGCGTTCGCTTTGCTGTAGATGCTTATGTTAACTTTGCCCGTAGAGCAAGTTGGCAACAAGCAGCATGTTCATCATTAACAGAAATGTTTGCCCCTACAATACACCAGAGTAGGCTTGATACTTGGCCTGAAAATTATCCTTGGATAAAAGCTGATGGTTTAAGTTATTTTCAAATGCGTTTATCGCAAGCGCGCCGTGATGTGAATCATGGCTTGCAAATCACCCTAGATCATTTTACTAGCCGTGAAGCCCAAGAAAGCGCATTAAACATTTTACAATTTAAGCTAGACATTCTTTGGAGTATGTTAGATGCCATGACGCTAGCTTATGAACAAAACCGAGCTCCTTATCAAGGGTTAATAGAAAACCCTAGCTACCATAAAGGTATTTTTTAGTGATCACCTCAACAACAACGCCTTCACTTAATGCTATGTTTCGTTTGCAATGGGAAAAAGCACAAAATTGCTTTGTGTTATTATTCCCTGAAGGCATGGTCAAACTCAATGGCAGCGCAGGTGAAATTATGCAATTGATTGATGGCGAAAAAACAGTACAACAAATTACTGAAACTTTACAAAATAAATTCCCAGAAGGTGGAGACTTAAGTAACGATGTTAACGAATTCATCACCACAGCAATAGAAAAAAAATGGCTTTATAATGACCATTAAACAGACGAAAAAGTTGGCAAACAAGCAAGAAAACACACAGAAAGAAGCAACGCCAACAACAACTGTTGGACCACCTCTGTGGTTACTTGCTGAGCTTACTTATGACTGTCCGTTACACTGCCCTTATTGCTCAAATCCAACCGAGCTAGGTGATACTGAAAAAGAATTAACGACACAAGAATGGTGTCAGGTATTTACCCAAGCAAGAGAAATGGGCGCTGTACAACTTGGTTTTTCAGGAGGAGAGCCCTTATTACGAAAAGATTTAGAAGTGCTTGTTAAGCACGCCAGAGAATTAGGTTTTTATACTAACCTAATTACCTCAGGCATTGGTCTAACTGAAAAACGTATTGCCAAATTAAAAGTCGCAGGGCTAGATCATATTCAAATAAGTTTTCAAGGGGCTGATCCTGAAGTAAATGATGCTATTGCTGGTCGTGGCAACGCGTATCAGCAAAAGTTTAACATGGCAAAATCAGTTAAAGCACAAGGTTACCCTATGGTGCTTAACTTTGTCATATCTAAGCAAAACATAGCGCAAATTCCTGAAATAATGCGTCTCAGCTGTGAATTAGAAGCTGATTACGTTGAGCTAGCCACTGCGCAATATTATGGTTGGGCGTATACAAACCGTGATCATTTATTACCCTCTAAAGAACAATTAGTTGAGTCTGAACGTCTAGTCAATGAATTTAGAGATCAACAACAAGGCAAAGGGCCACATTTCATTTTTGTCACACCTGATTATTTTGAAACGCGCCCAAAAGCCTGTATGAATGGTTGGGGCACTACGTTTCTAACGGTAACACCTGATGGCTCTGCCCTGCCTTGTCATAGTGCAAAAATGCTACCACTTACTTTTCCTAATGTTAAAGATAAATCTGTCAGTGATATATGGCAGCAAGATTTCTCTTTTGATTATTTTCGTGGCGATGACTGGATGCCACAACCTTGTAAAGGTTGTGATGAAAAAGAAAAAGATTTTGGTGGTTGTCGTTGTCAAGCTTACATGATGACAGGCGATATGCACAAAACAGATCCCGTCTGTAGTAAATCTGAAGATCATCATTTAATTCAGCAAGCTATTGAGAGTGCTACTAATCCATCTAAAGCCATAGAAAAACGGATAAACCATACGGCTAATAAGCATGGTAAAGATTCAAGCTTAAACATTACGCGTGTGAAAGTATAAACTTGACTGAAAAACGATCAAAGGGGCTTCATCTACATAACCGCTTGAAGCACATTAACATTAACAATGACCATGACTTTAGTGCGCTGTTTGTGGTCAATACGCCTATTACTGATAATAGCGGCATTGCTCATTGTGTAGAACATCTTATTTTTCGTGCTAGCAAGGCATTCCCACACGCAACCACTTTATTCCAATTAACAGCATTAACCAATGTTAAAATTAATGCTTCAACATTGGCCGACACGACCTACTTCCATTGTCAAAGCCCTTGTTTAGAAAGTTTTAATTTAGCGCTTAACTATCTACTTAATGGCATATTTGCCCCCCTATTTTGTCAAGAGGATCTTAACAAGGAAATTCATGATGGAAATAATTGTGGTGTTATTTACCGAGAATTGATAGGCCTAAAAAGCCAAGTCGAACAGCAAGATAAACAGCTTATTGATGAAAATAGTTCACAAGCAGATAACTCATATAACTATAGCGGCGACAGTCAATTAATTGGTCAGTTATCATTAAGCGATTTACAAAACTTCCACCAGCAACATTACCAAGCAAATAATATAACCCTAGTTACTGCAAATGCTGATATTGAGCAGGTATCAATATTAATTTCACAATTACCTACACAACAAAAGCCCTTACAAATAAAGAATCACCTCGCTAACGCCAATGATAAGACTAAGAAACGCTCACATCGCAATACACATCAAAATCCACAAGAGAACATAAGCACACAAAAGAAGATAAGTAGCACGACTGATGATAAGCAACAAAAAAAGTATTCGCCAGAAATTAACGAACTCATTGCTGTTTATTATCAATACTTACAAGACATTTATCATCAAGCTCCTTATTATCAAGGTATTGATGACTATAGTGAGTTTAAAAAACCAGTTAAGCTTATCTTTGAGCCAAAAGTATTAAAGCAAACAGACAAACTAAAATCATCAATTGAAAGTGGCTTAATAGCTCCCTTAATTACTTTATCTAAAACATTAGAAAAAAAGTCTCTTAACTATAGAGGCATGAACAATAAAATAATTAAAAATGAAGCTGTGACAATCCCCAAAGAGCCAGAATCTAAACATGTACTACCACGCTTATTTAACAAACTATACTTCAAAGCTAAAGCTCAGCTAAGCAATAGTTTGTTAGATAAAAATTTAGCTTATGTTTACGATCAGCATAACGCTCTATTACTCGTAAACATTGATAAAACAACACAAAAATCTATTCATATCATGAGTTATATAATCAATGCTTACCCAAGATTTTTAGCATCTCGTTGCCAAGGGTTATGTTATGCAACTCAGGCATTAGTGATTGAGGCATTAACGATTGAAGATTCATCTTATTTAGCTATTTATAGTGCTTTTGATTCAACGCCAACTATACGTCTAAAAACCATTATCCAAAGCTTATTACAATTAAGCCAAGACACAGGTTTTATTCAAGAAAGTTTATTACTCGCAAAAATAAAATACTGCCGTACATATCAAGTTGAAATACATAATCTTAATGGCGTCACTCCATTGAGTATTTCAACAACTTTATTAACTCTCACCAGTAAAGCCTCCCCCTAAAGTATGAGTTATTTTATGCCAAGGAAGCATGGCTTAACTTGTCACTAAACTTCTATTATACTTACAGATGATGTGGCTTTTTATAGATGTGGCTTTTTATAGACTATCAATCATTTGTAAATATATTTAACTAAATAAAATAATCAAAAATAGACCACAGAAAAAGATCAAATTCTGCTAGGCCTATTACAACGAGGTGAATTATGATCTATGCAAATCCAGGAAGTGAAAATTCAGTAATTACATTTAAAGAAAAATATGGAAACTATATTGGAGGTCAATGGGTTGCACCAGTAAAAGGAAATTATTTTAGTAATTCTACCCCTGTAACAGGCGAAGTATTTTGTGAAATCCCTCGTTCAAGCACTGAAGACATTGAATTAGCTCTTGATGCAGCTCACGCTGCAAAAACAGCATGGGGGAAAACCTCAGCAGCAGAACGCTCAAATATTTTATTAAAAATAGCTGACCGCATTGAAGAGAACCTTGAAATATTAGCTGTAGCTGAAACATGGGATAATGGTAAACCAGTACGTGAAACACTTGCTGCTGACATTCCTCTGTGTGCTGATCATTTCCGTTATTTTGCTGGCTGTATCCGCGCTCAAGAAGGTTCAATTTCACAAATAGATGACGACACTGTCGCTTATCACTTCCATGAACCTCTTGGGGTTGTTGGTCAAATTATTCCGTGGAACTTTCCAATACTAATGGCAGCATGGAAATTAGCGCCTGCACTTGCTACGGGTAACTGTATTGTTTTAAAACCAGCAGAGCAAACACCCGCAAGTATCCTTGTGCTTATGGAAGTTATTGGTGATTTACTACCAGATGGTGTATTGAATGTTGTTAATGGTTTCGGTAAAGAGGCAGGTGAAGCATTAGCAACCAGTACTCGTATCGGCAAAATTTCTTTCACTGGTTCTACCCCTGTTGGTCAACACATATTAAAATGTGCTGCTGAAAATATAATTCCTTCTACCGTTGAGCTTGGTGGTAAATCACCTAATATTTTCTTTAGTGACATCACTCAATTTGAAGATGATTACCTTGACAAATGTGCTGAAGGTTTTGCTTTAGGTTTCTTTAACCAAGGTGAGGTATGTACTTGTCCTTCTCGCGTATTAGTACAAGAAGATATCTTTGATGAATTCATGGAAAAAGTGCTTGAAAAAACCAAAAATATCGTTCGTGGTAACCCGCTTGATGTTAGCACTATGGTTGGTGCACAAGCATCTAAAGCGCAATATGATAAGATTATGGGCTATTTACAAGTAGGTAGGGATGAAGGTGCTACAGTACTCACTGGTGGTAGTTCTGAAAACTTAAATGGTTCATTAGATACTGGTTATTATATTCAACCAACCATTTTAAAAGGTGATAACTCAATGCGAGTTTTCCAAGAAGAAATTTTTGGCCCTGTTATTTCAGTAACAACCTTTAAAACTGCTGAAGAAGCTCTGCAAATAGCTAATGACACTTCTTTTGGTTTAGGCGCAGGTGTTTGGACTCGTGATACTAACCTTGCATATCGTATGGGGCGTGGTATTGAAGCAGGTCGTGTTTGGACTAACTGTTACCATTTATACCCAGCTCATGCTGCTTTTGGTGGCTATAAAAAATCAGGTATTGGTCGTGAGAATCACAAAATGATGTTAGATGGTTATCAGCATACTAAAAACTTGTTGGTTAGTTATAGCACTAGCCCATTAGGTTTCTTTTAATCGATAACTCATTCTGAGGTAGCCGTCATTCTGTAGGTCTCTTAACCGAGTTTTGAGTATTAATCCTGAAATACTCAATTAAACATTATGAGAATGGCGGTAGCTAGAGTGAGTAATAACCTTTAAAATAATAATAGCCCTCCACTGCTTGAAGGGTTACTTTGTGGTTTAATATGAGCATAGTTACCCTATTACGGTTTCATTTTTATTTTCTTTTTTTATTCTTTTGTATATCCTTACAACCAGTCTTTGCTTTTGATAATTCTAGTTCTTTTAAAAACCAAGAAGTAACGACAATCCCTGCAGATATAGCAGCCATATTCCCTGATGCTACACATATTGGTCGACCAGTTCCTAACTTAGCAGTAACCCCTGTATATCAACTGAATCAATTACTAGGTTACGTGTTTGAGACTGACGACTTTACCAATTTCATTGGTTTTTCAGGTAAAACCATCAATATATTAATTGGATTAGATATTAATGGCATATTTACAGGTCTTAAAGTACTAACCCACCATGAGCCTATTTTTTTGCATGGTCTTGGTGAGCAACCTATGTTTGACTTTATCGACAGATATAAAGGGCATTCTATAAAAGAGCGTTATATTATTAATGCTCAAGATAAGAGTTCTGCTGGTATTACCAATTTTGATGGTATAACAAGAGCGACAATATCAATTATGGTGATTAACGACACCATTATTGCTTCTGCTTTAAAGGTTGCAAGAGCGAAGCTAGAAGTATTACCGACCATTTCAACAGTAATAATTGCTCCTGACTTTTTCACTAAACTTACCTTTAAGCAACTACTAGAACAAGGTTATATAAAACACTGGCAAGTAACTAAAAATCAAAGTTTAAAACTTACTGAAGGTGTTTCTAGCGAATTAGTAGATGCTATTAAAGAGTTAGATCCCGGCTTAACTCAAGATAAGAACAACTTTATTGATCTGTATTTTGCTTTTGTTAACATTCCTATTATTGGTAAAAACCTTTTAGGTGAAGCAGAGTATCAACGATTACTCGAAAGCCTTAAGCTTGGTGAACATGCTCTAATGGTATTTAATCGTGGAGCTTATTCTTATGCTAGTGAAAACTTTATTCCGCAAACAGTACCCGCTAGATTAAGTATTGTACAAGATGATTTTCCTGTAGATATTCGCGATATAGATTTTTATAGTTATTATGATCCTTTGTTCGATATAATAATTCCAGGCCAAGGTTTAGGTAGTACTCAACAAAGCATTCAACAAAATATATTCAGAATAAAATCTCAATCAGGTTTTAAAATAAGTCAACCTTTCGAGGTTTCATTAGCAATAAACTATAACCAGTCATTTTTAGTGAAACAACAATACCTATTTAGTACCTCACTAACATTGCCTAAAAATTTATTTTACACTCCCAAAATCATAGTAGAAAAACAACAACCTTTATGGGTAAGGATATGGTCAAGTCGCCGTGTTGAAATAGCGGTATTATCTGTATACCTCTTTATTTTATCTTTATTATTTTTTAAACAAAAACAATTAGCTCGTCATGTTAACGCTATTCATAAAATACGTTTAACTATGCTAATTTTTACCGTTGCTTTTATTGGTTATTATAGCCAAGGACAATTGTCCGTTGTTAATATTTACACCTTATTATTATCACTGGTTAACGGCTTTACACTTTCTGTATTTTTATTAGATCCCATTATTTTTATTCTGTGGGTTTTTGTCTTTATTAGTCTATTTATCGTAGGACGAGGGCTATTTTGTGGTTGGTTATGCCCTTTTGGGGCGTTACAAGAAATACTAAGTTTACTCGCAAAAAAACTTCGTATAAAACAAATAAAAATCTCACCGAAGCATCATAAACAGGCACAAAAAATCAAGTATATAATTTTATTCACCTTGCTTGGCACCTCACTTTATTCTCTTTCATTGGCGGAAAGGCTTGCCGAAATAGAGCCGTTTAAAACCAGTATCACATTGAATTTTATTCGTTATTGGCCGTTTGTTCTCTATGCGGCACTTTTATTATTATTAGGCTTAAAAGTTCACAAATTCTACTGTCGTTATATTTGCCCTTTAGGTGCTGGGTTAGCCATTCTAGGTCGCTATCCATTATTAAAATGGTTAACAAGGAGAAAAGAGTGTGGCAACCCTTGTCAATTATGCCGTAATAAAAAGTGTGAAATTGATGCCATTAGGAGTAATGGCTCTATTGATTATAGTGAATGTATTCAATGTTTAGAGTGTTTAGTTACTATTGAAAACCCTACGTTGTGTGTTGTTAACAAATATAGTAAAAGAGCGATTAAAATAAAACGGGTAGCATAATGTTAGTGTTACACAATATTTGTTAATATAGAAAACAAAATAAGCTGTACACTAACTAATAGGCAAAAGAATGGCAGACATAAAAACAGTAATTGCAGTTAGCAAGTCCCTTGATGCATTTGAAGCAGCTAAAGAGATACAGCAACAGTTAAATCACCCTGATATTAGTTTTGTGCTATTTTACTGTTCCTCTGCTTATCAGTTAGACGAATTAGCAATCGCAATGACACAAAGCTTAGATAATATTGACATTGTAGGTTGCACAACTGCAGGTGAAATAACCCCGAATGGCTATGGGAAAAAATCAATTGTCGCTATAGGGTTTTCTAGTAAATATTTTTCTATTAGTGCTAAAATTATAGAGTCGATGGATAATTTTTCCATTATAGATGCACAAACTACCATTAATGAGCTAACTGAACAGTGCTCTTTAAAAGAATTATCCTCAATAAAAGAAAATAGTTTTCTGCTGACTTTACTCGATGGGCTATCAACTAAAGAAGAACTCTTTTTACAGACTTTAAATTATGCTACTGGTGGTATTGCACATTTTGGTGGCTCTGCTGGTGATGATTTTAATTTAGCCATAACTCATATTTTTTACCAGAATAAATTTCACCAACAGGCTGCTATAGTCATGCTATTCAATACTACATGTTCATTTGAAGTATTTAATTGCGACCATATTAAGCGGCCTACTGAAAAACTGGTCATAACGAAAGCTGACATTAATAGTAGAATAGCATATGAATTCAATGCTATGCCTGCTGCAAGTGAATACGCTAAATTGCTAAATATAAAGATAAGTGATTTAACACCAGAGATATTTTCACTTAATCCCCTTGCAGTAAAGGTAGGCGGGCGATACTTTATTCGATCAATACAAAAAGTCAATATTGACGATTTAAGCTTAACTTTTTATTGTGCTATTGATGTAGGTGTTGTGCTTACAGCCGTTGAAATGGATGATATTTTACCTCCTTTGAACGATAAACTAGAAAGCATGACACAACGTCTAGGCAAACCTGAACTTGTGCTTACCTGCGAATGTTATTTCCGTCGCATTGAAATAGAGCAAAAAAGTTTACAGAGCCAAGCAATCGAATTATATGATAAATACAACGTAGCTGGTTTCAACGGCTACGCAGAACATATTAACGGTATTCATTTAAATCAAACATTAGCTGGCGTTTTTATTGCAAAAAATAATGCTAAAAAGATTAAGCTTAATGAGTGAGCTGAGCAATGAAGCTTCATTAATTGAGCAAATAAAACAACTTAAAGAACAAAATAATACATTAAAAAAAATCAATATAGCTTTAATGGAGCGGGTAGAAAACCATGGCAATCAATTTGCGCCTTATACTGCATTTGAAAGCTCAGTTTACTTAGCTAAACAGGTAAGAGAAAAAACCCAAGAATTAAAAAGCACCTTAATTGATTTAAGGTGTAGTAATCAAGCATTAACTAAAGCAAATAATGAAGCTCACATTTTTAAACAACGTTTTATTGATGCAGTAGACAGCATATCCGACGGGTTCGTTTTACTTGATAGTGATGGCAGAGTTTTATTACAAAATAGTAATTTTACTGATTTCTGGGAAGATCTTGGTTTTTCTATTAGTGTCGGCACAAATCTAAAAGATTTAAAAAATAGAGCAAAAAATAGTGGGATTATTCGCCATGTTTACCCTGGCGATTCCTATAACATGAATCCCGTCTATAAATTATCTAATGGTCGTTGGCTTCAATTACATGAGCGTCGTACCATGGAGGGCGGTTGGGTAATGCTTTACAGTGATATTACCGCATTAAAAACAGCCGAAAATGTTCGCTTCGAAAAAGGCATGACCAACAAGTCTTTATTACTACAAAGCTTAATAGACAATCTTTCTCAAGGTGTTATCTTAATTAGCAATCATAAACAAATTGAAGTGTGGAATGAACGCTTTGCACAAATAAGTCAATTAGCTCCTAACCTACTCAATGAAAAACCTTACTTTAATAATATTATTAATTTAACGGAACTAGATCTACAAACAGAAACTGGACATGATTGCTACGTACAAACACTGTCAAATGGCACCGTATTAGAAATAAGAGATCATCATTTAAATAATGGCAAATTAATCAAAACATATACCGATATTACCGAGCGACATCGTTATGCTGAATCATTGAAAAAAAGTGAACGTTGGTTGCGATTAATCACAGATAACGTGCCCGCGATGATCGCCTATGTTGGTGCCGATCTTAAATTTGAATTCATCAATAAAGTTTACAAAGACTGGTATGGTTATACACCCACCCATCTGTACGAGCTAGAAAGCCAATATAATAGTAGTAGTTTCAATCTCGATAAAATTAAGCCCTATGTAGATAAAGCACTAAGTGGTGAAAATGTCATTTTTGAAACAGAAGAAACAAACCAAACAGGTACTCCTTGTTATTTACTAAAATCTTACGTGCCAAATATCGATAGCCAAGATAACGTACTGGGATTTTTTGTTCTGATACGTGATATTACTCGACGTAAACAGGATGCATTGGCATTACAAAAAGCTCATGCTCAATTAGAGCTGAGAGTTGAAGAAAGAACGTCCCAATTACAAACAGAAATTGAAGGGCATCAGCTAGCACAAAACAATTTAGTTAAAGCCATTAATGAAGCAGATCTTGCTAACCTCTCTAAAACAAAATTTTTGGCGGCTGTTAGTCATGATTTATTACAACCATTAAATGCCGCCCAATTATTTAATAGTTCTTTAGCTGAGCAAGTAAAAGAGCCACAGTTACAATCACTTGTTAACTCCGTAGATGCTTCATTAGATGATTTAGATAATTTAATTTGTACCTTAGTTGATATTTCTAAACTTGATGCAGGTATTGTTAAAGCTGATAAATCTTCTTTCAACCTTGCTAATTTACTTAGTAACTTAGCACATGAATATCAACAACAAACAAAGCTTTATCAAGTAACTCTAAGTTATGTGCCAACCAGTTTAATCGTCAATAGTGATAGTGTTTTACTTGCCCGTGTATTACGAAACTTTCTTTCTAATGCGTTTAGATATACCAATAACGGTAAAATATTATTAGGTTGTAGGAGGCAAGGTAACGTTGTATCTATTGAAGTATGGGATAATGGTGTAGGAATAGCCAAAGATAAAATTAATGAAATATTCCAAGAGTTTAAACGTCTTAAAACCTCAAAAATAGCCTTTAGAAATGGACTAGGTTTAGGTTTAGCCATTGTTGATAAAATAGCTAAGGTATTAGAACACTCGATTAAAGTTAAATCAGTGCAAGGAAAAGGCTCTATGTTTTCCATTCAAGTGCCACTTGGTAAAGCAGACCAAATCCCCGCAGTGAATGAGCAACATAGCAAAACACTACAAAATACAACATTAAGCCACCGTAAAATATGGCTAATAGATAACGATGCTAACATTTGTGATGGCATGGCTCATTTACTTGGTGGTTGGGATTGTCATGTGGTCACAGCAATAAGTCTTGAAGATCTAAAGCAACAAGTCGATATTTACAATGATAATGCTGATATATTAATCGTTGATTACCATTTAGATGATGGAAGAACAGGCATAGAAGAAGCGAAAATCATCAATGAAGGTCGTCGTTCCCCTTTGCCAACATTAATGATCACCGCAAACTATAGTAAATCATTAAAAAATGAAATTAAAAACACCACTATATTATTATTAAATAAACCAGTAAAACCGATGAAATTAAAAACATCGATATTGCACCTGTTAAGGTAAAATAACACATTATATTTTAGGTAAAACCTTCTATGATTTTAGTTGTAAACTTACCCTACTTTAGTAGGGCAAAAAAAAATAACAAAAACTATAACCAACTAATTTTATTAACGTTTAATTTAAAATAGCCCCTTCATCTTTAAATTCTTTATATTACATTTTTGTTAAAACAAAGTTACATTAAGCAACATAAATTAAATTCATCATTAACGGAATATTAAAATGCAATGCATTATTGCAATTAGTAGTATAGTAACTGCCTTCTCCTTATTAGCACAACCTATTGAAGGTGCGCAACCTACCGAAGAAATTGAAAAAATAAAGGTTATTGGCAACACGCCATTATCCAGCCATATAACAGCACAAAACATTATTGGTAGCGTTCAGCATATTACTCAAGATGATATCACCCGAACCCAAGCAACATCACTTGCTGATTATATGAGAAACCAATTAATCAGCATCAATATTAATGACGTGCAAAACAACCCATTCCAACCTGATGTTAACTATCGTGGCTTCACCGCTTCACCATTATTGGGCTTACCACAAGGTATTTCTGTTTATTTAAACGGTGTTAGGTTTAATGAGCCTTTTGGAGATACAGTAAACTGGGATCTTATTCCTCTTGCTGCACTCGATACTGTAGCCCTATATTCAGGTTCTAACCCCGCTTTTGGACAAAACACTTTAGGCGGAGCGCTAGCATTAAAAACAAAAAATGGTTTTAATTATAAAAATAATGAACTTGATGTACGCTTAGGTAGCTTTGGTCAACAGCAATATACGGTGCAATCAGGTGGAAATCAGGACAATTGGGGCTACTATTTTATCGTTAATAGTTACCAAGAAGATGGTTGGCGTGATTTTTCTCAAAGTGAATTAAAACAAGCTCTTGCTACATTGAGTTACCAAAACGACAACAATTCAATTGAGCTTTCTCTCGCTGCTAATGATAATGAAATGACAGGAAATGGCGCTGCACCCGAAGAACTTATAGCAATAGAAGGTCGTCAAGCGGTATATACTCACCCAGACAGAACCAATAATAAATACAAAATAATCAGCATTGCTAGTGATTCTGTTATTAATGAACAGCTATCTATCCAAGCGAATGCTTATTACCGTAAAAATAAAATAAAATCATTAAACGGTGATGACAGTGATTATGACGAATGTGATTTAGGCACAGGTGAAACCCTGTGCGAGGAAGATGAAGAAGATGGCTCTTTAACAATGGTTGACTTTGTCGGTTATGATGAAGACACGATATTCAGTGATATTAGCAATATAGATCCTGATGAAGTTGATGGCACATTAAACGATGGTGCTACTGACAACACCAGTTATGGTTTTGCCACACAATTAACTCATTCAACAAGCTTTAATGATTACGATCAAGAAATCATTATTGGTTTGGGTGCCGATAAAGCCGATATAAGTTTTAACAGCAACACTCAATTTGGCATTCTTCATAATGATTCTGCTGATGATGATCGTTCAGTATCACCAACAGGTTTTTTTGATAGTGAGTCTCAAGTTCAATTAGCGGTAACCACTAAGCAGCAATATCTTTACGCTTCTTATTCAGTAGCCTTTGAAAACCAAATCACCCTAAATTTTGCTGGTCGTTACAATCACAGCCAAATAGAAATGGATGACCTCATTGATAGTGGTGAAGGTTCTCTTGATGGCAACCATAAATTTCACCGTTTTAACCCAGCACTAGGGGTAAGTTATGGAATATATGAGAACTTAACGGCAAAACTTAGCTACAGTGAGTCATCTCGTGCACCTAGCCCTGCTGAATTAAGCTGTGCTGATGAAGACGACCCATGTAAATTACCTAATGGCTTTGTCTCTGATCCGCCACTTGAGCAAGTAGTAGCCAAAACAGTTGAAGCATCGTTGCAATATAATGCTGATACGATGTCAGCGAGTGCTACAGTATTCTCAACTAAAACAGTTAATGACATTATTTTCCAACAAGCAGGTTCTACTTCTTCAGAAGGATACTTTATTAATATTGGTGAAATTCAACGACAAGGAGTAGAGTTAGCGTTATCTACTGTAATAAATGAAATAACATTAGGTACAAGCTACAACTATTTAAAAGCAACGTTTGAATCACCTTTTATTTCTTTTAGTCCAATGAACCCACTAGGTGCTAATCGTCAAGTAAATCCTGGTGACGTTGTTCCTGGACAACCACAACATCAGATAAAGTTTCATGCTGATTGGCAAATAAACACTAAACTAAGCATTGGTAGCGAACTATTATATTCATCTGATTCTTTTTATCGCGGTGATGAAGCTAATGAAAATAAAAAAATATCTGCTCACTCCTTAATTAATGTATATTTGGCCTATCAGGTAAACAAACGTTTAACTTTATCCGCAAAAGTAGATAATGTTCTTGATTATGACTATGAAACATTCGGTACCTATGGTGAAGCTGATGAAGTATTAGAAGATTTTTATCCTGATATTGAATCACCTTACTTTATTGGACCTGGCAGACCGAGAGCAATCTCTGTTAACTTAAATTATCAATTCTAAATGATGAAATTTATTCCTTCTTTACTGTTTTGATCTACTATTTTTACTTACTAAGAGTTATTACATGCGAGCATTATCTACTTTTCTAATTATTTCAATGGAGTTCTTTACTCATTTAATTTGCACCAAAGTTATAGCTAATGAGGCTGATAGCTTTCCTATAGTCAATATTGGTGTATTAAAATACGGCACTGTTAACTGGGAAATGGCGGTAATAAAACATCACCAACTCGATAAAAAATACCAGTTCGATCTAAAAGTTACATCACTTAGTAGTAAAAATGCTTCTGCGGTAGCACTACAAAGCAAAGCTGTTGATATTATTCTCAGCGATTGGTTCTGGGTAAACCGCCAACGCTTTAATAATAAAAACTTTACGTTATTTCCAACCACCATTGCCGCTGGCGGTTTATATATTCCTGGCGATTCTAAAGCGAGAAGTTTGCTTGATTTAAACCAAGTAAAAATAGGTATTGCTGGTGGCACTGTGGATAAAAACTGGCTGCTATTACAAGCATATGCACAACAAAAGTATCAAATAAATATTAATGAAAAAAATGAAATAGTGTTTGCCTCGCCACCATTATTAAATCGTTTTATGCAAAAAGGTGATTTAGGTGCGGCAATAAACTTTTGGCACTACAGCGCCCGATTACAAGCCGATGGCTTCAAGATTTTAGTGAGTGTTTCACAAATGTTAACTGAATTAGGGGTAGATAATAACCTACCATTATTAGGCTGGGTATTTGATCAAACGTGGGCTGCTAATAATAATCAAGCGGTTACTGGGTTTATACAAGCATCTATTGAGGCGAAAAAGATTTTACTCTCATCAGATGAAGAGTGGCTACGTATAAAGCCTCTAACAAAAGCAGAAAACAACCAGGTGTTCACTGCTTTAAAAAATGGTTACCGAGAGATTATATTACAAAAATTTGGCCCTGATGAAATTCAAGCAAGTAAAAAAGTATTCACTATTTTAGCAAAGCAAGGGGGGCAAGCATTAGTAGGTAAGGCAACCACCTTAGATAAAAAGACCTTTTGGCATAATAGTAAGGTTAACTTAGCGCTTTCTAAAAATATTAATATGCTCGATAGTGATCAATAAGTGAAAGGTTTTTTTTCAATTAAGCGCCTAACGGTTAAATCAAACACTGAGCAGTTCTTTGCTGCTTTGTATAGTCGGTTATTGATGCTAATAATATTGGCCTTGACTTGGCAAACTGCCGCCTGGTTTATCAACAGTGCTGACTTTCCCTCTTTACTCAACGTTATTGATAGTTTTATTTACCATGTTAACCAAGGCGATATGCTAGCAAACATTAGCATAACGTTAGGTCGTGTATTTATCAGCTTTATTATTGCCATGACATTAGGTGTTATCATTGGAATTATAATGGGTTGTAGCGATAAAGTGAATGAACTAAGCGACACCTTATTAATTATTGCGCTTAACATACCTGCTTTAGTCACCATTTTATTATGCTATATATGGTTAGGTTTAGTTGAATCAGCGGCGATTACTGCGGTGGTTATTAATAAAATACCCACGGTGGTTGTTATGATAAGAGAAGGTGCTCGTGTTGTTGACCAAGACTTATTGGCAGTTGCTAAAGTGTACAAATTATCACCAAGAATAACGTTTTTTAAGGTGTTTTTACCTCAAATTTACCCTTATATAATGGCTTCTGCACGTGCTGGTTTGTCATTAATATGGAAAATTGTTTTAGTGGTAGAATTATTAGGGCGTAGTGATGGTGTTGGTTTTGCGTTGAATACACTATTTCAGTTTTTTGATATTGCGGGAATTCTCGCTTATACCTTCGCCTTTATTGCCGTTGTACTAGTGATTGAAGCCTTGGTTTTTAGACCGTTAGATAAATTAACTAGCCGAGGAATGAATCATGATAGCGCTTGATATTTCCATTAAAAATAAATGCTATGGTAATAGTGATGCTGTGGTTCTAAAAGACATTAATTTTAGCGTAAAGCCGGGGGAATTTGTTGCTATTATAGGGCCTTCTGGTTGTGGAAAAAGCACCTTACTCAATATGCTTTGTGGTTTAGAGGAATCGTCTGAACAAAAATTATTATGCAATGGAAAAGCGATTAATGGTGATGAATTGCATAAATTAGGCTATATATTTCAACAACCAAGACTCATGCCTTGGTTAACAGTTCAAGAAAATTTACAGCTGGTACTGCCATTATCACAACATGAACAAATTGATGATTTACTTACTCAAGTTGGCTTATCAGGTAAGGGAGGCTACTTTCCCAAGCAATTATCTGGCGGAATGCAACGGCGAGTGGCTATTGCCAGAGCTTTTGCCGTAAATCCTGAATTGATACTATTAGATGAACCATTTAATTCACTTGATGCCCCCACCGCAGCAAAACTAAGATTGTTATTAGTAAAGCTTTGCCAAAACCGTGGTAGCACAGTTATTTTTGTCACTCATGATTTAAGTGAAGCCGTGTATTTAGCTGATCGCATTATTTTTATGAGTAACACGCCAACATCAATAATCCATCAAATTAAGGTTAATTTAACAAAACCTAGACAAGAGGCAGGCAGCAAAGAATTGGCTTGGCAAGCAAAACTTATGGATGAGCATCCTAAAATACTAGCAGGAAAAACAAATTAATCTGTTAAAATTTCTCATCCCTTTTTTGTAATACCAGATAAAAAACCTCGGGGGTTAGCCCCCGAGGTTTTTACTTTATATTTAGGTTTTTTATTGGAACAATTATACCCTAGCAATTCTGTATTACAAAAGCCTGGAAGAAGATAAATTCATCTGGCCGAAAACTCAAGAGGAGGTGCTTACTCTTGATGGGCAACAAATAAATTGGCTGCTTGACGGTCTTGATATCAAGTGCGATGAAAGGCCATAAAAAGTTGCATTATGACAGTGTTTTTTAAGGCTTTTCGTTATGATTTCAAATGGCTTTTTTGTTATAACATTTGCCATTGCTAGTGCCGAAAGCCAATAAAAACAAGACCTTAGACTCTGTTGGTATCATGTCACAGATGCAAGTTTTGCTGTCTGAAAAAGACGGGGTAATTGTAGATAAAAACAATATCATTCAAGAGAAAGATGACATTATCGATAAAAAGTCGGATGTTATCGCCCAGCAACAGCACCGCATTGAAATACTCGAAGAATACTTACGCTTAGCCAATTCAAAACGCTTTGGCCCAAGCAGTGAACAAACGCCTGAGCAAGGCCATTTGTTTAACGAAGCGGAAATATCTAGCGAGCCAGAGCAAGTAGAGCTGGCGTTGCCTGAAACTGATGAGATTAAAGCATTATGGCGGAATAAGCAATATTCTGGCAGAAAACGCCATTAGACCCTTTGCCGTGGGAAGAAAGTCGTGGTTGTTGGCTGATACTCCAGCAGGAGCCGATGCCAGTGCGGTGCATTACGGCTTAATTGAAACCGCCAAATTACATGGCCTTGAACCTTATCAATACCTCAACTCGATATTCAAAGCATTGCCTTATGCCGAAACGGTGGGCGATATTGAAGCGCTACTGCCTTGGAATTTTAAAGCGAAGGAAATAAGCCACTGATCCCCGCTAGCTCATTGAGCGCTTACGGCTATGGTGTTAATGTTAAATTTTTAAACATATCACTAACCGCTTCAGGGTTTCAATCTAAAGGCTTAGCTTATCTTGCCGGTCTTGATCATGTGGTTGGTTCTGATTCTATTGAGTCTGATGGTTTCTTGACACAAGCATCATACACTTTAGGTGCTAACCGTTTTGTTTTAAGTTATGATGAAGGTGAATCAGAAAATACAAGTAGCATTTTGGACGCTGTTCACAGTAATACTAGTGTTACATATTATAGAACATTTTTACCTGGCTTAATTGGTGTAGCTGAATACAACAAAAGCGAAGAAGATGTTTCAAACTCTTTGCAGTCTGAAGAAAATAATACTTTATCAATTGGTGTAGTAGTAACCTTCTAACATTATTAATAATAATTGTTATATATTTAAATAAAAACAAGCCACTATTTAAAAATAGTGGCTTTAATATTTTCATCCATCAAAAGTTAAAAAAATATCTTGCACTATATTATTAGGACATGTTGATCTTTCGTGATTAGTTTTTGAGCGGCATGGTGAGATGGTATAATTATTTTCACCAAAACCAATAACACTAAATCACCATACCAAGAACAATTGTCGATGAACGTATAAATCATAACCATCAAAGATCAACATCCTCTACAACTAAAGGATAAATAAAGAGTTAAACTTCCTCTAATACAGTGCTAAGATGTATTTATTTTAAAATGTCAGGAGGTGAGGTACATGGCAGCAAGGACCATCATTGATTGATTGATAGTTTATCGTATGCTGATTATAACGACAATTGTGAAGCAATAAGAGAACAAATTAGAGTTAAACACTCAATTCCTGTTATACCAAGAAAGCAGAAATAACAAACAGGAAATGTAGATATATAAATACCGTCAGCAAGATTGAAACATTATCAAGGAGTTGCAGCTCGGTATGACAAATTGCAAAGAAATTATGCAAGCACATAGGCTCTGGGTTGTTGTTTAATGTGGTTGCCGATGAATGTATAAATTATATACATCAAAGTTCAACAGCCCCTAGGAAAAATGACAAAATAATGTATAAAATTCTCGTTGCTGATGATCATCCTTTATTTAGGGATGCTGTTATAAATATTATTTCTCAAACATTCCCAAATTCTGAAATATTTGAATCAGAGGACATAAATTCAACGCTCGCCTTCGTCAAAGAAAACAGTGAAATTGATCTTATTCTGCTCGACTTAAATATGCCAGGTATGTCTGGCTTGGCTGGTTTACTCGATTTACGTAACCAATTTCCAACAACTCCTGTTGTTATTATTTCAGCTGAGACAGAAAAACAAGTAATATTACAAACAATTGCCTACGGTGCCGTTGGTTTTATTGCAAAATCTTCAACTAAAAGCACCATAGGTAAAGCAATTGAAAGTATATTAGAAGGTAATGTTTATCTACCTGCTGATATTATTCGTTCAGAAGCTACAGTAAACACCCCAAAAGAATTTGAAGTTTCACCCGAAAAAATATTATTGCTAACACGTAGAGAGTTAATGGTACTTAAAAACTTAACAAAAGGTGAAGCCAACAAACAAATAGCCTTTAACCTAAATATTTCAGAAACAACGGTAAAGTCTCACGTGTCTTCTATTTTAAAAAAGCTCGGCGCGTCTAACCGTGTAAAAGTTGTTGTTGGTTGTGGTGATATTGATTTCAATCAATATATGAAGCGTTAATGAATATATTTGACCTGGTAACCCGGGACTGTAAATAATTTTGTGTAACTGCCTTTCACTACTACTCTAAATTGAGTTAAGGAAAGGTAATTATGAATACTAAAGAACTCGAAGCTTTCGCTAAAGAAGCCGCAAAAAGTATTAAATCTGAATCAGATCTAAATGATTTCAGAGCGATGTTAACCAAGGTGACTGTTGAAGCCGCATTGAACGCTGAGCTTGACCACCACCTTGGTTATTCTAAACACGAGAAAGCCGATAAAGGTAATAATCGTAACGGTTATACCAGCAAGCAGATTCAAACCGATGATGGTCAGTTTGAGCTTAATACTCCTCGTGATCGCAATGGCAGTTTTACCCCTGAAATTGTTAAAAAGAATCAAACTCGTTTAACATCAATGAACGATAAAATACTGTATTTGTATGCCAAAGGCATGACTACCAGGGATATTGTTCAAACCTTTGATGAAATGTACTGTGCACTTGCAGTAAATTAGCCGTCGTTGACAGGCAAATGCCGTTGCATGCGGTATAAAAGAAATTCACGATGGTGATCCGTTCTTTAACCAGATCTGTGTAAAAGTTATAATCTAAACCATGTTGGGTTTGCAGCGGATGATCGGAGAACCTGTCCGACAACTTCGCCGGGTTGGCGACTTTATCGGCAATACTGAGTAACCTGCGGCGATTTGTATCTACACTAGTCATGACAATTATCCTTCTCTTAGGCTGTTTTAGTTTTTGCCGGAATTATGTTTTCTGCCAACCTCTGTGGGACTCGGAGCTACCCCACCACCACCAGGGGTGAAATCGGTGTGCGGGATCCCCACCCCCTGATCTTGAATTAGCGGAATGTCGACAGGCCCCCTGTCTCCGAACAGCCCCTGAGGATGGTGGGCAATGCCTGAGATCATCGGGTCAATGGCGGTCACGCCATCACACGGGCTTAACTGCCCTGCCGGTTGCGGATCAAACACTGACATCATCCGCATATCTTCGTGTTCCAGAATATGGCAATGTAATGCGAACGGTACGGTAAAAGTAGAAAACCGGATCAAAATTTCAGCCTCATCACCGCCTTCAAGAGCCACAGTGTCGTTGTTAAACTGGATCTCTTTTGGCGGTGTGCGCCCATTTAGACTTTGCACCTGAAAACCAGATAAATGGATGTGTATGGGGTGTGCCCAACCTCCCCCGCCGTTCTTCAAGATCCAGCGTTCGGTTTGCCCCAGCGCGGGCACCGCATCCGCGCGACGGGGGCTTAACCACTTGTCGTTGATCTGCCACGCGCCGTTGCTACGGTTAAATTTGAATTCACGGGTGATCTTGACATCCTCTGGGTTTAGCGCCACATGCGGTCGTAATGGCGTGCCCTCGGCGATCACTAGGTTACCCTCGACGGGGTTACCCTCGACGATGAATTTCAGCAGGTTAACTTTTTTCTTAGGGTTGATCCCCTTGGGCCCCCGCCCGTCAGTCTGCTCCATGATATTTTCCAGAAACAATTCATCCGGTGCATGGGTAAAATCCACGATGATGTCGCGGCGGTTGGCATTGGCGAGAGTCAATTGTTTATGGCTCTGAGCTTCTGGTAACAACCAGGTGTCAGTTGCAACCAGTAAAAACGGTTGCTTAGTACTGAGGCGAATTGTGTACCAGCGGGCATTAGAGGCGTTTGTTAGTGCCGGAGCAAAGCCGCAGTTATTTGCCGCAGAATAATTAACCGAGATCTGTCCACTTTCCTCATTTGGCTAATCTCAATTAGAAAGGCAAATCATCGTTAGGCGAATTTTCCTGCGTCAGGTTGTCTTCTTCTAGTGCTATTTCTTTATGCATTTCAATGATGGCAT
>MAAC01017884.1_pt1 | contig 45719 bp, 47 predicted proteins | sample 1115981 | NCBI WGS metagenome assembly MAAC01 (sample SAMN04961126, study PRJNA320927) | seawater metagenome | isolation source: sample BD02T64 sea water enriched with oil for 64 days | place: USA:Gulf of Mexico | collected 2013-07-27 | reverse complement strand
TCATCCGAAAGGTCTATTGTTTGGACTTTACTGAATTCTTTAAAATCTGTTAACTTTTTGTAATTGTCGTTATACATGTCCAAGGTGTAAAGACCGAAAGAAATTACGAATTCAGAGCCAATACCGATTAAATCGTTTATTAATTGGTTCTGTCGGTCAAAGATGATTTGATATTCTGCTTCAGTTTCAGCGTATCTTTTTGATTCAGGTAGACTATGGATTCTAATCCACCTATCCGAATAAACCTCCTTCAGTGTGTGATTTATTGGATAAGCCTCTGGATATTCTTCTTTCCAAAAATGATTGAATTCTTCTTTGTTCATTTATTTAATTTAAGGCTTATGGTTCAGTTGTATTACCTTGTAATTTTATAGGTTGAATACCGATAATTTTATCTGTATCATCCATTACTATTTTGATCAATTCTTTTGGAGGACTTGATGTATCATCAGTATATTTTAACTGTAAAATAGTATAGACTGTCCCGTCAAGTCCAATTTGGACTCCACTGTAGAACAATTCTGTTTTTCTGTCGAAATGTAAGTTCTCAATTAAAGAATTCAATTGCTCATCGGTTACAATATCTATGATTGCAGGAGATAAGTATTCTTTTGATTTGACAAGATTTTTAGATCCAAGTTCCTGTATGAATTCTACTGATAAAGCAAAGAGTTCATTGGCTTTTTCATAGTCTAATTGCGGGGTGTTTTCTTTTTTTGTATTTTTTATATATAGTCTAATATTGTGGGTAGTGCCAATGGTTACCATTTCTCTTTCCTCATAATAATTTGAAATGGTCGTGTACATTTCAATTTCAGTACTGTCGTTTATATTCCAAATATCTCTTTTTTGTAAACCTTCTCGTTCATTGGCCAGTTTGAAGTTGGATAGGTCACCCTCGGAAACTGATTCCCCATATATTTTAGATACCATTGCTTCAAGTCTATGGTACTTTTCTATGAGTGCTTTTTGGAATTTTTCAGATTTTTTGTTGTCAAGATTCGTGTCATCCTCAAAGTTTTTAGCATCCCATTCATAGAGAACATAGGACATAGTAGAGTCATTTTCTTTGAAAAAGTAAGAAGAAATTAAATCAGGTATAAGAGATTCTTTTCTTTGGAATTCGATGGGTTGAGCATCGCCACTTAAGGAAATATACTTTGAGGTGCTAGGAAGTTGTTCACTTCCTATGTTTTTTTCCAACTGTAAGCATTCTTGAAGTGTGGTATTGTGAATATCCAAAACGAATTCTTGTCCAAAAATAGTTGTAGTGATAAAAAGAAGGGCTAGTGTAAATTTAATTGTGGAAGTGTCTTTCATGGATGATAAATTTATTGAGCTAAAGTATAAAATTAATATTTGATTTACTCTTTGGTGTATATGTGTCTGGTTACCTCCCCTCAGCGGGCTTAGTGTTAAAAATACTGTTTTCGGGAATTGATTACATGTTTAAGTTTGTTTATAGTGTAGTGCGTTGAAAAGAATGCCTCAGCGTCCTCTTCGAGTGACACTGAGGGGGTGTAAAGTGATGCGTTAAATTATGAATTTCTTATGTTTGATTGTGATTCAATAATGTCTGTAGTTTCCAAATCCAAATTCTCATTAAGTTGATCATGCTTCATTCCTTTCAATTTCCATAGCCAATATATTCCCCCTAAAGGAATACCGAGAGCCCATTCATAATTTAAATATCCCATTGCGCTTACACCGAGGCCTAGAAGGTGAAGGTTAAGGAGATGGAAAGAAAATCCACTCATTGCACTATAGGATATAGAAGGGATATTAAGAAATAGTACGGCGAGGTATTTTAGCCATTTTCTTTTAAGCTCACTTTTCTTAATTTTTATGATCATCCAAATATTGAAAATAAGTATCGATAAAGGGATTATTCCAAAAAGCCAAAAGAAGTATGTATTTGGAATGGCTGCTCTGATATCTAAGGTTTCAAAATGGAGTATTTTGTTGGATTGATCATCAAATATGATTTTAAAGACTCCGAATTCCTTGTCATTAGAGAATTGTATTTGAGTTTCCGTTGTATTGGGAGCTGTGCTCATTCCGGGGCTAGTAGAATATGTTTTGTTAGCCATCATAAGGCTATACGTTAGATCATTGCCAAAATTATCCAGAATGGTATTTCTAAATTGGGACAAAGATATTTTAAATGAATCCAAGTTGACATGGCTATAGGCTTCATTTTCTAAAGCGAAATATGTCAAGGCATCATCATAGTTCTCTTCCAATACATTATCAACAAAAATTGAAGTAGTTTCTGTATAGGTACCGGCCCTACTGATGAATTCGCAGCTTGAAAAGGTAAATGATTGAACTATAATTAAGAGAACTATTACGATTGATCGTTTCATTAGATGTGATTTAATTTTTGGTAATTTAAATAAATTTTTCATTTAGCCCTGGTTTTTTTCTCATTGTACGTGATGTATTTATTCATTTCAGAAATGAACTTTTTTTCAACTTCCTTTTCTTTCTGTTCGTCTTGTTTTACATGAAAAATCACTGAATTCAGGGATTTATTACATGTTTAAGTTTGTTTATAGTGTAGTGCGTTGAAAAGAATGCCTCAGCGTCCTCTTCGAGTGACACTGATGGGGTGTAAAGCTAACTTCAGTTTCCCAGAAAGGATCTATATCTAAATAATGTGCGTAAAAAAAAGCCACAACATTATGTGACTTTCAGTTTTTAATGAATAAGTAAACAAACTCACATCATCTATTGAATAATCAGTTTTTCACTTTTGATTTTAATTCCTTTACTCTTAATTTCAACTAAATATATACCTGAGGCATAACCTGAAACGTCAATTGAGCACATATTTATTCCATTTTCCAAAATTCTATTATCCAGTATTCTACCTGAAAAATCAGCAAGAGAAACTGCTCCATCTACCATTTTAGACAATCGAATTTCAAGCAAATTGCTTGCCGGATTTGGAGATACAGTGAAATCCACAATATTATCTTCTTCAATACCAACTGGGATACAAGTCGTATCCTGTCCGGCATCCCAAATATCCCAATTAAATGAACTAATCAAATTATCTCTAGCCTCGATGGCTTCTGATGTACAAAACTTGCTATCACCCCCATCAAATTCTACATCTCCATTAAGCTCTTGATTATTCCACCCAATAAGCAATGAGTCATAATTACTACTGGACAACATAATTCCGGCAAACATGCTATTCATAGTTGTAACATTGGTAATATCCCAATCTCCCAAATTCTGATCGAAGGATTCCGCCGCGAAGAACATTCCATCCATATCAGTTACATTACTTACATCCCAATTCCCTATATCCTGATTAAATGAATCAACAATAGAAAACATCTGCATCATATTTGTAACATTGCTAACATTCCATCCACCAATGTTTTGGTTAAATAAGTCGGCAGACTGGAACATATCCCGCATATTAGTCACATTACCAACATCCCAATTTCCAATGTCCTGATTAAATAAATCAGTAGATCCGAACATTCGCTTCATACTTGTCACATTACTCACATCCCAATTTCCAATGTCCTGATTGAACGATGAGGCCCCATAGAACATTCCCTCCATATTAGTTACATTACTCACATCCCATGCACCAATATCCTGATTGAATGAACTAATCCATGAAAACATATGAGACATGTCTGTAACATTAGAAAGATTGGGAGCATCAGTGGCATTTATCTCTAAATTTGAAGCTCCAAAAAATGCTGATTCCATACTCGACCATACATTAGCTCCCCATTGTTCTACCGATAGAATTTTCTCTTTATCTCCATCATTATTAAAGTAAATTCTTGAAAAATCTCCGGTTATACTAACCGTAAAAGTATCTATGGTAGAGTAGGTGTGAGTTATCTCCCCTATCACCGCACTATCTATACTACCATCTCCCCAATCAACAATATAATCATAACTAGAACCCGTTGTAGGAATAGTAAGTTGGTAATTATTTGATGTTCCGGGATTATCCGTTTTCCATGTTGTTATGAATTGAGAAAAACTGTTTTGAAGTAAAAATAGAAAGGTGAAAAATAGAAATTTTTTCATAATTTCAAGTCATGTTTTTTGTCCTTTTAAGGTTTAAAAGGATTAATTTTTAATTTATCTTTTGTCAACTTTATGAAATAAATATATGAAAACAATCCGTAAAAAAAATAATATTATCGAACATATGGATTATTTGTCCCGAACGTAAATTACCTCACTAGGTGTAGTTTGCAACGACATCTTTATATCTTCCAGGATTTGTAATCCGCTTTGGTATATCAGGAGTTTTACAAGCGAAAAGAATCCCCAGCTACCTCGCTACCGCCAGTTTATAACTGGTGGTTAGTAGTATTCAGAAAAAGAATACAATCAAATTAAAAAAAAACTAAACCACAAAAAAAAGACCCTCTCATATTGAGAAGGTCTTAATTGTACCCCCAACGGGTCAATTCTCGAACTCTTTTTACCTCAGCCTAGAGAAAATGTACAATCTCAAAAGATTGTTCCATGAAGAGGGTATTATGGAGAATGTATGGTTTAACCCTATGAATACAGGGCAAAGCGAGCGTTCTATATTACCTTATGGGAATTAAACTATAATAGTATTAAATAGAATGGCAAATACTACAGGAAAGAAGTACGGTGGTCGGACGAAAGGAACGCCGAACAAAGTAACCAAGGAGTTAAGGACTGTGATGAAACGAGTGTTGTTTCAGGAGTTGGAGAATATTGAGCAATTACTAGGCGAATTAGAGCCAAAGGATAGGGTGGAGTTGGTGATAAAAATGATGCCTTTTATACTGCCTAAGGTAAAGCAAGCTCCGCATACTATCAATGAGCCTATTGATTGGGATTAGACTAAATCTGCATTGCGAATGTAGAATTAATGGTCTAATCCATTTGTGTTTTTAGTTTTATGAACGCTATTATGGTACGAGATATATCTTTCGGAGATGCCCTGAAAATTATTAAGAATTTGTTGCCTTGTTAAGGCAATTGTGCCGTAATCACATTTTACGTGGCAATTTGGGCATAAAACTATTATATTCTCTTTTACGTCTGGACCATTATGAGGTTTTCCTAGAGGCTGTATATGATGAGATTCACTATAAAAATTACCATTTATTAATTTTATTACATTTTCACACAATTGGCATTTATTCCCTACGATATTTTTAATTTGTTTAGCCAATACAGTATCTCGAATGATTCTTGTTTCAGTTAAGTTTTTTCGTTTAGGAGACAAATTACCTTCTTTTAATTTAAAATCAATTTTTGATTCTGGATAAAAGTGTCTTAATCCCCAAATTCCTTTCCCTAACCCTTCAACGGTAAAGAAGAAGTCGCCTTTATCTATATAAGATTTTGTGTCTGAGGAGTATTCTTGAAGATTTTTTCTTATTGAAGATTCCGTAACATTTCCAGTTAATCTTTTGTATTCGTTGTAGATGTCCTTCAAATGGGCGGATCCTTGAAGGTTTTTTAATGTTGTTATGATATCATTAATTACTGCCATATCTTAATTTTATTATTTGCTAATAAACTTTAGGTAAAAGTAATAGTTTCAATTTGAAATTAATACCCATCAAGAAGACGCATTTCCTTTCTCGTATAATAAATGGCGAAGAAAATAATATGATAGCGCTAAATTGTTTAATGTTGGAATAATGAAAAAGGAGATTGTCTTTAGTTTTTAATTTTGAATGACTAAATATACATCCAGAAATCCTGTATGTTCATGCTGATTTATTACATTTGGAATTATTAAAACTTGATTTATGACTGAACTAGGCAAGTATTTAAATAAGAAATCCGTTAATAAGGCGGAAATTTCTCGTAGAACAGGCATTAGTCCTTCTAGATTGAGTGAATTATCATTACATTCTACTACAAAACTTAGAGCAAAGGAACTTTACCTGATAGCCCTTGCTATTGATATTTCGCCTGCCGAAGTCCTTCAAGAGGTTTGTGGACACCTAAATATTAATTCATAACGAATGGAAAGTCATAACCAAATTGATGTATTGAAGTTAAGGTTAAATGAAGCCTTGCAAGGTGATAATGTAGATAATGATTTGATAATTCAATTATCACAAGAAATTGCAAGTCTGGATAACTCTAAGGTTAGGTTTTCAGTTGATGCGGGAATCATTAATCGACTGGGTAAGGAGCTTGTTGGGAAGCAAGAGACTGCTGTTTCTGAGCTTGTGAAAAATGCATACGATGCTGATGCAGATGTAGTTGAGTTAATATTTGAAAATGCTTGGGAGAAAGGAGGAACACTTCATGTGAAAGATTTTGGGGTAGGAATGAATAAAGAAGAGCTCATAAAAGGGTTTATGAGATTGTCTTCGTCTAAAAAAATTCATGAACCTCAGTCTCAAAGATATAATAGGACCAGAGCAGGGAGGAAAGGAATAGGAAGATTTGCAACTCAAAGACTTGGTGAACGCTTGACTATAATCACGCAAAAGATTGATTCAGATAATGCTTTAAAGGTTACTATTAATTGGAATGATTTTGAAATGGATAGAGACCTGTATTCAGTATCTAACACGATTGAAATTGTTCCGAAAATTAAAGATGAGGGTACAGATTTAATAATAGAAAATTTAAGAGAAGGTTGGTCGGATGCAATGATTAAAAGAGTGTATAGATATACATCGGATTTATTACAGCCCTTTCCCTTGTCAAAAACTAGGAAAAAAGAAGAAAAAAAGAGGGAAGATCCAGGATTTAATAGTGCTTATTTTAGGTTAGATGGATTAGATAAATATGCTATTATTGATGAGCAAGAAGCTTTTTTTAAACATGCGCTTGCTGAAATTGAAGGTTATGTTTTAGATGATGGCCAAGGATGTTGGTCACTTGAAAGTTCGAAATTGAATTTTCCCCAAGAAGTTTTCCTAATAGGAAAGGATAAAGATGTTCAGGATTCAAAATTTGAATTGATAAAAGGAATTCATTTTAAGTGCTATTATTTTTTATACATTCCTTCATTGATTCCTAGGCAGTCTCTTAGGCTCATTCGTGATGTAGCTAATGAGCAAGGGGGTGTAAGGTTGTATAGAAATGGTTTTAGAGTTTCTCCATATGGAGAAAAACTAAATGACTGGTTAGGATTGGACGATTCTACGGCAAAAAGAGTAATTCTATCTTCTCATAGAAATATTAATTTTTTTGGATTTGTAGAAATTACAGATGATTCAGGGTTAATGTTCGAAGAGACATCAAGTAGAGAAGGTCTTTTTGAAAACAAGGCATATAAAGAACTTGTAGATTTCACTCAGCGTTCTATAATTACAGCTGTTTTGAAAATTGCTCATTTAAGGGATAAAAAGGCTACTGCTGGACAAAAGGATTATGTTAAAACCCTTGATCCATCAGAAAAGGTTGATTCTGCTATTGCTAAAATCGAGGAGGTTTTTAAGGAAGCTATGCATGCCGTTGATAGGGATGAAATAACTAAAGTAATCAAACCTGAAAAAATCAAGAAGGAGTATATTGAGGCATTTGAAGATTTTCAAGAAGCTAGGCAAGATGAAAGAAGGGAAAAAGAGAAGTTAATTGCAGAAAATAATATGCTTCGAGTATTAGCTGGTCTTGGTTTGGTTATAGGAGAGTTTGTGCATGAGGTTAGAAGGTTTTTACCAGGTTTTGATGCGGATATTAATTATTTGAAAAATGCACTTAATGGTGCTATTAAAGAGTTGTCAAGAATTGAGCAGTTAGAAAGTAACATCAGAGCTTTTACCTCTTATACCACTTATTTCAATAAGGCAATTTCAAGGAACGTTCTTCGTGAGCTGGCGCCAGTAGACCTCAGGGATGCTGTTAACGATTTTAGTGATATTGTTAGTAGAGATTTACAAAGGACAAAAATTGACCTTCCAAGACCATTCTTTAAGGGGTTTAATTTACATACTGTACCTATGCATCCTTCAGAATGGGCCTCCATATTGTTTAATTTCTATACTAATTCAAAAAAGGCTATAAGAAGACATCGAGTGGATGGGAAGATTTTTATCGAGGGAGGAAGAGAAGATGGAAACGTCTTTTTGGAATTTTCAGACAATGGAGATGGAATTGATAAAAGAAATGAAGATGATATATTTAGTCCATTCTATACAACTTCCACAGTTGCAGATAATAATGCAACAGATCAAGAAACTCTTACTGGGACAGGGCTTGGATTGAAAATAGTAAAAGATATTGTGGAAAGTTATGATGGTGCTGTTTATGTAACTATCCCTAAAGAAGGTTTTTCCACAACTATAAGAATTGAAATTCCAGAAAACAAAAAAAAAGTAGCTAATGAGTAAGCCGAAATATTTATATATAGACGATGAAAATGATGCATCTGTATCGTCCATTTGTTCTGGATTTAATGATAGGGAAATAATTGAAGTTAAATATCTTGATATAGGTGTGAAACAAAGCTTTGATTCAATAAAAGAGAAATTGTTAAATGAAGAGTTTGATGGCTTAATTCTTGACTTGAAACTTGATGGAGAAGGAGCGTATCGCCTTAATTTTCAGGCTCCTACATTGGCTCAGGATATCCATACACTTATAAGTAGTGACCATGAAAAGGAGGCTTTCCCTATTATACTCTGTTCGACTGATGATAAAATGAAAGCAACTTATGATAAAGATAAACATAGTCATGCTCTTTTTGATTATAAGTTTTTAAAAGGTGAAGAGATGAATTGGGGGAAATTCTCCAATAAACTTCTCTCGCTAGCTAATGGGTATAAACAATTAAATGTCAAGGAAAAAACTATAGGAGCTGTTCTTGGAAGAGAGGACTTGTCGCAAATTGACCCTCGTATAATTGAAAAATTTATTGATCCTGAGGAGGTACATAATTTCTCTTCTTTTGATTATGCTGGCTTTGTTATAGAGGGGTTGTTTCATCATCCAGGAATCCTAATAAATGAATATTTTTTGGCTTCGAGATTTGGTGTTGATATTGTTAAGTCAGGTGACAGCTGGATAAAATTGAAGGAAATATTGAATGAATACTGTAAGTACAAAGGGGTATTCTCTGATGGTTGGAATAGATGGTGGGCTGATAAGGTGAATAGTTATTTCAAAGATATTTCTGATGGTGAGAGACTTAGTATGCTTAATGCTGAAGATAGAGTTAAAATATTATCAGAGAAGTTGAGTTTGGAAGGTTTAAAAGTTGCAGAGCCATTGCAGTATTCAAGTAGTTCATGTTTTTGGACTATTTGTGAAGAAACTAAGATGCCACTTGATCCGCTTGAAGGATTTAAAGTGTATGAAAATAAAGACCTTATGTCTTGGCAAGAATCAAAATATGTTTCTTTTTATGCTGTTAAAGATCAAGGTCTAACGAGGTACGGATTAAGACCGCGTTCAAGTGAGATGGGGCGAATTGAATTAATGGTTGAAATTTTGAGTGAATATGAAAATTAAACAATTCAAATTAAAAAGGTCTCAGGATTTGGTAATAACGGCGGATGTGTTAGATAAGGTATTTTTATATGATGTTGATACTGAACCTATCCGTAGAGCGGCTAATTCGCTACTCAAGGATAAAAATGAAGATATAGATGAAAATTACTGGCGGTATAAAATTGAAAATTTGACAATGCCAGTGAGGACTACAAAACATCTTGTTCCTAAGCAAGTTAAAGGGAAAAATCTACTATTGACTCTTGATATGTCCATAGTGGCAGATTACCGAGAATGGGAGAATCTAAGCGATCCCTTAGTTGATTTAAATTTTAAAGTCACAATTAGGGGGGTTGGGGATCGTGGGTCCCATTTTATGTGTTTCCATTTGGATAGGCATGATCTTAGTAAGGAGGCTAATGAGCCCCATCCTACATACCACATTCAATATTCTAACAATCCAGAAGAGAATGGTGATTTTGATTATGGTAACACCTTGCTTTTGGATACTCCACGGCTCGCTCATCATCCATTAGAATTCATATTAGGTATTGGGTTTTTAACTTCAAATTTCTATCCTTCGGCATTTGAAAAGATAATGGATGAATCATATTTCCCCGGATTGTATAGAAGATATCAGGAGAGAATTTTGAAGCCATATTATCATACTATGGCTTCATATTGGGCCCCTTATGACCATTCTAAGATCGTTATGAACTCTAAAGACCTTTGTCCAATTTTAATTTAATGAATCAAGACGCATTAAAATATATTAGGAGTCGTATTTCAGCTCGTCCGATCTGTGTTGATAGATTGATTGTTTCTTCTTTCGTTCATATTAATAGAGTGAAAGTAGAAAAGAATAAATTTATCAAAAGTTATCTGATACCAGAAGGTGAAGGTGAGGAGTATTTAGTGCTTCTAAAATTCATCGACACTTTAGGGGTTGATCATATGAGTTTTGAGGATTTGATAGAGTTGTTCGAGTTTGTAATTTCCCCAGAGGAGAAGGTTGTGTCTGGAGCGGTTTACACTCCAAAATATATAAGAGATTATATAGTTGAAAACACTCTTTTAAATGTGGGGGGTACTGAACTACTTAAAATTTGTGATCCTGCATGTGGTTGTTCAGGCTTTTTATTCTCAGCAGCAAAAAAGGTAAAGGAAATTTCAGGAATTTCATATTCTCAAATTTTCGAAGAATGTATTTATGGGGTTGATATCCAGAGTTATTCAGTTAAACGTTCTAAGCTACTTTTAACCCTTTTGGCTTTATCTAGTGGGGAAGATGAGGAGAAATTTAAGTTTAATATTTATCAAGGAAATTCTCTTAGTTTTGATTGGGGGAAATATGTTGATAATTTCATTGGCTTTTCTCATGTATTAGGTAATCCTCCGTATGTATGTTCGAGAAACATTGATGATGAGAGTAAAGACTTGTTAAAAAAATGGTCGGTTTGCTCAACAGGACATCCTGATTTATATATTCCTTTCTTTGAGATAGGGATGAATATATTGAAAGAAGGAGGAGTTTTAGGATATATCACAATGAATTCGTTCTTTAAGAGTTTGAATGGTAGAGCTTTAAGGAGTTATTTTGGGATTAATGAATTTAAATTTAAAATTATTGATTTTGGTGCAAATCAAGTATTTAATTCCAAAGCAACATATACATGTATTTGTGTAATTGAAAAGCGGAAATCAGTAAGTATAGAATATGCTGTTTTAAGTGGTCAGGAGTTAGAATTGACCAGTAATCTATCTTTTAATTCCATTTATTATAATTCGCTTAATTCTGAACAAGGTTGGAATCTGAAAGCTCATGAGCTTATGAGTAAAATTGAAGGAATTGGAAAGCCGTTAGGAGACTTGTTTAAATCTAGGAATGGGATTGCAACACTCAAAAATAGGTTATACATTTTTGATCCTATTAAGGAGGATGAAGATTATTATTATCTTCAAAACGGGGAAGTATACCAAATAGAAAAGGGAATTTGTAAAGATATTGTAAATCCAAATAAACTAATAAATTCAAAATCAATTGGTAAACTTCGAAAGAAAATAATCTATCCTTATATCGATTTTGAGTCAAGTATCAAGTTAATTGATGAAACTCAATTTATGAAGGAGTATCCGAAGGCTTATAGCTACCTAATGGATAAAAGGAGTATTCTTGAAACAAGAGATAAAGGAAAAAGGAAATACGAAAATTGGTATGCATATGGAAGGAATCAGTCCTTGGAAAAGTTGAAATTTAAACTCTTTTTTCCTCATATTACTCCCAAAATCCCTAATTATGTGATTAATACAGATGAGAATCTTCTTTTCCACAATGGGATGGCAATAATTGGAGAGTCCAAAAAAGAATTGACCTTTATTAAAAAGATCCTAAGTTCAAGAATATTTTGGTTTTACATAATTAATTCAAGTCGGCATTATGGCTCTGAATACTATTCTTTAAGTAAGAATTATTTCAAAAATTTTGGAGTTTATGATTTTACAGATGAGGATATTGATTTTATTATTGGTGAAAAAGATATGTCACTAGTAAATAATTTTATAGAGGGTAAATACGATGTGAAGCTAGGGTAATTTTCGAGGAGGTAATCCGTAATTGCCTCAGGAAATATGTTATGTTTATGTATTCGATACCATTCGATTTCGTTTTACCTGTAACAAGTTTAAATTATCCAAAACAAACCTTACGTAATTGTAAGGTTTGTTTTTTTTACTACATTTACAAAAGTTACATTCATGTAAGGTTATGAAGAAAGAAGAGGAGATAATTGTTAGTAATAACGATTCTGGTTATATCTACAATGAATATTGGTTTGAAGAAAACTTTTTAGACAAGTTTTATAAATCTGTTTCGCCATTGAAAAGAGAAATTAGTGAAAGAAAATTTAGGCTTATAGATGATGAAATTACTTCAAGAGTATTAAATCATTGGCAAAAGGAGGGCTTAATAGTAGATAATCGCCCTGATGGGAAAGGCTGGAGAAAGTATAGCTTTTCTGATATTGTTTGGCTTCAGATTATTAAAAAATTAAGATCTTTTGGGTTTGAAATTGCCAAGATAAAAATGGTGAAGGATAAATTAGATCGCTATAATTCTGAAGAAGACATCTCACTATGTCCCTTATTGGATTTTTATATTATAGAGGCTAAGGAGCATAAAATGCCCATTAAAATGCTCGTTTATACTGATGGAGGAGTAGATATCGCTAGGCAGATTGATATAGATGATTCAACGGGTTATTTTTTAAACCAAGATTATATCTCTATTAATATAAGTGCAATGATAAATATCGGTCTTGGAACCCAATTTAAGGATTATTCAATTACAGATTATACGAATTACAATAAAAGTGATATTGAGAAAAGTTTAAGTAAGGCATTGGTTTTTGAAGAGGCTCAAAGTGTTGCGATAAAGTTAGTTAAAGAAGATGAATACTTGTTGAATAAAACCATTGTCGTGGAGTCAAAGGAGGAGATGAATGAATTAGTCTCGAAAATGAACTATTCCGATTCAACGGTTTCCAAAAGCGGAAAAAAGAAGGTTTATAAGGTAACTGAAAAGTTAAAAGTTAAAAAAGAATAAGGGACGCCCCCATAAGAGCAGTTGAAAAAGGCATTGCAAATGGATAAGCCAACGCAAATGCATGTTACAACAAAACATGTTATCACTTGAAAAGTGTAGTGAAGTTTTAAACTCAAAAGAAAGAAAGTTTACAAAGGAACAAGTTAAATTGATTAGAGCGGCAATGTACCAAATTGCTGGAGTAATGTTAGAGATTAAAAAGGACGAAAATGATAAATCTTAAAGGGAAAACTGCAGTTTTGTATCGGAGGGTGAGTACCACTGATCAAAAGGTTTTTGGTAATAGTCTTAACGATCAGAAGCACCGTCTTAGAGAATATTGTGATAAGAGAGGTGTTGTTGTGATGAGGGAGTTTGAGGAAGACTGTTCCGCTAAAGATTTTAATCGTCCCGAATTCTCAAAGTTGATGGAATTCATTATTGCCAATAGGGGGAAGGTGAATTACCTATTGGTTACAAAATGGGATAGGTTTGCTCGAAATAGTAGAGAGTCGTTGAACGAGATTGAGGCATTAAAAGCTCTTGGTGTTGAGGTGAACTGTATAGACAATTGGATAAATCATGATAATCCTCCAGACCATCTAATGTTGCTTATTAACGTTGGTATATCTGAGATCGAGAATCGAATAAAGAGTGTTCGGGTTAAGGCAGGTAATAGGAGTGCGTTAAAGGATGGGCGATATGTCCATACAAAGCCTAAAGGGTATATGTCTGGTAAGAATGAATTTGGACAGACTCTAATGAAGCCAGACCCTAAAGTAGCACCATTGGTGACTTTATTATTTGAAGATTATGCTACTGGTATGTATACTCAGACGGAGTTAAGAAGGATGGATAAGTTTAAACCCTTAAAACTCACTAAAAGTAGTTTGAGTAGGATGCTTACAAATAAGATTTATACAGGGCGAATTACCATAAAAGCGTATGAGAATGAGCCAGAGGAAGTAATTGAGGGGGAACATATTCCGTTAATAACTTGGGAATTATTCCAAAAGGCTCAGAGAGTAGGTCGAAAACGTCATAACCAGAAAAGAGTAAAGGAAAATAAGTTCTTCCCTTTACGAGGTTATCTTGAGTGTCCTCAGTGTGCTGCTACGCTTACGGGGAGTAGCTCAACGAGTAAGACGGGGGCGAAGCATCCCTATTATCACTGTGCGCATAAGAAAGGCTGTAAAGAGCGTTTTAAAGTTAAGGAGGCTCATGAAGCATTTTCGGATTTGTTGGCAGAAATTCAACCAAGTGAAGAAATGTGTGAATTATTTGAACTGGTTTTAGAGGGTTCAATTAAGGCTTCTAAAGAAAGTGAAGTGAATAAATTGAAGACTATAGCAGATTCAAAAAGAAAATTAGAAGAGCGTAAGGAATTATTAACAGAAAAGCTTTTGGATGGTGTGGTAGATAATGCGACCTATAAAAAAGCAGAGGCTACTATCTCAGATCAATTACGGGAATTGGAATTAGAATCCTTCAATCTTCAAGCTTATAAAAAGGATGTTAGTGAATTTATCAGTTTTGGTGTTTATCTGCTTAAAAACCTCAACGAATTATTCAATGTTTCAAGTGTTTCATTGAAGCAAAAGTTGTTGGGTTCGATCCTTGATGAAAAATTGGTGTTTAAAGATGGGAAATATCGAACTCCAAAATTCAATGAAGGATTCGAGTATATATTCAATGGAATCAAGGGATTGAGAGGTGTAAAAAAGAAAACGGGAACTTCTCTGTTGAAAACCAGGGCGGGAATCGAACCCGCACTCCCGAAAGAACTGGATTTTGAATCCAGCGCGTCTACCAGTTCCGCCACCTGGGCATTTCTGTTTGGAAATGTGAGGCAAAAGTATTCTATCCTTAGAAACTGACAAAGTATTTCAAGAAAATTTTAAAAATAATTCGGAGCTTTTCAATTCAAGTTTTAGAGGATCAATTCTTTAGATACCATTTTTTTGCAGTCTCCAATAAAAAATTGGAATATTAAATTGATTGCTAAAGCATATATTCATAACTTTGCCGGCTCAAAGAGTTGTAAGGCTGCGGTTCTCATGGACCACGGTAGCTAATTTTAATAGGCCTCATGGAGTCAAAAGTTCAAATATATACTGGTAGATCTACTCGTGCTTTAGCAGAGAAGATAGCGGAAAGTTATGGTACTGAATTAGGAAATGTTATCATTTCCAGTTTCAGTGATGGTGAATTTCAGCCTTCATTTGAAGAGCCTGTAAGAGGTGATTATGTTTTTATCGTACAGTCTACAGCACCACCATCAGACAACTTGATGGAATTGTTGTTGATGATTGATGCGGCCAAAAGAGCATCTGCAAAGCAAATTGTTGCGGTAATGCCTTACTTTGGACTTGCACGTCAGGATAGAAAAGATAAACCAAGAGTTCCAATAGGAGCAAAATTGGTAGCAAATATGTTACATGCTGCCGGAGCAACAAGAATCATGACAATGGATTTGCATGCAGATCAGATTCAAGGATTCTTTGAAGAGCCGGTAGACCATTTATATGCATCTTCCATATTTATCGATTATATCAAGGGTCTAAATCTGGACAACCTGGTAATCGCATCACCGGATATGGGTGGATCAAAAAGAGCCAATAGTTATGCTAAACACTTAGCTTGTGAGATGGTAATCTGCTACAAGCAACGTGAGAAAGCAAATGTTATTGGTAAGATGACAGTAATAGGAGATGTAGAAGGTAGAGACATCGTATTGGTAGACGATATGATAGATACTGGTGGAACATTAACTACTGCAGCAAGGATGATGATGGAAAAAGGTGCGAAGAGTGTAAGAGCTATTTGTACGCATCCTGTATTGTCTGGAGCGGCCTATGACCGTATCGAAGATTCTTTATTAGAAGAATTGATCGTTACAGATTCATTGCCAATCAAGGAAGGGCAGAAGAAAATCAAGCAATTATCTATTGCACCATTATTTTCTGATGTTATTAAAAGTGTCGTGAATAACGAAAGTATTAGTAAGCATTTTATTAATTAACCATACATAAACAAACGATGGAAACACTAAAGTTGAGCGCTCAGGCGCGTGTTGATTTAGGGAAAAAGGGATCGAAAGCGCTACGTCGTGAAGAAAAAGTACCATGTGTCCTTTACGGAGGAGAAGCAGTAGTACACTTCACAATGCCAGCATTGTCATTCCGTAACCTGGTTTACACTCCAAACGTGTACAGAGTAGAATTGGATGTAGACGGAACAGTTTACAGTGCATTATTGAAAGATGTACAATTTCACCCGGTATCTGACAAAATCATTCATGCTGACTTTATTCAGTTGGTAGATGGTGTTGCTGTTACTACTGAAATTCCTTTGGACATTACAGGTAATGCAATAGGAGTTGCTGCAGGTGGTAAACTATCTAAGAGCATGCGTAAACTACGTGTACGTTCTATTCCTGCTAACTTGCCTTCTGCAATTAATATCGATGTTACAGAATTGACTATCGGTGATAAAATTCGCGTTTCTGACGTGGCTGCTGAAGGATTTGATATTCTTAACGCTGGAAGTGCTGTAATCGCTGCTGTGAAAATGGCTCGTGGTGCACTTGTTGAGGATGAAAATGGAGAAGGAGAAGCAGAAGGAGAAGCTGCAGCTGCAGAAACTGCAGAAGCATAGTCTTTTTTTACATTCTAAAACATTTAAAAACCACTGTTTCTGACAGTGGTTTTTTTATTTCAATGAAGGGCTATATATTTGGTTGAATAATTAATTCTTATGAAGAAATTCATCGTCGTAGGACTCGGAAATATAGGTGCTGAATACGAGGAAACAAGGCACAATGTCGGGTTTAAAATAGTAGAAGCACTTGCTGAAAAGCATGGGGGAAAGTGGGAGCAAGGAAAAAATGCACTCATTTGTAAAATTGGTATCAGAGGGAGGAAAGTTCTCTTGATAAAGCCAACTACTTATATGAACTTGAGTGGGAAGCCTATCCGATTTTATTTACAAGCTGAAAAACTAGAGATGAACAACCTTTTGGTAGTTGCTGATGAGTTAGCCTTGCCTTATGGTCAGATTCGACTGAGAGGGAAAGGTAGCGATGGGGGTCACAATGGACATAAGCATATTATTCAGTTGTTAGGTTCTTCAAAATATCCGCGACTGCGATTCGGTATAGGCGATGAGTTTCTTAAAGGAAGTCAGGTCAACTATGTTTTAGGGGAATGGTCACGAGAAGAGTTGGACAGCTTAACCGAACGATTGGATACCAGCGCAAAAGCTATTGAGATGTTCGTTTTCTCCGGATTGGGCCAGGCGATGACCCAATTCAATGGGAAATAAGATAACACCAAGAAAAGAAATTTAATGTACCTTTGCCTCACTAAGATTTAGAATATGGAAATCACCGAAAAAACGATCGATCACCTGGCTCATTTGTCCAAGCTGGAATTCAGTGCTGAAGAAAAAGCTAAGATGACTGGGGATCTACAGAAAATATTGAGTTTTGTTGAGCAACTGAGTGAATTGGACACGGATGGCATAGAGCCAATGGTCTATATGAACGAAGAGTTCAATAAAATGCGTGATGATATTCATGAGGTTGAATACAGTAAGGAAGCTGCATTGAAAAATGCACCTAGAAAAGATACTGACTACTTTAAAGTACCCAAAGTATTAAGGTCTTAATTGGCTTTCTGATTATACTGAAGATCGCTATGCGGTCTTTTTTTATACCCTTTTGGCTGGTAAATACAAGGCTAAAATTGTAAATTGATTTCCCCAAATTTTTACAAGCCTGTAATGGTGAAGCCCTAAAGGAATTGAATACTATGAATACTGTAAAAACAGCAAGCTTGAACTTGATAGACCAAATCCGTAACACCGAAAAGCCCTTTTTAATTGCTGGACCCTGTAGTGCAGAAAATAGAAAGCAGGTACTGGAAACAGCGGATGAATTATTCCAAATTGGGAAGGTGGATATGTTCCGTGCTGGTGTATGGAAACCAAGAACCCGTCCAGGGAATTTTGAAGGGATAGGTACTCCGGCACTGGATTGGTTGATTGAGGTGAAGGAGAAGTATCAGTTACCTGTTTGTACGGAAGTAGCGAATGCCCAGCATGTGGAAGCTTGCCTAAAAGCAGGAGTGGATGTATTGTGGATTGGGGCTAGAACTACAGTAAATCCGTTTTTTGTTCAAGAGATAGCTAATTCCTTAAAAGGAGTAGATATTCCTGTGCTTATCAAAAATCCAATTCATGCTGAAATGGGCTTGTGGATAGGAGCTATTGAGCGGTTCCAATCTGTGGGGATTAAACAGATAGGAGCTATCATCAGAGGTTGTCATAGTTTCGATTCTGCTCCATATAGAAACCAGCCCCGTTGGGAAATGGCGATAGAATTGAAGCGTTCCTTTCCTGATATTCCGGTTATTTGCGATCCTAGTCATATTGCTGGAGATAGAGCATTGATACCTGAGGTTTGTGGCGTGGCCATGGATTTAGATTTGGATGGATTGATGATCGAGTCTCATATAGATCCAGACAATGCTTTGAGCGATGCAAAGCAACAATTAAAGCCGGCTGAATTAGATCAATTATTGGCTAATTTGGTGGTGAATACTTCAGATTGCGCAGACAGCTCATTCCAGAATAAATTGGGAGATCTAAGAAGTAGAATAGATGTCGTTGATCAGGAATTGTTGAATATATTGAATGAACGTTTCGAGTTGGTCAAAGAAATCGGAACTTATAAGAGAGATAATAAAGTAAGTATCTTTCAGTTGAAACGCTATTACGACCTGCTGGAAGGAAGAATGGGTGCTGGAGGGAATATGGGACTTAATGAAAAAATGATACAAGAATTATTTGAATTAATACATAAATATTCTGTGATGGTGCAGACGAAAATTAAATATTAAACAATTGCCATGCGACAGAAAAAATGGATAATAAAACAAGAAGAAAATACTGGCTTACTTGAATCTCTGCAAAAGAGACTTGGAATACACCCGATCTTATGTCAATTATTATTGAATAGAGGGGTGCATGACTTCGAAGAAGCAAAAAAATTCTTTCGACCATCGCTAACAGATCTCCATGACCCTTTTTTAATGAAGGATATGGAAATTGCTGTAGAGTCAGTGCTCAGAACCATTGACCAGGGAGAAAAGATTATGGTATATGGAGATTATGATGTAGATGGTACTACCTCTGTATCTTTAATGTATTCCTTTCTGAGTCAATTCACCGATCAACTGATTTATTATATACCGGATAGGTATGCAGAAGGTTATGGCGTGTCCTTTCAAGGGATAGATAAAGCCGAAGCCGAAGGTTGTAGTCTTATCATTTGTTTAGATTGTGGTATCAAAGCAATCGAGAAGGTGACCTATGCAAAGGAAAAAGGGATTGGGTTTATCATTTGCGATCACCACCGTCCTGGTAATACCTTGCCGCCTGCAGTGGCTGTATTAGATCCCAAACGATCGGATTGTAAGTATCCCTATAAAGAACTTTCCGGTTGTGGAGTTGGTTTCAAATTAGCTCAGGGGATTGTTCAAAAGAAAGGATTGGATGAGGAATTGCTTTTACCATTATTGGATCTGGTTGCAGTCAGTATTGGAGCGGATATCGTTCATATGACGGGAGAAAATAGGGTGTTAGCATACTTCGGATTAAAAGTATTGAACGATAAGCCTAGACATGGTTTTAAAGCCTTTATCAATCACTTGAAGCCAGATCAGAGCATGGACATAGGAGATGTGGTCTTTAAGATTGCTCCTCGTATTAATGCAGCAGGTAGAATTTCCCATGCAAGCAAGGCAGTAGAGTTATTGGTTGCTTCTAGTTTGGAGGAGGCAGAGTCCTTTGCTATGACCATCGATGAATTCAATACAAGGCGTAGAGATTTAGATGAGCGCATCACCGAAGAAGCTATCCATCAGATAAAAGAAATGGGGATGGAGCAAGCCAAATCTACTGTGGTAGCACATGAGGATTGGCACAAAGGTGTTGTGGGAATAGTCGCTTCACGATTAATAGAAACCTATTATAGACCTACCATAGTATTTACCAAAAAGGATGGGAAGTATACTGGTTCAGCACGCTCCATCAAAGATTTTGATGTGTACAATGCATTGGATGCCTGTAGTGAGCATATTGAAGCTTTTGGAGGGCATATGTATGCTGCGGGATTGACAGTGGATGAATCAAAATTTGAAGACTTTAAGTTGGCTTTTTCAAAGTATGTAGATAGTCAATTACAGGAAGAGGATCTGATTGAAAGAATTGAAGTAGAGTCTCTGTTGGAGTTGAACCAAATCGATCAGGGCTTTTTCAATATACTTCAACAATTTGAGCCGCATGGTCCGGAGAACTTGAATCCCATATTCTGTGCAAAACAAGTTGTGGATTCAGGATGGTCTCGTTTGGTAGGGGAAAATAAAGACCACTTGTCACTAAGTTTAATCAATCCAGGTAGCCCGCAGAATTTCTACAAGGGTATTGCCTTCAGGATGAAGGACTGCTACGACCGTATTCAAATGAAAGAATCCTTTGCTATTTGTTATTCTCTTCGTGAGAATGTTTGGAAGGATAAGAAAAGCATACAACTGTTTGTCAGTGATATGAAGTTTGAATAACTCTAAGATCATCTAACGAGTAGAATCCTTCGGCTTAACAAGTAGAATATGGACTTGGTCGATAGATTAAAAATAAGCATCTAATTCATAATAATTTAGCCTTCATAAGGTATTGGGCATGTATGTTCAACAATCTTAAATGAAGCTTAATTAATATGGACAGAATGAAAAATAAGTATTTTACATTTATTGGAATTGGACTGATAATACTGGCTGTTCTTGCCTATTATATAGGTTGGGAGCATCGTCAAGTAGAATTACTGGTATTTCTGGCCTCTTTGAGTTTCTTCTTTATACTTGTTAGAAAAATGATGCAGTTATCATATGAATTAAGGGATTAGTAATTTTCGTATAAGGAACCAATAACAGAGCACCCATATTATGGGTGCTTTTTTGCGTTTAAAAAGGGAGCAAGAAGACAGTATGATTTTTATTAGGACTTTATCTTGTAAGATTTACCGCTTAACGAAAGAAAAAGAATCCTTTAGCGTTCTGTTTCACTATAGCTCCGGTTGATTTGCTGGTAAGAGTTGTAGTCTGAATTAATGTTCTATCAACAAAGGTTACAACAAAGGGTAATCTGCAATTATGACGATGTTATATTTCTGATTTTCCAAATTAATAGAAATCTGAGGATTGAAATGATCAGGTGAGTTTTGTAATTGATTGTAAATCAGCTTGAAAAAGCTCTGCTTGCCTAATTGAATACGAAATTGCAGGAAAATTATTTTGTTATTAGAATTCAAAAAGTAAAATTTTTAAAGAGCTCATTATCCATTGAAAATTCTTTATGCTCGCAAAAATGTAGAGGATTCATTTACTGTTTTAACATTGTTTTTACTTTTAACTCTTTCTATACTACTTTAAGCGGTTGTTTTTTGGCAGTAAATGCTGTTTCTCTGATCAACGAAAATAACCGTAAATCATTGATTTTCAAGCTATATTTAGTTCAAATTCTATAAAATAATATTAGCGTTACACTATCTGGTGGGCCTGATTTAGGGTTTTGATTTTATAAGATTAGAATGAATAACTATGAAAATAATAAATACTAAATATTGGATAATTATTGCGATAGTAGCTTTATTGATAGGTTTGGCTTCGTACCAATTTGGATTTCTTTCTAGAGATGCTGAGTTGGTTGTATTTTTAATAGGTGTGGTTGGAGTATTTGTTTCACTATTAGCAATGATTCAAAAATCAAACGATCTTTTCTTAGACTAACCTCTATTTATCGCTTAACAGGTAATCCTGATTCCTCCCAGGCATTAAAGCCGCCCTTAAGGGTATAGATTTCTTTGAAGCCCAATGTATGGGCCATTTTCGATGTCTTACCACTTCTGCTTCCAGATGCGCAATAAACAAAAATGGCTTTATTTCTGTCTAATCTGTTTAGTTTAGATTCGAAATTGGGTTCGTAAAAATCGATAGTTGCACTACCCTTAATATGCCCTTCCACATATTCTTCAGGTGTTCTTACGTCTATTAAAAGTCCCTTTTTAGTTTCAATACTTTTTTGGAATTCAGCCGGTCCCAAATATTGTATTTCGTTTGAGCCGCCTGAACAAGCTTGTAAAATGAATAAGCCAAGTACCGCGATGACTTTTAATAATGTGCGCATATCAATTGGATTTTTTAACCTTGTTTCTTACCGATAGGATATCTTCTTTGGTAATTTTATGACTAGACTGGTTGAAATCTTTTAAGATATAATTTACTACAGAAATGATCTCCGCATCAGTTAACCGAAGAGGAGCCATAAGTCCGTTGTATTTTTGATCGTTCACAGTAATCTCTCCAGTTAGTCCATATAAGATGTTGTGGATCGCTCGATTTGGATCCTCCATAAGGTAGTCAGAATTCACCAATGGAGGGAATACATTTCCTACTCCCATACCATTCATTTGGTGGCAAGCACTACAGTTTTTGGAATAAAGTTGGGCGCCCGTTAATGGGGTATTATTGGATGAAGAGCAGCTAAATAAAGCGATAAATGTTGCAATTAGGAGTAGATAACGCATGGTCCTTATTTAGTTCGCTTTTTGATTCATCCAGGCCAGTATCCCACCTTCCAGGTTGAATAATTCACCACTAAAACCATTCTCCGCCATAAAAATACAGGCAGAAGCACTTCTTCTACCACTTCTACAGTATACCAGGTAATTTTTATCCTTGTCTAATTCTCCAATCTTATCTGCAAAGTCTTCCTTGAAGATATCAATGTTGATAGGTTCGCCAATATGAGCTTCAGTAAATTCATCCACAGTTCTAACATCAAGGAGTACATAATTCCCGTTGCTATTCAGCTTTTCAGAAAATTCGTTTACGTCTATGTCTTTATATTTCATAATGCTAAGTTTTAGGCTAGTTCTTTATATAGGATTACTAAGGCCATTGAAATGATGAAATAACCAAATCCTTTTTTTAATCCACTCGCAGTTACAAATTTAGTTAAATATGTACCAATAAATATACCAGCAACTGCAATAGATGTGAAAATGGATAATAATTCCCAGTCAATGATGAAATTCGGGTTCTGGATATCTCCAATAAATCCAATCAAAGACTTGAAGCTTATAATCATCAAAGAGGTCCCGATGGCTTTTTTAATCGGTAGTTTGGCAAGTACAACAAGTGCAGGGATAATTAAGAATCCACCACCGGCTCCAATAATTCCTGTTACTAATCCTACAATAATTCCTTCAATTATGATTAAAGGATAATTGTATGTTATCTCTTCGTTTTCCTCCGTGCCCTCTTTTCTTCCTTTAATCATGCTATAGGCTGCTAAAAGCATTACCAGAGCAAAGAAGGTCATTATGGCAATGTCGTCTGTCAGCACAAAGTCACCAAATTGAGCAATTTCCTCAGGGATTCTTGGTACTACATAAGCTCTTGTGAAGTATACACTTGATAGGGCAGGAATAGCGAATATAACACCTGTTTTATAATCAACCAGTCCTTGTCTACTCTTTTTGAATGCACCAACAAGTGCTGATGTTCCTACTACGAAAAGAGAGTAGGCTGTAGCTAATTTGGCATTAACCCCCATAAGGTAAGTCAATACCGGTACAGTTAATATAGAGCCTCCACCACCAATTAATCCAAGTGATAGGCCAATAAATAATGCAGAAATGAATCCGAAGATTTCCATAATGATGTGATGATTGTTCGGGCAAATTTAGGAGTTACAAAAGTAAGGTTTTGTGATAAAAATTACAGGCAATCTGATTTTTATCATAGTTTATTTTGTTAGCGGGTCGTTTATTTGTCGTTGAAACGTTGTTTTAGCTAAATGTTGCGGCCTTCTAAAGGTTGCAACGCCATTATTTTGGTGGTTATAGAGAGTTGCTTTGTGGTGAGGCAGCTCTCTTTTTTTTTATAAGAAATTTTGATTTAGTATCTTTAATGTCAGCCACCTTACTAACTTGTAGTAAAACAGGCGTAACTTTGTTAGTATAAATTCCACACAAGAATGATAGGACATACCGAACTGTTGTTTGATCAAATGATTCGCATCTTGGATAGAATAGATGCAGGTTTATACCGAAAAGAGTCGGTGTATTTCGAAAATGGATCCGTTGGAAAACATTTTCGACATATCATTAATTTTTATGATGAATTAATTGAGGCGTATCATTCGGGTGTGTTATGTTATGAAAATAGAAAAAGGGAATCTGTTTATGAAGAATTTCCAAAGGTGGCTTCCAGGCGTTTAGGAGAGATAATTGAAGTTTTACCATCCTTAGAAGATAAAGAGTTAAAGCTCTGTTACGATGGGTTTGAAAATCAGAAAACAGTTATTAATACTACCTACTTTAGAGAGATTCACCATAATCTTGGTCATGTGACTCATCACTTGGCAATTGTAAAGATCTACCTTAATCAATTGGATCCATCCTTTAACTTAGAGAAGGGATTCGGATTGGCTTTTTCTACTATTAAAAATAAAGAGTTGAACTAATTTAAGGTATGCATGTGTTTACTTAGTTATGTCCCAAATAATGAAGGGGGCTTTGGTCTTGCTTCCTCAAGAGACGAGGATCAAGGTAGGGAAAAGGCTGTGTTTCCCCGTGAGAAGAGAATTCATGGAAAGATAGTTTTGTTTCCTAAAGATCCACGTGGAGGTGGAACCTGGATGGCTTGGACTAAGCAACAAACGCTGGTATTGTTAAATGGAGGGCTGGTAAGACATCAACGAAAATCTTCCTACAGGCACAGTAGAGGCTTGGTGGTTTTAAATTTTTTCAAGTATGCAAGCTGGGAGTCATTCGTTCGTGATTATGATCTTAAGGATATCGAACAATTTAGGTTGCTCTTGTTTGATAATAGTCGAAAAAGTGAAATTATTGAGATTATCTGGAATGGCGAAGTGGTGGAGGTTAGAAAGTATCCTAATGATAAGCCACAAATGTGGTGTTCGGCCACTTTATATGAGCCTCAGGTAGTTCAGAAATTGAGGGTGGCATTCGAGGATTTCCTTAAAGATAATAGTGAGGGAAATAAAGAGTTGTATGATTTTCATGCTCAAAATACCTATCACAATAAGGCTATTCCTCAGTTGGCTACCTTATCCATAAGTCACAGTAAAATTGATAAAGATATTGTACGTATATTATTTCATGATTTAAAAATTGACTCGAAGAAAAACATACGATTATATAGTTAAGCTAAAAGTAAGGCTTAGAAAGTTGGCTTATTTTGAATATTGGCCCATACTTTTTATTTATGTCCCCTTGATGCCCAGATTGTTCGTCTTATTTGTTCGTACAGGTTCCTTTTTATCTTTCAGAGATACGAACCCTGGTTTTATATTTAAGACCAGATTGCGCGAGTCTAAAATGGATATACTGAATAGTATTCCTTCCAAGTGGTTGCCCAAAACAATGTTTCTGAAGCTGTCATCTAAAGAGACATGGTTGGCTAAAATTTTAAGTTTCCATCCATTTCCAATTGTCTGTAAGCCTGAGCTTGGCGAGCGCGGTAGAGGAGTTTCGTTAATAAAAAACTCAGAAGAGCTTGCTGTCTACCTTAATGAAACACACGAAAATATCATTGTCCAGGAGTATATTCATTACCCTATCGAATTAGGTATCTTCTACATTAGAATTCCAGGGGAGGAGTCCGGATTTATAACCTCCATTGTCAGAAAGGAGCCCATGCAAGTAGTGGGTGATGGAAAAAGTAGTCTTCGAAATTTAATGGAAAATGATTTACGTTATCTCATTCAATTGTTGGAACGAAATAAGGAATTGAAAATTGATTTAGATGCTGTTTTGGATAAAGATGAGGTGTTGATATTGGATCCGATAGCAAGCCACAGTCGAGGGTCTAAATTTATTGATTGTTTTGAATTTCTTCATCCGGAATTGGAATGTCTGATCGATGAAATTGCCAATGAGATAAAAGGTTTTTATTACGGTAGATTTGATATCAAAATCGAAAGCGAAGATGCTTTTAAAAAGGGTAAGGGGATCAAAATAATAGAATTAAATGGTATTTGGAGTGAGCCTACCCATATTTATGATCCGAGTCATGGGATACTGGATAATTATAAAACTATAATGGATCATTTCAATTACGCCTATCGTATAGCTGTTATTAATAGAAAGGATAAATTGAAGAATTGACTTATGCTGTAATAGGGATGTCTTTTATTCTTGTACTATATTTCCTTAAACTTTACTGGTTGATTCACTCCAATCCCTAATAATGAAACCTATTAGGGATTATTTCATTAATTTTAGACCAAATAACAGCATGCAATGGAAGTAGAGTCTAGCAAATATTGGCACATCAGAAATCATAAACTGTTTAAGGTTTTAACCAATAGTCAGGTTAAGGAGTTGTGTGTGGTGATGAGATATAAGACTGCTGTGAAAGGTGATATGATTTATTTTTCTGAAGGAGCAAATAAGCGTATTTATATACTTAAAAAAGGTTTTATTAAAATTGCTGAAATTGACGATGACGGGAACGAAAATATTACAGATGTTATACGCAAAGGAGATATTTTCGGAGAGCTGTTTTTTGAAAATGAAGATAAGGAAGGCGGTAATGAGGTTGCTATTGCTATTTCTAAGGTAGAGATTTGCAGTTTTACACTCGAGGATTTTCAGTTATTGCTGAAGCAGTATCCGGATGTCGGTTTGTCTTTTCATAAAATAATTGGTTGGAAATTCAAGAAGCTTAAACGGCGGTATACTGACCTTATTTTTAAAAGTGTCAAAGACCGTATTCGCATTTTCCTAGAGGAATGGGCAAGTGCTGAGGGGGAAGATAAAGGAGATAATTGGGAGATAGAAAACTATTTGAAACAGGAAGATATCGCTAAATTGGTTTGCTCTACACGTCAAACCACCACCAGCTTACTAAAGGAATTGGAGAAGGATGGTTGTATTGAGTATTCTCGGAAGAAAATTATTGTACATAAAAGAATTATTGACGGCTTATGATGGTTCCAGCTAGTAAGGAAGATTTGGAGGTGGTAATGGGAATCTATGCTACATGTACCAGGAAAATGAATGAAAATGGCTTGTACAATTGGGATGATACTTATCCCGATAGAGGGACTATAGTACAAAATATTGTAGATGGCAGTCTGTATTTATTGAAAGAGGATAGTATTCGTGGGGTGGTTTGTCTGGATGAAAATCAACCTACCGAGTATGAAGAAAAGGATTGGAAGCTTTCTTCAGGTTATGTTTGTGTGCATAGATTGGCAATTAATCCAGGTTTTCAAAAACAAGGATTGGCTTATAAGGCAATGAATGATGTGGAGAATTGGGCGAAGGATAAAGGGTATAGTCATATCCGGTTGGATGCCTTTGCTGAAAATATTGGGGCCAGAAATTTATATACAAAGCTTGGGTATAAGGAAATGGGAATGGTACATTTGCAGCCAGGTAATGATGCGCAGTATATGTGCTTCGAGAAAATACTAAAATAGGTTTAACAAGACTATTATACTCTTATGGGGCATAAAAAGGTAAAAGCTAAAAAATCCTTAGGTCAACATTTTTTGATAGATGAAGATGTTTGTGCCAGGATTGCTGGTGTGCTTACTGGTGAAGGCTACGATAAAATACTTGAGGTTGGTCCTGGGATGGGGGTCTTGACAAAGCACTTAGTTAAAACGGATAAGCAAATTCATTTAGTTGAGTTGGACAGAGATTCTGTGGCTTATTTACGTGTGCATTATCCAGATTTGGCTCCTCGTCTTATTGAAGGTGATTTCTTGGAGTTAGACTTAGAAGAACACTTTAAGGATCAGTTTGCATTGATTGGAAATTACCCTTATAATATTTCTTCTCAAATCTTATTTAAGATGGTGGAGAATAGACATTTGATACCAGAAGGAGGAGGGATGTTTCAAAAAGAGGTAGCTAAACGTGTTGCTTCTCCCCCCGGTTCTAAAGTATATGGGGTGATTAGTGTTTTGATTCAGGCATATTACGATGTAGATTATTGTTTTACGGTTCCTCCGGAAGTATTTAATCCACCGCCAAAGGTAGATAGTGGAGTGATTCGTTTACGTAGAAAGGAGAAGTATCATTTAGATTGTGATGAGCGACTGTTTAAGACGGTTGTAAAGACAGCTTTTAGTCAGCGAAGGAAAACCTTGTCGAATGCATTGAAGCCCTTGATAAAGGATCCGGAGTTGAGAGCTAAGGATATTATGAGATTACGTGCAGAAAGGTTGTCGGTTGACGATTTCGTTCAATTGACAAATTGGATTGCTGCTCAAGATTAAGGATATAAAAAAAAGGCTACCAAATGGTAGCCTTTTTTTGTCTTATACCAATTCAACATTGGAAATGGTATTAATTATTTTGACTTAAGAAGCGTTCTTTTACTTGAACTGCTAATTCTGTATTGAGATGTTGTATGTCGTTAAGAATTTCGTCTTTCCCAAGTTTGGTTACTGCTGAGCTAAGGTAATTTTGTGGAAGTGTTTCCCAGTGTTCCAATAGCTTCTTTTTGTATTGGCTCATGTTTTTGTTGAGGTTTGAGCCCGATGACTTATCCGCTTTAGTGAATACGATGCTAAATGGAATGCCACTTTGGCCCATCCAGAGCATAAATTCAAGATCAATTTTTTGCATACTGTGCCTGGAGTCTATCAGTAAGTATACATTAATTAGGTTTGGACGATTTTGGAGATAGTCCTTGATCATTTTTCCAAAGGTACCTCTTAGGCTTTTAGAAACTTTAGCGTATCCATAACCTGGAAGATCGACTAAGTACCACGATTCGTCAATTAGAAAGTGGTTGATCAGTTGAGTTTTTCCAGGAGTGGAAGATATTTTAGCCAGCTTGTTTCTGTTGCATATCATATTGATAAGGGAAGATTTTCCAACATTGGATCTTCCGATAAAAGCAAATTCAGGAATAGAAGCATCGGGGCATTCTTTCAGGCTCTGGCTACTTTTTATAAATTCTGCTTGTTTTATGTCACTCATGAAATAGGAGTTTTCTTAAGCCATTCTAATAGAATTTCATTGAATGCACCAGGTTGTTCCATCATTGCTGCGTGTCCACATTTGTCAACCCAGAATAATTCTGAATTTGGAATAAGTGAGTGGAATTCTTCAGCAACTACCGGAGGGGTTACGATATCTTGTTTTCCCCAAATTAGGCAGGTTGGCAAAGTGAAATTTGGTAAATCTTTACTCATATTGTGGCGAATAGCAGATTTTGCTAGCGCTATAACTCTTAGAACGCGGTCTCGGCTATTTACCGTTTCAAAGATATCATCTACCAATTCTTTAGTGGCGATAGAAGGATCGTAAAATACCTCTTCAGTTTTTCTTTTGATAAAGTCGTAGTCTTCTCTTCTGGGGAAGGTGTCTCCCATAGAGTTTTCATATAGACCTGAACTACCTGTTAGCACTAGTCTGCTAACCTTTTCAGGGTTTTCCCTGGTGTAAATTAAACCAACATGACCTCCTAATGAATTCCCAAGAAGAGTCATATTGCTGTATCCTTTTAACTGTACGAATTTCTCAAAATACCGAGCGATTCCTTTTGCGCTAGTTTTTAGCAGAGGAAGTGTGTATACAGGAAGTATTGGAATTACAACCTTGTAGCCATTGTCATTCAGAAATTCAATGGTTTCCTTGAAGTTACTCAAGGCTCCCATTAGTCCGTGAAGTAAAACGACTAATTCCCCTTCTCCAGACTCAATGTATTCAAATTCTCCCTCTTTTTGGATTTCTGTCATCATACGATGTGAGTAATTTAAATTCAAAAGTAGTAATATTTTGCACGCTGAGCAATGCCTTTGTAAGATATTAAATAATTATGAAATTCAATTTCTTTCTAACTTCTTTGACTTATTTTTGCCGATTTAGCCATTTAATGACTCGTTTTGAAACTTGCTTTTTTATCTTAAAAGACTTGGTCTCCAGATTGGGCTAACTTTTTGGTTTTTAACGAGAAAAAGTTATCAACAATGTGTAATTAAGTGGCAAAAGGTGGGGATAAAAATGTATATTTACCCTTAAAAATTACTCTTTTTGACATTAATCGGGACATATGAATGTAAAATGGACGTAAAAGGACGTCTTATCCTACCGCAAGCACTACGGAAGCAATTGCTTAGCTATGGTGTAGGGAATTTCATTTTGAAACGAAGTGTATTTGAGAAGGCTCTGGAGTTGTATCCTGAGAAAGAATGGAGCGTAGTGTTTTCTGAAGTAAGCAAATTGAATCGATTTGTTCGGAAGAATGCACAATTCATTCGGTCATTTACCGCAGGAGTTAAAATTTTAGAAATTGAAGAATCAGGAAGATTGCTGGTTTCTAAGGATTTGATAGCGTACGCAGGCTTGAAAAAAGAGCTGGTATTGGTGTCCTGTGGGAATATGATAGAAATTTGGGGTAAATCGGCTTATGAGTCGGCTATTGAAATGTCTGAAGATGCATTCAGTGCTTTGGCAGAACAAGTAATGGGGAAAAAAGAAGAAGATGGAGTCTAGGGAATATCATATACCTGTATTGTTAGATGAATGTTTGGAAGGTTTGCAAATCGATCCGAATGGAGTGTATGTTGATGTTACTTTTGGTGGTGGTGGACATTCTCGCGCAATAGTAGAGCGTTTGGATGCAGGTAAATTATTTGCCTTTGATCAGGATGAAGACGCTTTGAAAAATGCGATTGATCATCCTGGATTTAAATTGATTTTTCAGAATTTCAGATACCTAAGAAATAATTTGGCCATGTATGGTCAGAAACAAGTGGACGGAATTCTTGCTGATCTGGGTGTTTCTTCCCATCAGTTTGATACAGCAGAAAGAGGTTTTTCTATTCGGTATGAAGGGCCATTGGATATGCGGATGAATCAATCTGCGCCAATAAGTGCAGCAGATGTATTGAACACCTACAGTGAAGATGATTTAGTAAGTGTTTTTTCAAACTATGGTGAGGTCCATAATTCCAAAACCTTGGCTAGAAAGGTTGTTTCTCTACGAGGGGAGTCTCCTTTCGAAACTACAGAGGGGCTGGTTGATATCTTGAAAACCATGGTGAGGGGTAAACAAACCAATAAATATTTGGCTCAAGTTTTTCAAGCACTAAGAATAGAAGTGAATGATGAAATGGCTTCCTTAAGGGAGTTTTTGCAGCAGGCTGAAAAAGTTTTAAAGCCAGGAGGGCGATTAGTAGTGATTACTTACCATTCCCTTGAGGATAGATTGGTGAAGCAATTTATAAACAACGGTGATTTTATAAAAGAACCTTTAAAAGACGATTTTGGAAATAAGTTGGTAAGTTTTAAAAAGGTGAATAAAAAACCGATACTTCCTACGGAGTCAGAGTTGCAAAGGAATACAAGATCTAGAAGTGCAAAACTTAGGATAGCTGAAAAATTGGAATAGCTGAATTGAATGGAGAGAGAGAAAGAAAATAAAGGCAAGAAAATACTGTCCCTTTTTAGGAAAAAGATCTTCGGGGCGGATAATACCATTAAAAATGGTCCTTTTTTGCTGTATATTTTTGGGTGTATGATGATGATGATTCAATGTTCGCACTTAGCGGATCAAAAAGTATATAAGATCAAAAGATTACAAACAGAGCTTAGAAAGGTTAGGTCTCAGCATATTTCTTGCCGTACACAATTGATGGAATATACCAAGCCATCTAAAGTTATTGAAAAAGTAAAGGAGATTGGATTGGATTATTCCTTTGAAACACCGCTAATTGTAGAAGTGAAAGAATGAAGGAAAAAGTAGGATTTATATCGAAAAGAATGATAGTCCTGGCCTTAATGCTGGTGGTTTTCGCAGCTGCTGTCCTTTATAAAATTCTCCATATTCAACAAAAAGAGGGAGGATTCCTGGTTAAGCAAGCCTCTCAAACTACGGTCACTTTCCGTGAAATAAGACCAGATCGTGGTAATATTTATGACTCCAATGGAAACTTATTGGTAACTACCTTGCCCTTGTATACTATTGCAATGGATCCAACCGTTGCATCCGATGCAGTCTTCAAAGCTGGGATAAAAGGGTTGTCAGACAGTTTGGCTGTACAATTGACAGGGAAATCTTCCAGGGAAATAGCTAGAAAAATCACTAAATATAGAAAAGCCGGAAGGCGATATATTCCTCTTAAAAGAAATGTTCCTTTTCATGAAGTGGCGAGGTTTGAGGCCTTTCCTATTTTGGAAAAAGGAAGGTTCAAAGGTGGTTTGGTGAAGCAGAACGATAATAAGAGAACAAAACCTTTTAAGAGTATAGCTTCCAGGACACTTGGTTATGTGAAGGATTCACTTTTGGTAGGTCTTGAAGGGGCTTATTCAAGTTATTTACAAGGGGAGAATGGTTATCGTCTGATGCAAAAAATCTCTGGCGGGGAATGGAAGCCTATACCAAGTAGTGAGGATGTTGCCCCGGTTGATGGAGCTGATATTGTAATGCATATGGATATCCGTATTCAAGATATGGCTCATAATGTACTAATGAAACAGCTACAAAAGTATGAAGCTGAAGCTGGTTGTGTCGTGTTGATGGAAGTTGAAACCGGCGCGATAAAGGCTATCGTGAACCTGAAAAGAATCAAGGAGGATGAATATGCGGAGGTCTACAATTATGCTGTAGGTGAACGTACGGAACCAGGTTCTACCTTTAAGTTATTTTCCTATATGTTGGCTTTAGACGATGGGTTGATTGATACCGCCGATCTGATAGAAACGGGGAACGGAATATTTAAGTTTTATAATCAAAAAATTGAAGATTCCCATCGAGGAGGATTTGGTGAAATAACCATTAAAGAGGCCTTTGAGAAATCTTCAAATATTGCCATCGCTAAGTTAATAGAAAAACATTACGGTGAAGATCCACAGGAATTCATTGATAGACTTGCTAGTCTTGGTGTAAAAGAAAAACTTGGATTAGAAATTCCTGGCGAGCGCGCACCAGATATCAAGGATACTCAAGATTCAAAATGGTCAAAGGTTAGTTTACCATGGATGGCTTTTGGATATGAATTAAGTATGACACCTTTGCAAATTCTCACCTACTACAATGCTATTGCAAATGATGGAGAAGTGGTGAAACCATTTTTTGTGAAGGAGATTCGGCGAGCTGGACGCCCCATTTATCAGTTCAAGCCGGAGCAAATTAATAATGCTATTTGTTCGAAGGAGACTTTAGGGAAACTTCAAGCTATGATGGAAGGTGTAGTAAAACAGGGGACAGCGAAAAATATTTATTCTAAACGTTTTGACAGCGCTGGGAAAACCGGAACCTGTCAATTAGAATACTGGAAAGAAGGAGAAAAGGAGTATCAATCTTCATTTGTAGGCTATTTTCCAGTTGAAAATCCAAAATATTCATGTATCTCAGTGGTTTATAAACCCAATACTAAAAAGGGCTTTTACGGAAATATTGTTGCGGCTCCGGTATTTGAAGAATTGAGAAATTTACTTTATTCAGAGCAGGTAGCTGCTATGGATAAATTAGATACAGTAAATTATTACCATTTGCCAAAGTCTAAAGGTTATTCAGAGGATCTTGCAAAAATATCTGAAGAACTTAAGTGGGTAAGTAATATGCAGGAAGATGAATCGAAACTGATGACCCTGGAGACGGATGGCAAAGTATTAAAAGCTAAAAAGGTAAACGAACTAAATGGGCAAGTGCCTAATTTGATCGGTCTTTCCTTGAAGGATGCACTTTTTATTCTCGAAAATAAAGGAGCGTCAGTCAAGGTAAAAGGATTTGGGAAGGTTCGAAAACAATCCCTTAAGGTTGGAACCAAGATAAGTAGAGGACTAGAAATAACATTAGAATTGGGTTAACGTGAGGCTATTAAAAGATTTACTGTACAATATTCCGATCCTGGAAACGAAAGGGATGAGCAATTTGGCGCTGACTAAGGTCTGTTTCGATTCTCGAAACTGCGAGCCAGACTGCTTATTTGTTGCTGTGAGAGGAGTAGACGTAGATGGTCATGATTATATTCTAAAGGCTATTTCAGCTGGTGCCAGAGTGATTGTTTGTGAGGAATTTCCAAAAGAGTCTATAGAAAATGTCACCTATGTAAAAGTAAAGAATAGTTCCAAAGCTTTGGGGATTCTGGCTTCCAATTTCTATGACAACCCTTCAGAGGAGATACAACTGGTTGGGATTACTGGAACAAATGGGAAAACGACCGTCGCGACCCTGTTGTTTGATGTTTTTAGTGGATTGAATTTTAAAGTTGGATTAATATCTACTGTTAATTATAGAATCGGCAATACAACCTATCCTTCTACACATACTACACCAGATGTATTGAGGATTAATGAGTTGTTGAGGGAAATGGTCAATCAAGGTTGTAGGTATTGTTTTATGGAGGTGAGTTCACATGCCTTAGATCAAAACCGAACCCATGGCTTGAATTTCGATGGAGGAATTTTCACAAATATCAGTAGAGATCATTTAGATTATCATGGTGATTTCAATACCTATATCAAGGCTAAAAAGAGGTTTTTTGATCAATTGGATTCCAATGCGTTTGCCTTGGTGAATTCAGATGATAAACATGCGCCAAGTATGTTGATGAATACAAAAGCACGTCAAAAATCATATTCTTTAAATGCAGTAAGTGATTATAGGGCTAAAATACTTGAAAGTCATTTTGATGGTACATTGGTCCAAATTAATGGCATTGATATTTACACAAGATTGATCGGTAAGTTCAATGTTTATAATGTGTTAGCTGTATTTGCCGTTTCAGAAGAATTAGGGGTAGATCAATTACAAGTACTAACTATCCTAAGTTGTCTTCAACCAGTGAAAGGTAGGTTCGAACAAGTTCGTTCAGAAAATGGGATCGTGGCGATTATAGATTATGCACATACGCCGGATGCTTTAAAAAATGTATTGGAAACTATCCAGTCCATTCGAACGAACGATCAAAAAGTGTATTGTGTTGTTGGTTGTGGAGGAGACAGAGATACAGGGAAAAGGCCACAGATGGCAAAGATTGCCGTTAACCTATCAGATCAAGTGATTCTTACATCAGATAATCCTCGAACTGAAGACCCTATGGGGATATTAGCTGATATGGAAAATGGTTTATCCGAGAAAGAAAAATTTAAAGCCCTATCTATTGTGGATAGAAGGGCAGCTATAAAGACGGTTGTTCGAATGGCCTCTCAAGACGATATTATTCTTGTTGCAGGGAAAGGTCATGAAGATTACCAGGAAATTCATGGTGTAAAACACCATTTTGATGATATGGAAGAGGTTATTATTTGCTTTAAAGCTTTAGAAAACTAACTTATGCTGTACCAATTATTCGATTATTTAAACAGTCACTTTGATATCCCGGGAGCAGGTGTATTTCAATACCTTAGTTTCAGGGCATCCATGGCTTTTATTTTCTCCTTATTAATATCAGTTATTTTTGGGAAGAAAATTATCAATTATCTACAGAAGATGCAAGTGGGTGAAACTATCCGGGAACTTGGACTTCAAGGACAAGAGCAGAAAGTCGGAACCCCAACAATGGGTGGGTTGATCATCTTAGGAGCTATTCTTATCCCTAGTCTGTTGTTTGCCGATCTTACAAACGTATATATTGTACTATTACTTATTTCAACCGTTTGGCTTGGGTTCATTGGGTTTTTGGATGATTATAAGAAGCTCAAATACAAAAATAAAGAAGGACTTAAAGGGAAGTATAAGATAATTGGTCAGGTAGTATTGGGGATCATTGTTGGTACTACTATGTACTTTCATCCAGATGTTACCATAAAGGAAAAGAAAGTAATCTTTCAGGAGGTAGTTGAAACGGGTGAATTAGTAGAAACAACTGAATGGGTCTCTTCTAAAGCCTTAAAGACTACTATACCTTTTGTGAAGAATAATGAGCTGAACTATAGTTCCTTTTTATCCTTTATGGGAGATAAAGCTAAAGATTATGGTTGGTTGATTTTTATCCCAGTAGTCATATTTATCATTACTGCTGTCTCTAATGCGGCCAATCTTACGGACGGGATTGATGGCTTGGCAACGGGAACTTCGGCAATTATAGGGGTTACCCTCGGGGTCTTCGCCTATCTTTCCGGGAATGTTATTTTTTCAGACTTCCTAAATATTTTATATATCCCCGACGTTGGAGAGATGGTTGTATTTATGGCGTCTTTCGTAGGGGGTACAGTTGGATTTTTATGGTACAACTCCTACCCGGCACAAGTTTTTATGGGAGATACCGGAAGCTTAGCATTGGGGGGTATTATTGCCGTTTTTGCAATAGCAATTAGAAAGGAATTATTGATCCCTATACTATGTGGAATATTTGTAGCTGAAAATATGTCGGTAATTCTTCAGGTGTCTTATTTTAAGTATACAAGAAAGAAATACGGTGAAGGAAAGAGGATCTTTTTAATGTCTCCATTACATCATCATTACCAGAAAAAGGGATACCATGAAAGTAAAATTGTGATGCGATTTTTCTTGATAGGTGTTTTATTGGCAGTAACAACTTTCGTAACCCTAAAACTTCGCTAATGAATATAGTTGTTTTAGGTGCGGGAGAGAGTGGAACTGGGGCAGCATTGCTTGCTCAGAAGCATGATTACGATGTATTTGTAAGTGACTTTGGAACGATAAAGTCTTCTTATAAAGAAGAGTTGGAGCAGGCTGGAATTTCTTGGGAAGAAGGTCAGCATACCGAATCTAAGATTCTATTGGCAGATATTATCATTAAGAGTCCTGGGATACCGGAAACAGTGAAAATTATTCAAAAAGCCCGAGAACAAAATATATCGGTCATTTCAGAAATTGAATGGGGATTTCGTTTTATGAAGGAGGCTAAAATAATTGCTATTACCGGTTCAAATGGTAAAACAACCACCAGTAATTTGGTATATAAAGTAATTCAAGATGCTGGGTTGTCCGTTTGTCTTGCCGGGAATATTGGGAATAGCTTCGCGAGAGAGCTGCTTTCAAATCATAAGGATTATTATGTGTTGGAATTAAGTAGTTTTCAACTCGATGGAATAGAGCGTTTTAAGCCTTACGTTTCCATTATCTTAAATATAACGCCTGATCATTTAGATAGGTACAATAATAGCCTGGAGCAATATGCTTCTTCCAAGCTGAATATTACTAAAAATCAAGATGAAGGGGATTACCTAATTTACTGGAAAGACGATCAATGGATCTCCAGTATGTTAGAGAATTTAAAGGTTCAATGTTTGGTTTTTTCCAATGAGCCACATGTAGAACAAGGAGCATTTTTAACGGATGACAAACTGAATTTTCATTTCGTAGATAATAGTTATAGTATGAATATCGAAGATATTAACCTAAAGGGAAAGCACAACCTGCACAACAGTATGGCAGCTGGAATAGTAGGAAAGGTGTTGAATATAAGGAACGAATCTATCAGGGAGAGTTTTGCTCAATTTAGCAATGTGCCTCATAGGTTGGAAGAAGTGCTTTCAATTCGTGGTGTTCGCTATATCAACGACTCGAAAGCCACCAATGTAAATGCAGTTTGGTATGCTTTAGATAGCATCGAGGAACCTATAGTTTGGATTGCTGGAGGGATTGATAAAGGCAATAATTATTCCGAATTATACGATGTGGTAAAAGGTAAGGTGAAGACCTTAATCTGCCTTGGTGAGCATTATGAAAATTTGGTCAAAGCCTTTACAGGAAGAATTGACAATATAGAGATTGCCAAGGATATGGAAGATGCCTTAGATAAGGCATACGAAGTTTCCGAGCATGGAGAGGTCGTGTTGTTGTCTCCGGCATGTGCAAGTTTTGATTTGTATTCCAATTATGAGGCTAGAGGAGATGATTTTAAAAATAAAGTAAGACAGCTATAAAATGCTTAAGTACTTAAAAGGAGATAAAAGTATTTGGATATTGTGCATATTATTTGCCATTGCATCCTTATTGATGGTATTTAGTTCAAGTAGTAACTTGGCTTATACCCAATATGGAGGAAATGTTAGCACCATCCTTATTAAACATTTTTTACATCTAAGTATCGGATTATGTCTGATGGTTGTGGTGTCTAATATCCCTTATAAGTATTTTTATAACTCGTCTATCATACTATTTTTTCTGGCTTTGGCTTTGCTTCTTATAGCCTTGTTTACAGGGAATGAAATTGCCAATGCGAATGCCCGAAGGTGGGTCAGGGTCTTTGGATTTACATTTCAGCCCTCGGAATTAGCTAAGGTAGTTTTGATTATGCTATTGGCAAGAAACCTAGTGAAGTATAAAGGGAAGTTCGATACATTTAAGAAATCAATCATACCGGTATTGTTACCAATAGGGGCTATATGTGCCTTGATTCTTCCTTCTAACTTTTCATCTTCAGCTTATATATTCGTAATCAGTCTTATCCTGTTGTTTTTAGGGAAGTACCCAATCAAATACTTGTTAAGTATAATTGGAGTAGGGGTTGTTTCCTTAGGTCTCTTTATAGGTTTGGTACTAACCTTTCCCAATATAAGTAACCGTGTGGATACTTGGAAAGGAAGGATAGAGCGTCATTTAGATGGCGATACTGAAGAGCAGTATCAAGTTCAGCATGCAAAAACAGCAATAGCTCTGGGTGGATGGAGAGGTGTAGGACCTGGAAAAAGTAAGGAGAAGTATTTTCTTCCTCAATCGAGTTCAGATTTCATATTTGCAATCATCGTTGAGGAATATGGTTTTTTTGGCGCCCTGACTATTATTACGCTTTATCTCCTGTTGTTACTTCGAATGCTTTTGGTCGCTTATAAGGCTGCGGACTCATTCGGAGCCTTGGTGGCAGCAGCTATTGGGATATCTATCTTTTTCCAGGCAATGTTGAATATGGGAGTATCGGTGAATTTATTACCGGTTACAGGTCAGAATCTACCTTTGATTAGTTCTGGAGGTTCGTCGGTATGGATGACCTGCTTGGCCTTGGGAATGGTATTGAGCGTGAGTTATAGATCTCTTGAGATAAAAAAGAGGGAGGAAGAACGTGCAAAAATGATGGATTTTGAAGCTGATCACCTGGGTGAAGAAGCGGATTTAGATATAACAGATTCAGTAAATTGCCCGGAAGAAAATGAGGGTGAATTAAAGGAAATAATATAGTGGCAAAAAAGAAAAGCTACATAGTAAGTGGAGGTGGAACTGGTGGACATATTTATCCTGCTATAGCGATAGCGAATGCGATTAAAAAGCAAACGGATGCAGAAATATTGTTCGTCGGAGCCAAAGGCAAAATGGAAATGGAAAAAGTTCCTAAAGCTGGTTTTCCGATAAGAGGATTGTGGATTAGTGGTTTGCAAAGAGGGCAAATCATGGTTAATCTTCTTTTTCCACTAAAGATGTTAATTAGCCTACTCAAAGCCTTCCGTATCATACTTACGGAACGACCAACTGCTGTAGTTGGTACAGGAGGCTTTGCGAGTGGGCCAATGGCTTTAATGGCAGCTATTATGGGGGTCCCGGTTTATATTCAGGAGCAGAATTCCTTTCCCGGGATTACGAATAAACAACTTGCGAGGTTTGCAAAAAAGATTTTTGTCGCTTACCCGAATATGGGACGTTTCTTTCCTAAGGAGAAGATAGAGTTATTGGGGAATCCGATTAGAGAAGATATTCAAACGGTTTCAAAATCTAAACAAGAATTAGCTGAGTTTTTTGGTCTGAAGTCCGGTGAAAAAAAGACACTGTTGGTGTTAGGTGGAAGTCTGGGAGCTCGTGCTATAAACAACTTTTGGATAAAACATATTGAGGAGTTTTCAAAACTTGATTATCAAATAGTATGGCAGTGTGGTAAGTTCTATTACGAGGAATGTGCACAAGTTTTGGAAAAGCTTGAATCTCCTGCGAATGTAAGTTTGAGAGAATTTATTTACGATATGCCTGAAGCTTATGCTTTAGCAGATTTGGTAATTAGTAGAGCAGGTGCATTGAGTATTTCGGAATTGAGTGCGGCAGCTAAACCGGTTATTTATATACCTTCTCCAAATGTAGCAGAGGATCATCAGTATAAAAATGCTCAGGTTTTAGAAAATGAAAAAGCTGCTATTTTGTTAAAAGAGGCCGAAATGGATGCTTTATATGAATTGTGTCTTTCTGTATTGGAAGATGATAGGCAATTAGAAAAATTAGCAAACAACAATGCTGCAATGGCTAAAGCAAATGCTGCTGACTCCATTGCAAAAATAATAGTGAATGGCAACAGTTAGTTTAAAAGGTAAAACCATAAAATCGTACTATTTCCTTGGTATAGGAGGTATTGGTATGAGTGCTTTGGCTAGGTATTTTAAAGCCAAGGGTTTTGCTGTTGCCGGATATGATAAAACAAGGACTCTCCTGACAGATACGCTTGTTGCCGAAGGTATAGATGTTATTTATACCGACGATAAGGAGTTGGTAGGAGCCGAATTTTTGAACAGTGAAAATTGTGAATTGGTTTTTACTCCCGCAGTCCCCAAGGATTTAGGATTATTACAAGAATTTCGCTCAGTAGGTTTTATCCCGAAGAAAAGAGCCGAAATCTTAGGGCAAATAAGTAAGAGGAACGATACATTAGCGGTAGCAGGAACACATGGTAAGACCACCACAACAGCTATTTTGGCTCATTTGATGCATTGTTCAGGTGTAGATTGTACTGCATTTATTGGTGGTATTGCGAATAATTTCGGCTCCAATTATGTGATTGGTACTGCACCGGTAATGGCGGTAGAGGCAGATGAATTTGATAGGTCCTTTTTACAATTGGATCCTTTGCATGCTGTTATAAATTCAATGGATGCAGACCATTTGGATATTTACGGTTCAGCTGATCAGTTAACGGCTGGATTTAAAGAGTTTTCCAAGCTGGTAAAAGGAAAATTAGTTGCGAAAATTGGCTTAGATATAAAGGCTGATTATAGATTTTCACTAGAGGAAAAAACGGATTTTTATATATCAGAATTTAAAATTGCTAAAGGGAAAAGCTCGTTTAATCTACACTTTCCTAATGGAGAGAGTGAACATGTTGACTATGTCTATCCAGGATTGCACAATATAGAAAATGCGATTGCTGCTGCTTCATTAGCTTATTTATATGGAGTGAAGCCACTTGCTATAGCAAAAGGCCTTGGATCCTTTTCAGGAGTGAAAAGAAGATTTGATAAATGGGATTTCGAACAGCAGGTATATATAGATGATTATGCTCATCACCCAGCTGAAATAAGGGCACTTATTCAGTCAGTGCGAAGATATTATCCATCAAAAGAGGTGCTAGTGATTTTTCAACCGCACTTATTCAGCCGGACACGGGATTTTATGGATGATTTTGCCGAAAGTCTTGCCTTGGCTGATAAGATTATGTTGTTGGATATTTATCCTGCTCGAGAGAAACCAATTGAAGGAATAAATTCCCATGAATTGGCAAAAAGGATTGATTCAGTAGATGTAATGGTGAAAAGTCCGGAAGAAATACTTGAAATTTTAAAGGTCGATCGCTCGGATATTATCATTACCATGGGCGCAGGAGATATAGATAGAATGGTAGGTAAAATAAAAACATTGTTGAAAACTAGTTCATGAATCCGAAGGTAAAACAAATACTGAAGGCTTGTTTTTGGTCTCTTTGCCTAATGGCATTTTTGGCGCTGATGTTTCGAACGGAAATACAGCGAAAAAATATCATTGGAAACGATGTGAAGATTCATTTCATGAATGAAAAGGAAGTTAATTTCATCAATAAGTCAGATATTTCAAATATTTTCGATAGAAATGGTCTGACTTTTATGAATTTAAAGATTGATTCTATAAATTTAACTCGTGTAGAAGAGGATATATCTAAAAATCCTTTTGTGCGGACGGTTAAGGCTTATCATGATCTGAACGGAAAGGTGTATGTAGACCTGGTTCAGAGGGTTCCTGTAATGAGAATTATTGGGGCTGATTATAGTTATTATTTGGATGAGTTTGGTGTTAAAATACCTACATCCAAGAAGTTTACCTCAAAGGTATTGACCGTTCAGGGAGTTGGGCTGAAGAAAAGACACGAAGAAATTCTTTTTTTGTGGTCAAAAATTCAGCAAATAAAACTTTTGAAAGCGCAAATTGTGGGTATTTTTGTGGATCGGGAAGGAGAATACACCTTAAATGTCCAGTTTGGAGATTTTAAAGTGTTGCTGGGAGAAATTGATCATATAGATGAAAAACTTTTTAAACTAGAGCATACATTTAGGGATATACTAAATACTGCAGGTTGGGAAAAGTATTCAATGATCAATTTGAAGTTTAAGGATCAGGTTGTTTGTACGAAAAGATAAAATTATGGAGCCATCTGAAATAGCGGTTGGATTAGATATTGGGACAACAAAGATTGTGGCTATGGTTGGTCGCAAAAAGGAAGACGGTACCCTTGAGATTCTTGGCATGGGTCAAGCGAAATCTAGAGGTGTGCAGCGTGGGGTAGTCTCCAATATATCACAAACCATCGAGGCTATTCAAAAAGCCGTTCAAGATGCTGAAAACGCGTCAGAAGTATCCATAAAAAAGGTGGTAGTAGGGATTGCTGGTCAGCATATAAGAAGTTTGCAGCATTCAGATTATATCACTAGAAGGGAACCGGAAGAGGTAATAGAGAGCAAAGATATTCATGAGCTTATCGACAATGTTCATAAGTTAGTAATGTTACCTGGAGAAGAGATTATCCATGTATTACCTCAGGAGTTCAAGGTAGATGGAGAGGCTGGAATTATGGAGCCTAAAGGGATGTTTGGTGCTAGGTTAGAGGCTAATTTCCATATTGTTGTCGGCCAAGTTACAGCCATCGGAAATATAGGCCGTTGTGTAACAAAGTCGGATTTGGCTATTGATGGAATCACCTTGGAGCCTTTAGCTTCTGCTGATGCATGCCTTAGTGAGGAGGAAAAAGAAGCTGGAGTAGTACTGGTTGATATAGGTGGAGGAACAACGGATGTTGCCATTTTTAAAGATGGGATAATCCGCCATACGGCTGTTATACCATTTGGTGGAAATATTATTACTGAAGATATTAAGGAAGGCTGTAATATTATTGAAAAGCAGGCTGAATTATTAAAAGTGAAATTTGGATCGGCCTGGCCAGGAGAAAATAGCGATAATGAAATAGTTTCTATCCCTGGATTAAGAGGTAGAGATCCCAAAGAAGTTAGTTTGAAAAACCTATCGCGCATTATTCATGCACGAGTGGTTGAAATTATAGACCAGGTTTTTATGGAAATTAAAAGCTATGGTTATGAAGAGGAGAAAAAACGATTGATTGCAGGAATTGTGTTGACAGGTGGTGGAGCACAGTTGAAACATTTGCGTCAATTGGTGGAATATGAAACGGGTATGGATGCAAGAATTGGTTTGCCAAATGAGCATCTGGCACATGAATCTAATGGAGTGCTATCTAGTCCAATGTACGCTACATCAGTTGGTCTGGTGATGAAGGCTTTGGAAGTGCAAGAAAGCACGGTAGTAGAAAAGGTGGAAGAAGTAGAAAAGGTGCAAGAAGTAGAAAAGGTAGTTGAAGCTTCTCCTATGGATACCCCGATTGGTGAAGTGCCACCAAAGAAAAATATGGAGGATGAAACTTATTCTGAGACTAATGACGTGTCAGATGATGATCGGTCATTTTTTGATAAATGGGCCGCTAAATTTTTGAAGTTTTTGGCTAACGATGAAGAGTAGGATTTTTTGATTAAAGCAATACGACATGGAAGAGATGAACAATGAGCTAATGTTTGACCTGCCAAAGGAAAAATCATCTGTTATTAAGGTAATAGGTGTTGGTGGGGGTGGAAGCAATGCTGTAAACCACATGTACCGATTAGGTATCAAAGGGGTGGATTTTGTAGTCTGTAATACAGATTCACAGGCATTAGACGCAAGTCCAGTTCCAAATAAGATACAGTTAGGTATTTCTTTAACAAAGGGTCTTGGTGCAGGAGCTGATCCAGAGATTGGAGAAAAAGCCGCTCAGGAGAATTTAGAGGAGATAAGATCTTTCCTTGAATCAGGAACGGAAATGGTATTTATTACTGCCGGAATGGGTGGTGGTACAGGAACAGGAGCAGCACCAATCATCGCTAGGACAGCTAGAGAGATGGGGGTTTTGACTGTTGGGATTGTTACCATACCATTCGTTTTTGAAGGGAGGACTAGAATAAAACAGGCAGACCTTGGTATAGAACAGATGCGTGAATATGTGGATACTCTTATTGTTGTAAACAACAATAAGATCCGTGAAATATATGGTAATGTTGGGTTTAAAACTGCTTTTGCTAAGGCGGATGAAATTTTAGCCACTGCCTCTAAAGGTATTTCGGAAGTTATCACACAGCCTTGTTTTATCAATATTGACCTTAATGATGCTAGAACGGTATTGAAGGATAGTGGTACGGCGATCATGGGGACTGGTATTTCAACTGGTGAAGGTAGAGCAATGGAGGCTGTAAATAAGGCCCTAAATTCTCCATTATTAAACGACAACAGTATTCGAGGAGCTAAGAAAGTACTTTTACTTATTATTTCCGGTTCTGATGAAATTACCTTCGATGAGATTGCTCAAATCAATGATGCAATTCAAGATGAAGCAAGCGAAAATAATACTGCTGATATTATTATGGGGGTTGGTGAAGATGAAACCCTTGGTAACGGTATTAGTGTAACGGTTATTGCTACAGGATTTGAAGCTGTAAACAGTTACAACCCTGTCACTATGGAGCCTAGGAAGGTGGTTCATGTTTTGGAAGAAACGGAAAAACCAATTCAAAGGGTGATTTCTGAAATTCAAAAAAATAGAATAGATCTTCCAGCAGCGAGTGCAGTTGATACAGAAGTTAAAGAAGAACCAGAAACTCCACAATCTCAAACTACACTTTCTTTTGAGGCAAGGACTGCTTCTTCAGAGAGGAAAATTGAAACAATCAGAGAGGAGCCTGTTACACGAGTGAATTTAGCACCTGTTCAAGAGGAGGTGACTCCTGTTTTTGAAATCAATAATGCAGATGATGGAGAAGAGCTAACTTTCGAGTTGGATATGGATTTGCCCTTAGCACAAGAAGAAGTTATTGAGGATAAGGGAGATGAATTGTTGCAGTTTGAAGTGAAATCCGTAAATAATCCATCAAATTCTGATTTGGATAAGGAGCCAGTAGCTTCCTACCCAAGTAGTGTAGATCCAAAATTGAATAAAGGACTAAATGAACAGGATTCTTTTCAGGCTAAATCTGAGCAGATTACTGTACATTCACTAACAGATGACGAGCCGGAGATTAGAGCGGCAGTTAAAGAGGAGCCTAAAGTAATAGATCCTGAAATGGCTATTAGCCAGAAGAAGGAAGCTATGTTGACTCCTGCTGAAAGTGTTAGTCCTGAAGAGATGATTCACAGAGTAAAGGAAAGAAAAATGCGTTTACAAGCATATAATTTCCAGTTGAACAGTGTTTCAGATATCGAAAAAGTGGAAAATGAACCGGCTTATAAGAGGCAAGGGGTGCAATTAGATAATGTACCACAGTCTAATCAAAAGCAGGTATCAAAATATTCTTTGGATAACGATAGTTCTGGAAAACAAAACCAACTAAGATCAAACAATAGTTATTTACATAATAACGTAGATTAAGATG
>MAAC01016907.1_pt1 | contig 45749 bp, 49 predicted proteins | sample 1115981 | NCBI WGS metagenome assembly MAAC01 (sample SAMN04961126, study PRJNA320927) | seawater metagenome | isolation source: sample BD02T64 sea water enriched with oil for 64 days | place: USA:Gulf of Mexico | collected 2013-07-27 | reverse complement strand
AAGTCGTCTTTATGAATTCCGACACTTGTATACTGTAACATTCGGTCTTTTTCTAAATTATTTTTCAATAACGCTTTAAAAGGCATTGTGTGCAATTGGCTACTATATGTTAAGTTTACGGTTTCTTTATCATTCGATATTTGCTGATACTTTTGATTGAAAATTGGCGTGAACTTCTCTAAAAACACTTTCCTTTTATGATAAATCGCTGTTCCATGAGAAATCAACTGCTCATCATAGATGTTTAAATTTAATGCATCAAAAGTTCTATTAGCTGCAAAATACTTTAATAGCGCATTCCGCTGACTTACCACTTTATTATATGAAAGTAAACTTTGCAAATACGCTTTGTCTTGTTGAGAAATAACACCATCAATAAATTTACGCCTTGTATCACTTCCATCAACAATTAAATCTCTATCCGCAGGAGAAACAATAACTAAAGGCAACTGACCAATATGCTCAGCAAACTTTTCATAAGACTTGTCATTTCTTTTTAGAACCTTCTTTTGACCTTTTTTTAAGCTACAAACAATTTTCTCTTCTCTTTCGTTCAACAAATAACTACCTTCAATCATAAAAAAGTCCTCTCCGTGGCGAATATTCTGTCCCGCGATCGGATTAAAGTAACTTTTTGTAAAAGACAAATAATAAATTGCATCTAAGATATTTGTTTTCCCAACGCCGTTATCTCCAACAAAACAATTTATTTTCTCCTGAAAATCAAAAGATTGAGATTCAATATTTTTAAAATTAACTAAAGAAATTTTCTGTAAATGCATTCTTATGGTGTCTATATTGAAAGAAATCGCAAATTATTGAAAATTTAGCGAATTATCCGTTTTTAAAATCCAATTAAAAAAACTATTTTTGCGCTACTAATTTTTTTAGCAATAATGGCGACATACAAGAAAAAAGCATCAAAATCAAAAGAGAATAAAGAGCAAGTTACTCAAGATCAAAGTACTACTGCAGAAGTTTTTAACACTCTAGACGAAACAGCATCTAGATCAGAGCAATGGATCGAAACCAACAGCAAGCCATTATTTTATGGATTAATCGTTGTTGCTGCTCTTATCTTAGGTTATTTAGGATACAATAAATATATTATTGAGCCTACAGAAAAAGAAGCTTCTAACGAATTGGCTTTCCCAAGAAAACACTTTAACACTGCAAATACAGTATCTATTGGTGTAGATTCTTTACTAAACTTAGGATTAGACGGAACTGACGGGAAATTTGGTTTTACAGATATTGCTACTACATATAGTGGTACTGAAGCAGGAAATTTAGCAAACTATTATGCTGGAATTTCTTACTTGAGATTAAAAAAGTATGACAAAGCAATTGAATTTTTAAGTAAATTTTCTTCTGATGATGAATTATTAGGACCAACTGCTACTGGTGCTATAGGTGATGCCTTTGCAGATCTTAATCAACCAACAGAAGCTTTAACTTATTACGAAAAAGCTGCCAACAAAAAAAGCAATGAGTTTACAGCTCCTTTATTTTTATACAAAGCGGGAATTACTGCAATGGAATTAAAAGATTTTAGCAAAGCTGTTAGTTTATTTACTAAAATTAAAGATAATTATCCTTCTTCTACACAAGGTAGAGATATCGATAAATATATCAGTAGCGCTGAGATTGCTTCTAAAAATTAAGCAATATGGCTACTACAAATTTATCTTACTACGATAAAACAACAATCCCAAATGCGAAGTCTTTTCGATTTGGGATTGTTGTTTCTGAATGGAATCCTGACATTACTAGAAACCTTCAAAAAGGAGCTATTGAAACATTAATTGATTGTGGCACCGATGAAGAAAACATTATTTCTTGGGATGTTCCAGGGAGTTTTGAATTGGTATACGGTTGTAAAAAAATGGTAGAGTCTCAAAATGTAGATGCTGTTATTGCTATTGGAAACGTGATTCAAGGAGAAACCAAACATTTTGATTTTGTTTGCGATGGGGTTACCCAAGGAATTGTTGATTTAAACATCAAATACGATGTTCCTGTAATTTTCTGTGTACTTACAGACAATACCAAACAACAATCTATTGATAGAGCTGGTGGTAAATTTGGTAATAAAGGAATAGAATGCGCTGTTGCTGCAGTAAAAATGGCAGCATTAAGACAGTTTTAACAAGATACTTCTTAATAATTCTTGACCACTTCTTTTTTATTCTGTAAATTTGACTTACTTGTTTAAGTTGGTTTGATTTTTGCTCTTCTTTAAAAGAAAGAGCCTTCATTTACATCTAAAGATTATGGGATTTATAAAACGTACAAATAAAAAATTTGATTACAAACCTCGATTCTATCAAGGAGAAGGAAACCCTTACGAAGTAAAGCACAAGTTTGACGAATTTAGGACTACCGTTGGTAAAAATAAAGGAATAAAAGCAAAATTTGTCAACGCTTATGAAGAGTTAAAAGAGTCAAGAGGGAAAGGGGTTAATAAAACACTCGTTACAATCATAGCCATACTAACTTTACTTTTTTTGTACATAATCGATTTCGATTTATCAATATTCATAAAATAATACATGTCAGATATTATTCAATTATTACCTGATCATGTAGCGAATCAAATTGCTGCAGGAGAAGTAGTACAAAGACCTGCATCGGTTGTAAAAGAGTTACTTGAAAATGCTATAGATGCTGGAGCTACTTCTATAAAACTATTGCTAAAAGACGCGGGTAAAACGTTGGTTCAAGTAATTGACAACGGAAAAGGAATGAGTGTTACCGACGCTCGTTTGTCTTTTGAACGCCATGCAACATCTAAAATAAAAGACGCACAAGATTTATTCAATTTAAATACCAAAGGTTTTCGTGGAGAAGCATTGGCATCTATTGCTGCAATTGCCCATGTAGAATTGAAAACCAAACAAGAAAACGAAGAACTTGGCACACAAATAAAAATTGAAGGCAGCAAAATTAGTTCGCAAGATGTTGTTTCTACAGCAAAAGGGACAAGTATTTCTGTAAAAAACTTGTTTTACAACATCCCTGCAAGAAGAAATTTTCTAAAATCTGACGCCATTGAAACACGTCATATTATTGATGAATTTCAACGTGTAGCATTGGCACACCCAGATATTTCATTCTTACTACATCATAACGGAAACGAAATTTACAATTTAAAAGATAGCAATCTAAGAAAAAGAGTTGTGGCTGTTTTTAGTCCGAAGATGAACGAAAAGCTAGTTCCGATAAATGAACATACAGATATTATTTCTATCAACGGATTTGTAGCAAAATCTGAATATGCTAAGAAAAAAAGAGGAGAACAGTTCTTTTTTGTAAACAATCGTTTTATCAAAAGCTCGTATTTAAATCATGCGGTAATTAGTGCTTTTGATGGTTTACTAGAAAACGGTTCACATCCATCGTATTTTTTATATTTAACGGTCCCACCAAGTAGTATTGACATCAATATCCATCCTACAAAAACGGAAATTAAGTTTGACAATGAAAAAGCGTTGTATGCTATTTTAAGAGCCACAGTAAAACATAGTTTAGGTCAATACAATATTGCTCCTGTTTTAGATTTTAATAGAGACAGCACATTAGACACACCGTATCAATTCACAGGAAAAAGCAATAGTTCGACTCCAAAAATAACAGTTGATCCAAATTTCAATCCATTTAAATCAGAGCAACAGACCTATCAACCAAAAACAACATCTTACCAAAAAGAAGAATCAAATTGGGAAGCTCTATATACTTCTGTTGAAACGATAGAATCACCGAAACAAGAAGAATTATTTCAAGCACAACAAGAAATTGAAACTGGAAAGACATTTCAGATTCAAAAGAAATACTTATTGAGTTCTATCAAATCAGGAATGGTTTTAATCAACCAATCGTTGGCGCACCAACGTGTGCTGTACGAAGAATTTTTAGAGAGTATTACTGTTAGAGAAGCGATGAGTCAGCAATTATTGTTTCCTGTACATATTTCATTTTCTGCCTCTGACATTGAAATGATTTCTGACATGAAATCTGATTTGGAAAGCACAGGTTTTCAATTTGAAACAATTACAGAAGAATCTATTGTTGTAAAAGGTATTCCGACTTCGATTACAGAAAGTCAGATCTCATTAATCATTGAGCAATTATTAGACGATATGAAGTTAGAAGTTCCGGAAACCAGTTTTAGTCATTTTGATGTGATGGCAAAATCTTTTGCAAAATCTTTAGCAATTAAAACTGGAACGGTATTATCTGAAAAAGAACAAGAAACCTTGGTAAACGATTTGTTTTCGTGTAAAGAGCCTTCTGTTTCTCCATTCGGAAAAGCAACATTTAAAACATTAACCATTAAAGAAATTGACACTATTTTTAACAGTCATTAAAAATTATATTTATGGGAAGACTTACTGAAGCCATAAAGCACTTAATTATAATTAACGTTATATTTTTTGCGATTCCAGAGTTGATGAAATTAGACATCGCTCAATATCTCGCCTTGTATTTTCCTAAAAATGAATCTTTCGGAATTTGGCAATACATTTCGCACATGTTTATGCATGGAAGCTTTATGCACATTGCATTTAACATGTATGCTCTTTGGGCCTTTGGTACACCGTTGGAACAAATGTGGGGAAGAAATAAATTTTTATTCTTCTATTTCTCTGCCGGGTTAGGAGCAGGAATTATTTACACACTCGTAAATTATTACCAGTTTAATAGTGTTTACGAACAATTGATAAACCTTGGGATTTCAAGTACTGATATACAAACAGTATTAGATACAGGAAGATATAATGAGGCAATCATTAATTTAACAAACAAAGAAATGTCTGAGTTCTACAGCCTTTATCATACTCCCGCTGTTGGAGCATCTGGAGCTGTCTACGGTATTTTGGTTGCCTTTGGAATGACATTCCCTAATGCAAAATTAGCATTGATCTTTTTCCCAGTTCCTATTGCTGCTAAATATTTCATTCCAGTGATGTTGTTAGGTGATGTGTTCTTTGGAGTCACAAAATATTCTGTAGGAAATGTAGCACATTTTGCTCATATTGGAGGAGCAATCATTGGTTTTATCATTGCTTGGTATTGGAAAAAAAATCAATTTAAAGTATTATAATGAGTGCAATTAACAAGATAAAAGCACATTTTAACAACGCCAATATTGTTGAGAAGTTCATCTACATAAATGTTGGTGTTTTTCTGTTCGTGTTTTTATTAAATACGTTGGGATACCTCTTTCAAGCCAACAACTCACTCGTAAATTGGTTTATTTTACCTGCAACATTTGAAGGCTTCATTTCAAAACCATGGACTCTTATTACCTATGGTTTTGTGCATGTAAATTTCTTACACATATTAATGAATCTTATTGCCTTGTACTATATAGGTAATTTATTCATCAATTATTTCACACCAAAACAGTTCATCACATTTTATGTTTCAGGTACAATATTCGGTGGAATTATATTCTTATTAAGTTATAACTTCTTTCCTGCTTTTGAAAAAGAGGTGTCAAACAGTGTTCTTTTAGGAGCATCAGCTGGAGTTTCTGCCATCTTTATTGGACTGGCAACGTATATGCCAAATTTTGAACTGAAATTCCCTTTAATTGGACATATCAAACTATGGTATATTGCTGCTGTTTGGGTTGCGTTAGATGTTATTCAGATTCCGGCTGGTAATGCTGGCGGACATTTAGCACATATAGGTGGCGCTCTATTCGGATTATTATATGTTAGCCAAGCTAGCAATGTTGACATTCAGATTTGGAGTATCATTTCTAACTTTTTCACGTCAAAAAAGAAACCATTAAAAACGGTTTATAAATCGAAAAAGACAACTCAGAAAAAGGAAGCAAACACTACTTACAAACAACAAAAAATCAATGTAATACTAGATAAAATTAGTAAATCTGGATATGACACATTGTCTAAAGACGAGAAAGATTTTTTATTTAAGCAAGGGAAGTAGATTCAGTAAGTTGTAGACTAGCATCCGTTTTCAGAGAAAAAATTATCATCTGTAATAAAATAATGGTTTGCTATTACGAACCATTCAAATAAAATTGAAGCCATAAAAAAGAATGAAGAAGTTATCACTTTTAGATAAGTTGTTATTTTTAGTCAATTCTGTACTCGCAGTTATTCTGTTGCTTTCGTATATTTTACCTTATGTTTCTCCAAAAACAATTTCTCAATTAGCAGTAATCAGTTTAGCGGTACCTTTTTTAATTATTTTCAATACCCTTTTCTTAATTTATTGGTTGATTAAATTGAAAAAACAATTTGTAATTTCAGGGTTGGTTTTAGGAATCGGATGGTGGATTTCATCTTCATTTTATGAGTTTTCAGAAAAGAAAACATTTTTAAATGATGATATAAAAGTGATGAGTTATAATGTGAGAATGTTTAACCATTACAAATGGAATGACGACAAAGAACTGGCTCAAAAAACATTTGATTTAATAAATAGCACAGCGCCTGATATTCTTGTTTTACAAGAATTTTATCATTCGCCAACAATCGGATTCTCATACCCACATCAATACATTAAAACAAAATCAAAAAAGAATAAGTTTGGGTTGGCAATATTCTCAAAATTTCAAATCATCAATACAGGCTCTTTCGATTTTAAAAACTCTTCTAACAATATAATTTTTGCCGATATCCTAAAAGGAAAAGATACCTTACGCGTCTATAACATTCATTTAGAATCTTTAAAAATAAATCCAAATAAAGAACATTTTGGAGAAGAAAATAATGAAAAACTGTTTAGCCGATTGCAACGTACTTTTATAAAACAAGCAACACAAACAGAACAATTTTTAGCACATGAAAAAAAGTGGAAAGGTAAAAAAATTGTTTGTGGCGACTTTAATAACACTGCTTTTTCTTGGGTGTATAAGCAAATTAAAAACGATAAAAAAGATGCTTTTGTAGAGGCTGGATCTGGTTTTGGAAAGACATTTAATTATCCTTTTCCTGTTCGAATTGATTTTATTTTAACTGACCAATCAATAGAAGTAAACAATTTCAAAACCTTTGATCAAAAATTTTCTGACCACTTTCCTATTCAGGCTAGAATAAACTGGAAGGATTGAGTATATTCGCACAAATTGATTTTGAATGAAACATTTTGACGTAGCCATTATTGGAAGTGGGCCTTCTGGAGCATCGACAGCATTTTACTTAGCAGAAAAAGGAGTTTCAACCGTTATTATAGAAAAGGAAACCTTACCACGTTACAAAACTTGTGGTGGGGGATTTGTATATAGAGGAAGAAAAAATATGCCTTTTGATATTTCTGAGGTAATAGAAAGAGAGTTTTTTGAAGTGGACACATATTTTGGCACGAAACTACATTTCAATACAAAAAGAGAAAAGCCAATAATCTCTATGATCATGCGAGATGCCTTTGATCATTTAATTATCAAAAAAGCACAAGAATTAGGCGTAACTTTATTAGAAAACCACAAGCTTACAGGTCTTAACTTTGACAATAAGAACATCGTATTAAAAACTTCTCAGGCAGATATTTCTGCAAAGTTTGTCATTGCCGCAGATGGTGTTTTAAGTCCGACTGCTAAACTAGCTGGATGGAAAGAAGACACTCGAAAGTTAATTCCTGCTTTAGAATATGAAGTAGAAGTTCCTAGAGAGGATTTTGAACGTTTGTCTAAAGAGGTTCGTTTTGACATTGATGCTGTTCCAAGTGGTTACGCATGGAGTTTCCCTAAGAAAAATCATTTATCCTTAGGTGTATTAACAACAAAACGTAGTAAAATAAACTTAAAAGAGTATTACGCAAAGTATTTGAAAAAGCTAGGAATTACCACAATCATTTCTGAATCTCAGCATGGATTTCAAATTCCAGTGGCTCCAAGAACTGATGGTTTTTTTAAAAACAATGTATTTTTAATTGGTGATTCAGCTGGTTTTGCTGACCCGATTACTGCTGAAGGAATTTCGAACGCCATTTTAAGTGGTAAATACGTTGCTGAAGCATTAATAGAAAGTGAATTGAATTCTGAAAAGGCAGCGCAGTTATATACAGAAAAATTGAACATCAAAATATTACCAGAATTACATTCTGGTGTGTTTTTAGCAAAATATTTCTATACTAAAAACCCGATTCGAAAAATATTATTAAATAAATACGGGCAACGATTTAGTGACTTAATGGTAGATATTTTATCTGGAGACAAACCATTTCCTACCAATGTGAAAGAAAGATTGAAAGAAAAGGTGAAAGAATTATTGTTTTAATTCTATCAATTAATTCTCGAGCTCACACTCATATTTTTGAACAAATACTTATTATGGGGTCTCAAACCCGTATTCGCGTTCTACTTTACAAATACAAAGTTGGTGTTTTTTTTATACAATCGGCTCTCCCCTTTTGTCTAGTTTCAGTATGTTCAACGTTATTTTCATAATGTAGAATAGCATCTAAGCTTTTCCAAATAAGAAACAGTAATTCCAATTTTGTTTCTGGCCGATTCTATTCCTAAATAACCAGGCTATTGCTTAGCCAATACTTCCATTCTATTCATTGTTTTTTCATAACCATCTAAGTTATTAATTAACAAGGTTGCAAAAATAACGGCTTAATAAGGCACTTGTAAGTTATCCATTATCATAAATATAATTAGTATTTTTGCAGTTGATAAACTGTTCAAAACAGTTTGCTAAGTTAATGTAGTACGAACATACTGGATTTTGGAAAAACTATTTCACCTATTTCCTTTTTTCAACAATGTGATTTTAAAAATGAGCGCAAATAAAAAAGTAGCTTTTTACACCTTAGGATGTAAGTTGAATTTCTCTGAAACCTCAACCATAGCTCGTAGTTTTGTAGATGAAGGATTTGAACGTGTTGAGTTTGAACAAGAGGCAGATATATATGTTATTAATACTTGTTCAGTTACTGACAATGCTGACAAACGTTTTAAATCGATTGTAAAGTCGGCATTAAAGAAAAATGAAGATGCTTTCATCATAGGGGTTGGTTGTTATGCGCAATTAAAACCTGAAGAATTAGCAAATGTTGATGGAGTTGATTTAGTCTTAGGAGCTACAGAAAAATTTAATGTGACTAGTTATATCAATGATTTAACTAAAAACGATATTGGAGAAGTACATTCTTGCGAAATTGAAGAAGCAGATACCTATGTTGGCGCTTATTCAATTGGAGATAGAACACGTGCTTTTCTTAAAGTACAAGATGGTTGCGATTATAAATGTACCTATTGCACAATTCCACTTGCTAGAGGAATTTCAAGAAGTGATACTGTTGAAAACGTACTAAAGAATGCCAAAGAGATTTCTGAAAGAGGCATAAAAGAAATTGTACTGACTGGTGTTAATATTGGAGATTATGGAAAAGGTGAATTCGGAAATAAAAAACACGAACACACCTTCTTAGAATTAGTGAAAGAATTGGACACCATAGACGGAATTCATCGTTTACGTATCTCTTCAATTGAACCTAATTTATTAAAAGATGAAACAATTGAATTTGTTTCAAAATCAGATACGTTTGTTCCGCATTTTCACATTCCTCTACAATCTGGTAGCGACGAATTATTAAAAAAAATGAAGCGCCGTTATTTACGCCAAACCTATACTGATAGAGTTGCTAAAATTAAAGAAGTAATGCCTGACGCCTGTATTGGTGTAGATGTTATTGTCGGTTTCCCAGGAGAAACTGATGAAATATTTTTAGAAACTTACAACTACTTAAACGAACAAGACATTTCGTATTTACATGTTTTCACTTATTCTGAAAGACCAAATACAGAAGCTGTTGGCATGGATGGAATTGTTCCTAAAAAAGTGCGCGCCAAACGCAGTAAAATGTTACGTGGTTTGTCTGTAAAAAAACGTAGAGCTTTTTACGAAAGCCAATTAGGAAACACTACCAAAGTATTGTTCGAAAGTGAAAACAAAGAAGGTTTCATCAACGGGTTCACAGAGAATTATGTAAAAGTAAAAACACCTTGGAATCCAGAATTTGTAAATACAATTCACGAAATATCATTAACAACGATAGATGAAGACGGCTTGGTTCGTTTTGATTTTGTAAATGAAACGATCATTGCTTAGTATGTCTAAAACGCACATTTATTTTGTTTCTGGTTTGGCTGCAAACAGCAAAATATTTGAGCACATTCAATTAGATGCTACCAAATATGAATGTCATTTTTTAGAATGGAAAATTCCAACTTCTAAAGCGGAGTCTATTGAAGCCTATGCACAAAGAATGTGTAATGATATCACGCATGAAAACCCTGTACTAATTGGAGTCTCTTTTGGCGGAATTATGGCGCAAGAAATGAGCAAAAGAATTACTTGTGACAAACTAATTATCATTTCTAGTGTAAAATCAACACTAGAATTCCCAAAGCGCTTAAAATTTGCCTTGGTTTCTAAAGCTTATAAATTATTTCCTGCAAAATTCTTAGAGAACTTAGATTCATATATCGATTATTTCCTAGGTGATTACCAACAAAAGAAAATTGCAGCTTATAAAAAATACATGTCTGTAAGAAATGCTGACTATTTACACTGGGCTATTTACAATGTATTGCATTGGAACCAAACTGAAGCAAACCCAGCTATTACTCATATACATGGCAGTAATGATGGCGTTTTCCCTATAAAAACCATTTCTAATTGTATCACAATTGAAGGAGGAACCCATGCGATGATTTTAACAAAAGGGAAGAAAATATCTGCAATAATTGACAAAACTTTAACTTGTTAATGCCGATCTAATTAAATACTTTTATAAGATACTTTTTAACTCTTGTCTTATGAAAAACCCTCTACGAATCTTATCTTTAAGTGCTTTGGTAATTACTACCGTATTGCTAACAAATGCTATCAGTACACAAAATATTAGTGAGCAAAAAAACACGAGCGACACCTATAAAATTAAAGCACTTAAACTGCCTTCTGGTTTAAATTTAGCTGGCGAAAGAGTTCCATTAGAACAAGCAGATATTAAAGAGCGAATGGACAGAGAATTGCTGGTAAATACCTATTGGCAATCTAATGGACTGTTACTGATCAAAAGGGCAAACAAGTATTTCCCCATTCTAGAACCCTTATTAAAGAAGTATGGTTTACCAGATGATTTTAAGTATTTATGTGTTGCAGAAAGTGCTTTGATCGATGAAACTTCTTCTGCCGGAGCTGCAGGTTTTTGGCATTTTATGAAAGGAACCGGAAAAGAATTTGGATTGGAAATCAATAAAAATGTTGATGAGCGATATGACATTGAAAAGTCAACAAAAGTAGCTGCAGAATATTTAAAAAAATCTTACGAACGTTTTGGAAGCTGGTCTTTGGCTGCTGCTGCATATAACGCAGGAAACGCAAGAGTAGCAAGAAGTTTAAAAACACAAGGAGTGACGAGTTATTATGATGCTTTATTACCTGATGAAACTGAGAGATATGTATTGAGAATTATTGCATTGAAAGAAGTACTGTCTCATCCTAAAAAGTATGGTTTTATCTTTGATCAAAACGACTTATATACACTCCAAAAAACCAGAACAGTAAAAGTAGATACAATAATTACCAACATTGCTCTGTTTGCTAAAAATTTCAACACCAATTACAAAGAGTTGAAATTACACAATCCTTGGTTAAGAGAAAACAAACTGAACAATAAGTCTAGAAAAATGTATGAGATTAAGATTCCTGTGAAATAAAAGACATTTAGCTTTTCTAAGTAATTATTTAAGTTCTTCTTACACTAACCATTTTTTTACATTTACCAATAAGAATTCCCCTATAAGTTCTAAAAGACAACTATAACTTTCTGTTTTACCTCCTCCGTTACCTAAAATCACGACACTAAATTTTCTCGCTCTATTAATTAAAAATAAAGCCCTAAAACCATCATGCCCAACTGCATCCATAAAAGCATACTCATGTTCTAAAGAAGGTAATATCTACCCATAACCAAAGTGGTTCCATCCCATTACTTCTATATTTTTAGAATAATGTTGAACAATTAAAGAAATGCATATGGATGTATCTTGAAAATCCAAACTCAGAAACTCTACCAACTATTTCTGATAAAAATGTATCGTTCGAGTTGCTATAATCTTCTCGTGCTCCAGGATTAAATTCAAGATCTGAATGGGTTTAAATAATTCACAAATGTAGTATCTATAGTCCCTTCTATAGCGGTATCTAAATGCAAATAAGCCCTCCAATGTGGTATTCCAGATTGATGCGTTAACATATGGAGAATGGTATTGTTTTGTCAGGTATTTGATAACTCTGTTATATAACCTAGAATTGAATCATCAAGAGTAAGAGCACTTTTTCATATAATTACATAACAGCTAATGCTTTAAAATATTTACTAACAGAAGCCAATCTAATTCCACTTTCTGATTCTATATTTTGTTGTGTAATTATATTCGTTATTCCTCTCTCACCAGAATACCTTACAACACCATTTTACATCACTAAGATTGCCTTTACGGCTGATGATGAAGATATATTCGCATCCAAATATGAATCCAACGTTTCTCACAGTGTTGATTTTAAGCCAGATTCGTTAAACTCAATTTACTGAACAGAAAAAGAGATCATAAGTATGAACAAAAGATGTTTGATGCACATTGTGATTTATTTCTACTATTTACCATTTCTTTGTTTTTTGAATGGCAAATATCAATGGTATTAGACAAGTTGTTGTTTACATAAAGAAATAATAATTAGTTTTTTTACGAAGCTTTTTTCTAAGTCTACTAAGTTGAGTTGTAGAAATACTTAGATACGATGCAATATGGTATTGAGGAATTAATTGTTCTAATGTAGGAAATTGATTCTTGAATTTTAAATAACGTTCTGTAGCATCTTGAAGCGCCATTTCTAGCTCTTTTCTTTCTTTTTCTAAAAAATAAAATTCAGCTACTTTTCTACCTAAACGTTCTAAATCATGGAACTTTTCATACCGTATTTCAAGTTCACTATAATTTAGAACCCAAATTTTGCATTCGGTTAGTGCTTGTTGCGGTATTAAGTTTTTCTCTTTAGTTAAAAGAGATGTATAAGCTCCAATAATACTAGGAGCTACAAAGAATTGCTTGTTGTATTCTTTTGCCTCAGAATTGGTAAAAAAGGCCCTTACACAACCTTTCTCAAGAAAAGCAATTTCGTTTGCCTGTTTGTGTTCTTCTACAAAATATTCTTTTGGCGATAGAGACATCGGTTTAAAAAGAACTGAGATATCATTCCAAGTTTCTTCCGACAGAGGAGAAATTGCGTTCAAATACTGTTTAAGTGATTCCAAATTATTCTGTATTTAGTTCGTGTAATAACAGGCTGTTTTCTTATGGAACCTTTGTATCTCTGCAACTTTACTCCTATCAAATTTTTCATCTTTTCATCTTAAAAAACTTCTTTCACTCTCCCAACAATTCCTGATTCTAATTGCACTTTAATTCCGTGTGGGTGATTTGGTGATTTTGTTAATAAGCGCTTTACAATTCCTTCTGTTAGTTCACCCGATCGTTGGTGATTTTTTTGAACCACAGAAACCTCTGCTCCTACATTTATGTTTGCTCTTTTCGTCCCGTCCATTACAAATTATTTTTTACATATTCGTATTCGGTCATCATTTCATCGATCACTTCTTTGGCCGATTTTATACCATGAATCAATCCAGAAATCTGACCAATCTCTAATTCACCATTTTCCAAATCACCTTCGAACATTCCTTTTTTAGCTCTTGCCCTACCTAACAATTCCTTAATTTCATCAACTGTTGGGTTTTGTTGATACAACTCTTGAACTTCATTGTAAAATTTGTTTTTAATCAATCGGACAGGTGCTAATTCTTTTAAGGTCAATTGTGTTCCACCTTCTTTTACGTCAACAATAGCTTTCTTGAAATTAGTATGTGCAGAAGATTCTTTCGTGGCTGCAAATCTACTTCCTACTTGTACACCATCTGCTCCCAACACCATTGCCGCTAACATTCCACGCCCAGTACCAATTCCACCAGCAGAAATTACAGGAATCTTTACCTGTTCTTTCACAATCGGAATTAAGGTAAATGTGGTTGTTTCTTCTCTACCATTATGTCCACCAGCTTCAAAACCTTCACAAACAACTGCATCTACTCCTGCAGATTCCGCTTTTAAGGCAAACTTTACCGAACTCACCACGTGTACAACTGTAATTCCTTTTTCTTTTAAAAAGGCTGTCCATGTTTTTGGGTTTCCTGCAGAAGTAAACACAATTTTCACACCTTCTTCTACAATGATATCCATAATTTTTTCAATATCTGGATATAGCATTGGTACGTTTACTCCAAAAGGTTTATCGGTTGCTTTTTTACATTTCTGTATGTGTTCTCTTAATACTTCAGGATACATGGATCCTGCTCCAATTAACCCCAAACCGCCAGCATTAGAAACTGCCGATGCTAATTTATAACCTGAAACCCAAATCATTCCTCCTTGAACAATTGGATATTTTATATTGAATAATTGTGTAATATTTTGTTGCATTTATTTCTTTATCAATTTAATTGTCTTCTGTTGATTTCCTTGTGTAATTTTAAGAATGTAAATCCCTTTTGTCAACTCAGATACATTAATTATGTTATGTGAAAGTTCTTTCTTTTCAAGTACTTTTTTTCCCAACACATTATATATTTGAATCGTCAATAAACTTAAATCATTAGTATTTGTTTTGATATTTAAGTGATTCGTGACTGGATTTGGAAAAACGACCGTTGTCATTTCAAAATTTGACTTTTCTACATTTAACACTTTTGCATAAGCGGATTCGAAATCCGGAATTCCGTAACCATACTGCTCATGTGGGTTGTTATATCTATCGGCAGACTCACGAATACGCTGCACAATTTGAGCATTTGTTAAGTTCGGGAAAGCTTGCCAAAAACACGCTACTACCCCAGTCATTACAGGAGAAGCAAAAGAAGTTCCGTTAGATTGATATGGAACACCTGAAGTATGACTTATCACATACACATTTTGACCTTGTGCCAATACATCTGGTTTTATTCTATTATCTGCTGTTGGACCAAAAGAACTAAAAGCTGCAATTGTCTTTGTAGCATTTACTGCTCCAACAGTAAAAACAGACGTTGCATCTGCGGGTGCCCCCATATATTTCCATGCATCATTTCCTGAATTCCCTGCCGCATTTACTAAAATCATACCACGAGAAACTCCAACCTCTGCTCCACGAGTAATAAAGGCAGTTTTTCCGTCCATGTCTGCATACGTATAATTGTAATTAGCGTTATCGAAAGTTGTATATCCTAAAGAGGTATTGATCACATCAACCCCTAAACTATCTGCCCTTTCTGCTGCCTCTACCCATAAAGTTTCCTCTAAAGGAATTTCATTTGCAGCGTCTTCTGTTCTAAATAAATAAAAAGATGCATCTGGTGCAGTTCCAACAAATTGCCCCTCTAAATATCCACCAATATCTGATAAAACATTGGTTCCATGATTGTGCCCTCCGTAAAAACTTTCGTTTCTATTTACAAAATCATATCCTCCTAAAATTTGATTATTATCACGCAATCGTTTAAAAGCGGCTAAGGTATTTACATTTGGAAATCCTGCATCAATTACAGCAATGTGCATTCCAGTTCCTGTAAACCCTTGCTGATGCAAATAATCACCTTTCAGCATAGAAATTTGATTTGTTGCATTACCGTAATTAAAATCAGTTTTTATAGCCTCGAATTTGTTTTTATTCTTTGTTTCTGTTGAAGTCTGGGACACCAAACCTTTTGCATTTAAAGCTCTATGGGCAAACTCAATGTTGTCTACAAAAGAAAAATTTGTTTTTAGATTTTTAATATCAGCTTGACTTCCTTGCACATGTATTGCATTCAACCATTTCGATTTTGCGAGAACGGTTATTCCAGTTGCATTATTAATCTGAGAATAATAGCTTGCTTCTACAGGAACGTCTTTAGAATCTATTAGTATATTTTGTCTAGCCCTTCGATCAATTGATCGTTGAGAAAGCATGCTTAAAGGAGAGCCAATAAATGTAGCTGAACTGGGTTTGTCTTTTAAGAATACCCATGCATCTTCTTGGGCAAAAATCTGAAGAGAAATTAAAAAAGCAAATAGGAGGAATAGTTTTTTCATGGCAAAATTTTGTCCCTCGAAAATACTACTTTTTCAACTATTATTGACAGTGATTAAGAAATTACTCCAGACCCTAATAATTCGTCGTTAGAATACCAAGCTACAAATTGTCCTTCAGTAATTGCAGATTGTGGATTTACAAACTCTACATATAAACCGGTTTCAACTTTGTACAAGGTTGCTTTTTCTAAGGTTTGACGGTAACGGATTCTAGCTTCAACTTCTACACTTTCTCCGGTTTTTAAAGCCAGATCTTCACGAATCCAGTGCAATTCTTTGTTTGTCACAAATAAGACGTTCCTATACAAACCTTTATGAGCTTTTCCTTCACCTGCGTAAATCACGTTTTCTTTTACGTCTGTATCAATTACATACAAAGCCTCTTTAGTTCCACCAACATCCAACCCTTTACGCTGTCCTTTGGTAAAATAATGTGCACCTTGATGCTTTCCGACCACTTTTCCGTCGGTTTGTGTGTATATGTACTTTGTCCCATAAAAAGCCAATTCTTCTTCTTTTGATGAGAATTCAGGAATGGTTTTGTTATAAATTTCTGCATTATTGGGAATCGTTACAATAACACCTTCTTTGGGTTGTAATTTTTGTTGTAAGAATTCTGGCAATCGAACTTTACCAATAAAACATAATCCTTGAGAATCTTTTTTATCTGCAGTAATTAAATCGGCTTTCTTTGCTATTTCTCTAACTTCTGGCTTAGTTAATTCGCCAATTGGAAACAATGCTTTTGTTAATTGTTGTTGAGATAATTGACATAAAAAATACGATTGGTCTTTATTAACATCTTTTCCTGCCAATAATTTATACACCATTTGCCCATCAATTTTTGCTGATGCTTTTCTACAATAATGGCCAGTTGCTACGTAATCAGCACCTAAATTAAGCGCAATGTCCATAAAGACATCAAACTTTATTTCTCTATTACAAAGTACATCTGGATTTGGCGTTCTTCCTTTTTCATATTCGTCGAACATATAATCTACAATACGATCTTTGTATTGCTCGCTTAAATCTACCACTTGAAAAGGAATTCCTAACTTATCTGCAACAATCATTGCATCATTACTGTCTTCTAACCAAGGGCATTCATTCGAAATAGTTACAGAATCATCGTGCCAGTTTTTCATAAACAAACCAATAACCTCATAGCCTTGCTCTTTTAACAAATACGCCGTTACACTACTATCAACACCTCCAGAAAGTCCTACAATTACTCGTTTCATTATTTAGATAAAAATTGACAGCAAAGATACGAAGGAATTGCGAATTATAGCATCGAATTAATTGATGTATTGATCATCAAAAGTTATTTAATTTTTAACCTTGGTTTTTCTTGCTGCGCGTTTCGTTTTTTCATCTACTTCTTCTCCTCCAATATAGAATTCCCATTTACCTACACGCACACCACTTTTATAAACTCCTTTTTCTTTTAAATTACCATTCAATTCATAATACTTGGCAAGACCATTTGCTTTTCCGTCTTTAAAAAGAACATCTTCTATCAAAACACCATCATCAGAATATTTTTTTGAAACTCCATTTAATACGCCATCTTTATACTCAGAGTCTTCAGCAACTTTTCCATTTCTTTTAAAGTTGATAATTACATGACCTGATAATTTTCCGTTTACATAGTTTTCTTCAGAAAAAACACCGCCTTTTTTGTAATAATAAATCCATTTACCAACTTTTTTTCTTCCGAATAGTTTTCCTCTTCCTCTAATTTTTCCTTTTTCGAAAAAATACTTTACAGTAACAGAATCAGAATTCTTATGAAATATTTTTACTGCATCTGGTAGTCGAGAATTTGACATACTATAAAATTTAAAAGTACCAACCTCTTTACCATTTTTGAACCTACCAGTATATCTTATTCTTTTATTTGGATGGTATTTACGCCAAAGGCCTGTTCTTTTTTTATTGGCATCAAACTGATTTACTCTTTGACCATATGTATTTGAAAAGCTTAAAAAAAGCAGAAAAGTTACACAAACAAGAAATAGTCTTTTTATATTTATCATCACAAAAAATTAAGGGGTAAATATACACAACATCGCAGCAGTATGGATAAAAAATTTCTGATAGCAGTCTTAGATGATATGAAAAACCCTAAAAGAGAGAACAGACAAAAGGCTGCAGATATTGTGCAAAACAATAAGCACTTGTTTAAACATTTGGTTTCATTAACTTTTTTAGTGGATGATAAAATTTCTATCAAAGCTGCTTGGGTATTGGAATGGATTTGCACGCACCATGAATTAGATTGGATGCTTCCTCACCTAGAAGAGTTTGTAGAAAACATTTCTAACGTAACTTTTGATAGCGCGATAAGACCTTGTGCAAAAATTTGTGAACATTTCGCAACAGCTTACACCTCACCAACGAATAACTCTTTTAAACAGCAACTAACAAACAATCAGATTGACACAATTATTGAAACTGGTTTTGATTGGTTAATTACACCACAAAAAATTGCCGTCAGAGCCTATACTATGACCAGTCTATATTTATTTGGCTTGAAAAAAGATTGGGTTCATCCAGAATTAGAACATTTAATCAACACAAAAATTATTAAAGAAAGTGCTGGTTGTAAAGCTAGAGGTACAAAAATTTTAAAATTGATACACAAGCAAACTAGATAGTTTCTCTTCTCTAAACACAATATTAGCTTCTTCTTGTTGATTGCCTACTTTATAACGACTTATAAAGTAGACTAGAATTTTTTTCTAAACATGATATTTATCACTTAAAAAAGCGGCAAATACCTGTATATTAGATATATAAAAAATTATTTATGAACATAGAAAACAAAATGATTGATTGAAACTATTGATCCATAATTAACAGATTTAATCAATCAACTTAAGTTATTCCCTATAATACTTGGTCTCGTTTTGATAAAAATCTCCCATATTATGAAAACAATTAAATCACTCTGCTATGTATTAATGATGGTATCATTAATAACTTCTTTAAACATTAACTCACAAGAAAAAATGAGCATGTCAATTTACCAAGACGCAAGGTTGGTAGTTTTAGGCAACAAAAAAGAAAATAACATTAGAACACTAGATGTATTGATCAATTTTAAATTTCAAGGAAAACAAAATGCTTTTGGTTATTTTGTGTTTATACCAGAATACGAAAAAGCCAATTTACCAGATGTGTATCAGCGCCTGTCTTTAAGTATAGGTTACACCTTTAACGGCCTGCATACTTCGAAACTCATTCTTCCAAAAAACTTAGATTTTACTATAGCAATAGGTTATGGAATCACAAATCGCTTTTCAAACAATAGCTTTAATTACTCCATAACTGGAGAAGCCACATATAAAATAAACGAATGGCTTAAACTAGGTTTTGTTCATCAACTTACTGAACGAAGAGATTTGCTTTTTAGATATGATGAAAACCAATTGAAATATAGCTTCTTCTTTGGCTTAGAAGTTTCTCTATTTGATTTTTCTCAAAAGAACAGTAATACTATGAGCTATGCATTACGGTAAAAGTTCATAAAATATATTAAACAATTACCTATTTATTTATGATTCAGGTCATAAACAAGTCACTATTCAGGCTGTAACTTTGCTGTAAATTAAAATCATCAGGCAATGGGAATAGTGATCACAACACCAGTAAAAGACAAAAAAATATTTACATTTAACATCATTAAAAGTATCAATGCTAAAATTGCAAAGGAAAAAGAAAATGCTATGGGTATTTCTTTAGCAGCTGTAATGTTCGGTACAGGTTTGGCATCAATTACAGCTGCTTTAGCGGTACATAGAGAAGTGTCAATTTTTATATTAATGACAGCAACCATATTAGCAATGACAACAAACGCTGCTGTTATTAGTCAACAACCCTTAAAAACAGTTGTTTGGCTATTTATAATCAATATTGTAATCAATACAATGTTGCTTTTCTACCAAGTATTTAATTTGATGGCCTAGCATCAAACATTCTGAAAAAGAGCGCCGAGGCGATATTTCTTGCGCGCTCTTTCGCATCATTTGCTTTAGTTCCTTCAAACAATTCATTTACAGTTGCAAACCAAAGTTCTAGCCATTTACCAAAGTGCTCTTGCGTTATTGAATACTTAAAATGAACGTCTATATTTTTATGAGCTTTCATAGGGTTTCCTTTAAACTTGCGTACAAAAAACAAATTCGTCTCCCAAAAGTCAGTTAGTTTTTCTAAATGAGGTGCCCATTCATTTTCAGGAATGATTTCTAAAAATATAGGACCAATAAAATCATCCTTCCTAATTTCCGAATAGAATGTATTCACTAATAAAAACACATCTTCCCTGTTTTCTATATCTCTTAATTCCATTTTAAATTTAACTTTTAAAGCACAAAAGTATATCTTTACGAATAAGTAAATTTATGACTTGAATCATAATGATAAATGAACAATTACTTTTAGATTTTGACGCCAGAATAAAAGAATATTCTAAAGGTGATTTGATTTTCTCGCAAAATCAAACTGCTAGATATTATTATCAAATTAGTAGTGGAGCTGTTAAAATGAATAATTATAATGATGACGGGAAAGAATTTATTCAAAACGTTTTTTACAAAACACAAAGTTTTGGTGAACCTCCACTCTTTATTGACGTTAAATACCCTGCAAATGCCATTGCTTTTTCAGATTGCAAACTTATAGAACTAGAAAAAGATAGTTTATTTAAATTGCTATACAAATACCCGGAAATACATTTGAATATCACAAAAAGTTTAGCCAACAGGCTCTATTACAAAGCCATTATTGCTTCAGAAATATCAAGTCAAGAACCTGAACATAGAGTGCTTCGCTTTTTTGATTATTTAAAAAATGATGTGTATAAAATTTCTGGCAACTTTAATTTTAAAATTGATTACACTAGGCAACAAATTGCCGATACTTTAGGCCTTAGAGTTGAAACTGTTATTAGGGCCATTAAAAATTTAGAAAAACAAAAAAAGGTATTGATTGACAAAAGAAAAGTTTTCAGATAAAATCTCTTTAAATATAGCAATATCAGCTATGTATTTTTTATTTTTGCGCCTTTAACACAACACAACAACAATGAGCTTAAACGAATTAAATGCGATCTCTCCAATTGATGGAAGATACAGAAACAAAGTAGCTAGATTAGCAGATTTTTATTCAGAAGAATCTTTAATAAAATATAGAGTAAAAGTAGAAATTGAATATTTTATTGCACTGTGTGAGATTCCGTTACCTCAACTTCAAGATTTTAATGCAGATTTATTTGCTGATTTACGTAAAATCTACACTGATTTCTCTACTGAAGATGCTCAAAAAATAAAAGACATTGAAAAAGTAACCAACCATGATGTGAAAGCCGTTGAGTATTTTATCAAAGAAGAATTTGACAAGCTTAACTTAGTTAAGTATAAAGAGTTTATCCATTTCGGATTGACTTCTCAAGACATAAATAACACAGCAATTCCGTTATCTATCAAGGATTCTGTTGAAGCAACGTACATACCAGCTTTAAAAGAATTGATTGCTAAACTAAACGATCTATCAATTGAATGGAGTGATGTTTCTATGTTGGCAAGAACACATGGTCAACCGGCTTCTCCAACTCGTTTAGGAAAAGAGATTGCTGTTTTTGTAACACGTTTAAATGAGCAATTAAAATACTTTAGTGCAATTCCGAATGCTGCAAAATTTGGTGGTGCTACTGGAAATTACAATGCACATCATGTTGCATACCCAAGTATCAACTGGAAAGATTTCGGAACTAATTTTGTACAAAACAAATTAGGCTTGCACCATTCTTTTCCTACAACTCAAATTGAGCACTACGATCATATGGCTTCTTTGTTTGATGCCATGAAAAGAATAAATACCATCATCTTAGATTTAGACAAAGATATTTGGACATATGTAGCAATGGATTATTTCAAACAGAAAATTAAAGCTGGAGAAATTGGTTCTTCTGCAATGCCACACAAAGTAAACCCTATCGATTTTGAAAACTCTGAAGGAAACTTAGGAATGGCAAATGCTATTTTTGAACATTTAGCTGCTAAATTACCCGTTTCTAGAATGCAACGTGATTTAACAGACAGTACCGTTTTACGAAATGTTGGTGTTCCATTTGGACATACATTGATCGGTTTTGCTTCAACTTTGAAAGGGTTGAATAAGTTATTGTTAAACAGAGAAAAGTTTGAACAAGATTTAGAAAATAACTGGGCAGTAGTTGCAGAAGCTATACAGACAATTCTTAGAAGAGAAGCGTATCCCAATCCCTATGAAGCTTTAAAAGGATTGACGAGAACAAACGAAAAAATCACACAAAATTCAATTGCTAGTTTTATAGATACTTTAGAAGTTTCTGATGCAATTAAATCTGAATTGAAAGTAATAACACCAGCTAATTTTACTGGAATCTAATGAGAAAAATCATATTTTTATTTTTATCAATATTGCTGCTTTTTTCATGTAAAGAGGTGACAATTGTAGACAATAACAATCAGTTTAAAACAGGAACATTTGAAATCCCAGCTGGTAAGAATTTTGTAAAGGAAACGATTATTCGGATAGACAGTCTACAGATTAGTAAGTATGGCAATAAAATTGATACGATGACAATTAAGTGGAAAAATAATTTTTTCTACACATTGAAATATATCAATCCTAAAAACGAATTACAAAAAGACCCAATGTTTGTACAAATTAATAAGATTTATGACAATTCTTATGACTTTACAGTTAAAATCGGATTCTCTAGCTTTTCTACGAAAGGAACTATTTATAAAGTAAAATAACTATGGAAATTTTTACGCAAATTGACACATGGGTGGCTTTGCTAACTCTTACTTTTCTTGAAATTATACTTGGAATAGATAATATTATTTTTATCTCTATCGCTACTAGTAAATTGCCAAAAGAAGAACAACGTAAAGGAACCAATATTGGACTTGTATTGGCCATGATATTTCGAATCTTTTTACTTTTAGGCGTATCGTACCTAATTGCAATGAAAAATCCTTGGTTTACCATTGATACTTCATGGTTAACAACAGAAATAACTGGACAAAGCATCATTCTTATTCTAGGTGGAATCTTTTTATTGTATAAAAGCACCAGCGAAATACGTCACAAAGTTGAAGGACTTACAGAAGGAGAAACTCCTCCCAAAAAGAAGGCATCAACCTTATCTAAAGTGATTGTTCAAATTGTATTAATTGACATTGTTTTTTCTTTTGACTCGGTATTAACAGCCGTTGGAATGACAAACGGCGTTGAAGGCGCATTAACGATTATGATTACTGCTGTTGTAATTTCTATGTTGATAATGATGATATTTGCCAATCCAGTTAGCCAGTTTGTAAACAAGCATCCAACGATACAAATGTTAGCTCTATCTTTTTTAATTTTAATTGGCTTTATGTTGATTACTGAAGGTGCTCATTTAGCAAATACGGTCATTTTTCATCAACATGTTGGTGCAATACCTAAAGGATATTTGTATTTTGCGATTGCTTTCTCATTAGGAGTAGAAGCATTAAATATGAAAATTAGAAAGAAAAAATAAAATTTATCCATAGTATTAAAAAATATATCACACTTTTAACCATAGCTATTTTGCTATTGCCTTCTGCTATACAATTAGCTCATGTTATAGAAAATCATGAGCATACTGTTTGTATTTCTGTTACAGAAAAACATGTACATGAAAAAGAAGTTGATTGTGATATATTTCATAAACAGCTTCAGCCTTTTGCTTTTAAACTCCCTGCTAGATTAGAGGTTATCCCATCGCATTTCTATGCAACTACATTCACCGAAATACCACCAGTATTTCATGCTGTTTATCATTCAAAGAAACATTCTCGAGGCCCGCCACATTTTATTGTTTAATTCGACTTGTTAGCTTTTAAGCTGACAAAACTTAGTACGAACAATAAAATAAATATACATGAAGATTATTATAAATTTTCTTGTTGCATTTAGCTGTATTTCAGCATTTGCACAGAATACACTTAGTGGCACAATTACCGATTTACAAAAAGAAAAATTATTTGGCGTAGAAATTTACGCTACAGACATACACAAAGGAACAATTACCGACGAACACGGAAATTACACATTGAAAAACTTACCTAATGGCGCTGTGAAAATTTCATTTTCATATTTAGGGTATCAAACAGTACACACAAATATTCAATTCGATTCTAAAAATAAAACGTTTAATTTAACCCTAACAGCATCGGTTTTTACGATTGATGAAGTGATCATTTCTACTCCATTTAACAAATTACAATCAGAAAACGTAATGAAAGTAGAGCGATTGTCTGCTGAATCATTAAGAAAAACAGGAAGCCCAACTTTGATAGAAGGATTGTCAAGTATAAGCGGAGTTTCACAAATATCCACAGGTGCATCCATTGGAAAACCAGTAATAAGAGGTTTAAGTGGAAACAGAGTTTTAGTATACGCACAAGGAGTTCGATTAGAAAATCAACAATTTGGAGACGAACACGGCCTCGGATTAAATGATAGCGGAATTGAAAGTATTGAAGTAATAAAAGGCCCAGCTTCTTTATTATATGGATCTGATGCGTTGGGTGGTGTTATTTATATCAATCCAGAAAAATTTGCTTTGACAAATACATCAAACCTGTATTTCAATCAACGGTTTTTTAGCAATACATTAGGAAGCAATTCATCTTTAGGATTTAAAAGTTCATCTGAAGCTTGGAAATATTTAGTGAGAGCAACTTCAAATTCTCATTCAGATTATAAAATACCAACAAGCAAACGTGTTACCAATACTCGTTTTAAAGAAAACGACTTTAAATTTGGCTTGGGTTATAATGCAAACAGTTATTCAAATGAGTTTCGATACAACTTTAATCATTCAAAATTAGGGATTACTGAAGGTATAGGTGTACAAACTACCAATACAAATCCTCAAGAACCTTTTCAAGAAATCAGCAATCATATTTTTAGTTTACACAATCATTTCTTTTTCAAGAATTCGAAACTAGATGTTGATTTGGGCTATATCTATAACGATAGAAACGAATTCGAAGAACATGAAGAAGAGGACGAAGATCATCATGAAGATGAAGGAGCAGCACTGCAATTAAAGCTGAAAACATTTAATTATAACGCAAAGTTTTATTTACCAAAATTCAAAAATGGTCTAGAAACAATTATTGGATTGCAAGGAATGACTCAAACCAATAAAAACTTTGGAGAAGAGTTGCTAATTCCGAATGCCAAGATTAATGACATTGGCCTTTTTACAACTGTAAATTATCAATGGAATACTTCATCAATACAAGCAGGGATACGTTTTGACACTAGAGATTTAAAAACGGAAAAGCATGTGATTGTTCACGATGGAGATGTACATATTTTTAATCCTTTAGATAAAAACTATGCAAGTTTTACGGCTTCTTTTGGTTATAAATTTGAGCCTATTAAAAATACAATAGTAAGAATTAATGCTGCAAGTGGATTTAGAGCTCCAAATCTTGCTGAATTGACTTCTAATGGTGTTCATCATGGGACCAATAGGTTTGAGGTTGGAAACGCAAACCTATCAAATGAGAAAAATGTGCAATTAGATCTTTCTTTGTCGTATAAAAGTAATCATATAGAAGTTTTTGCCAATTCATTTTACAATCATTTAAATGATTACATATTCTTATCTCCAACAGGAGATATTGAAGATGAAAGTCCGGTATTTAATTACACACAACACAACGCAAAACTTTTTGGTGGTGAATTTGGTTTTCATTTACATCCACATCCATTAGATTGGTTGCATTTAGAAAGTAGTTTTGAAATGGTTATTGGTAAACAACAATCAGGAGTCTATTTACCTTTGATTCCTGCTAATATTCTTAAAAATACTTTGAGAGCTGAATTTAATATTAAAAACTGGTTGCACAATGGTTACACAACTTTAAGTTTAAATTCTAGTTTAAAACAAAATAAGGTGGGTCAATTTGAAACTGTTACTCCTGCATATAATTTGGTTCATTTCGGTTTTGGTGGCGACGTTACCTTTAAATCACTAAAATTTAACACCTCTTTATCAATCAATAATGTATTAAATACCAAGTACGTAAATCATTTGTCTCGTTTAAAAGCCGATAATATTCTAAATTCAGGTAGAAATATTGTTGTTGGATTGAGTTTTAAAATATAGCAACGACAAATAAAAAAACGCTATTATACTGAATATGAACACATATAAGCAGTAGGTAAAAGTACCTGATTATAAAAATGCATTGCTTTCGCAATGCATTTTTTTTATCTTTAAACTAAAAATTCAGAAAACGTTCCCTTTCCCCACACTATGAAAAAAGAATTAAACACCATCCGTTATAGCACATTTTTTAGTGCATTATTGTATTTATCCATTCTATACTTATTAAATATTTTAAACATTACAAACTTCAAACAAAGCACTATAATTAGTGCAGCTGGGGTTATTTTCTTAATCAACTTAAGTGTACTCTTTAATAAATATGTTTATAGTATTAAAATTCACGAGGAGTTTTTGTTTGTTTTAAAAACTAACTTTTTTGGTAAAAAAAGTAAAGTTGCCATTCCTTTGCAAGATTTAGAAAAAATTAAGAATCGTCGATGTAAAAATGACTTATATGGTAATTTATGGTTGCATTGCACAAATGTTGTCATCAATTTTAAAACGATTGGTTTAGCCAGAAAAACTAAGCATTACAAACAGCTCAATGTAGAACACTTGTAAGGATATTTTGCATAAAACCAAAGACTTCCTAAGTCCTATAATTTTAAAATTAGAATGTAATATCAATCCTATTTCTCAATATATTTACTTTACATATTTAGTTTTTTTCATTCCTCTCATTACAATTAGTGAAGCCAAAAAGAAGACTGCTAATGCCAAAACACTCCACTGCATAGATCCTGTTAAAGCATACAACAATCCGTATACAAAAGTTCCCAATACAATTGCTATTTTTTCTGTTACATCATAAAAGCTAAAGTAAGTTGCATGATCATGGGTTTCTGGTAGTAATTTTGAGTATGTAGAACGTGTTAGCGATTGAATTGCTCCTTGAACAAATCCCAGTAAACCACCCAGGCCATAAAAATAAAAGGCTACATATTTTTGATTTTTGTCTAATAAGAATGCGGTAAAACAAACCAACATCCAAATAACAATTGTCAATTTTAAAGCTTTTATATTTCCATGTTTTTCTGAGAACCTTGAAAAAACTGAGGCCCCAACTATGGCTACAATCTGAACCAATAAAATGGTAACAATTAGATTCATCGCTGGCAAACCAAGTTCGCTAGCACCAAATATTGCTGCCATCAGAATAATTGTTTGAACACCAATACTTAGTAAGAAAAATGAGATTAAAAAACGCTTTAAGTTTGGAAAACCTTTTAGTTCTTTTAGAACTTTTTTCAACTCTTTAAAACCTTTCCATATATAATCTTTTTCAGGTTTCCTATTGTACACATCATCAGGTAAACGCTTAAATGTGATTTGCGCAAATCCAATCCACCACAAACCTACCATTACAAAAGAAATACGCGACGCCATTCCAGAAGTAATTCCGAATGTGTCTGGCATCTGAATCATTACTAAATTAACGATTAATAAAATTACGGAGCCAATATACCCATAAATAAATCCTTTAGCACTTGCCCTATCTTGCTGCTCTGGTAATGCCACTTCTGGTAAATAAGCGTTGTAAAATACAATACTCGACCAAAAACCAATACTTGCCAAAATGGTAAATAAGATTCCTATCCAAACCGTGTCAATACCATCAAAGAAATACAAACTCATTACAGACAGTCCACCAATCCAACAGAAAAATTTCATGAATTTTTTCTTACTCCCTGTATAATCTGCAATACCAGATAATATTGGTGATAAAAAAGCTACTACTAGAAACGAAAATGACAATGCATAACTATACAATGAATCAGGGTGCTCCCACTCCATTCCTAAAAAACTCACGGTTTCTCCACTTGTTATTGCACTATAATACAAAGGGAATACAGCCGTACTTATTACTAAAGAATATACTGAATTTGCCCAATCGTAAAAAGCCCAAGCTTTGATTAGTTTTTTGTCGCCAATTTTTAACATGAAAGTAGTTTTAGTTAGTTTGAAGACACAAGATAAGATTTTTATCTAGTTTGTGGACTAGAATTGTATTTTGCTGCCAATAGCTTTGCTTCTGGCAAAAAAGTTCTCAACGCTTTTATTCTATCTTCATTAGATGGATGTGTACTTAAAAAGCCAGGTTGTTTAGATTTCCCTGCTCTTTTGCTCATTCTAACCCAAACCTCAGCTGCTTCTGTTCCATTATAACCTGCCATAATCATAAAAACAAGGCCTAGTTTATCTGCTTCAGTCTCATGTTCTCTACTAAATGCCAACATTCCAACTTGAGAACCAATTCCATAGGCTAAATTAAAATATTTTGAGTTTTTATTTTTAGAGGTTCCTAAAGAAACTAACGCTCCTAATCCTTGTTGAATTTGAGCAGAAGACATTCTTTCTTGTCCGTGTTTGGCAAATGCATGTGCAACTTCGTGCCCCATAACTGCAGCGATTCCGTCGTCATTTTTACAAATAGGTAATATTCCAGTATAAAAAACAACTTTTCCTCCAGGCATACACCAAGCGTTGACTGTTTTATCTTCTATTAAATTAAATTCCCAACGATATGCATCCGCTTCTAACTTCATGTCATTTGCTCTCATAAAACGATCTACAGCCGTTGAAATATTTTTTCCAATATCTCTAACCTTAGCTGTTGCATTTTTATCCGTTGATTTTTTATTTTTTTCTAAAAAACCTTTGTACTGTGCAAAACTAGTTGGTAATACTTGAGCGTCATTTACAAAATTCAATCTTTTTCTTCCCGTAATTGGCACAGTACTACACTCAACTAATAAGACGGCTAAAACTGTAAATGCTATAATTTTCTTCATACTATATATTTCTTTAAACTACTTTTTCATGTGAAACACTTTCATTAACAAAGTCACAAAAAACAGCAATTATTAAATTTAATAACGAACTATAAAATTACATATTCTATCTGTAATGGTAAAGTGTTTTAGAAAAGTAAAATGTAAGTTGTAATTTAGAACATCGACCAAATGGCCAAACATAAACTTTCAATGAAAAAAATACTCTTTATACTTATTCTCGGATTTTTATATAGCTATTCTATAAATGCGCAACAGAAGAAGTCATCAGAAAAAAAGTACGCTATTGTAAAAACTGAAGCCGAATGGAAGGTTGAACTAACAGAAATACAATACTTTGTTTTAAGAAAATCTGGTACAGAAAGGGCTTTTACAAGTTCATTTAATACTAATAAGAAAAAAGGAGTTTATGTTTGTGCTGCTTGCAACACACCTTTATATCTTTCAAAACACAAATTCGATTCGGGTTCTGGCTGGCCTAGTTTTGACAGAGCAATCAAAAAGAATGTTGAATTGGATGTTGATTATAAGATTGGGTACGCTAGAACTGAATTAAAATGCAATACTTGTGGTGGTCATTTAGGGCACTCTTTTAAAGACGGACCTAAAAAAACTACAGGAATTAGACATTGTATCAATGGAGTTGCATTAAAATTTATTCCTAAAAAGTAATTTTTAGGTGAGCTCTCAATAGCTTATCTTTAGTTTTCTAACTTAAAGGTAAAGGCATGAAAAAGTATAAATTTCCGAGTGCACAAACTGTACTATTATTAATTGCTGCCGTTGTAGCATTGTTAACTTGGTTAATTCCTGCTGGTCAGTTCGATAGATTGGAATATCAAAAAGAAGACAACACATTTATAACCACAAATAATAGTGGAAGCAAAATTTTTGAAGCTTCACAAAAAACCTTAACAACATTAGGAATAAGTATTCCATTAGAAAAATTTACTTCGGGAGCAATTAACAAACCTATTAGTATTCCTAAAACCTATCAAAAATTAGAAGCAAAACCCCAAGGATTTAAAGAGTTCATTTTGGCTCCTTTAAAAGGGATTATTCAAGTTGCAGATATTATCATTTTGGTGTTGTTTATAGGTGGTTTGGTTGCGATTGTAAATTTCACTGGTGCTTTTGAAGCTGGAATTTCTAGGCTCTCAGAAGTATTTAAAGGCAAAGAGTATTTATTAATCATAATTGTAACAACTTTAATTGCAATGGGCGGAACTACTTTTGGTCTGGCTGAAGAAACAATTGCGTTCTACCCAATCTTGGTTCCGGTTTTTTTAGCTGCAAAATATGATGCCATTGTAGCTCTAGCTTCCATTTACATAGGTACATCTATTGGTACAATGGTATCAACGATTAATCCGTTTAGTACAATTATCGCATCTAATTCGGCTGGAATTAATTGGACAACTGGATTAAATGGGCGATTTATTATGCTAGCTTTTGGCCTGATAATTTGTATCATTTATATTGTTAGATATGCTCAACGTGTAAAGAAGGACCCAAAAAAATCACTCATATATGATCAGAAGGAAGAAATAGAAAAACTCTTCTTATACACAAGTACAGAAACCATAAATTAGTGCTCTTTATATTTGTAGCTTGTTTTGTAGTAATGGTTTATGGTGTTAGCAACTTAGATTGGTGGTTCTTAGAAATGACTGGTGTATTTTTTGTAGGTGCTGTAGTTATCGGTTTTATCATGAAAATCAATGAAACTGTTTTTGTAAATACCTTTATTAAAGGTGCTAATGAACTTTTAGGCGTTGCATTTATTATTGGTTTAGCTCGTGGAGTAACTGTTTTAATGGAAGATGGATTGATTAGTGACACCTTGTTATTTTATGCAAGTTCTGTTACGGATGGTATGCACAAAGGCTTGTTTATAAATACGATGTTATATGTGTATAGTGGATTGTCTTTTTTCATTCCTTCATCATCAGGAATGGCAGTATTAACAATGCCCGTATTATCTCCATTAGCAGATGGTGTTGGTATTGGTAGAGAGGCCATCGTTAATGCTTATCAATTTGGAATGGGATTGTTTAGTTTTATCAATCCTACAGGAATCGTTTTGGCCTCATTGGCAATTGTTAGGGTTAGCTTTGCTAAATGGTTGAAATTTGTGTTGCCATTGGTTGTAATTTTAGCAATTCTTTCAATGATTGCATTAACGATTCAAGTATATTTGTAATATGGATGAAAGTTATTTACCAAGCGTACTCAAACAGTTTGAATACAACAAAAGTTTAGGAGATAAAACGTTTAATCAATTGGGAAAAAAGCAGTTATTTTGGCAATTCAATGATGCTAGTAATTCAGTGGCAACGCTCGTAAAGCACATCTCTGGAAATATGCTTTCTCGCTGGACAAATTTTTTAACTGAGGATGGAGAAAAGCCTTGGAGAAAAAGAGATGAAGAATTTGTCAATTCTTATAATACAAAAGAAGAAATGATCGCTGATTGGGAAAAAGGTTGGCAATGTTTGTTTGAAAACCTACTTAAGATTACCCCAGAGAATGATGGTACAATAGTTTATGTTAGGAATGAAGGACACACAATTGCTGAAGCTATTAACAGACAATTATGTCATTATTCATATCATATTGGTCAAATTGTTGTAATTGGTAAAATGGCTAAGAATTCAGATTGGGAAACATTATCCATTGCGAAGAACGCTTCTAAAGCTTTTAACGAAGAAAAATTTGCTAAAAACAAAGAACGTAAACATTTCATTGATGGATTGTAACTAGTTGCCCCGTTACAAAATAGTTTTTCGTTCGTCTACCTTTTATGGTTCATCAACTGAAAAAAGGAGAATACTTTGGTACACATTATCACAAATTACAATTAGATAATTTTTTAATTACTGATACAGAATATACACACCAAAAAGTGGATTGGCATTCTCATGAAAATCCGTATTTCACTTATATATTACAAGGAAAATTACTAGAGGCAAACAAAAAAGAAAGGTATTATTTAAACCCAAGTAGCTTGTTGTTTCACAATTGGCAAGATGAACATTATAATATAAAATCACCAGAATTTACTAGAGGGTTTCATATAGAAATGAATTCAAAATGGTTTGACAAATACAATCTAAAATCTTTCGATTTTCAAGGAAGCATACATTTAGAAAATCCTATTACAAAAGAATTAATGACTAAGATTTTCTTTGAAAGCAAAATTTCCGATAAGAACAGTCAAACATCTATAGAATTACTTTTAATTAATTTATTCTCAACTATAAAAAAAGATTCTTATAAAAAAGATTTGAGTATCCCAAATTGGGCTCATCAACTTAAAGAAATCTTACATGAAGAGCCCGAAATATGTACTTCATTAACAAACTTAAGCTCTATATTAAACATACACCCAGTTCATTTATCAAGAGAGTTTCCTAAGTATTTTAAAACTACAATAGGCAAGTACATAAGAAAACAAAAAATAAATAAAGCAGTATCTTTAATATTGAATAAAAATTATTCCATGACAGAAATTTGTTATGAATGTGGTTTTTACGACCAAAGTCATTTTATTTCAAGTTTTAAGAAAATTTACGGGAATACTCCACTGCAATTTTTTAAAAAAACAACCAATGTTAATTTTATACAATTTTAAAGTTTAATTTACTCACATCTTTGTGAAAACAAATTACCATCATGAATAACCGTTTCAAATTACTCTTTATAATTTTATTAATACTTACTAATAATTTACAATCTCAAGTTAACATTAAAGATTATGAAGGACAATGGGAAGGACAACTACCTAGTAAAAAAACCTTTATTTTTAAAGTTAACCTTACTAAAAAAACTGAAAATCAATTTGTTTTTAAACTTAGCAACGATCAGTTTTCTTTCGAAAACATTGTAACAACTACTTCGAAAAAACACATTCAGTTTAAGTTTTCAACAGGTTTAAGTTTTTCTGCTATTTTAAATGATGATTCATCTGAAATTAATGGGTTTATCAGTTCTAACTTTTACTTTTATCATGTTAAATTGATAAAAAGAAAGGATAACAGTTATGAAGGAACTTGGAATATTTTTATTATTGATGAGCTAATAAGTAAGGCCCTCTTTTTTAGTATAGAAAATGTAAATGGTCAAAGTTTTGAGGCCTATCCCTTTTTTGAAGACAAGCGATTTAGAGGCACTTGGGCCGGAAAACCAAAAATAGAAAATGAAATTATCACGTTTCAAGATAATATAACTGGACTTCATTTTAAGGGGAAACTTTTAACAAATAAGATTGAATTAGAAATTATTTTAGTTGGAAAAACAATTGCAAAAACAATACTCAATAAATCAAAAAATGAATGGTTTTTTGATGATTTCACTTCACAAACAAATTCAAGTAATAAACCTTTGCAATTAAATGATGGTTGGAAAGTTTCTAGACTAAAAGATTGTAAAAACTTACAAGAATTGGAACGTAATATTCTTTCTAAAAAGTTGATAAAAACACACAGTATTTTAATTGCTCAAAAAGGAAAGTTAGTTTATGAAAAATATTTTGGTGGGTTCACTTATAATACACCCCACGATCAACGTTCAGCTTCTAAAAGTATTTCGTCTGCTTTAATTGGAATCGCCATTGATAAAAAAATGATTAAAAGTGATGAAGAATTTTTATATAATTTTCTTCCAAAAGAATCACAATACACAAAAGACAGTTTAAAATCTTTAATTAAGATTAGTGATTTATTAACGATGAGCTCTGGCTTAGATGCTGTTGATTTTGGAATTAAACGTACATCTTTAGCCTCAGAACCTGCTTATCAAAATTCATCCGACTGGTTGAAAACAGTTCTAGAAGCTCCAATGATTAACAACCCAGGAGATGAAGCAAATTATGGGTCTGCCAATCCATATTTATTAGGCGTTTCATTAAATAATATTCTACAGCAACCATTAGAATTATTTATAGATCAGCAATTATTAAGTCCTTTAGGTATTTCAAACTATACCATTCAAAAAGATAGAACAGGAATACCCTATTTTGGTGGTGGAATGTATATTACACCTAGAGACATGCTAAAATTTGGTCAATTGTACCTAAACAAAGGAAAATGGAATGGTAAAAGAATCGTTTCAAAAAAGTGGGTACAGAAATCTTTTAAAAACTACAGAGAACTTAAAAATACAAAAGATAAAAACGGTTATGGTTATTTATGGTGGCATAAAACCTATAAAGTAAATAAAAAAGAAATAAGAACAATTGAAGCTAGAGGTGCAGGGGGTCAATATATTTTTGTGATTCCAATCTTGGATGTAGTAGTCGTTATTACATCTGGAAATTATAAAAATGGTAAATTTCAACAACCAGAAAAAATCTTAGAGAAGTATATCTTACCAGCATTATTAATAAGAAAACATTAATTCCCTTCAAACCATTGTTTAAAAGCAGATACTTTTTCTCTACTTACAATAATTTCTTTTTCATTAAAAACATTCGAAGTAATTTTTAATCTACTGTTTGAATAGACCAAAACATCTTTTATATCAGAAATATTCACAATAAATGTTCTATTTACTCTGTAGAAATCAGAACCATTCAGTACATCTTCTAAACTTTCTAACTTGTAATCTAAAATAAATTTTCTTTTTTCTTTTGTAATTAAATATACGGTTCTTCCATCTGCATAAAACAAAGAGACATCGTTTGTTTTAATAGAATGTATATGATTCCCTAACCGAACTAAAAAACGATCTTTTGTTTTCTTTTCTGTGAGTTCTTTCACCACATCTATGACATCATTATTCCCTGCAAAAACATGTTGCATTTTTTTAAGCTTCCCCATTGCTTTTGAAACATCCGTAAAGGTAATGGGTTTTAATATGTAGTCGATGCTATTTACTTTAAAAGCATCAATAGCATACTCATCAAAAGCAGTTGTAAAAATAATTGGTTTGGTAATTTGCACATGATTAAAAATCTCAAAACTTAGACCATCTGTTAGCTGAATATCCATAAAAACAACATCATAATTTTGGTTGTTTTGAAACCAAGAAACGGCTTCTGAAATACTAGGTATTTTATCTACAATTAGAAGGTTTGAATCGTATTTAAGCAAATAACGTTCTAACTTATCGGCTGCTAAACTTTCGTCTTCTATGATTACTGCTCTCATTGCTTATTGTTTGATCTTTAAAGTTGGTACGGTAATAATTCTTTGGTTATCTTGCTCTGACACGACAATAGATGTTGCACTATAAATACTATAAGCTCTATCTAAATCTTTGATGTTTTTATAGGAAAACGTATCTGTAATTTTATCCTCTTTAGAATAACATAGAGTAAAACTATTGTCTTTCTTTTCTAATAATATTTCCAAATCTACTTTAGTAGAAACGATTGTGGTTTTTATTATTTGCTCAAAAACATAGAGTAAAGTCCCTGGTACTATCAAGAATTCAAAATCGCCTTTTATGATCACTTGAATCTTTCTATAAGGCAAATGGTTGTATAATTTAATTAACTCTTTTACGATATCTAATTCATCTTTTACAGCAACCAATTGATCTTTTTTACTAGCTAAAATATATCTGTAAATGATGGCTATGTTATCTATGAACTCATCAACAATGTCTTTATCTTCCTTTATCATAACGAGTAAAGCTTCAAAACTTTCGAATAATAAACTGGGATTAATTTCTCTTTTAAATTGCTTAAAATCTTCTTCTATATTTTCTTTAATCAACAATTCATTTTCTAATTTTTGTGTATTGATTTTATTTAAATATTGATGACTTAAATTCAATAATACATAAGCAATAGGTATACTGCAATAAATGCTAATAAAGACTTGTAGTTCTTCTTTTAAAGGCGCGTAACCAGAAGCGTAAAAATAATAAGATACAATTAGTAAGGCTATTATTGCTGCACTTATCAATAGAGAAATAACGATGTGAATTAACATCATAAGCACAGTGCTAAAAAAGTTGGGTATCAACTTAAATAACCATAGTAAAAAACGAGAAAATTCGTGAACAATAAAAGACATCGCAATACAAACGTATAGTTCTTGGCTTAAAAACTCTTCTTGTAATTGAACAATATTATTGTTAATCAGTAAGATTAACAAGTATGCAACAGTTCCACTAAAAAACGGGCTTAAAAATCTAAAAACCGGAGTATGTATAAATAATTTATTCATCGGATAATAGGGATTTTAACTAAAAACACATTTCCGTTACTAATAGAAATTCCTGTGCTAGCAAGTAACAAATAACGCCTATTAATATTTTTTAAACCGATATGAAAAGATGTTTTATTCGATGGCTCTTCGGTTATATTGTTTCTTACACAGATATAATTTCCTTCTACATAAACCAATACTTTCAATGGGTTCTTATTGTCCATTGTATTATGCTTAACCGAATTTTCAATCAGCATTTGTATTGTTAAAGGTGGTATTTTAGTCACAAATAATTCTTGTGGTATATCTATCTGAATTGTCAATTTATCTTCAAACCTTGTTTCTAATAAATATTGATATGAACTCACAAAGTCCAATTCATCTTCTAAAGAGATTAGCATAGAATGGTAGCTATTTAATGTAAATTGATACATGTTTGCCAATTTTCTAATAAACAATTCAGACCTCCTTGTATTTGTGTGTACTAATGAAGAAATTGTATTTAAACTATTAAATAAAAAATGTGGACTTAATTGAGATTTTAATGCTTTTAATTGTAAATCTATTTGTTTGCGTTCTTGTTTAACAGATTCAATTTGTAACGTCGCAAAAGAATAATAAGAATAGAAAGCAAAATAGATGATTGAATACACCATTAGCAAGATGCATAGTAAAATCGATAATTTTATGACTGTTTCTTGATATTGAATAAAGAACTCTTTCTTTTCAAGGATTACGTTTGAATACAAATAAATAAAACCAAAAACAACGCTAAACGCAACAAGCATTTGTAGAATGAACCCAATAAATAAACGATTGTTCGTTTGTGTTTGCCAAGGAAAAAGTTGGTCTAATTTTATTGCTAAAAAATAGAGAATATAAGCGACTAACACTCCTAAAAAAACAGACAGAAATCCGATTGTAATTGTATATTCTTGCAATTCTCCCTGGTTACTAATTACTAGATAGTAACTCAGAATGAAGCTAACAACAGAGGATAAAACAACAATAATTAAATGTTTTTTCAATGGTTTGGTTGTTTTTGTTAAGTCTTTTTTTTCGATTATAAAGATACTCAATCTTATTCGAAAGATTCTGAATAAGATTGAGTACGAAATACTTTTTTACTAATTAAGAGCTTTCATTGCCCTCCCGTAATAAGTGTTTGATTTAATGTTTTTAGCTTGTTTTCTATAAACACTTTTTAGTTTTTCTGAAGACCTGTTTACTTGTTTTGCAAAAGATGTTAGTACTTTTGATAAATAGTGATCAGAATTAATCGTTCTACCAGCAGACTCCATAACTCTTATTAACTGACTTTCTGATAACGTATTTTTAGATCCCATTTTCGCATAAATAGTTGTTAAATAATGATCAGAATTAATCGTCTCTTCCATCATTTTTAAAACGGTATCTAAAGACGTTCTGTCTAACTTATTTTTCAACAACTCTGTTATAATTGTAGAAATATAATGATCAGATTTAATATCGTTCACCGAAGATAAAAATTGCGCATATGCCTTCGTTGATAAGTTTTTATTCTTTAAAGCTATTTTAAGAATGCTTGTTTTATAATGATCTGAATTAATATCTTTAGTCAAAGTTAAAATTTTAGCCATATTTTCATCATTCAACGTTCTGTTTTTCATTATGCTCTTTAATAACTGAGAAAGATAATGATCAGAATTAATTCCTTTAGTAATCTCTAATAAACTTCCTAATTGTTTATCTGATATTGAAGAGTCTTCAATTACTTTCTTTAAAACACTTGTTATATAATGGTCAGAATCAATACTTTTTGTCGCATTAATATAAGCAGTTATAGTTCTATCGTTTTTTAAGAAGGCCTTTTGATTGCTCTTTAATATTTGAGAGACATAATGATCAGATTTAATATATTTCCCTGTAGACTGAATGGTTTTAACCAAATCATTTGTACTTAAGTTCTTATTTAGTAATAATTTTATATAAGCAGATTTTACAAAATCACTTTTCATTTTACTTACTTCTGCTAGCACATTAGAAGCTCCTCCTTTTTTATAAAAACGATCTACTCTACTTTTTGCTGCAATCGTTGTAGTTCTTAAAATTTCTGGTAATATATCTGCCAACCATTTTCTTCCTGCAGAATTGAATGGCTTTTCAGACCAACCAACAAAATATTTTTTCACTAAAATGCCAGACTCATTATGAATTAAGATTCTTCTTTTTGTTCCAAAGCTAGATTTTTTAATTTCTATAAATCCCCCCCTAGAAACTCCTATAATATCTCTATCATCATTAGACAATGTAATATCACCTTCATATTCTATTCTAAAATCTTTTTGACCATTTTTAACGTGGTATGTTCTAACTCCTTTTTTTGACGTAGAACTTATAGAAACATTATTATTGTTAGATGTTGTAATACTCGTCTGTGCAGATACATTATGAGTAGTTAAAAAAGCAAGTGTTAAAACTGCTGTGAAAATTGATTTCTTAATAAATGATATTGTTCTCATGATTATAGGTTTTTCTATTTGATGAAACAAATGTATGTGAGATCTACTCCTTAAAAAAAACAAATGTAACCAACTGTTTTATTATTGTAGTGAACTGTAAATACCTTTTTATTTCATACATTTAAACGATTAAAATGACAAGTAATGACAAAGAATGAGATTGTTAATTTATTAGAAATAAAGCATCAAAAATTATTTGATTGGTTAGAAACGCAACCAGATCAAAATTGGGAAAAAGCACCAAAAGAAAAATGGACTACAGGTCAGCATGTATTACATTTAGTCAATTCGATTAAATTATTAAATAAAGCGTTAAGTTACCCCAAGTTTATACTGAAATATAAATTTGGTGTTTCAAATAGAGAAACGAGAAGCTACAATGTTGTTGCTAATAAATATCTTGAAAAATTAATCAAACACCAAGACAAGTCTAAAGCTTTTAATAGCCGTTTAAAAAAACCAACATTGTCAGAAAGAAAAAAATTGCTTGCTACACTTCAAGTACAGAAGAAAAAATTGCAAAACAAAACTAATAAATGGAAAGACAGCCAACTAGATACTTTGCTAATTCCACATCCATTAATGGGAAAAATGACCGTCAGAGAAATTATCATGTGGACAGCTCACCATACAGAACATCATACAAACACCCTTAAAGAAAATTATTAATGAAAAAAATCATTACAAAGCCTCATTTGTTTTTCTTCACATTGATTCCAATAATACTAGCTTTAGGTTTCATTTATAAAAAAGAAGCAATAGACATTAATATATCATACTTTTATTACGTAATAGAGTATCAACATTTAAGTTATTTCTTTGCTATCTTTTTTGGATTAATTGGACTAAACTATTTCTCGCTTTTCTGGGCACAAAAAAAACCTTCCAAATGGATGACAGCAATTCATATTCTACTTCAGATAATTGCTTTATTGTTGTTTTTCTCGAAAAATAGTTGGAATTGGCTAGGTGAAAATGACCTTCAACAAGAGCTAAATATATCCACAGATTATTCAAATTTAATATTAGTTTCATCAATTTTAATCTTTATAATATCAGCTTTTATCCATATAATCAACTTCTTTGTTAGTCTACTAAGTAAATCCAAATAACTATGGTAATTTCTCTTAAAAAATCGAGCTAATTTCCTATATTTGTGCTTCCAAAAAAAGAACACAAAGCCCATGTTTAATAATTTAAGCGATAAATTAGATAAAGCCTTACATACGCTAAAAGGTCACGGTAAAATTACTGAAGTTAACGTAGCGGAAACATTAAAAGAAGTTCGTAGAGCTCTATTAGATGCCGATGTTAACTTTAAGATTGCGAAAGACTTTTCTAAAAGAGTTCAAGTTAAAGCACTTGGTCAAGACGTATTAACTACCTTAAATCCAGGGCAGTTAATGGTAAAGTTGGTTAAAGACGAATTGACCGATTTAATGGGAGGTGAATCTGTAGGAATTAACTTAGGTGGATCTCCAACAGTAATATTAATGTCTGGTTTACAAGGTTCTGGTAAAACTACTTTTTCTGGAAAACTAGCAAATTTTTTAAAAACTAAAAAAAACAAGCAGGTTTTATTGGTAGGTTGTGATGTATATCGTCCTGCAGCAATTAATCAACTACAAGTAGTAGGAGAGCAAATTGGTGTAGAAGTATATGCAGAGGTTGGCAATCAAAATCCTGTAGAAATTTCTAAGAATGCTCTTAAGCACGCAAAAGCAAATGGTCATAATGTCGTAATTATCGATACAGCGGGTCGTTTGGCTGTTGATGAAGCGATGATGACAGAAATTTCGAATATTCATAAAGCAATCAATCCACAAGAAACATTGTTTGTTGTAGATTCTATGACTGGGCAAGATGCCGTAAATACTGCTAAGGCCTTTAATGATGTATTGAATTTTGACGGTGTAATTTTAACAAAATTAGATGGTGACACTCGTGGTGGAGCTGCATTAACTATAAAATCTGTCGTTGATAAACCTATTAAGTTTATTGGTACTGGAGAGAAAATGGAAGCAATTGACATTTTCTACCCAGATCGTATGGCCGATCGAATCTTAGGAATGGGAGATGTCGTTTCTTTGGTTGAACGTGCTCAAGAGCAATTTGACGAAGAAGAAGCACGCAAACTTCAAAAGAAAATTGCTAAAAACCAGTTTGGTTTTGATGATTTCTTAAGTCAGATTCAACAAATCAAGAAAATGGGTAACATGAAAGATTTGATGGGGATGATTCCTGGTGCTGGTAAGGCCCTAAAAGATGTAGATATTGATGATGATGCATTTCAAGGAATAGAAGCAATCATACACTCTATGACACCTTCAGAAAGAACAACACCAACATCAATCAATGCAAGTAGAAAGAAACGTATTGCAAAAGGATCTGGAACATCGGTTCAAGAAGTCAACCAGCTAATGAAACAATTCAACCAGATGAGTAAGATGATGAAGATGATGCAAGGCGGTGGCGGCAGAAAGATGATGCAAATGATGAAAGGAATGAAATAAAATATAAGAGAAGCTTCGGCTTCTCTTTTTAGTTAAAATAATAACTCACAACACAACAACAATGATATTATTAAACGGTAAAGCAACATCGAATCAAATTAAAGATGAAATTGCTATTGAAGTAAATCAATTAACAAAATCTGGAATTAGACCACCACATTTAGCAGCAATTTTAGTAGGTAGTGATGGAGCTAGCTTAACTTATGTAAATGCCAAAGTAAAAGCCTGTGCAAAAGCTGGTTTTACATCTACACTAGTTAATTTATCTGAAGATATATCAGAACAAAAATTGTTAAATGAGATAGAGACCTTAAATACAAATCCAGAAATTGATGGGTTTATAGTTCAATTACCATTACCAAAACACATTGATGAACAAAAGGTTTTAATGGCTGTGAACCCTGATAAAGATGTTGATGGATTTCATCCAATGAATGTGGGAAAAATGGCATTAAACCTACCAACATTTTTGCCAGCTACACCATTCGGAATTTTAGAATTGTTAGAAAGGTATAACGTAAAAACCAGCGGTAAACATGTTGTAGTTATTGGTAGAAGTCACATTGTTGGGAGTCCAATGAGTATTTTAATGGCTCAAAAACGTATTGCTGGTAATGCAACAGTTACCATAACACATAGTAGAACCAAAAACTTAAAAGAAATTACATTACAAGCAGATATTGTTGTTGCTGCTTTAGGAATTCCTGAATTTTTAACAGCAGACATGGTGAAAGAAGATGTAACTGTGATTGATGTTGGAATTACTAGAATTAAAGATGCTACAAAGAAAAATGGATACCGTTTAGCTGGTGATGTACATTTTGACTCTGTATCTAAAAAAGCAAGTCATATTACCCCAGTCCCAGGTGGTGTTGGACCAATGACAATTGCCATGTTATTGAAAAACACATTATTAGCAGCAAAAAGGAGAAAATAATCTTTTCCCTAAGCGCCTTATCCAATTAAAACAAATAAAAAAACTCAAGATCGAATTCAATCTTGAGTTTTTTAAACTGTACTTCTTCTTTAAATTTAACCATTAAAAAACATAGGTTTTAGTTTAATTAAACCAAACAATGTATGTTTTTATTTTAGCCAAACCAGGTATTTGCTCAAGGCTTACTTTCTGTGTACTAAAGCTTCTCAATCCCAATTCCTCTTTATCTAATGCAATAGTTACATTTAAATCATCAATATATAATGTTGCTGAACTTAAACTTGTTTCAACTTTAGAAATATTATTATTTAAATTAATCTCTTCAAAAGATGAAGTTAAAGACAAACCTGTATTGGTCGTAAATCTTTCATCAAAAACCTGAATACTTTTAATCGTTGATGTAGAATCTAACTGTTCTTTAGGTATAATTGTCAATAGATGCTTTCCTCCTTGTTCATAAATTAAATATTCATCATCATCTTGAAAATAATTATCGCCTAAAGATCCTTCACTTAAATTTTTAACAATAGAATCGTTTTTAAAAATAGTAGTTAATTCATGAATGGTAGTTAACGTAGTCAATTCACCAACTTTACCCTTGGCTACTTTAAACTTACTTCCATTTCCACATTGTATAAATGCTATTGAAATAACACCAAACAAAAATAGTTTACAAACATTCTTAATCATTCTTTCTATAGTTTTTGATACTCATTTAACGATAAAATTTATCATTTCTTATTTAATCGATGCTAAAAATAGTCAAACTTTAAATCATATAAAATAAAAAAGGATTATTAAACTTATAAAACATAGCGCAACTTAGCTATCTATTTGATTATTAATGATTAAATAATAAGATAACAGCGTTATTAATTGCAATGTTATTCTTTTAAATGTTGATATAATCAGTATCTTTGCCCACTGATGAAAAAAGAGGTGCAAAATTTAATAGACAAGGGTGAAATGCTTCCGTTAATGGAGGAGTTTTATACAATTCAAGGCGAAGGAGCTCACACCGGAACAGCCGCTTACTTTATAAGAATTGGTGGTTGTGATGTAGGCTGTCATTGGTGTGATGTTAAAGAAAGTTGGAATGCAAAACTGCATCCAGCAACTAAAACAGATGTTATTGTAGCCAATGCAAAAAAATATGCAGACACTATCGTTATTACTGGTGGAGAGCCTTTAATGTGGAGTTTAGATTATATTACCGAACAGCTACAACAAAACAATATGAAAACTCATATTGAAACTTCTGGGGCCTATTCTTTTTCTGGCACATGGGATTGGTTTTGTTTATCTCCAAAAAAATCCAAATTGCCTTTGGATGAAGTATATCCCGAAGCTGACGAATTAAAAATGATTATCCATAATATGGATGATTTCAAGTTTGCTGAAGAACAAGCCGATAAAGTAGGAAAAAAATGCAAGTTGTTCTTACAGCCTGAATGGAGTAAAAGAGAAAAAATGATTCCGATCATTGTAGATTATGTGATGAAGAATCCAAAATGGAAAATTTCATTACAAACACATAAATATTTAGACATACCTTAAAATAAAAAAGCAACCACTTGGTTGCTTTTTTATTTTATAACTTTTCTTCAACAAGTTTTAATATGATCTCGAATTGCTCTTCTTTAGTAAGATTAGAATTATCAATTTCTATGGCGTCATTCGCTTTAACTAATGGCGAATCTGCTCTTGTTGTATCCATTTGATCTCTATCAACAACATTCTTGTAAATAGCCTCATACTCAACATCATCTCCTTTTTCAATCAATTCATTATAACGTCTTTTTGCTCTAGTATCTGCAGATGAAACCATGAATAGTTTAAGTTCAGCCTTCTTAAAAACAACAGTACCAATATCTCTACCATCCATTACAATTCCTTTATGCAAGCCCATTTCTTGTTGCTCTGCAACTAATTTTTCTCTTACTTTAGAAATTGCAGAAACTTTACTTACCAAATTAGAAACCTCTAAACTTCTAATTCTATTTTCTACATTAACAGCGTTCAAAAACATCTCTGCAAAACCCAATTCTTCATTAAAATGAAACGACAAATTAATATTTTCTAAATTCAAAATTATATTTTGTGGCTCTATAAAATCCTTACCTACATAGTTATTTTCCATAGCATACAAAGTAACAGCTCTGTACATTGCGCCTGTATCTACATAAATGTAACCTAATTTAGCTGCAAGTTGTTTTGCAATTGTGCTTTTTCCTGTGGATGAAAATCCATCTATTGCAATTGTTATTTTTTTATTCATCTATCTATCTTCTATCCAAATTTATTTGTAAACTAAAAGTACTAACATTTGTTGCAGTATGTACTTTAGAATATGCATAATTCAATTTAAAATTATTCATTTTTAATCCAAAACCAAAAGAAATTCCACCAAAAGTTCTAACATTTTGTAATTTTAGCTCCTGTGACTTTCTAAAATTATAACCCAATCTTAAGTTTATAGCACTTTCAGTAAATAATTCTACACCTACAATAAAATGTCGTAAAGCGTTATTTAAAAAAGATACATTTTCTTGAGTTATATTTCCTTCAATATCTGATGTTTGATTAGATGGATTCGCAACAGAAACATTCCATTGTTGCAAATTATCAATGGTTAAATGCCATTTTATAGGTACATTTTCCAATTGATAAGATCCACCAAATGCAATTTCTAAAGGCAGTTTTTCCTGGTTCCCACTAAATGTTTTTATTTGTGCACCGAAATTACGAGCAACCAGTGTAAAACTAAATGGTTGGTAAGGCGTATGATATAATATTCCGATATCTGCTGCAATACCTGTAGAAGAATAATTACTTATCGATGAATTTATTATTTTTAAATTCATTCCTCCATAAAAATTCGTCCATGGCAAATTCACTGCATAACCAATTGACATAGCAACGTCATTAGCAGAAAAACTACCTGTCTCATTTCCATTTGCATCAGCCCCGATTAAAGTTCCATAATTTAAGTATTTAATACTACCATGTATAGAACCAAATCTTCTATTCACTCTTTTAGAATAAGATACCGAACCAATATTTATACCCGCTAAATAACTCGTATAATTAACAGATAATTTATTATCAAGGTTTTCATTAATTACTGCAGGATTCCATATAGGTTGATTTACATCATCCATTAATGTTAAAACCTTACCTCCTAATGCAATTTGTCTTGCTGATGTAGAAATATTCAAAAACTCAAATACTCTTTCACCACCAACTTGAGCTGTTAAACTTAAAGTAGCTAGAAGAAAAAGCAATAATAGTTTTGTTCTTTTCATAAAATCTGACACAAAGAAATAATAATAAACTCTTAAAACGTAATAATAGCAGAATATTTTATTTTAAGCAAAAAAAAAGTCCTCAATCGTTTGATTGAGGACTTTTGTATGAATATTGATTTAGTAATCAATATAAAGAAAGGCAGCGACCTACTCTCCCACCTTAACGGCAGTACCATCGGCGCAA
>MAAC01018316.1_pt1 | contig 45752 bp, 44 predicted proteins | sample 1115981 | NCBI WGS metagenome assembly MAAC01 (sample SAMN04961126, study PRJNA320927) | seawater metagenome | isolation source: sample BD02T64 sea water enriched with oil for 64 days | place: USA:Gulf of Mexico | collected 2013-07-27 | reverse complement strand
TCCTATCAGGCGAGGAAAATACCTCGCACGATAAGCGTAGAAAAAATAGTCAGGATTTGAGATATTACAGAGCTAGAAAAGGAGCGCCCCTACCGCGAGGAGCGGTTTAGTTCTTTGTCACTAAAGTGGCCAATTATTCGGCCACTAACACATCACATTTGAAAAATGCGCCTTTGCTTTTGCCGTTATCATCGACTTCGTCTAAAGCGCTCACCAGTTTCGGTAACAAGGATTGCATTTTTTTCATTAACGTCCACGGTGGGTTTATCACCAGCATGGCCGATGAAGTCATGCCACGTTCATCGGTATCGGCCGATAGGCCTAACTCGAAGCGTTGAATATCACGAATGCCACTGTTGATAAAACTGTTTTCCAGTTTATCGATGCGTTTTCTGTCCACTACCGGATACCAAATGGCGTAGGTGCCGGTTGCAAATTTCTTATGGGCGTTGAATACTGTGGTAAACACTTTCTCGTAATCGGTTTTTATCTCATAAGGTGGGTCAATCAGTACCAATGCACGTCTTGAGTGTGGTGGTAACAAGCCAAGTAGCCCTTTGAAGCCATCTTCATTTTTTACTTTTACTTTGCGTGACTGCTGGATATTGGCCCTCAGTAAATCAAAATCTGCCGGATGCAATTCATATAACCAGGCCTTATCAAGATCGCGTAAAAAATGCTGAGCGATAACCGGTGAACCTGGGTAGAACTCTAATTCAGCACTGGTGTTACCTTGCCAACGGTTTTGACTGTTGATCGCATCAAAATAGCCAGTTAATTCCGGCCAGTCTTGTTGTTTTAGCTTACCAATGCCATTTAAGTATTCCCCCAGCTTTGTCGCATGTTCTGAATTTAAATTAAATAGACCTGCACCTGAGTGGGTATCAATGTAATCGAAGGCTTTATCTTTTTGCCCTAAATACTCTAATATTTCCACTTGTACTATATGCTTTAATACATCGGCAAAATTGCCTGCATGGAATGAGTGGCGGTAACTAAGCATGAAAAACCTTAATAAATTGAATATTGAATAATGATAGCGAGCAATACGGCCAATAGCCCGTAATGGTTATTTAAAAAGGCTTTGAAACAACTATCTCTATCACGATATTTGAGCAAGTCTTGTTGGTAAATAAAAGTGCTGGCGGCAATGGCAACGCCAATATAATAAAACCAATTAAACTGCTGCATTTGCCCCACTTTGACTAACAGGGCCAAGGTGCTGACTTGTAACAACGCAATGATCACTTTATCAAATCGGCCAAAGGCAATCGCCGTTGATTTAACGCCAATGCGCAAGTCATCGTCTTTATCTACCATGGCATACATGGTGTCGTAAGCAATGGTCCACAATACATTGGCGGTAAATAATAACCAGGCGACAGTAGGAATTTGCCCTTGAATTTGTGCAAAGGCCATGATCATGCCCCAACTGAACGCGGCGCCTAACACCACTTGTGGAAAATGAGTAAAGCGTTTCATAAACGGATAACTGGCAGCAAGCATAACCGCTATGACAGACAATTGTATGCTGTACCAGGAAAGGGTAAGCACAATGGCGAATGCGATGATTATCAACAACGCAAATAACAGCAATGCTTCTTTGCTACTCATTAGGCCACTGACAAGAGGTCGCTGACTGGTTCTTTTTACATCCCCGTCGATTTTGCGGTCGGCAAAATCGTTAACCACACAACCAGCGCTGCGCATCACGAACACGCCCAAAGCAAAGGCTATGGTTAAATGCCAGCCAGGAAAGCCGTCAGCAGCAACCCACAGCGCCCAAAAAGTTGGCCATAACAATAGATAGGTGCCAATCGGTTTATCCATGCGAGTGATTAATTTTGTCGCTTGCCATTTTTGCGAAAGGGTACTCATTTACAATTCCTGCTGAATAATATAGCCACGTGTGCTTGGTAAAAAGACTCCAGCAACCATAAACTGAAGGTAAGTGCCAATCGGTTTATCCATGCGAGTGAGCAGTTTCGTAGCTTGCCATTTTTGCGAAAGGCTAGTCATTTACATTTCCTGCTGAATAATATAGCCACGTGTGCCGGGTAAAAAGATTCCAGCAACCATAAACCGAAGGTAAGTGCCAATCGGCTTATCCATGCGAGTGAGCAGTTTCGTAGCTTGCCATTTTTGCGAAAGGCTAGTCATTTACATTTCCTGCAAATAGGCACGTGCGCCTGGTAAAAATACTTCGGCAACCATCAGCGGTTTGTCCTCGATAAAAAATAATGAGCGTCGGCCCCAAAGATTATGGGTCACGTTAAGGTTTAGCATTGCGGCCAATTCACAAACCCTAAGGCTGGGTTCAATTTCAGCCACTTCAACCACTTCTCGACGCAATGCAGGGTCATTAAACAATACTTGACCTAGCGATTGTTCACCCAAATGGGCTAGAGCTTGTTGTTTGCCGGTGAGGCTTCTTAATGGTAACAAGCTACGGGCAAATACGTGCGGAATATCATCGCAAAACAACACCACTTCTCGCACCAGAACTTGCTCACCGAGCAATATGTTGTCATTGGCCTCATGCGCCTGACAAGCTTCTATTTTTTGCCCAAGCACTTGTACTTTAAATCTCCGGCAATGCTGTTTTAAACGAGCGGTCAGGGAGGATGGATCTAATAGCCAGTCATTCAATCGCGGCAGAGTGGGTGCGTTATCGGCACTTATCCAGTTTACATCGAGTCCAATAGGAAACTGCTGTTTTAATTCGAACATTGGGTGCTCTATTTATTTTTATTAGGGGTAATATTGCTTAATATCATGGCATAAGCAATACCTGAAAGCAGGCCAACCAGATGAGCAGTATTGGCAACATTAATTGGCATAAATGGCGTAAAGCCGAGCACCAACCAAAATAACATAAAGCCAATAATGGAAGTGGAAAGGCCAATACCTTTGCCTGGATTTAAATGGCCGTACCACCAGACAAAACCAACAGTGGCATAAACAACGCCAGATAAGCCGGCAAAATTTGGCCCGGAGATGTAAAATTGAGCAACATTTGAAAGCAATGCCGAGGCAATAAATAAGGTAATTATTTTGCTGAGCCCTAACCGTTTTTCAATCTGCCCACCGAGTTGCCACCACCACATGGTATTGAATGCGATATGCAACAAAGAGTAGTGGAATATAGCCGGCGTGATCAGTCGCCAGGGTTGATTGAATGTTTGACTAATATCGCCATACTGGTTGATCAGGATGAGCTGATACAGACTTTCACCGAATATTAAAAAAGTGGCGGCAAAAACTAACCAACAGAGCATAAAAACGCTAATGGTAAAGACCCCTGCCTGGGCGAGAAAATTACTTTTTATTTGTTCAGTTAACCCTGAATTACCAGAAAAATTGACCGAGTGCCCGCTTTGCCAGGCGGATGCCTGATATCTTGGGTGATTTGGGTTGCTGATGAATTGTTCGAATTCAACTTTGGCCCTATGTTGGTCATGCTCCTGGCACAACACCGTCCAGCCATCTATATTGTGATTGTCATCCATCGCCGGCGCAGTCGAGCTGTTAATGCCAATCGAGGTTAAATAGTCACTAAACTGAATGGCGACCGATTTTTGTTGGATATTGACTAATGGGTACATGGTATTAATGAGACTTAACCTGTCTTAACATCACTTGGCTCAACATCACTTGGGTAGGTATTGCCCCATAACTCGAAGCCGCCATCTAATGAATACACGTCACTGAAATCATGGCCAATTAAAAATTGTGCCGCTTGTTGACTGGAAATGCCGTGATAACAACAGACGACAGTAGGCGCATCGAAGTCGGCATCTCGTAAAAAATTACTGACACTGTCATTGGTTAGGTGAATAGCGCCAGGTATATGGTCAATGCCAAATGCGTTGGCATCTCGAATATCGACGACAACATATTTATTGGCACTAAGACCTGAGTGCACTTGTTCAACATTTATATGTTTAAACTGGGTATCATCTGTTAACACGCGGTTCTCTTTTTTTGTAAATTACTTAATGTTTCCATTCTACCAAACCCTATTGCCATACGCTATTTTTACCGGCGCTTGGTATAAGTAGAAAATATTAATCCCAGCTTAATATCACCTTACCTGAGTTACCCGACAGCATGGCATCAAAGCCTTGCTGAAACTCATCAATAGGGAAGTGGTGGGTGATAATTGGCGTTAAATCTAAACCAGATTGGATCAGCGATACCATTTTGTACCAGGTTTCAAACATCTCACGGCCATAAATACCTTTAATGATCAAACCTTTAAAGATCACTTGGCTCCAGTCAATTGCCATGTCTTGTCTAGGAATGCCGAGCATGGCAATTTTACCGCCATTATTCATATTTTCTAGCATGTCACGAAAAGCAACCGGTACCCCTGACATTTCCATGCCAACGTCAAAGCCTTCGGTCATACCCAGGTCGTGCATCACATCTTTCAGGTTTTCGTTGGTAACGTTTACTGCCCGGGTTGCGCCCATGTTACGGGCCAATTCTAAACGATATTCATTGATGTCGGTAATGACTACATTACGGGCACCAACGTGTTTAGCAACCGCTGCAGCCATAATGCCAATAGGCCCAGCGCCAGTGATAAGCACATCTTCACCGACTAAATCGAACGATAATGCGGTATGTACAGCATTGCCAAACGGGTCAAAAATCGCAGCCAAATCATCAGAAATTTCATCCGGTAATTTGAATGCATTATAAGCTGGAATAACCAGATACTCGGCAAAACTACCGGTACGGTTTACCCCAACGCCGACAGTATTACGGCATAAATGCGTACGACCACCACGACAATTTCGACAATGACCACAGGTAATATGGCCTTCACCCGAAACTCTGTCGCCAACAGTAAAGCCTTTTACTTCCTGGCCGATACCCACCACGACACCGGCGTATTCATGACCTACCACCATAGGTACCGGTATGGTTTTTTGCGACCATTCGTCCCAGTTGTAAATATGAATGTCGGTACCACAAATGGCGGTTTTGTTGATTTTAATGAGTAAATCGTTATGGCCCACTTCCGGCTTTGGTGAATCTGTCATCCAAATGCCCGGTTCGGCTCTTAATTTTGCTAATGATTTCATAAATAATTCTAATATCTTGTTGCTGGCCTAGATCACACCCATTTCTTTACCAATACGGGTAAAGGCTTCAATGGCTTTGTCTAACTGCGCACGTGTGTGTGCCGCTGAAATTTGCGTGCGAATACGCGCCTGGCCTTTCGGTACTACCGGGAAAGAGAAACCAATAACATAGATACCTTCGCTAAGCAGACGATTGGCCATATCCGACGCGACTTTAGCATCGCCAAGCATAACTGGCACGATGGCGTGATCAGCACCGGCACAAGTAAAACCGGCCGCTTCCATGCTGTTTCTAAAATAGGCAGCATTGTCTTTTAAGGTTTTACGTAACTCGCCACCGGTGGCGAGCATATCAATGACTTTAATCGAGGCCGTCACGATTGCCGGCGCAAGAGAGTTAGAAAAAAGGTAAGGACGTGAACGTTGACGTAGCCATTCTACAACCTCTTTGCTGGCTGCAGTGAAACCACCAGAAGCGCCACCCATGGCTTTACCTAACGTGCCGGTAATAATGTCAACTCTGTCCATCACTTGACAATATTCATGTGAACCGCGACCTTCTTCGCCAACAAAACCTACCGCATGTGAATCATCCACCATAACCATGGCATTGTATTTATCGGCTAAATCGCATACGCCTTTCAGATTGGCAATAACGCCGTCCATTGAGAACACGCCATCGGTGGCGATTAATTTGAAACGAGCACCCGCGTCATTGGCGGCGATTAATTGCTCTTCTAATGCTGCCATATCGTTATTGGCATATCGAAAACGTTTGGCTTTACATAATCGCACACCATCAATAATTGACGCGTGGTTTAACGCATCCGAAATGATTGCATCTTCAGGCCCTAAAAGAGTTTCAAACAAACCTGCATTGGCATCAAAACACGAAGAATACAAAATCGTATCTTCCATGCCTAGAAAGGTGCTTAATTTGTTCTCGAGAGTTTTATGAATGTCTTGTGTACCACAGATAAAACGCACTGAAGCCATACCAAAACCATGGTCGTCTAAACCACCTTTCGCGGCGTTAATAAGTTCAGGATGATTGGCTAAACCCAGATAGTTATTGGCACAAAAGTTGATCACATCTTCGCCACTGCTAACTGCGATGTCGGCTTGCTGCGCGGTAGTGATAATGCGTTCAGCCTTATAAAGGCCTTCTTCTTTTACTTGATTAATTTGTTGTTGTAGATGGTTAATAAAATTAGATGACATATCAGCCTCGGTTAGTACGTTTATGGGTAAACTTATGAGTAATTATAAATGTAAGTGATTTAGCTATATTATCCACTTTACTGTTAATAAAAAAAAGTTTACAGATGTTCAATATGACTTATAATCATTGCGATTTGACACTGTTATTAGTTATTTCGACACTGTGTGACTTGATTTTTATAGAAAGGCGATTGCTTGATGATTAGTGAAAAAGACGAAGAATTGCTGTCAATTCTAAGATGTAATGCCAGAGCTAGCGTTTCTGACATAGCAAGAGCCTTAAATGTTTCTCGAACCGCCATACAAAATCGAATCAATAAGCTTGAAAGTAATGGTGTAATAAAATCCTACGGCGTTGAACTGGGAAGCAGCTATACCAAACATTTAATCACCGTAAATGTATCCTTGAAAGTAAAACCAAACTTAAGACAACAAATTTGTACTACGCTAAGAAAAATTCACCAAATAAGCCATATCTATTCAATCAGCGGCGAATATGATCTGCTGATTGTACTGCAGATCCAATCACTCAAACACCTTACGTCAATTTTGGACCATATTTGCAATTTAGAAGGGGTAGAGCGCACCAACTCCTCAATTATTCTTGATGCAATTTTTGAACGATGATGGTTTATTTCTTTCACTACTCATGGTTATAATTTAAATAAGAAAAATCAATGCATCGTCTTAGCTTACTTTGCTGCTATATAAGAAGATAAAATTTGAATAAACAGAAAATATCGATACGTCTCTACCAATTGTTGATTCTACTTTTAGTGCCAATATTATTGCTGGTGCTAATTGTTCGTTCCTTTTCACAAAAAGAATATCGACAACGATTAAGTGAACGTTTTGGTTGGCTACCATCAAATATGCAGTCGGGCGGCATAGTAGTGCATGCCGCCAGTGTTGGTGAAGTGATAGCGGCGAAACCCTTTATCGACAAGTTATTGCTGACTTACCCTGAGTTGCCGATAACTGTGACGACATTTACGCCAACAGGATCTGCGCAAGTTAAAAAGCTTTACATCGATAAGGTTCAGCATTGTTATTTGCCATTAGATATTTCCTTCTGTGTGCATTTATTTTTTCGTTTGCTAAAACCAAAAGCTGTAGTGCTGATGGAAACCGAACTTTGGCCAACAATTATTCACCGCTGTTACAAATCGGATGTTAAATTATTGCTCATAAATGCTCGGTTATCGGAAAAATCACTAAAAAGCTATAAAAAACTCAGCTGGATAATTACTCCGGCATTAAATAAGTTTTCTGCAATATTGTGCCAAAGCGCCGACAACGCGGAGCACTTTATTGAAATGGGTGCAAGCGCCGATTTGGTTAGCAATTCCGGCAACTTAAAATACGATATTAGTGTTACCGACGAACTGCAATCCAGCGTTTCTCAGCTACAGAAATTGGTGCCAGAGCATAGACGATTATTGGTGGTTGGCAGTACTCATCAGGGGGAGGAGTTGCCCGTAATTAATGCTTATAAACAATTACAAGCCAACAACCCGGACATACTTTTAGTGCTGGTTCCTCGTCATCCTGAGCGCTTTCCTGGTGTAGCAAAACTGTGTGCAGAGCAAGGCCTTAACGCTGTTACTCGCAGTTCTCAACAAGCGATCACTGACGACACCGATATCTGGGTCATTGATACGTTAGGGGAGTTACTCGCCGTTTATGCGTTGGCCGAGATTTGTATTGTCGCCGGCAGCTTTTCCGATGTTGGCGGCCATAACCCGCTCGAACCCGCGTTGTTTGCCAAACCCGTTGTCGCGGGAGAAAACATGGCCAATTTTAAGGAAATCACACAAAAGTTAATTAGCGCCAATGGCATAGTACAATTAGAGAATAACCATGAGCTTGCGGCTAAATTACATTGTTTATTGAAAGATAACGAGCTTGCAACATCGATTGGTAAGAATGCCTATGATGTAGTTATTGCGAATCAGGGGGCTACTGGCCGATGTATCGGTAGGCTAGCGGATATTTTAAATCTATAGTAATTCTGTGATTTTTTCTTTCACCATATCAACGGTGATAGCCGTCATTAATTCACCTTTGGCCCGCACTCCCCAAGGTAACTCGTTAGATGGCTTGCCTTGCTGTTCGCGAATGCATTTTTCATACACACTAACGGCGTAATTTTGATACGGAAATGGCCCTGTACGTTTTGGATTGGAGTGGGCGTATAAGCCAATCACTGGCGTATTCACCGTAACCGCCATATGAGCAGGACCAGTATCTGGAGCAATTACCAACTTGGCTGACTCTAACACCGCTAATAATTGTTTTAGATTGGTTTTTCCTACCAGGTTTAATAACTTACTTTTCGCATTGTTTTCGATAGCGGTAGCTAAATTACGTTCAAAGTCAGATGGCCCACCACAAAGCACTACTTGGTATCCTTGCTCGATTAAATAGTCAGCCACTTGTGCATAGCCTTGCGGGTGCCAGTTACGCTCAGCTTTACTGGCTGCGGCAGAAATCACTACATAAAATTTATCTTGTGGAATACTTGCTTTTGCCCAGTTGCGTTCAACTTCACCAAACGGCATTAGCCAGCTCGGTGCAGAGGTTTCAACTCCTATCATTTTGGCAAACCCCATAAAGCCTTCAAGGACATGCGGCTCAGTTTGCGGGGCTATTTGGTGGTTAGTGAATAACCACTGGCCTTCTTTGGCGCGGCTTTTATCAAATCCAATTCTCACTTTGGCCGGTATGCATAAGCTGGCGATACTGGCGCGCAAGGCAACCTGCATATGAAATAGCACGTCAAATTTTTGCTCTTTCAATTGCATTCTAAGATCTTTAAAAGCTTGTAATCCCTTTGATTTATCAAAAATTACAAACGTCACACCGGGTAAATCTTTTAACAGCATGTGTTCTACTTTGCCAATCACCCAGGTAATGTCTATTTCTGGATATTGCTTTTGAATTTGTTGTACCATAGCCACTGCATGGCAAACATCTCCAATGGCAGAAAGTCTTAGAATACAAAGAGATTTTGGCTTAGGAATTTGACCAAGCATAAAGGATTCACCACAATAAACATGAAAATAACGTATTATACCAATTTGATTAAGTATGAGCAGTTATTTAATCAAATTGATGTTCATTAAGGCCTATTATCTTGAACCTGTCGAGATTTGTAAAACATTCATCAGTTAATCTTTTTAAAGAGGGTAATATTACCTGTCTTTACCAGCAGGAGTTACTGCCAGATTTTTGTGTCGAAATGTTCAGCAGTGAGTATTGGCAACAACAAGATGCCATACTCGGCAAAGCGGTGGGCCGTGGTACTGCCTGGTTCATACGGCATCCGCTGACGAATATGGTGTTGCGTCATTATTATCGTGGTGGATTGGTTGGCAAGCTTATTGATGACAGCTATATCTTCACCGGCATAATGAATACCCGCGCGGCGAAAGAATTTTTATTGCTACAGCAACTGCAACAATGGCAATTACCGGCACCGAAACCAGTAGCCTTTAAAGTGACTCGAAATGGCTTAAGCTATCAGGCCGACATTTTGATTGAGCTTATCGCTGGTGCTACAGATTTGGTAGGTTTGTTGAGTAAATCAGCACTTCCTGACAATATTTGGCTTGAGATCGGTAGGTGCATCAAACGATTTCACCAGAAGAATATTTATCATCACGATCTAAACGCCCACAACATAATGCTCGATAGCGATAACAACGTTTGGTTAATCGATTTTGATCAGGGTAAGGTGATGACTGAGTCGGGGCCATGGCAACAGCGTAATATCGACAGATTGCTACGTTCGTTCAACAAGGAACTTGGCAAATTGCCAGCGTTTCAATTTTCTGAAACTAACTGGCAAATGTTGATTCAGGGCTATCAGCCATGAACGAAAAATGAGTGGTTTAGTGGTTTAGTGGTTTACGGCTAATTGTTGGTCTAGAGCTTGTTGCTTTAATTGTTTATATTGGCTTCTCGCGGTTTCAAAATCAGCTCGTGATTTTTCGGTCACATAGGGGCTTAGTAAGGCAAAAATTTTGAGTAGCCCTTCATACAAACTGGCATCATCAATTTCTGGATCTTCACCAACTTGCGTTTGTAAGTAACTTAACCAAAATGTTGTGGTGATGCGCAGCAAACAGGTTAAATCATCAAGCTCATCTTCTTTGATACTTAATATTTCAGCTTCATTTAATGATTTAAGCATGGTTGAGACTTTCTTAATGATTTGTCGCTGGATTTCTGAGTAGCGTTTTTTTAATGCTGGATTTTTACTGAGTAAAACCGGTAAGTTGCTGTAAAAGAATCGGAATTTAGAAATCAACTGAAAGACAATATCCATATAGAGCAGGATGCTGTCTAACGGATTTTTGGTATCAGATAAGCCTTTAAACTGGGTAATTAAATCGTCGGCGTATTCATTATAAATGGCATTGATAATGTCTTCTTTATTACGGAAGTGGTAATAAAGATTGCCAGGGCTTATCCCAAGATGGGCGGCAATATGGTTAGTGGTAATATTGCGCTCACCTTTTTCATTGAAAAGTTCAATACTGGCAACAATGATTTTATCTCTGGTTTTCATTAACAACGAAACTCTATTAATTATGAATGATTATACCCGTTCCGTTTCAGGATGCGGACTCTGAAACCTGCAACTTGATGTGGAATTGGTATATCTATATGCGTCCATCATACTATCAAAATTAACCAAATAGGAAGTTTTTTGAGTAATTACTTTAAACAATTCTCATCCAGAAAAAATAGAAATGAAAAATACGAGTTTAGTTATTTGCTTTGTGTTTAATCGAGGCTAAAATACAAACACAATAAATCATTGATTTAACGATATTTTGATCATGAAAAATAAAGCGATATATCCAGGTACATTTGATCCGGTAACGAACGGCCATGCTGATCTTATTGAAAGAGCGGCATTACTTTTTGACCATGTTGTGGTCGGGGTCGCGGCTAGCCCAAGCAAAAAGCCAAGATTTGATTTGGCCGAAAGGGTGAAAATGATTACCTTAATAACCTCACACTTAGACAATGTGTCAGTGCAAGGGTTTAGTGGTTTGCTGGTGGATTTTGCCAAAGAATGTGATGCCAAAGTGTTAATCAGAGGCTTACGAGCGGTATCAGATTTTGAGTATGAATTTCAGCTAGCGAATATGAATCGCCGACTATACCCAGAATTAGAAAGCGTGTTTTTAACTCCTGCTGAAGAGAACTCTTTTATTTCCTCAACTTTAGTTAAAGAAGTGTCGCTTCATGGCGGCGATGTGAGCGAGTTTGTTCACCCTGTGGTGAAGTTGGCTTTAGAAAAGGGGTAGGCCACTCACGGCATTATCACGAAAAAATGGTAAAGTAAGATTCTTTGTAGAAATTTAATAGGTATAGGAAGATAATGTCAGAAAAGTTAGTTGTTGGTGCCAAGGCATCATTAAAGAAATCATTCAGTGATCAAGACGTAAGAAAATTTGCGGAAGTCTCAGAGGACGCAAACCCAATTCATTTGGATGAAGCGGCAGCAAGTGAATCAATTTTTAAACAGCGGGTAGTGCACGGCGCCCTGGTTAGCAGCTTGTTCTCAGCCATCTTAGGTTGTGATTTACCAGGGCAGGGCACTATTTTCTTGGGGCAAACGGTAAGTTTTAAGGCGCCGGTGTTTTTGAATGAAGAAATTGAAGCAAGTGTTGAAGTCATGTCGATTCACCCCAAAAGAGCCATAGTCACCTTCAAATTGTTAGCACTGAACCCACAGGGTAAAGTGGTTATCGAAGGTGAAGCTAAGGTTATGGCACTTAAGCATTTAATTTAGATATTTATTTTTTTTGGTCCTAATTCTTTTGACACTGGGGACAAAAAACACTGGCTCGGCCCGATTGGCGAATTTCTTGTAATACGCTGTCACAAATTACACATTTCTCACCACCACGACCGTACACTTGTAAAGACTGAGCAAAATAGCCAGGGCGGCCATCCACCTGGGTAAAATCTTTTAAGGTGGTACCGCCTTGTGTAATGGCTTGTGCTAATACCTTTTTTATTATGTCAGTTAGATTGTTATAACGCTTTTGGCTGATTTTACCGGCAACTGCTGTCGGTAAAATTCCGGCTTGAAACAGTGCTTCGTTGGCATAAATATTACCGACACCCACCACCACATGGTTATTCATGATGAAGGATTTGACGGGGACGGTTTTGTTACGGGATTTTTTAAATAAGTAACCATCAATAAAGGTGTCATTCAATAAAGGCTCTGGACCAAGCCTTGCCAATAGTGGATGCTCAGCTACATCTTGGGTTAACCACAAGACTGCGCCAAAACGTCTTGGGTCGTTCAACCTTAATGCCACGCCCGAACATAGCACTAAATCAAAATGATCGTGCTTACTGACCTCTGTATCTTTTGGAATCACCCTAATGGTGCCTGACATCCCTAAATGCAGAAGCAAGGTACCTTTTGCGGTTTTTAATAACAGATATTTCGCTCTGCGGCTAACTTCTAATATTTTTTCACCGCAAATTTCATCTATGGTCGGGGTAATTGGCCAACGCATTTTGCTATTGCGGACAATCACTTTAGCAACAGTTTGATTTAAAACATGTGGTTCAATGCCTTGTCGGCATACTTCAACTTCGGGTAACTCTGGCATCAGCACTTTGAATTTAAAAATAAGGAAAAAGATCTTGAAACAAACTGGGCAGAAGGTCAAGAACTCTCAGTTATTGTTTGTTACTTAAAGGAAAATGTTGGCATTCTGCCTCCACATCAATGACGCAGAAGCAGAACATGAACAAACACAAGCTCAGAAAATGCTATCGCTAATCTTCATAGATATTTCTTTGTTCTGGCACATCACTTAAATATTCAACAAATTCTACCTCATAGCCGCTTGGGTCAATAAAATAAACGTTATTGCGAAATGGCGAGTCAGCTCCATCTTTATCTATAACAAAGCCTGCTTTAGCCAATCTGGCTATCACCGCATCAATACTGTTGGTGACAAATGCAAAATGGCTTAAACCAATTTGATGGCCAGAAAGATCTCGATTGTCACCTTCACCGTTATCGTTAAAAGTAAGGTATTGAAAATCATCACCAAAGTGCAGCCAATTCCTTAATTTTCCATACCAATCGGCCTCGCCACCGCCACGCACCTGCCAATGGGGAAAGGCCGCCTGATAAAATTCTAATGTATCCGGAATGTCTTTGACGACCAGGTTCAAGTGTTCTAAATGCAACATAGTTTGTCCTATATTTTTTGATGATTAAGCTTGGTTTGAGATTAATGAACGGTTATTTGTTTTGCATGGTTTGAATAAATAGTTGAAAGAAATTGCTAGTAATTAAGCTTTTGCTGGTATGCGCAACGGTATTTTCTTTGCTAATTTTATGTTGATTAGTATTCATAGTTTTCTTCCTGTTGATAAGTTCGATTAAGTTAGCTACAGCATAAAACCTCAGGTAAGGTTGAGGTAAAGTGTTTTTTTGCCTATGATGAAAATAATTTAAATTCAATGAGAAAAAACTCATGCTAGAAGAAGCAAACCTGAGTGTCGGCATTGTCGCCAAACGTTGCGGCGTGAACGTTTCAACCTTGCATTTTTACGAACAAAAGGGCTTGATTCGAAGTTGGCGCAACCAGGGTAATCAACGGCGCTATAAACGCGATGTGTTAAGGCGTATCTCGGTAATTAAAGCGGCCCAAAAAATGGGTATCTCATTAGAAGAGGTGAAAGCAGTGTTTGCGCAACTGCCAAACCAACGCACACCGGATAAACAGGATTGGGCAAAACTGTCAAAATCTTGGCAACAGCAACTTAACCAGAGAATAGCTTACCTGGAAAAACTGAGAGATTCGTTAACTGGCTGCATCGGTTGTGGCTGTTTATCGATGAAAAACTGCCCTATTTACAATCCAGAAGATATCCTTGGTGATAGCGGTGTGGGAGCTTTAATATTAGATAAAGAGGCCGAAGAGTAAATATTTAACCTGGGAGGTATACTCCTCCTCTCCTGATCGCTTTTAGGAGTATCTGTGCTGCAGCTTCCAGAGTATCAACTGCTTGTTTATATTGGCCGTTTTGAGCTTGGAGTTTGGCCATTTCTAGCTGTACTTTGGCCTCTCGGCTCCATAGTTGTATTTGCTCCCGCTGTATTGAGGTTAAATCCGGTTTCGGTAAGACTAGCATTTGTAGCAACATTTGATAGGTGTTGAAGCGATCTAATTCGTAAGCATATTCCTCTTTTTTAGTCGAAAAATTTAGAGAACGAACTAGCGTTTCGTTTTCTCTTAAAGCGCCAATAGCGGTTTTGATCTCAACCAGTGATTGGTCGAGAAACTGTCGAGCCTGAATTAATTTTTTCTGTTCTACCAATTTATCCGATTGCTGACTCCATTTACTCACTTGCTCAGCGACTTGTTTTACCATTTGTTGTTGCTGTTTATCTTCACCTATACGGATCAGTGCCTGCATCAAAGCATCAATGGTAGATTTTTGTTTGTCTATATCATCTTTTCGTTTGTTGAGTACAAATTCGGATGCTGACTCCTCATCGGCTTGTTGTTCTATGGTTTTTTTGGGGGGGTCTTGAGGCGGAGTTCCTTTGATTGCATTAATGGCAATTTTAATTTTTACCAGAGCTCGGTTCAGTGGTTGACGTGCTTCTTGCAGTTTGCCTTGTGTAACCAGTAGTTCTGACTGATTGGTTAACAGTAGTACCTCTGAACTAACTTTCTTACTTAGTGATTGCTGACCTTCCTGTTGAGCAACATTAGTAAGGGCCTGCAATAGCGATTCAATACTGCTGTTGAGTTGGCTTATTTCTTCAATTTGTTTGTCTGTCTGATATGAGGGAGAAGTCTGTTGTTGAGAAAACGTTGGAGAAGAAAGTATCGCTAGTAATAAAATAAGTAGCAGAATTGAGCTGTTTTTATTTATCCTCATAGGGTAAGAGGTAGTTGGATAGTTAATAACTTTAAAGACAAAATGTTGTTTGTTAATGATCGCCGATCCTAATTATCTGACTCGAGAATAATTAGTATAGTTGACATCAGACCTAGTACAACATTCTCCCAAGGCTAGCCAGGGCAATTCAGTAGATCAGGCGCCCGTGCATAACCGATTTTTCCATGATTTACCGGGATGTAATGAATGCCACGATCACATTTCGACATGGAGGTCGTATATTAGAGCAATGCAGGGAGCAATTGCCGAGGATGTGTCCGAGTGGTCCATGGAAAATCTAAGTTATTTCGTCCCTGAAATAAACCCTTACTAGCACCATGATTTTCAGGGATGTAATGAATGCCACGTTCACACGATGTGATGGAGTGGTCCATGGCTCGTAAGGATAAATACATATATATCCATGCATAAAAAAACCCAGCGTTAGCTGGGTTTTTTGTAAGAAGAGTATCAATTACTTGATTTTGGCTTCTTTGTAGATCACGTGCTTACGAGCTCGTGGATCAAACTTTTTAATTTCCATTTTTTCTGGCATGGTTTTTTTATTCTTATCAGTAGTATAAAAATGACCAGTACCTGCAGATGAAACTAAACGGATTTTATCGCGCATGGTTAAATTCCTTAAACTTTTTCGCCACGGGCACGGATGTCAGCTAATACTGAATCAATACCATTTTTATCGATAATACGCATTCCTTTCGGAGTTAAGCGTAATTTTACAAAACGGTTTTCACTTTCAACCCAAAAACGGTGAGTTTGTAGGTTTGGTAAAAAACGACGACGAGTAGAATTCAACGCGTGAGAACGGTTGTTACCTACCATCGGTTTCTTGCCTGTTACTTGGCAAATCTTAGACATGTGAGTCACTCCAATAAATATTTCAGCTCGAGCTTGTAAATCCCAGGCCGTCGCACGGGATCCTGAAAAGGCCGCAGATTATATATACGTCCGATTAAATGATCAAGCTTTATCGGCTAGAAATTAAGCTGATGTTTGTAATGGCCGCGATTATACGGATTTTTCTCCAAAATCCCAACCTAAATTAGCAATTTAGCCAATTATTTTAATAAAAATCACTAAAATATCGATATTTGCCTATTTTTTGGCTACATATCGCCGCGTTCCGCCAGCGAACAAGTAAGATGGCCGGCAACAATAATATGGTCAAGCACGCGAATATCGACCAGCGCTAAGGCCTTTATCAAACGTTGGGTAATTTGTTTATCGGCTAAACTGGGCTCGGCAATACCTGATGGATGATTGTGGGATAAAATAATAGCCGCCGCTTTTACTTTTAATGCCGTTTCCACCACAACTCGCGGATAAACCGTAGCGGCATCAATAGTGCCGAAAAATAATTTTTTAAAACAAATAATATTATGCTGGTTATCTAAAAACAAAATGGCAAACACTTCATAGTCTTCATGTTTTAATTCTGCAATTAAATAATCTTTGGTTTGACTGGAAGAGGTAAGGCTTTCACCTTTGATTAATTTTGCCGCTAAATAACGGCGCGACATTTCTAAACAGGCTTGCAGTTGTACGTATTTAGCTTTACCTAGACCATAATGCTGACAAAAACTGTCACAGTCACTGGCAAACACCTGATGTAAACTGCCAAAGTGGGTTAATAGCTGTCGGGACAGCTCCACCACATCGATACCTTTTACTCCAGTGCGCAGAAATATCGCTAATAATTCGGCATCACTTAGGCTGTGAGCACCTTTGGCTAACAATTTTTCGCGGGGGCGTTCTTCTTCGGGCCAATCTTTTAACATCACTGCTTCCTTGCAATAGATAACCTGAACCGCTCAGGTTGGATTTTAATCGATACCTTAGTAACAACATACGATAAAAGAAGGTGAATACTCACTAATCTAACCGTATAAATATTATCGCGTAATAACAATAACGTGTTATCTTATCGACACTTATTCATTGAATTACCGTTTGAGTAATTAAATTTTAGCAGGTGATGATGTTTTTACAGCATAAAAATATCGTTTTAGGGGTAACTGGTGGCATTGCAGCTTATAAATGTGCAGAACTGGTTAGGCGCTTAAAAGATCATGGTGCCAACATAAGAGTGGTGATAACCACTGGCGGCAAAGCCTTTATAACGCCATTAACACTGCAGGCAGTGTCGGGCAATCCGGTAGCGGAAAGCTTGCTCGATCCTGCGGCAGAAGCTGCGATGGGGCACATTGAGCTGGCCAAATGGGCCGATTTAGTGTTAATTGCGCCAGCAACCGCCAATACCATTGCCCGATTAAGTGCGGGTATGGCAGATGATTTGTTGGCAACGATTTGTTTAGCAACCCCCGCACCTATTGCTATTGCGCCAGCAATGAATCAACAAATGTGGCATGCAATAGCCACTCAGCAAAATATTGCTACGGTAAAAAAACGAAGCGTTCATGTGTGGGGGCCAGCTGCTGGCGAGCAAGCCTGCGGTGATGTTGGCTTTGGTCGCATGCTTGAGCCTAATGACATTGTGCAGCACTGCGTCGACTTCTTTGATGATAAGCATGCTGACTTGTTGGCTGGTCAACATTGGGTGATTACTGCCGGGCCAACCCGCGAAGCTATCGATCCGGTACGTTATATCTCAAACCACTCATCCGGTAAAATGGGTTTTGCCATCGCCCAAGCCGCGCAAAACTTGGGTGCAAAGGTTACTATCATTGCCGGACCGGTAAACTTGGCAGTGCCAAATAATTGCCAGTGTATTGATGTACAAAGTGCCGTTGACATGCACAAGGCTGCACTTTTGCATGTCGCCAATGCGACTGTGTTTGTTGCTTGTGCTGCGGTTGCCGATTATCGAGTGGCTAAGGTGAGCGAACAAAAAATTAAAAAAACAGACAGCAATGATGCGATGAACATCGCCTTGGTGAAAAATCCAGACATTGTTGCCGACGTTGCCGCGCTTGAAAATAAACCCTTTACCGTAGGTTTTGCCGCAGAAACGCAAGATGTTGAGCAGTATGCCAAAGCTAAATTACAACGTAAAAACCTGGATATGATTGCCGCGAATAATGTCGCCAAACAAGGTCAGGGATTTAATAGCGACGATAATGCATTAATGGTTTTCTGGTTGAATGGGCAAAAAGAATTAGCGTTAACCAATAAAGTGGAATTAGCCAAACAACTGGTGGCCACGATTAATGATAGGATGATTGATGATTAGCGAAGCAGACAAAAAATCTGTTAAAGTAATCAAGTCTTAGAGTCATTTATACCCGCATCTTGAAGTGGAACGGGTATATAACCGCGAATAATATAAGAAATAAAAATAATATGTCTGATAATCAAAAAACAAATCGTCGTCAACAGATATTGGAAAGTCTGGCGCACATGCTGGAAACCAGCCCCGGGCAAAGAATTACCACCGCCAAGTTAGCGGCCGAAGTTGGTTTTTCTGAGGCGGCGCTTTATCGTCACTTTCCATCAAAAGCGCGGATGTTTGAAGGGTTAATCGAATACATTGAAGAGTCATTGTTTTCACGTATTAATATGATTTTGGCGGATCAAAAAGAAACCTTGATACGTTGCCACCATATTACCCATGTATTGTTAGTCTTTGCCGAACGCAATCCCGGCATGTGCCGTATTTTAGCAGGCGATGCCTTAGTCGGGGAGAATGAGCGCCTACGCGTACGGGTACATCAATTATTTGAAAAGCTGGAAACGCAATTTAAACAAATTCTGCGCGAGCGGAAATTGCGTGAAGGTAAAAGTTTCCCAATTAATGAGTTGGCACTGGCCAATATCATGCTTGCCTATTGTGAAGGTAAAATTAGCCAGTATGTACGCTCGGGTTTTGAAAAAAAACCCAGTGAAAATTTTGCAGAGCAGTGGCAATTTCTTATGGCTGGCTGTTAGCCAGACGTCGCTTTTTCGAACATTAATTTAAAGGCATTAATATCGACGATATTAATGCCTTTGTAGTTTTATATACAATATTTAGAGAAAATATCATGAGTGAATTAAATCAATTATCCCCGAATCGTTTATGGAATATTTTTGCCAATATTTGCAGTATTCCTCATCCGTCAAAACATGAGCAAAAAATATCCCTGTGGATCCGGTCTTGGGCGAAAGAGCAGGGCCTGGCAATTAAAGAAGATGCCGTAGGCAATTTATTCATTAAAAAACCGGCGACGCAAGGCATGGAAAATCGCAAAGGGGTAATTTTACAGGCCCACATGGATATGGTGCCGCAAAAAAACAATGATACTGTGCACGACTTTTTAACCGATCCAATCCGGCCTTATATTGATGGTGACTGGGTTACCGCTGATGGCACAACGTTAGGGGCAGATAATGGTATCGGTTTATCGTCGGCGATGGCTGTTCTTGCCAGTGATGATGTTGCCCATGGCCCGTTAGAAGTGTTGGTGACTATCGATGAAGAGGCAGGCATGAGCGGCGCTTTTGGTTTAGAGGCTGGCTGGTTAGAAGGCGAAATTCTGATCAATACCGATTCTGAACAAGAAGGTGAAGTGTACATGGGTTGTGCTGGTGGTGTAGATGCCAGCGCCACCTTTACGTTGGAAAATGAAACTGTTCCTGCGGGTTTCGAGTCGTTTAATTTGTCAATTTCAGGCTTAAAAGGCGGTCACTCTGGTGTTGATATTCATACAGGCCGCGCCAATGCCAATAAGTTGTTGGTGCGCTTCTTATTACAAGCAAGCAAAGTGTTTGGTATTCAGTTAACCGAACTCAATGGTGGCAGCTTACGCAATGCCATTCCGCGTGAAGCCAATGCCAGCTTTGTGGTTAAAACTGAGCATGTTGCAGAGTTAAAGTCATCACTTGATCAATATATAGCAACCATTAAGCATAATTTGGCTGTAGTTGAACCCGATATTACTATGCTGTTAATTCAGCCAGAAACATTCGAGAAAATGTGGACCAAGCAATGCCAAAACACTATTTTGACGGCCCTTAATGGTTGTCCTAATGGTGTTATCCGCATGAGTGATGATATTGCGGGCGTGGTAGAAACGTCGTTAAACTTAGGTGTACTTCGTTGTAAAGGAGCTAAGTTTGTTGCGCTTTGTTTGATCAGAAGTTTACATGACGACGGTCGCTTAGAAACTGAAGAGATGGTTAATTCGGTATTTTCATTAGCGGGGGCCAAAGTGGAATTCTCTGGCGCATACCCTGGTTGGAAACCAAGCACCGAGTCGGCAATCATGAGTATCGTACGTGAAACCTACCAGCAAAAATTCAACAAATTACCCGAAATTATGGTCATTCATGCCGGCCTTGAATGCGGCTTGTTTAAAACTGAATACCCACATTTAGATATGGTATCTATTGGACCAACGATCAAATTTCCGCATTCTCCGGATGAAAAAGTAGAAATTGCCACCGTTGCCGAATACTGGAAACTATTAACCGCAGTGTTGGCAAATATCCCAGAAGCTGGATAGTCATATTTCAACCGCGATAGCATGATGTTAAACCATTAAACATGAGCAGATATTTAATCAACTTATCGAACGAAAGGCTGACTTTTGATGCTGTTCAACAATACTGAGTAATCGGTAATGGCAGGGTAGTCAGTAACTTCACGTATTGGCTGTTTACTATCCGGGTTGGCTATCGCTAATAAATGTTTAATGCCGTAAGTTTTGGCAGAATCGAGGATGCTAATGCTGTCATCAACAAACAGAGTATGTTCGTTTTTGAAACCAACATGTTGTTGCAAGCGTTGCCATAATAACTGTGATTCTTTCGTTGCGCCAAACTGATGGGTAGAAATGAGTTCATCAAAGTATTTATCTAATTGCGTGCGTTCAATTTTTAATGACAAACTGTCAGGGTGGGCATTGGTAACCAGGACGATTTTTCTGCCGGATTGTTTTAAGGCGATTAAAAAATCATGAGCATCGGCTCGAAGGCTAATTAAGTGTTGTACTTCCTGTTTCAGCTCTCTGATCGGCATATTGATTTGCTCAGCCCAATAATCAAGGCAATACCAGGAGATGGTACCTTCAACTTGTTGGTAGCGAGATTTTAAAAAGTCAGCCGCTTCACACCGGCTTATTTGCGCATGTTCAGCATACCTTTTTGGTAAATGTTCTAACCAAAAGTGATTATCAAAATGCAAATCAAGTAGTGTTCCATCCATATCGAGTAAAACGGTATGGATTTTTGACCAATCAAACATGGATTTATTCCTGTAAAACAGCGGATGAATTGAGTATATTAAGGAAACACAACAACGCTGTATCCGAGTATCAATTTTCGATAGTAAATATGTTAGACATTTTTTATACTAATTTCATTAATTATTTGATGTCCAGGCAATACTTTTCAAAAAATTCACTTTAACACTGATAATGCCATATAGGTGCAATGACCATGGAAAAACCCGCTAAACTTAAATTACCGGAAATACTTGCTTGTAAGCAGGTGGCGGCCAGTCGTTTAGTGACCGTTGAAGCCATTGATTTAAAGTTTAGTAATAATGAATTACGCACCTATGAAAAAATTAAAGGTGGTGGTCGCGGCGCGGTATTGATTGTGCCTATGTTAGATAATGATACCATGATACTGATCAGAGAATATTGTGCAGGTACCCATTCTTATCAATTAGGCTTTCCAAAAGGATTGATAGATAGCGGCGAGGAGCCCATTGTTGCTGCCAATAGAGAATTACAGGAAGAAATTAAAATGGCGGCGACAGAGCTTACTTATATTCATAAAGTGAGTTTGGCACCGGCGTTTTTTAATGCGACCATGGAAATTTTTCTGGCAACCGGCTTGTTTGATAGCGCCTTAGAAGGTGATGAACCTGAGCCATTAGAAATTGTTCACTGGCCACTTAGCAATTACAAAGATTTATTAGCACAAAGCGATTTTACCGAAGCTCGCAGCATTTCCGCCTTGATGCTAGTGAAAGATTTACTTAAAGGATAATACCAAGTAGCAATGATAGAGACATCACACTTGTTAACCATAGCGATTAATGCCGCGAAAAATGCTGGCATTGAAGTCATGCGCTATTATCAGCAGGGTAATTTTGAACAATACACGAAAGACGATGAGTCGCCATTAACCAGTGCTGATTTGGCGGCTAATGATATTTTATTGGCAGAATTAACGCGTTTAACTCCTGACATCCCAATTATATCGGAAGAGAGTCCCTACCTGGAATTGGCAAAAAGACAACATTGGCAACGCTATTGGTTGTTAGATCCTATTGATGGTACCGGTGAGTTTATTGCCGGTAGTGGTGATTTTGCAGTGAACGTTGCTCTGGTCGAAAATGGTTGGCCGAAAATTGGTGTTATTCATGCGCCTGTACATGCCGTTACCTATTTTGCCGAAACCGAATATGGAGCATTCAAACAAGATACTGCCGGTATTAAACAAATTAAGGTGGCCGATTATGATGGTAAAAGGTCGTTAAATGTGGGCATAAGCCGTCGACAAAAACTTGCTGTAATCGAAAAGTTCTTAAATACCAGTTATGAGTATCAACATATTCAGTTAGGCAGCTGTTCATTAAAAAGTTGCCAAATTGCCGAAGGGACGACGGACTGTTATCTACGGATAGGACCCACAGGTGAATGGGATACCGGTGCTAGTCAATGCATATTGGAGCAGGCTGGCGGCACTATTTTAGATAGTGAATTAAACCGTTTGTCTTACAATAAGAGAGAGAGCTTAATGAACCCAGACTTTGTCGGCGTTGGCAATGCCAACATTAATTGGCATGATGTCATTATTCCGCATCGTTGTGAGCGGGAATATTAGGAAATACTGGAAAATACAATGAAAAAATATCTATCCATTTTAACTCTATTTATTTTGCCGTTTAGTCAACAGGCTTTAGCTGCATGGCAGTTAGACAATGAGCAATCGTTAGTATCTTTTGTCAGCATTAAAAAAGCGAATGTTGCCGAAGTACATCACTTCGGCCAATTAACGGGTGCTATTGATAGTAGTGGTGAAGCGAAAGTTGTTATTCACTTAGCCAGTGTTGATACCAATATTGAAATACGCGATACGCGCATGCAAGAAATATTATTTCAAACCAATCTTTTTCCGAAGGCGACCATATCGGCCAATATTGGCCGCAAATTTATTAATGAATTGCCAATAGATGAAGGTAGGAAGTTGATGTTAGCAGGTCAACTTGAGTTGCATGGTGAAAAGCAATCAATACAACTGCCGACTTATGTGGTCAAAGTGAGTGACAACAAGTTATTAATAACCAGTATTCAACCGGTGATCATTAATGCTAAGGATTTTGCGTTAACCGATGGCTTAATGAAATTACAACAAATAGCGGGGTTACCCAGTATCAGTAATGCGGTACCGGTAAATTTTGTATTAACGTTTACTCAGCACTAGAGAATTTCTCAGCAGGCAACAAGGTTATTGTCTCATGCAGCTCAGAATACACCAGGACGATTTCCCCGGAGGTTAACTGAGCTTTTATTTGTCGCGTTTTATCATCCAAAGAACATTCAAAAGCACCGTAGTCGGTGCCTTCTCTTAAAATATACGACTCAATAATGCCGTCTAGGGCATCATTACTGAGTTGCTCTATGGGAATGATCATTATTTAGCCTCCTTAAAGTGCTGAGCAATATAATCTAACACTCGGTGCTCAAGCCAGTATTTGGGTTTGAATGGGTTATTACCGCTAATAAAACCTACGTGACCGCCATGGTTGCTAACTTCAAAGCTGATGTTATTGTTACTTGGTAACCTTGTCAGATAGTCATGACATAGAAAAGGATCGTCTAAGGAATGGATCACTAACGTGGGCTGACCAATGTTATCTAAGATATTAATGCCACTGGCTTTATCGTAATAATCCTGTGCGCTTTCAAAACCGTTGATAGGTGCGGTAACTTGTTCATCAAAATCATATAAGCTGATGATATTATCAAGTTCATTGTTATTGATATGGGTGATGAGTCCGAGCTTTATTTTTTCTTTGGTGCTTTCTTTAAGCATATCCACCAGATACTTTTGATAAACCTTAGAAAAACCATGGCTGATGCGATCACTGCAGCTTGCCAAGTGTAATGGTGCGCATAATATGGCCGCACATCGATAGGGGTTATCCCGGTCTTCGCTCAAATAATTGGCCAATACATTGCCACCTAATGAAAAACCTAAAATGGCGAGTGGTCGCTTGTCAAAACGTTGTTTTAAGTACTCGGTACAGTAATGCACGTCCCAGGTATCGCCACTGTGATACGACGGGCCATGACGATTGGGGCGGCCACTACAACCGCGAAAATGCATCAATAATCCAATCCAGCCTTTGTTTTTAATGGCGGCCATCATGCCTTTTGCGTAGTGGCTGTCAATAGAGCCTTCAAGGCCATGCAGTACATAAACAATGGGTTTTTCTGGAGCATGCTCAGGGCTTTCAGTCCAGGCAATATCGACAAAATCACCATCGGGTAATTCAATGGTTTCGTTGATCACATTAATGGTTTGTTTTCTGCGAAATATTTTTCCTGCCATGGTTTGCAAGTGACAATTACTTAACCACCAGGCCGGCTTGAATGAACTGTTTGTTATCATTTGGTTCTCTTTGTTTAGTGGTGAAATTATAACTGCTAAACAAAGGTGAGAATAGAGCTTATTTCGTAGTATTTATGAATACGGCTAATACCCGATTAAGATCATCTTTCAGGGTAAAAGTCTTAGCCTCAATGCTGTAGGTGCTGACCGCAGCCATTGCTTGAAACAAAGCCGTTTCTTGCGTTGAGCTTTGTGCACAATACTTACGGGTGGCTCTCGCCGGACCAAGTTCAAGTTTTTCAGCCTTTGCCATATAACTGCCCGAATAATTATTGCAGCCAGCAAATCCTCGATAAATATTATAATAATCATAGTGCTATCTATTCAAATAAGAAACCGCATTTCACCTTTGTTGGCTAACAAGGGTAATTTTAACGGCGGAACATTTAGCGGTTGCTGGTAATCATGCTAAATTTAGGCATAATAGCGACTTTTACCAACCTCAGGACTATGTATATGTCTCTCGAACAAACCCTTAGAGATCGCAGCGACGATAAATGTGAGCTTTGTGGCGCCCAAGATAACCTTGCTATTTATGAAGTTCCGCCGGTAGCTGAGCCAAATTCAGATAAAAGTGTATTGGTTTGTTCACACTGTGATACTCAGATCAACAGTACTGATGCTGATTATGACATGAATCACTGGCGTTGCTTAAATGACAGCATGTGGTCACAAGTACCGGCAGTACAGGTAATGGCATACCGTATGCTTAAGCGTTTAAATAGCGAAAGCTGGGCCCAAGATGCGCTGGATATGATCTATTTAGAAGATGACGTTCGTGAATGGGGCGATTCTGCGGCAGGTGATGCGTTAGAAGAGGATGAACCAACGCTAGATAACAACAAAGCCCCTCTTGCTGGCGGTGATAATGTCGTACTGATTAAAGATTTAGTGGTGAAAGGTGCAAACTTTACGGCAAAGCGTGGTACTGCGGTACGTAATATCTCTTTGACATCGAATCCATTACATATTGAAGGTCGAGTAAACGGTACTCGTATCGTGATTATCAGCGATTACGTGAAAAAAATGTAATTTAAATAAAGATCAGATCCGTTTAAATATTGACCTTATCCCAGATCTGATCTTCCTCAACAAACTCCATTCAATTTTCTCCAGTATTCAAACTGTGACTTTCCCTCTTGTTTAATCGCTTGTTAATAATTTATTACAAAGTTGTTGGAGAATTATCCAAAAAGCGCTATTGTTTTGTCTTAATGCAAAAATGTAAGGATCAGGATTTACCTTACATTTAAAAAAATAACAACAAATAAAGGGACTTATCTCTATGCCTTTCTTACGCATTGTGATCTCTAAATTTATAAAAATATTAATCATTTGTATCTCTGCAACCGTCATTTATGGTTGTGGCAGCGATTCGGATCCAAAGCCTGAACCTAAAGTAAAGGTTCCCTTATTTACCCCAGATCCAACTCCGGATCCTGACCCAACTCCAGACCCGGATCCTGACCCAAATGCGATAACCATTACCGGTAGTGGCGTAAAAGGGCCTTTGGCGGCAGCCAATGTTAACGTTTATGCGATAAACCCTGACAATGAAAACTTCTTTGGTGCGGTTGTCGGTAGCGGTAATACCGATGCGTCAGCCCAAATAGAAAATTTATCTCTGCCTTTTCCTCTCTCCCCACCTTATATTTTAGAAATTAGTGCCGTAGAAGGGACAACGGATATTACCACCGGCCAATACCCGGTAATTGCGGTAATGAAAACGCTATTAACGGATGAGATGTTATCTGCTGGTCAGCAAATATTTGCCACGCCGTTAACTGATATGACGGTTTCGCTTATTTTTAAAAATGCAGATTCCAACGTAGCCCCGTATACCGGTAATAATGATGGCACTGTTACTGATGCTGAAATCTTAGCGGCGATCCCGGTGGCGCAAGAGCAAGTGAAATCTACTCTTGGCTTTGGCCTTGGAGACGATGTCGATTTATTCAATACCCCGCCACTGATTAATGAAAATACTGAAACTGCCGATGAGCAAGCCTCAACCGCGGCTTATCGAAGTGCGGTAGAAGCGTTGACTGCCGTGGTTTATGAAATTAAACAATTGAGTGGCGATTCAGAAATTACTACCGATAGCATCGTTGATGATTTAGCCGCCGATTTATCTGACGGTACCATTGATGGTGCCGTGGATGGCGTAGAAACTGTGAGTTATCCCGAAACGGCTCTGGAGGTCTTAGAGCAAGATCCTGCAACTCTGCCTATCCCGAATGATCCCGAAGGCAGAACCGTGGCTGATGTGAAAGAACTTATCATTGCCGAAACGGAGCAAACGGGTAATACCGAAACCGATACCACCGCGTTCGAAGACAGTGAAGAGGTGATTGAGCTTGCGCCCGCAGAAACTTCGCCCGATATTGATGGCGATGGCGTTTTAAACTCCGAAGATGCTTATCCGGAAGATGCTGCAGCAGATAGTGATTTTGACCAGGATGGTATGCCAGATGTGGCTTACATAGTTGTCGATGGTGCTCGCACCACAGCCATTGATACTGACCGCTCAGATAATGACGATGACAATGATGGTGTCGATGATGACAGTGATGCCTTCCCATTTGACGCCACTGAAACCACAGATACCGATTTAGACGGCATTGGCAATAACGCCGATACCGATGATGATAATGATACCGTATTGGATGATGCCGATGATTTTCCTCTAGATAGAACACGTTCCAATGCGGTTGATGAAGACAACGATAGTTGGCCTGTTGGCCAAGATCCAGACGACAGTGATGCCAACAACCCGGGTATTGATTACCTTGACAGCGATGGCGATGGCCAAGCAGATACGGGTGGCTTAGCCGCCGATAATGATGATGATAATGATGGCGTAGCGGATGTGGATGATGTATTCCCGTTAGACGCTACCGAGTCAAAAGATCTGGATATGGATGGTATTGGTGATAATAGCGATACCGATATTGATGGTGATAATGTTGCCAATGCCGATGACTTATTTCCCTATGACGGTTTCGCCTCTATCGATACCGATAAAGATGGTATTGCCAATTATTACGATATTGATGATGACGGCGATAGTTTGAATGATGAAACTGAAATTTTATTGGGCACCGACCCATTAAACAATGATTCCGATGGTGATGGCGTTTTTGATAATGTCGATGCCTTGCCGCTTGACCCGACTGAGCGCTTTGATACTGATAAAGATAGCGTGGGTAATAATACCGACAACTGTCCTTTGGTTGCCAATACGTTCCAAATGAATTCAGATGACGATGCCTTTGGCAATGCCTGTGATACCGACGACGATAACGATGGCGTACTTGATGCGGAAGATGACTTCCCATTAGATGCCACTAAGTTTGATGCGGTGGATGCCGATAACGATGGTTGGCCAACCGAGCAAGACTCTGATGATAATGATGCCGCAGTGCCAACTGTTACTTTTGTCGATACCGATGGTGACGGCCTTGCCGATAGTGGTGGGTTAACGCCGGATAGTGATGACGATAATGATGGTATTGCTGATGTTGATGATGCTTTTGCACTTGATGTTAATGAATGGCTAGATACCGACTCCGATGGTGTTGGTAACAATGCCGACTTAGACGATGACAACGATCAATACTCAGATGCCGACGAAATAGCGGTTGGCTCTGACCCACTCGACGCCAGTAGTAAACCTGCCGATTTTGATGGTGATTTTATTGCCGATGTCAGTGATGACGATATTGATAATGATGGTGTGTTAAATGCCGATGACGCCTTTGATTATGATGCAACGGAATCGGTAGATACCGATGGTGATGGCGTAGGTAACAACTCAGACCCTGATATCGATGGCGATGGTGTCGCTAACGACGATGATAGCTTCCCATTAGATGCATCAGAAAGTGTCGATACCGATAATGACGGTAAAGGCGATAATGCCGATACCGACCTTGATGGTGATGGCGTAAATAATTCAAGTGATGCGTTCCCTATGGATGCCAGTGAATCGGTAGATACCGACTTGGATGGCATAGGTAATAATGCCGATCTAGATGATGATGGTGATAAATTTACCGATGTTGATGAAGTTGCCGCGGGCACAAACCCACTATCCGCAGCGAGTATACCAGCCGATCTCGATGGTGATTTTATTTCCGATGCCACCGACACCGACATTGATGGTGATGGTGTATTAAATGTGGACGATCTATTCCCAACGGATGCGACAGAATCAGCCGATACCGATGGTGATGGTGCCGGTAACAATGCCGACACTGATGACGATAACGATGGTTATAGTGATGAAGATGAACTTGCCGCCGGCAGTGATCCGTTATTAGCGACAGACGTACCAGCCGATATGGATGGTGACTTTATTTCGGATGCCACCGATACCGACATTGATGGCGATGGCGTTTTAAATGATGATGATGCCTTTCCGAGTGATGCAACTGAGACCATAGATACCGATGCCGATGGTACTGGTAATAATGCCGATCTCGATGACGATGGCGATGGCTTTACCGATGAAGATGAAACCGCAGCCGGCACAGACCCGTTATTAGATTCAGGTGTACCCGCCGATTTAGATGGCGATTTCATCTCCGATGCCACCGACACCGATATTGATGGGGATGGTGCGTTAAATGCGGATGATGTCTTCCCCATGGACCCTTCAGAATCTGCGGACGCGGATGCGGATGGTACCGGTGATAATGCCGACATTGATGACGATAACGATGGTTATAGCGATGCCGATGAAACTGCTGCAGGTTCAGACCCATTATTAGACTCAAGTGTACCAGTCGATTTGGATGGTGACTTTGTTTCAGATGCAACCGATACCGATATTGATGGTGACGGTGTATTGAATGCTGATGATGCCTTCCCGAATGATGCAACAGAAACCACTGATACCGATGCCGATGGTACCGGTAACAATGCCGATACCGATGATGACGGTGATGGCTTTACCGATGCAGATGAAACTGCCGCAGGTACTGACCCGCTACTTGCTAGCAGTGTGCCTGCCGATCTCGATGGCGATTTCATCTCCGATGCTACTGACACCGATATTGATGGTGACGGCACGTTAAATGCGGATGATGCTTTTCCGAGTGATGCCACAGAAACGACAGATACCGATGCCGATGGTACCGGTAACAATGCCGATACCGACGATGACGGCGATGGTTTTACCGATGCAGATGAAACTGCCGCAGGCACTGACCCGTTATTATCTAGCAGTGTGCCAGCCGATCTAGATGGCGATTTCATCTCCGATGCTACTGACACCGATATTGATGGTGACGGTACCTTAAATGCTGATGATGTATTTCCTACTGATGCCACTGAAACTACTGATGCAGATAGCGACACCGTTGGAGATAATTCAGATAACTGTCCAGCAGTTGCCAATGAAGATCAGTTAGATACGGATAGTAATGGTATTGGTGACGTGTGTGATGGTTACGCCTTCGATCTGAATGGTCGTTGGTTGATCAAACTGGATTACACGCAAACCGGCGCTGCAGGTCAATGTCAACCTGAGCCTGTAGAAGCCGACATTGTTGTAGTTACAATGGATGATTCTGCACTTCATATTGTCAGTCATGAAGACATTGATATTGAAGGTGAAGGTATTAATGGCACGGTGAATTTGGATGGCACTTTCTCATTCAATGATGGCACGTTTGTCTCTACTGATGGTTTGTACGATGCGGCTACCGATACCTTTGCGTTCTCATTTACTGAAGAAAATGAATACGATGCTTGTACCGAAGAGGGAAATATTTATGCAACCCGTATAGACGAGGTTAATGAACAAGCAGCAATGGTTGGCGGTGTTACCTGGTTTGAAGGTGACACAGAGGAAGAAAATGGTGAGATCATCAAAGTTTACTTTGATAAAGGCGATATCGCAGAAGGCATACCTGAAGTCATAACTTTCTACGATTCTGACTTAGGCGACTGGGTTGCAGATGACGAGCCTAGCGCTGACTTCTTAGTAACAGAAGCTGGTATCGTTAATGATCCGGACTTATTCACCGCTGACAGCTATGTTGCCGAGGGTGAAACCTTAACACTGATAAGCAGTGAAAAAACAATATTCCTCGACTTTGAAGAGTTAGATGTTGAAGGCTTCCCGCTTATTGCCATTTTGGATGAGGAATATGCTGCGGTAGTCGCTGAATCAGCCACATTCTCTGCGGGCGCGAAAGCTTACCATTCATCAATCACTCAACAAGATGAATCTTATGGATTCTGGTGTGGTGCAAATTGGAATGTGTGGTTCAACACCAATTTAGTTTGTGATAATGCGATATTTGTTGCTTGGGAACCATTAACTCCTGCAGAAACAATGAATGATATTGTTAATATGAATACCACACCAGATGAGCAATTAATTGCTGGTATTTGGGTTGGTGGTGATCAGTTTAAGAATGTACAAGCATATTTGGTCTCAGATAATGGTGGCATTACCGGTGCTAATCTAAATGTAATCTTTATCGAAAACCAACACGATGTTTCGAATCCAACTGAAGTTGCCAGTGCGGCATTGGAAAGTTCACAAATTGGCCTCAACACGGTTTATCAATTTACTGTTCCTGAGTGGATCCATAACGAATTAGCAAGAGATGATGAAGAAAGACATATCTTTTTAGTTGAAGACAGTGAACTCGAACCGGGTATGACTATCGTACGTAGTGGTAATTATTCTCCGTCAATGTCTGCCCAAGAGGCAGGCATATTCTTTAACAATGTAGCCAAAGCGGACATTGAAGCGGCATTCAACTATGTCGATACCGATAGCGATGGGCTCCCTGATCCAATCGACCCAGATCAAGACGACGATGGTGTTGCCAATGTAGATGATGCCTTCCCGTTAGATGCAACGGAATGGTCAGATTTGGATGGTGACGGTATTGGCGATAATGCCGATTTAGATATCGATGGTGACGGTGTGAACAACGACGTTGATTTAGCTCCTGAAGATGCGGATATCACGGTTGCACAAACTTTCTCAGTCGCAGAATTAAAAGCACAATACGTACAAATCATTTCCGGCGGCTTGGCTGAACCAAGCATCAAGGTTGGTTACATTGGCGGTGCTCAATACAACTTTACTGCGGGTATAGGTGAAGTTATTACCCACAATGAAAACTTCAATGTTTCATACAGTCTTACTAATGATGAATTGGTAATGACTTTGGATATGCCAGTACAAAATACGATGTGGCTTGAACCATGGCAATTAGTTGAGCGTGGCATTGTGAGCCAACAAGCAGCGGATGACTTTGTTAATGCCAATGGTGGTGGTGCCGTAGATGTGATTGAGTCAGTGGTCGGCTATCGCTGGAACTTAGTCGCCAGTGATGCGACAACACAAACATTCTTTGAAACGACAATTACCCAATATAGCTTTGTTGAAGCCTGGGTTAATGATGGTTTACTTGGTCAAGGCGTAGCGAATGTCGCCCTGGAAAGTACAGGTTCGATGACCTTAACTGATGTAGCGAGTCTAACGGTATCAGCGTTTACCGAAGCCGAGTTCACTAACTTAATGTGGGCTCTACCCGCAACTTTGGATGAATTTTCAGGAAATGGTAATACCCGTTTAGCGTCAGATATTGCCACCTTCAACAGTGACTACAGTGGTACGACTCACTTTAATGGCGTGGGCTTTACTTGGGCTATTGTTGATGGTGATTTAGTCTTAACCTACCTCAACGGTGGTACGGTGACGATGACACGTTTACAAAACCTGGCTAATATTGATGAGGTAATAGTCGTCACTGAAAGTGCCGGCCTTAAGACCAGTCGTTATCAATTAATTACTGAGTTCAGTGAAGTGACCATTGACCCATTAATGAATCAGTTTGCGATGAACAGCTTCGCCTTAACAAATCCGGATCAAATTGATGCGCAAGGTAATGTTTATCCAGAAGCCGTGTTCGGCTACCGTTTAGAATCTGGTGGTACGGCAACACGTTTTTGGAATGGTGATTTTGACTTAAATAATTACAAATCTGGTTGGGATACGTGGCAGTGGCAGTGGGGCGATTATGGCTCAGTACAAATGTCTGCCAATTGGTCAGATACCCAAGGGTATCACAGTGATTGTGAATTAAATGGCTGGAACTGTAACCCATTACGTCAACGTACCTGGGTACCATTGAAAGAAGTGGGTAACAGAGTATACGTACTCGAGTTTGAACAATGGAACGATAACGCTGAACAGTTCGGTTCTGAGCCAATGTGGAACACTTATTTCCCCGGTCGAGTCGTGTTCTATGAAACTTATGATTTAGGACTTGATTCAGACTCTGATGGTATTAGCGATGTTAATGATGACGACAACGACAATGATGGTGTTGTCAATTGGGAAGATGCTTTTCCGTTTAATAGCAGCGAATGGCTTGATAGTGATTTTGATGGCTTAGGAGACAATGAGGATTGGGCACCAAACGATGCGAGTGAACAGTATGACTCTGATGGTGATGGTGTTGGTGACAATGCTGACTTCTTTCCATACGATCCAAATTTATCAGAGGCCGTTGAGCTTAGCAGTATTGTTATCACTGATGCGGAATTAGCTATATGTGTTAATGAGCATGCAGCAGACCTAATTTATACCCATGAACTAACTTGGTTAAATTGTTCGGACAGAGATATTTATGATATTTCTGAGCTTAGTCAGTTACCATTCATTGACGGACTTATTCTTAATAATTTGGTGAATGTTACCGATTGGAGCGTTATCTCAAGTTTACAAAATCTAACTTGGTTTGATGCTCCAGGTTCTCATTTTAATGACGGTGATATTGGTTATTTAGAGTGGCACAACAGTTTACGTTATATCGTGCTTAATGATACCGATATTACTAGCGTGTCAGGTTTTGAAAATACCCCTAATCTAGAACAATTATCGATTGCTGGGGCCAACAGCTATGATTTATGGCCGTTAACGGCGAGCCAGTCGCTTTATAGTCTCCATGTAAATCGAGATCAAATCTCTGATATGAATGCTATTTTCAATATGCATAACCTTACTTATCTAGCGATTCATGGTTCATTAAATCAGGATGATATTAATGGCATCCCTCAGTTAGGGAACTTAACCGGCCTGTCATTAGGTTGGGGTAATGGCATGGGAAATGACCAATTTAATCAACTAATCTGGTCATTACCAAACCTTACATACTTGCATTATGCCGGTGCTGAATTAAACGATATTTCAGAAGTGCCTAATGCATTACCTAATCTGGATACGCTAGCGATTCACTATACTGCAGTATCTGATTTGAATCCTTTAATTGGCATGAATGTATTAACCAATGTTGAAATTGAGCAATCGCCAATTACCGATGCGAATCAAATTCAGCAATTACAAGATGCGGGTGTTGCGGTGCATGGTACACCGGTAGGAGTAGCCTTGATTGCCGATTTGGCATTTACCGATGCCGAATTGCAAGCCTGTGTGAATGAGCATACTGCAGGTATGACTTACGTTTCTGAGTTAAAACAACTCGATTGTGCCTGGCGCGATCCAGTCATTGTTGATTACTCTGGGATTGAACAATTGGCGTATCTAACTAATCTGACTTTAGATGGCGACAATACCGTAGATTTATGGCCATTGACTGCTTTGCAGTTCCTTGACTCATTATCGGTTCAAAGTCATCAAGTTCAGGATATTTATGCACTGCAAAACTTTGGTAACTTGAGTCGATTATCGGTGCATGGCTCAATGACTCAGGAATTCATTGACGTAATTACTCAGATGACTGATTTAGTTGATTTAGGTCTAGGCTGGGGTAGTGGTCTTGGTAATGATGAGTTTAATCAAGTCATTTGGGCATTGCCTAATTTGCGCAATTTACATTTTGCCGGCACACAACTGACCGATTTAGGTAATATCTATGATGCGTTACCAAACCTGGAAGGCTTGGCCATTCATAATAATAGCCTTACTGATTTGTCACCATTATTTGGCATGCAAAACCTGGGTTATATTGATATTAACGAGAACCCAATCATAGATCTTAGCCAGATCCAGCAATTAATTGATGATGGTAAAAATGTGCAAGGTACACCAATGCCTGTGGCGTTAATCAGCGAAATTAGTTTTGCTGACCCAGAGTTGAACCAATGTTTTATCGATCAATCGGGTGGTTTAACTTACGTAACGGACCTCACCTGGCTTGATTGTTCGGGCCGTGATATATACGATATTTCTGACTTAGACCAACTGTTATTCTTGCAAGCTTTAATCATCAATAATATGGTGAATATTAGCGATTGGTCGGTAATATCTCGCTTACCGCAATTAACTTGGTTTGATGCGCCTGGTTCACACTTTAGCGATGGTGATATTGGTTACCTAGAGTGGCACAACAGCTTACGTTATATCGTGCTTACTGATACCGATATGACTAGCCTGAATGGCTTTGAAAATATTCCTAATCTAGAACAATTATCGATTTCAGGTAGCAATAGCTATGATTTATGGCCGTTAACAAATAGCCAAACACTGTATAGTCTTTATGTAAATAGAGATCAAATCTCTGATATGAATGCTATTTTTAATATGCATAACCTTACTTATCTAGCGATGCATGGTTCGTTAAATCAGGATGACATTAATGGCGTCTCTCAGTTAGGGAACTTAACAGGATTGTCATTAGGTTGGGGTAACGGCATGGGCAATGAGCAATTTAATCATTTAATTTGGTCATTACCTAACCTTACTTACTTACATTATGCCGGTGCTGAGTTAAACGATATTTCAGAAGTTCCTAATGCGTTACCTAATCTGGATACGCTAGCGATTCACTATACTGCAGTATCTGATTTGAATCCGCTAATTGGTATGAATGCATTAACCAATGTTGAGATAGAGCAATCGCCAATTACCGATGCGGGTCAAATTCAGCAATTACAAGATACGGGTATTGCTGTGCATGGTACACCTGTCGGGGTTGCCTTGATTGCCGACCTGGTATTTAATGATGCTGAATTACTAGCCTGTGTGAATGAGCATACTGCTGGTATGACTTATGTTTCTGAGTTAAGACAACTCGATTGTGCCTGGCGCGATCCGGTCATTGTTGATTACTCTGGAATTGAACAACTGGCGTATTTAACGCAACTGACTTTGGATGGCGACAATACCGTGGATTTATGGCCGTTGACTGGTTTGCAGTTCCTTGATTCTTTATCGGTTCAAAGTCATCAAATTCAGGATATGTATGCACTGCATAACTTTGCTAACTTGAGTCGATTATCGGTAATGGGTTCGATGAATCAGGAATTCATTGATGTGATCACTCAAATGACTGATTTAGTTGATTTAGGTTTAGGCTGGGGTTCTGGTCTTGGTAACAATGAGTTTAATCAAGTCATTTGGTCGTTACCTAATTTAACGTCATTGCATTATGCCGGTACGCAATTAAGTGATATTAGCGACATAGCAAATGCGCTTCCCAACCTTAATTCTTTGGCAATACATAATAATAATGTATCGGATTTATCGTCACTATTTGGCATGCAAAGCCTAGGTTATATTGATATTAACGAGAATCCAATTGTCGACCCTAGTCAGGTTCAGCAATTAATTGATGCCGGTGTTGATGTCCAAGGTGTACCCGCATTGGTAGCAATGCTGAGTGATTTAATTTATCCAGATGCTGAATTGAGTGCCTGTATTGCTGAGCATAGCGGTGGTATTACTTATGTTACAGAGTTGACCTATTTAGACTGTTCTTGGCGCGGCACTGCAATTACCGACTTAACTGGCATAGACCAATTAGCGTATTTAAGCTCAGTGCATTTTAATGGGGCTGATCAAATCACTGACTTTGGTCCATTGCTTGCTATTGCTAATCTTAATCAATTAGGAGTAGATAATACCCAATTTAATGATGCCAATTTAGAAGCTCTTGCCAACCTGTTGAACTTTCAACACTTAAATGCAGGTTGGGCTAATATTACTGACATTAATACTGCGGCCTGGAACCCGAATTTACGCTCGTTAAATGTTACCGGTGATGATACGCATGTGTATGACTTGTCGGTGCTAACCGATTTATCAAACTTTGAAAGCCTTACCATTAATGCTAATCAAGCGATGGATATTTGGGTTCTAAATCAACTCCCTCATTTATCCGATATTAGCATATATGGTGATTTAACTGATAACGACATTGAAGCGCTGAAATCAGTCAATACCGGCATTCAAAACTTAGCTGTAGGTTGGGGTGATAATCTTACCGATACTCACTTTTATCAATTGGCAGAGCACTTTTCTAACAGCAATGGTTACGATATTAAACGTTTCCATTTTGCCGGAGCAAGGCTTACAACAATTGCAGGTTTAAGTGGTTATATGCCAAACCTGGAAAGCTTGGCCATTCACTCTACCCTAGTAACTGATTTAAGCTCGATTTACGAATACTCATTATTAGTCAATGTTGAAATTGATGGAACACCAATTGTAGATACGGCATTTATTGATCAATTAAATGGAAACGGCTTTAATGTTAGTGGTAATCCAATGCCAGTAACATTGTTATCTGATTTGTCTTTAGCGGATTTGGATTTAGAAACTTGTGTTACTAATCAATACGATCCTTTAACCACTTATAATGTTCAAGTAACGGACTTAAACTGTGATAGCTCGGTCATGGCGACTGTTAACGGTATTGAAAACTTCACTCATTTAAGAAATTTAAATGTGGATAATGTGACGACGATTACCGATTGGAGCCCTCTAAATGCGTTAAAAATTCTGACCAGTATTAGCGCTTGGAATTCTAGTTTTGAAAACAGTGGTATAGATGCATTAGCAGGTAACTACTACTTCGAAGGTTTCGGGATTGGCAATGCACAAGTGACCGATATCTCAGGTTTTGCTAATATTCCAAATCTAGTGTCAGCGCATATTTGGGGAACTAATGTTTATGATTTAAATGTTTTAACCGGCTTGCCTAAATTTAGCCAGTTAGCGTTAGAACGTGCTCAAGTTCAGGATATGACGGTAATACCACAAATACCAAATCTGGATCACCTTTGGTTAAATGGTGAGCTAGATATGTTTGATGTGAATGAAGTTTTGTTACTGACTAACTTGAAGCATTTATCTCTTGGCTGGAATAATTATCTAGACGAGGCTACTTTGGCACAATTTGTCACCAATAATACTATGCTTGAAGGTTTGGGTATTGAGCAGACGTTAATTACCGATCTTTCGTTATTATTTATTGATGCGGATATCAATAATGGCTTACTAGTGCCATTAAATAATATTAACATTGATGGATTAGCAATCGCTGATTTAGCGCAAGTTACTGCACTTGAGAATCTGGGCGTGCAAGTTGATGGAACTCCTCAGTAGGTTATTGTTGAGGTAATTAAAATCGAAAGGGATAGTAATATCCCTTTTTTATAGGAACAAAAACTATGAAAAAAATAATCTTATCTTTAACTATTGGTTTAGTTGTCGGTTATGGCGTGACTAGTGCTTTAGAAAATACTGAAATCGCTCAGTTAGAAGCTGATAATACTAAGGCTAAGCAGCAAATTGTTAAATTATCAGAGCAATTGTTGGCGTCAAAAAAACAAACGAAACCAACGCAACAAGCACCACGTTCAGCACAACGTAATCAGTCTAAAACAATAACTAGTGGCGGTTTTAACCGGCAAACACTTAGCAAAGAGCAAATGCTTGCCCAACGTAAACAAGCGATGGAGCGGATGCGAGCACAACAAAAAGCAAATGCGCAAATGCACGCTACTGAGCAGGATAAAGATAAAGTGAAAACAACAAAAGGTGGTGTTGTTCTATAATTTCGTAGATTCCATTTTTAAGTAAACTTATAACAAGGCAGAGTATAAATACTCTGCCTTTACTTTAGTTGAAAATAAAATTTTAATCTTCGTTCATGATCTCTTCAATCTGTTCTTCCAGTTCCATCCACTGCTCTTCAGCAGCTTCAACTTGCGGTTTTAATTTGCCCTGTTTAAGCAATAATTCGCTAAGTTTAGCTTTGTTTTCCTGCTCATAGGTTTCAGGTTGGGCAAGTTCATTTTCAATAACTTCTAGCTCGGCTTGCCATTTATCCACTTGTTTCTCTAATTTCTCAACCTGCTTACGCAATGGTGCAGATTTTTTACGAAGTTCAGCTTGTTGGCGACGCTGTTCTTTTTTATCCACTTTCGGTTCATTATTGGCGTTAGCCTGGTGTTGTGATTTCGATTCGGCGAATGCCGATTTTTTGTCATCATCAAGCCACTTTTGATAATCGTCAATATCGCCATCAAAGCTTTTCACCTTGCCATTACCGACGATGTAAAACTCATCGACACAAGATTCCAATAGGTATCTGTCATGCGCAATTAAGATGATCGCCCCGGCAAATTCTTGCAAGGCCATGACTAAGGCTTGGCGCATTTCTAAATCCAGGTGGTTGGTGGGTTCGTCGAGTAATAATAATTGCGGTTTTTCTAACACGATAAGCGATAACACCAACCGCGCTTTTTCTCCACCCGACATGGTGTTAATCACATTCAACGCTTGATCGCCACTAAAGCCAAATTTGCCCAGATGATTACGGGCTTGCTGTTCGGTAAATTCTGACTTGGCTAACATAATTTGCTTAACCGCAGTTTCGTCCACGCGTAATTGTTCAAGCTGGTGTTGTGAGAAATAACCAATACTTAATTCTTGCGCACAGTAGCGGCTGCCGCCCAGCAAAGCCAGTTCACCCGCTAACGACTTGATTAAGGTCGATTTACCGGCACCATTTCTGCCGAGCAGGCCAATGCGACTGCCAGGCACCAAATTTATATTCACCGTATCCAGGATAATGGTAGTTTCAGAGTAGCCACAGTCACTTTGTTCAAGGGATAACAGTGGATAGGGCATGTAGCCTGGGTTTTCAAAATCGAAGCTAAATTGGCTGTCTGAGTGCGCCGGAGCTAAATCGGGCAGTTTCTCTAAGCGCTTCAATCTTGATTGTGCCTGTTTGGCTTTACTTGCTTTTGCTCTAAACCTATCAACGAATGAGGTAAGGTGTTTTACTTCGCGTTGTTGTTTTTGAAACATCGCATCTTGCTGGGCAAGTTGTTCAGCGCGTTGGCGTTCAAAACTTGAATAGTTGCCAGAATAAAGTTTCGCTTGTTGTTGCTCAATATGGAGAATTTGACCAATGACATCATCCAGAAAGTCACGGTCATGAGAAATCAAGACTAAGGTGCCATCAAAGCGTTTCAACCAGCGTTGCAACCATAGCACGGCATCTAAATCTAAATGGTTGGTTGGCTCATCGAGTAGCAGTAAGTCAGCACGACTGATCAACGCTTGTGCTAAGTTTAAGCGCATGCGCCAACCACCGGAGAAACTGCTGACGCTGTTGCTTAATTGGTCTTGGCTAAAGCCCAGGCCGTGCAACAATTCGCCTGATCGTGCTGGTAAACTGTAACCATTGATAACATCTATTTGATTTAACAGATGTGCTTCTTGACTGCCATTATCGTCAACTCGGGCTTGCTCTAATTGATTTTCTAACTGGCGAAATTCAGTATCGCCATCCATTACATAATCAAGCGCGCTTTGGCTTAGGGCAGGGGTCTCTTGTTTTACCGTGGCTATTTTCCAACCTTTAGGGATGTCTAAATTGCCGCTATCAATTTGTAATTGCCCTAAAAATGCCGCAAAAAGTGATGATTTACCACAGCCGTTAGCGCCCACCAATCCAACTTTGTGACCCGGATGAATGGTAAAGCTTGATGATTTTATTAAAGTTTTTACGCCTCGGTCAAAACCCAGTTCAGATGCCAGTATCAAGTTGAAATCCTTTGCTTTTGTCAGAGCAATTTTACAGGTAAAATAACTCTCTAGTTTAATTTATTTAGTTGTTTAATCAGATGAAAAAACGATTCATTGCTGGTGCCACTTGTCCCAAATGTAAAGCCCGGGATACGATGGCGCTTTATAAAGAACATGGCGTTGAAAAAGTAACTTGCGTAAGTTGTGGCATGGAAATGACTCAACCGGAAGAACAAGTTGAACCACAAGTGCGCAGTACTGAGCAAGTTATTGGCGTTTTTAAACCTTAGTTTATTACACCACCATTTAATAATGCGGTGGTGGGGTTTCATCTTCCAACCTGCCAACCGCAGTCGTGTTCATGTCTTTGACCCGTTGGCCAATTAACCGCAGTTGTTCGTTAACATCACTGAGTTGTTCATGATGCACGGCAATTTCCTGGTTTAGTTGTTCAAGGATGTCGTCTTGAAAAGCGAGTTTTGTTTCAAGATTATCGATGCGATCTTGTAACTTTGACAATTGTTGCTCGTTAGCCATGTTAGTACCTTAAAAATATTTGCGGCTATTATCGCTAATAAAGACCTAGCAATAAAGTTTTATTCATTTCATTGTTGAATATCTCTTTAAAATTGTAATTTTGTCTCCATATCTTGTTTTATAACGTAAATAGACCACGATTGTTTAATTTTGGGTCTGTTTTTTTGAAAAAATAGTCGCTAGTATATGATGACTATTAATAATAATATTTTATGTATTTGGGGATTTCTCCATATATGTGTTTTTTGGAGAAAATAATGAAATTTTTCGTTAAGCCAACTTTAGTGGCTGTTGCCGTAATGGCAATGATGGGTTGTCAAGAAGAGATAGCAGCTAAAGCTGTTACTCTTGAAACAGAAGATCAAAAACAAGCCTACGCTTTAGGTGCATCTATTGGTTCATACATGAACAACAATTTAACCGAACAACAGAAGTTTGGTGTTGTTTTAGATAAAGAACTGCTAATGGCGGGTTTCACTGAAAGTTTAAACGGCAAAGGCCAAATTGAAAAAGAAGAAATTCAAAAGCTTCTTATGGCGCTAGATCAAAAAGTAAATGAGAAAAAACAAGAGCAAGCCGCCTTAGCAACTGAGAAAAATATTGCTGATGGTGCCGCTTTCCTAGCGGAAAATGCGAAAGTTGAAGGTGTGCAAACTACTGAGTCAGGCCTGCAATACCAAGTATTAACCACGGCTGAAGGTGCTAAACCAATGGCTAGCGACACGGTTAAAGTACACTATAAAGGTACGTTAATTGACGGCACAACATTTGACAGTTCTTACGATCGTGGCGAGCCAATTGAGTTCGCGTTAAACCGTGTGATCAAAGGTTGGACTGAAGGCGTACAGTTAATGAACGTTGGTTCAAAGTTCAAGTTTGTGATCCCTTCCGAGCTTGCTTACGGTCCAACTGGTACTGGCCCAATTCCAGGTAACGCGACGTTAGTTTTTGAAGTAGAGTTAATTGAAATTATTGCCGCCGCAGCTCCAGAAGCAGAAGCAGAAGCAGCAAAATAATATCGGTAACAAATAAATACTGAATCAAAAAAACCAGGCAATGCCTGGTTTTTTATTGGATAAAATATCCTGCTTGTACCTAGTTCTTAGGCTACTGGCTATTGGCCACGAGCTGCGGGCAGATCGCATTAGCGATAGAAATAGGGACTGTCTTTAACATAGCTAAGACTGAAGAGTCGCCATTCTCATAACATAAAATATGCTGCCCGTAGCTCGAAGCCCGAAGCTAGTAGCACATCTAACAAACGTTACCTTAATCTTAAAGTTTACTCGGTCTGCTTGTACCTTATTTCTTAACTATGTTTCGTATAAAGCGCTTCTATTAACTGGTCTTCTAATTCAAAACGTTCTTCTAAAAACTGTCCCAGGGCCGATAAGCTTTGATCGAAATCATCAAGCATGGCATCACTAGACATTTCAGCATATTTATCATTAAACGTCAGAGCAATATCGGTGGTTTTTGCTATTTGCGGGTAAAGTTTTTGAGCAAGAGCCAAAGATAGCGGGCCATTTTTTTTACACTGAGCGACTACTTGATCAAATACTTCAAAATGACCTGCCGACATGTAGTCCATCAATAACTGACAAAAAGATTGAATATCGGCACTTTTAGGCAGTGCCATGTCTGTTTGCTCAAATGGAGGTAAGCCGGCCAATTGGCAATAACCAACAAGAACATCTTGTCGCTCAGTTAACCAATTGTCAATGGCATTAAGAGAACCGCCCCATTGTTGTTGTGCTTGTTCTAAACGATTTAACATTTTCCCTCCGACATTCACGGGAGTGTTTGACATTAGTTATATAACACTGAATTTTACGAGTAAATGCAACAAGTTTTTTCAAATGTTAATGATTTTAGTTTGCCATATTTAATTTTTTTGCTGCAACTAAATTAAATATGTGTACTTAAAAATAGCCATAATCGTCGCGCAGCTTGTTGAATGCGTAGCGTTAACAAAGGTGTGTGTTGTTTTTTATAAGTCTGATCGAAATTAATAGGGTTCAAATTTGCCAAACAACTCGAGTTTGTTTTACTAGTTTGGCAATAACCAACCGAGGGTCGCCTTGATATGGCGAAAGATTCATTCGCCCAACTCTGAATATTAATTGCTGTTAATTCATCACTTACCGAAAAATTTAACGGAGTTGTTAATTGTAACAGCCATTGTTGTTTGGTCAATTGAGCCAATAAACATGAATCCCAAATTTGATGTAAATTACTACAAGCCCGGTTTTTTGCTATAACCTTTGTTTTATTTCCGCCCAAATCAGAGCGATAACTCACATGCAATGGTTGATGAATATCGCCTAACCAATGGGCCAGAAATAACAATGCCTGAATTTTTATCCGCGGTGTCTGAAGTAACAAGAACTGTTGCTGGTGAAAACTTATGGCATCAAGCAGACAATTATTTTGACAAGCAAAGGCATTTACATGTTTTTCCTCGCGGCTAAGGTTTACAAAATGCCAAGCTTTGAAGTGGGTGTACGGTGTTTGATTCTTTATCGCATCTGCCCAGCTACAAGCATCGGCAAAAGAAATGGCGGCAGTCGATTTTTTATGCAAATAAGAATTTAATAATCGCACCTCGGTAGAAGGCAAGTGTGCGAGTAATCCATTGATCGAAATTTGTTGTTGTGTGGTTAATTGCTCGAACGCAAGTTGACATACTAACCAGTGCCCCTTACTACCCAGCGCCATGACCTTAGTACTGAAGATTAAGCCAATAATTAAAATAGTCAATTTCATATCCTATTGATCCCTATGGATATAGTGCTCAAGCAAAAATTTCTTTCGGCAAATAAAAAGGCCTTAACAAAGTTAAGGCCTGAAATGCTCGCTGTAAGGTCTAGTAATAACTAGCTTCTTGTTAGTATTCTGTAAAGCTTATTAAATTTATAACAAAGCATATGCAATTGTGCAACATTTTTTTTCCAAAAAAACAACCGAATTACAATAAGTTTGATCTCTCTCATAGAATCTGCGAATAACTTTGGGTAGAATGACGCCAATATTTATTCACTGATCATATAAGCAATAAAATGACTACATTAAAGAATGATACTTATCTTCGCGCATTATTACGCCAACCAGTAGATTACACACCGGTTTGGATGATGCGTCAGGCGGGCAGATACTTACCTGAATATAAAGAAATCCGTAAAGATGCTGGCGATTTTATGGCGCTTTGTCGTAATACTGAGCTAGCGACTGAAGTTACCCTTCAACCGCTTCGTCGTTTTCCTTTGGATGCGGCAATTTTATTTAGTGATATTTTAACCATACCTGATGCTATGGGTTTGGGCTTGTATTTTGAAACCGGTGAAGGCCCTAAATTTGAGCGTCCAATCACTTGTGCTGCTGATGTGCAAAAAATTGGTCATCCGGATCCTGAAGGTGAATTACAATATGTAATGAATGCGGTACGCTCTATTCGTAAAGAACTTAAAGGCGAAGTGCCACTTATCGGTTTTTCGGGTAGTCCTTGGACATTAGCCACGTATATGGTGGAAGGTGGCAGTTCGAAAGCGTTCACTAAAATTAAAAAAATGATGTTTTCGGAACCGCAAACACTACATTTATTATTGGATAAATTGGCCGATTCAGTGATCTCCTACCTGAATGCTCAAATCGCTGCGGGTGCACAATCGGTTATGGTATTCGATACTTGGGGTGGTGTTTTATCTCCGGCAATGTACAAAGAATTCTCACTACAATACATGGCGAAAATCGTTGACGGCTTAACCCGTGAAAACGAAGGTCGTAAAGTACCGGTAACCTTGTTTACCAAAAATGGTGGCATGTGGTTAGAATCCATTGCGGCCACAGGTTGTGACGCGGTTGGCCTTGACTGGACCATTAATATTGAAGACGCCAAAGCGCGAGTAGGCGACAAAGTTGCATTGCAAGGTAACATGGACCCTTCAATGCTTTACGCGCCAAAAGAGCGAATTGAACAGGAAGTACAAACCATTTTAAATGGTTTTGGTGATACTGGTACCGGTCATGTCTTTAACCTAGGTCATGGTATCCACCCAGATGTTAACCCTGAACACGCGGGCTACTTTATCGATGCGGTACATAAATATAGTAAACCGTTTCATAAATAGAATAAACAAGAGGAGCTTCGGCTCCTTTTTTGTTTGCCCAGCGAAGAACTTATACCGAATTCACATGGAAGTGATAAATTCGGATTTAGCACCTAGCTCCGAGCAAAAGGCTTCTAGCAGATAGTGTAAATGATCGGTACAGGGTACAGGCTGCCCCCGTAGGCGATTAGATAGTTTAAATTGATAGAATAAGCTGCTGGCATCGGACCACGAGCAGAAAGCGTAATCGATAAGTTGGTAGTCTGTTTTGACTTCGGTTTTCACACAGACCCGTAAAATATCTCTCAACTATTCGCATCAATCAAGCTGCCTGTACCCTGTCTCTTGATCACAAGTTTATCTTGACAATCAGTTAGTTACAAATGGGCGGTCAATCTTCCATTTGTAGCTCTTTCATGATTTCGTAGGCTTCAACTAAGTCCGTTAACTTCTGCC
>MAAC01018315.1_pt1 | contig 45778 bp, 49 predicted proteins | sample 1115981 | NCBI WGS metagenome assembly MAAC01 (sample SAMN04961126, study PRJNA320927) | seawater metagenome | isolation source: sample BD02T64 sea water enriched with oil for 64 days | place: USA:Gulf of Mexico | collected 2013-07-27 | reverse complement strand
AAGGCCAACTACCAACCAAACAACGAGTTCAGCGGGAAGTTTACGTCTTCTCATACTCGCTTTATTGGTTTCATCTAATGCTTGCTCAATCCATTCCATAGGTAGTGCTTTTTGAAATATCGATAAATCTTCAGGTGCAGCAAATAACTCTGTATCAATTAATCAATTTGAAAGCATGAAAGTAACCCTGACGAAATAGAAAGGGTTATTGTCGTAGGATCCTTTTTTATGTCAACCGATCATTTTCCTTAACTGATCGGTGTTAGACGAAGGTCGGAACCTCCCTATTTGACAGTGATCAGTTGACACGGAGGGATGCTGCTGACACTTTTGATCATAATTGCTCATTACATTGTCACTTTATCGCTGTGTTATTTCGCTAAGCTGTACTATGATTACGACTAGTCAGTAGGGAGAGCGATTATGGTGCAAGTAAATAAAATGGTTAGTGAATTTACAAGATTAAATGGCAAGAAGCATTTTGAAAATACCGTTAATTTCAACGAGTATAGCAATGAGCAAATTTGCCAGCAGGCGATAGCCGGTAATAAACAGTTCATTTTAGAATTGCTGCGCAGAGGCGAAGTGTGTGAACTTGAAGGGGATTATTTAATCGCTAACGAGTTATATAAAAAACTTGCAAAAGGTTTTATTTAAAGACTATTTTTGCTTCACCTATATTTCTGCTTAAACTTTGCTATTATCAATGTTAATAACAATAAATTTATCTTTAATTTACTTGGCCTTACGAAAAAATGACAGGTAGTAAAGATAAGAAGGGAGTCTTGAACACATGAATAATCAAAAACATCCAGGTTTTAAAGTTTCGCTGTTTTGTCTGTCATTGTTGCCCTTGACTATGGTGAGTGCCGAAGAAACCGAGAAAGATGTTGTCGAGCAAACCGTTGAGCAAGCAGCTCTTGATCCTAAAACACAAGCCTGTTTAGCTGAAAAACTCAATGAAGTTGGTGGTGAAGTGTTGGTGTCGCAAATTCGTCAAGAATGTGATGTTGAAGTGAATGGCCCAAAAGATACTTCTAAAGCTGGCGCTATTTCTAAGCGCATTATGAGCGAACAAAAAACTGCGTTTAACCCTTATGTTATCACTCCACATAAGATGAACTACATTTTACCTGTGTCTGTCTCGGATGGTATAAACCGCAAAGTTTACCAACAAGCCGCCCCCTCGTGGTCAGAGAACATAGAAGATCATGAAGCAAAATATCAATTAAGTATCAAGGTGCCGTTAAATTACGATGACATGTTTTTTGAAGGTGACTCGCTTTATTTTGGCATGACCATACAGTCATGGTGGCAGTTATATGCCGATGGTATTTCTAAACCGTTTCGAGAAACCAATTACCAACCTGAATTTTTTTATTTGACCGGAGTTGATTGGCACCCGTATGAGGGAAATACCGGGGTTGTGTTGGGTATTGAACATCAGTCTAATGGCCGGTCAACGGCGATATCACGCAGTTGGAATCGAGTTTATCTGAACTTTTTGTTTGAAAAGGGGGATTTTGCTTTTTCAATAAAACCTTGGTATCGCTTAGAGGAAGATGAAAAAGAAATCATGGAAGATGGTTCATTAGATCCGGAAGGCGATGATAACCCAGATATCCATGAATACATGGGCTATTTTCAAGGTGCTGTAGTCTATCAGTATGACACTCTGGAATTTTCACTGGGCTTTCGCCAAAATTTTGCCACCCATAAGGGCGCCGCTGAGCTAGGGGTAACTTTCCCATTGTGGGGACGTTTACGTGGCTACTTGCAAGTGTTCAGTGGTTACGGTGAATCATTAATTGATTATAATCATAACCAAAACCGCATTGGCTTAGGCATCGCCTTGACGGATATATTGTAATATCAAATCTCGAAACTCAAAAAGGCCGCATTGCGGCCTTTTTGAGTTTCGAGATTTGATATTATTTGCATTAATCTTGCTGGGTGAGTAGATTAATGGGCGAATTGGTATTAAAATGGCCGCGGAATCAATTTGCCTATGTGCCTTTGATTTTTAGGCTATTTTTTATACGTTTTTGGGCGGTTTTACTAGTATTAGGCTTAATACGTAAAGTTGTCGAGAAAAGTATCGTCACAGTTATCACAGGATTGTTTATTTTATGAGCATCAACCCCAAAACAAATTATCGTCGAATTTTATTAAAGCTAAGTGGTGAAGCCCTAATGGGCAATGAAGGCTTTGGTATTGACCCAAAAATCCTCGAACGTATGGCCCAGGAAATTAAAGAATTAATCGAAATGGGGGTTCAGGTTGGCCTTGTGATCGGTGGTGGTAACTTATTCCGTGGCGCAGGCTTAGCCGAAGCCGGGATGAACCGCGTAGTCGGCGATCAAATGGGCATGCTCGCCACAGTGATGAATGGTTTGGCCATGCGTGATGCACTGCATCGTGCTTTTGTGAATGCGCGCTTAATGTCAGCCATCGACTTAACCGGAGTATGTGACAGTTACAACTGGGCCGAAGCTATCAGTTTATTAAAATCTGGCCGAGTGGTTATTTTCGCAGCCGGCACCGGTAACCCATTCTTTACTACCGATTCAGCTGCCTGTTTACGTGGCATTGAAATTGAAGCCGACGCAGTTTTTAAAGGTACCAAGGTTGACGGTATTTATTCTGCCGACCCGGTAACCAACCCGGATGCCGAACTATATTCAACATTGTCATATAACACAGTTCTTGAGAAAGAATTAAAAGTAATGGATTTAGCCGCATTTACTCTGGCAAGAGACCACTCAATGCCAATTCGTGTATTTAACATGAATAAAGAAGGTGCGTTAAAAGCGATTATCTTAGGGTCACAAGAGGGTACTCTGATCGACCACGAAGAAAATTTTAAATAATTAACAATCCAAAAGCTCTACTCATTAATCAACGGGTAGGGCACAGAAGTTAAAAAGGAAATAGATTTTGATTAACGAAATTAAAAATGATGCCAAAACCCGTATGGCCAAAAGTGTTGACGCATTAAAAGTACAATTAAATAAAATCAGAACGGGTCGTGCACATTCATCATTATTAGATAACATCAAGGTAGATTACTACGGTGTAGCTTCGCCACTAAATCAGGTGGGTAGTGTGTCAACTCCTGATGCGCGTACTATTGCAATCACGGTTTTTGATAAAACCATGATCAGTGCCGTAGAAAAAGCTATTATGAAATCTGACTTGGGTTTAAATCCGTCATCGCAAGGTACGTTAATTCGCATTCCTTTACCGCCACTTACCGAAGAACGTCGTCGTGATTTAGTGAAAGTGGTTGGTGGTGAAATTGAAGCTGGTAAAGTTGCCATTCGTAATATCCGCCGTGATGCTAACTCAGACATTAAGTCGTTAAATAAAGACAAAGACATTAGTGATGATGAAGCACGTCATGGTGAAGACGATATTCAGAAAATTACTAATGAATACATCAAGCAGGCGGATGACTTAGCCGCAGCCAAAGAAAAAGAATTAATGGAGATCTAATACTGACTTGGTATATTACCAATTGGTATTGTTTTCTATTACTAAAGCCGTATCCACTATCGTTAGCTTATAGCTTATAGCTTATAGCTTATAGCTTATAGAGTGTTTACGGCCTTTTAATACATGGATTTTACGTGACAACTATTGATACTAAAAATAGTGAGAATATGCCATTGCCACAGCATGTGGCGATTATCATGGATGGTAATGGCCGTTGGGCTCAATTACAAGGTAAAGGCCGGGTAGCTGGCCATCGTGCTGGCGTAGAGTCGGTACGCGCTTGTGTGAGTGGCGCTCGGGAATTAGGCGTAAAAGCATTGACTCTTTTTGCATTTAGCAGTGAAAACTGGTTACGTCCGCAGGATGAAGTGAATGTGTTAATGGAGTTATTTATGTTTGTTTTAACCCGCGAGGTGAAAAAACTGCATGAAAATAATATTCGTTTTCAATTGATTGGTGATAAATCCCGCTTTTCAAAAAAATTACAACAAAAAATCGTTGATGCAGAGCAACTAACTAAAAACAATGATGCCATGGTGCTATCGGTCGCTGCCAATTACGGTGGTCGCTGGGATATTAGCCAGGCAACACAAAAAATCGCTCAGCTAGCCGTAGACGGCGACATCAATGTTGCAGACATTGATGAGCATATGCTCAACAACCATATTAATTTATCGCATTTACCTGATCTTGATTTATTGATCAGAACTGGCGGAGATTATCGCATCAGCAATTTTCTGCTTTGGCAAGCAGCGTATGCGGAATTCTTCTTTACCAAGATGTTATGGCCTGACTTTAACAAGAGTGCATTTATCGATGCATTAGCGACGTATTCCAATAGGGAACGTCGTTTTGGCAAAACCGGTGAACAGGTAAAAGCTAAGTAATACCAATTGGAATTGCTAACACTGTATTTGTTTGAGTGAAAAATAAACATACAGTATTTCCAGGTATTTAAATAAAAAAAGGATCCACGTTTGTTAAAACAACGTATTTTAACGGCACTTATATTGGCCCCGCTTGCCATTGCCGCAATCTTCTTTTTGTCGCTGCCAAACCTGGCAGCAGCATTGCTCGTGGTCCTCGCCATTGGTGCCTGGGAATGGGGACCGCTAATGGGGTTTGACACCAGTACTCGCCGTATTGGTTTTGTTAGCGCCTTAATCGCCTGTATTTTAGCGCTTTGGAAATTCATCCCGCCACAAGATTTATGGACCTTAACCGGTAGCATTAATCCGCTTGCCTTGAATGTATTATATGTTGCTGCCTTATGGTGGCTGTTTGCCATTTTTATGATTTGCAAATATCCACAACACTCTGCTTTTTGGAGCCGTCATCGTAGTATTCGTGGTTTATTTGGCATTTTAACTCTAGCGCCTACCTGGTTGGCATTTTTGATATTGCGCGCCAATGGCCAGTTAATGAATGAATTTCATGGCACCTATTTATTATTATTGTTGTTTGCTTTTGTCTGGAGTGCCGATATTGGTGCTTATTTTACTGGCAAACGCTTTGGCAAAAAAAAATTAATGCCAAATGTTAGCCCGGGTAAAACCATAGAAGGTTTTATTGGCGGCAATATTGCTGCGGCTTTAGTTGCGATCATTGCCGGTTTGATTTTCGCCTGGTCGGCACCGCAAATATTGATGGCGGTAGCCTTAGCGCTGGTGATCAGCACGGTATCGGTTGTCGGTGATTTGACCGAAAGTATGTTTAAACGCCAAGCCGGGGTGAAAGATAGTGGTAAGATATTACCTGGTCACGGTGGCATTCTTGACAGAATCGATAGCTTAACCGCTACGGCACCCGTGTTTGCTCTGTTTTTTGTGTTATTTGGCTGGTAGGTAGCAACAAGTGCAAAATTTATGCGTGTTAGGGGCAACTGGCTCCATTGGTATAAGTACCCTTGATGTGGTGCAGCGCCATCGAGATAAATATAACGTAGTTAGCTTGTCAGCGAATAAAAATGTGGCTGAGATGCATCGATTATGCGTTGAGTTTATGCCTGAAACTGCGGTAATGGTGGATGAGCACGCGGCTGAGCAATTAAAACTACGATTACTCAAAGACGATATTCATAGCATCGAAGTTCTGGCTGGCAGACAAGCGCTGATTAAGCTTGCCAGTAGCGACGATATCGATATTGTTATGGCGGCCATTGTTGGCGCTTCAGGTTTGTTACCAACATTAGCGGCGGTGCACGCCAATAAAAAAGTATTACTTGCCAACAAAGAAGCGCTGGTCACTTCAGGACAAATATTTATCGATGCGTTGCATCAGTCAAACGCACAGTTACTGCCTATTGATAGTGAACACAACGCCATTTTTCAATGTTTACCTGGCAATTTACAAACCAGTATTGGTTCGGCCAATATCAATGATTCAGGTATTAGTAAAATTTTACTAACCGGTTCTGGCGGGCCGTTTCGTCAATACCCATTAGAGCAGTTTGACAGCATTACCCCTGAGCAAGCTTGCGCTCACCCCAATTGGGATATGGGACGTAAAATATCGGTAGACTCGGCCACGATGATGAATAAAGGTCTGGAATTTATTGAAGCCAAATGGCTATTCAACTTAAATGCAGACGATATTCAGGTGGTATTACACCCACAAAGCACGATACATTCGATGGTGCAATACAAAGATGGTTCGGTGATCGCGCAAATGGGCAACCCAGATATGCGCACGCCGATAGCTCATGCCTTGGCCTATCCTGAGCGCATTGATTCCGGTGTTGAGCCTTTCGATTTTTTCAATTGTAAAGATTTTCAATTTGGCCAAGCCGATTTTGTTCGATATCCAAATTTAAAACTGGCTATCGATGCCTGTAAAGCAGGCCAAGGTGCTTGTACGGCGTTAAATGCGGCAAACGAAGTGGCGGTGGCTGCATTTTTAAATACGGATATCTTATTTACCGATATTAGCAGGGTAAACGAGGCGGTAATGTTGGCTTTCATCAATGTAGAAATTGATGATATTGATGCGGTGATTGCGCTTGATCAGCAAGCTCGAAATATGGCCGAAGAGCAAGTGATTTCCATTAAGGATAAATTATAACATGTTAGAGTTTTTGTGGAATTTGGGCTCTTTTGTCGTCGCCCTTGGCTTATTGGTAACTGTGCATGAATATGGCCATTTTTGGGTGGCGAGAAAATGCGGTATCAGAGTTGAAAAATTTTCTATAGGCTTTGGTAAAACCCTGTGGCGCAGATTTGATAAATACGGTACGGAATACGTCGTTGCCTTAATCCCATTGGGTGGCTTTGTTAAAATGCTTGATGAGCGGGTTGATGAGGTTGCGGAACAAGACAAGCAATTTGCCTTTAACAACAAATCTGTGTATCAACGTATAGCCGTAGTCGCCGCCGGCCCTATCGCCAATTTTATTTTTGCCATTGTCGCTTTCTATCTGATGTTTTTAATTGGCTCTACCACGCTAAAGCCGATTATTGGCAGTATCGATACTGACTCAATTGCAGCTCAGGCACAGTTAGCAGCAAACAGCCAGATTGTCGCCATCAACGACATGGACGTGGAAAACTGGCAAGATGTGAATATGGCGCTGGCGGCGCAAATTGGCGAACCACAAGTCACCATCGCTACCCGTACGCTCGATAGCACTTATGTCTCTAAAAAACAACTTGATACTACTAACTGGCACTATGAACCGAGTAAAACTTCGGCAATGCACAGTCTTGGTATCGTCCCATTTACGCCGAAAAAGAAAATTAACGTCAGTGAATTAACCCCTGGCGCTGCAGGTGAAATGGCCGGGCTGCTAGTGGGTGATGAAATAATCTCGGTAAATGGCACGAATTTAGTTGGCAATTGGCAGCCTTTTGTTGATATTATTCAACAAAATCCGAACGAGTCAGTGACTATTGAGCTGGCGCGAGATGGAAAAAAACAAGAAATTGTACTGTTGGTGGGAACTCGCCAACAAAAGGATGGTCGTAATACTGGGTTTATTGGGGTCGCAGGGCAACAAACGTATATCGAACCTTGGCCTGACAGCCACAAACTGGATGTTTCTTATGGTCCAATTTCGGCAATAGGAAAGGCAGTTGACAGTACTTGGAACTTAGTCGAGCTAAGTTTTAAGATGATCGGTAAGTTAGTCACTGGTCTGGTAAGTGTGGAGAATTTAAGTGGGCCTATCTCAATTGCGCAAGGCGCAGGGACTAGTGCAGGCATTGGCCTTGCACCGTTTTTGTACTTTTTAGCGTTAATCAGTGTAAATTTAGGCATAATTAACCTTTTACCACTGCCAATACTTGATGGTGGTCACTTACTCTATTATGTTATAGAGCTTTTGACAGGAAAGCCGGTACCAGAGAGATTTCAGGAAGTTGGATTTAAAATTGGAGCACTAATTTTATTATCGTTAATGAGCATCGCTATTTTTAACGATTTTTCCCGGCTCTAAATGACTATCCGTTAGTGATAGCAAAAAATACTAGAAAAGTTGACGAATAACATGATAATAAAAAAACTCGCCTTAGCAATTTTATTAGGCAGCATTGGTTGTAACGCACAGGCAGCTGATGAGTTTGTAGTAGACGATATTCAAATCAAAGGTCTGCAAAGGGTAGCACTTGGTGCTGCACTGACTCACATTCCAATTAGGGTTGGTGATGAGCTGACCGATTTTCGTATTTCACAATCAATAAAGTTTCTTTATGCTTCCGGCCACTTTCATAACATTAAAGTGTTTCGTGACGGCAATAAAATCGTCTTTCGGGTAAAAGAGCGCGAGACCATCAGCGATATTACCTTTGAAGGTAATGACGACATTAAGGATGAACAACTGCAAGAATCTCTTGATGGCAGTAATATTCGAGTTGGTGAAACTCTCGATCGTTCAGTCTTAACCGGAATTGAATCGGGTCTTGAAGATTTCTACCACAGTGTCGGTAAATATAACGCCACGGTAACGACGAAAATTATTCATTTGCCACGTAACCGGATCAACATTACCTTTGATTTTGATGAAGGCGATGCTGCCGCCATCGAACAAATTAATATTGTTGGTAACGAATTATTCAGTGATGCGCAGTTACTGGACAAAATAGAACTTACCTACGACTCGCCGTGGTGGGATTTCATGGCGCAAGACAGGTACCAAAAACAAACTCTGCAAGGGGATATGGAAACGATTGAAAGTTATTACCTCGACCGAGGTTACTTACGTTTCGCCGTAGATTCTACGCAAGTGTCGATGACGCCTGATAAAGAAGGGGTATACATCACCTTAAACGTTACTGAAGGTGAAGAATACACGGTAAGTGAAGTGGAATTCATTGGCGATATGGCCGGTTATGAACAAACCATCAAAGCCATCACGCCGATACAAAATGATGAGTTATACAACGGTGCGGAAGTGACCTACACCGAAGATTTGATCAGCAAATTTCTTGGCCGGTTTGGTTATGCCTATCCGAAAGTACAAACCATTCCAGAAATCAACGATGAAGACAAAACCGTTAAGTTGATGATTAAGGTTGACCCGGGTAAGCGGGTTTACGTCAATCGTCTTAATTTCAATGGTAATGATGTTACCTCTGAAGAAGTATTGCGCCGGGAAATGCGCCAAATGGAGGGGGCCTGGTTATCGAACAACTGGTTAGAAGCCTCGAAAATGCGGGTGCAACGATTACCCTATTTTGAAAGCGTTGAATTTGAAACCACACAGCTTCCGGGTGAAGAAGATTTGGTCGATGTTGACTTCACGGTAAAAGAGCAGCCTTCGGGGTCATTTACTGCTGGTGTTGGTTACGGTTCATACTCGGGTTTAAGTTTAAACGCCGGCATTCAACAAAATAATTTCTTAGGTACGGGTAACCGTTTGGCATTTCAGATAAACACGATGAAATATTCACAAAGTGCCAATGTATCCTACACCAATCCCTATTTTACCATTGATGCCATTTCGCTTGGTGGCAACATTTTCTACAGCGAATTTGACGCCGGTAAAGCCAACTTAGAAAATTATAACAATACCACTTACGGTGTTGGCATAAACATGGGCTTCCCGATTAATGAATATGTGCGTTTGAATCTTGGTGTTGGTTATAAAAACTCCGACATTTCAAATTTGCAAACTTATGAGCAAATAAAACAGTTTTACGAAGTGTTTAAAGATCCGGACAACCCGGATAAAAAATTAAACTTTGAAACCTATGATCTGAATGCGACGTTATCACGGGTAACACTAAACCGTGGTACATTCCCGACCGCTGGTTCATCGCAGGTGATTTCCGGTAAAATTACCGCTCCGGAAATATCTGATGTACAGTATTTTAAAGTAAAGTATGATTCAAAATATTACTTCCCGATAACCCGAGATCATCGCTGGACCTTCCTGGCTCGTTTTGAGGCTGGTTACGGCAATGGTTATGGCGATGTTCGCGGCAATGATCAATTATTGCCGTTCTGGGAAAACTACCGGGCGGGTGGCTCTGACACGCTACGTGGTTTTGAAAACAATACCGTAGGCCCACGCGCAATTTATCGCAGACCAAATGTTAGCCCAGGTGTTCCGGGCGATGGTGGTGAAGTAAGCCCGCCTGATCAAGACGCCGTTACCGTATCTGAACGCAGTGTTGGTGGAAATGCCATGATGCTAGGTGGCATAGAGCTAATTGTACCGACACCATTTTTAGATGAGAGCTATAGCAACAGTGTCCGTACCAGTTTCTTCGTCGATGCCGGTAACGTTTGGGATACGGAGTTTAGCCTATCGGATTATGAGGCAATCAACCCTATTGAATTTCAGGAAATATCTGATTTTTCTGATCCGATGCGAATTAGGGTATCAACCGGTTTATCGATACAGTGGTTATCACCGATGGGGCCTATGGTATTTAACTTTGCCAAACGCCTGGAAAGTGAAGAGGGTGACGATACTGAATTCTTCAGTTTCAATATTGGTAAAACATTCTAATACCAGATTACGGAGACACGAGAACAGATTTAATAATAAAGTGGGGAAGTACCCCTACAATAACAGCTCACACTTAGGAGAAAAAAGTTGAACAAATTAATCAAATCAATTGCTTTTACAGCCGCGGCTGCAAGCCTATTATTCGCTGGCAATTCATTAGCTGCCGATCAAAAAATTGGCATTGTAAACGTGCAACAGGTGATCAGCCAACTGCCACAAATGGCCGACGTTCAACAAACCATCAGCACTGAGTTTAAAGAGCAAATTGATGGTCTGAAAAAACTTGAAGGCGATATCAAATATAAAATTGAAAAACGTAAACGTGACGAAGCCATTTTAAGTAAAAAAGAAATTGAAGCCCTTGAAACTGAAATTAACGCTCTGCGCCAGGACTATGCGGGTAAAGCTCAACCTTTACAACAAGCCTTGAAACGTCGTGAGCAAGAAGAGCAACAAAAAATCCTTCAGTTAGTCAAAGAAGCGGTAGATAAAGTTGCCGATAAAGAAGGCTACGATTTAGTGATTCAACAATCAGCGGTTGCTTTTTCAAAGCCTGATCACGATATTTCGTCTAAGGTTGTAGAGCTAGCGTCAAAAACTAAATAAGTAGAGCTATGATTTCTTTAGGTGATTTAGCGAAAAAACTGGGTGGCAGTGTTAACGGTGATGAAGATTGTCAAATTTCTTCCCTGGCAACCCTTACCGATGCTAAGCCCGGGCAAATTGCATTTTTAGCAAATGCAAAATATAGGCCTCATCTAGAAACAACCCAAGCCAGTGCTGTTATTGTTTCTCAGGCAAACGCTAAGTATTGCCAGAGTAATGCGCTGATTTTAGCAAATCCCTACTTGGGATTTGCTTTGGTTGCACAGCTTCTTGATACCACGCCGAAAGCCTCGAATGGTATTGCCCAAAGCGCGGTTATTGCAGATGATGCCAGCCTGGGTAATGGCGTCAGCATTGGCGCCAATAGTGTTATCGAAAGTGGTGCTATGTTAAGCGATAACGTGACCATAGGGGCAAACTGCTTTATCGGCAAAAATGCTGTAATCAAAGCGGGTACTCAGCTTTGGTCTAACGTCAGCATTTATCATAATGTAGAAATTGGCAAAAACTGTCTGGTACAAGCGAACACCGTTATTGGTAGTGATGGCTTCGGTTATGCCAACGATCAAGGCCAGTGGGTGAAAATTCCGCAGTTAGGCTCAGTGATCATTGGTAACAATGTAGAAATTGGTGCATGTACTACCATTGATCGTGGCGCATTAGAAAATACCATAATTGCCGATAACGTTATTATCGATAATCAAATCCAAATTGCTCACAACGTACAAATTGGCTCAGGAACCGCCATGGCCGCCTGTAGCGTAATTGCGGGTAGCTCGATTATAGGTAAAAATTGTACCATTGCCGGGCTGGTAGGCATCAATGGTCACATAAACGTTACTGATGGTTGTGTTTTCACCGGTATGAGTATGGTCACCAAAGCGGTGAAAGAGCCGGGCGTTTACTCTTCTGGAATGCCGGTATTGCCAAATAAAGAGTGGCGAAAAAACGCTTCTCGTTATAAACATTTAGATGCCATGCATAAAAAAATGGCCGAGCTGGAAAAATCTCTTGCACAGCTACAAGACGAAATACATTCCGGCAAATCATAAAATCACCAATATATGGGCGCTATGCGCTCATCGTTGCTCATAAGGAAATCTTTTGGAAACAACAAATAACGTTATTGAAGTTGAAGAAATTCAAACATTAATCCCCCATCGTTACCCATTTTTATTGGTTGACCGGGTACTCGATTATGTACCGGGACAATCCATCCACGCGATAAAGAACGTAACCGTAAATGAACCGGTATTTCAAGGTCATTTTCCCGACTTTAAAATATTCCCCGGGGTGATGATCCTAGAAGCTATGGCGCAAGCCAGTGGCGTGTTAGGGTTTAAATCAGTTGATGGCAAAGACGGTGAAATGTTCTTATTTGCTTCCATTGATAAAGCCCGATTTAAACGCCCGGTGACACCAGGTGATACCCTGCACATCCACGTTGAGTTTGTTAAAGAGCGTCGTGGTATGTGGAAATTTGCAGGCACCGCGAAAGTGGATGGTAAAGTGGTTTGTACTGCTGATTTAATGTGTGCCAGAAAAGGGGTCTAACAAGATGATTCATCCGCAAGCGATAATTGAAACTGGCGCGAAAATTGGCAACAATGTACAAATTGGTCCTTGGACTTACGTTGGCAATGACGTTGAAATTGGTGATGATTGCATTATTCATTCGCACGTGGTGATTAAAGGCCCAACTAAAATTGGCACTGGCAACCATATATTTCAATACGCGAGTGTCGGTGAAGACTGCCAGGATAAAAAATATGCGGGTGAAAAAACCCGTCTGGAAATTGGCAACAACAATGTCTTTCGTGAAGGCTGTACCGTTCATCGTGGCACCATTCAGGATGAATCAGTGACCATTATTGGCAATGATAACTTGTTTATGGCCGGTGCTCATGTTGCTCATGATTGTGTAATAGGCAGCAATGGTATTTTTGCCAATTTTTGCAGCCTTGCCGGCCATTGTCACATTGGCGACTGGGTGATTTTTGGCGGCATGTCAGGTGCCCATCAGTTCAGTCAGATTGGCTCACATGCCTTTGTTGGCGGTGGTGGTATCGTATTAAAAGATATTCCTCCTTATGTTATGGTTGCTGGCCATCCTGCAAAACCATTCGGTTTAAACTCGGAAGGCTTAAAACGCAGAGGCTTCGATAAAGACGTTATTTTACAGGTGAAAAGAGCGTATAGGGAAGTGTACCGTAAGGGTCTTAAAGTTGAAGAAGCTGCTGCGGTATTGGCTCCTATGGCGCAACAGACACCAGAAGTAAAAGTCTTTGTCGATTTTGTCTTGAATTCTAAACGAGGCATCGTTCGTTAATAGCCACTATCGAGATTTGTCTTGTCTGAAAATAAACCTATCTTTGCAATAATCGTTGGCGAGCACTCTGGGGATACCTTAGGTGCTGGCCTGATAAAAGAGTTGCAGCAACGTTACCCCAATGCCAAGTTTATTGGTATTGGCGGTCCGAAAATGAACAAACTGGGCTTTGAAAGCCTGTTTTCCATGGAAGAGTTGGCGGTAATGGGCATTGTTGAAGTGCTCGGTCGTTTGCGTCGCTTATTGCAGGTACGAAAAACTATTGTTAATTACTTTAGCGAGCATAAACCCGATGTGTTTATTGGCATCGACGCGCCCGATTTTAACCTGACGGTTGAAGAAAAATTAAAGTTTCAAGGCATTAAAACCGTACATTACGTCAGCCCTTCGGTATGGGCCTGGCGAGAAAAACGCATCTTTAAAATCGACAGGGCCACCGATATGGTGCTGTCATTACTGCCGTTTGAAAAAGACTTCTACGACCAGCATGATGTTGCCTGTACTTTTGTTGGCCATCCTTTGGCCGATGATATCCCATTGCATAGTGATCAAGGATTGGCGCGAGAAAAATTGCAGTTAGCACAGGATAAAAAATATTTAGCCATTATGCCGGGCTCCCGCACGAGTGAGCTAGCCAAATTATTGCCTGACTTTTTAGCAACAGCACAAATCCTGATTAAACAGCACCCCGATTTGCAATTAATCGCGCCGGTGATTAATGATCTGCGCGAACAACAATTTATTGAAATACAACAGCAAATTGCCCCGGAACTGGATATCACTATTATCAATAATGACACCCAATTGGTAATGGCCGCAGCGGACTGTTTACTGTCAGCATCCGGTACGGTAACTCTGGAAGGGGCGTTAATTAAACGACCTATGGTGGTGGCGTATAAATTTAACTGGCTAACGGCCATTGTTGGGCGCATTATGGTGAAACTTAAATGGTTTTCGTTACCCAATCTAATGGCACAAAAAACCTTGCTGCCTGAGTTGTTGCAAGAACAGGTTACGCCGGAAAATTTAGCCAAAGAAGTTGAGCCTTTGTTATTCCAGGACCAAAGTGAATTGCTTGCTGAGTTTGAAAAAATTCATCTGGCATTAAAACAAAATGCCAGTGAAAAAGCCGCCGATGCGGTAGAAAAATTGCTTCATACCAATAACAATAATAATTAAAAATTCCCTGTAGGGGCGACATCGTCGCACAATTAAGAGCTGTATCATGAGTGAAGAATTTATTCGTCCGCAAGCAAATTTTATTGCCGGAGTTGATGAAGTAGGGCGTGGCCCATTAGTTGGCGCAGTGGTCACTGCCGCAGTGATCTTAGATCCCGCCAATCCCATCATTGGTTTAACCGACTCAAAAAAGCTGTCTGAGAAAAAGCGCCAGGCACTGTCGATTGAGATCAAAGAAAAAGCCCTGGCCTGGTGTTTAGGCCGTAGTGAGGCCGAAGAAATTGATCAAATCAACATCTTGCAAGCCACCATGGTTGCCATGCAACGTGCGGTTGCGGGTTTAACGGTACCTGCCGATTATGTGCTGGTAGATGGTAACCGTTGCCCTGATTTTGGCTTACCATGCCAGGCGGTGGTCAAAGGCGATGTTAAAGTCGCAGAGATCAGTGCCGCATCTATCATTGCCAAGGTGGCTCGTGATGATGAAATGATAGCTTTGCATAAGCTTCATCCTGAATACGGTTTTGCCAATCATAAAGGTTACCCAACCAAAGCGCATTTAGAAAAACTCAAAGAATTCGGTGTGCTTGACAATTATCGCAAAAGCTTTAAACCGGTCGCTAATATTATTAACGGACAAAGTTAAGTCATGATTGATCCTAAGTTTATTCATTTACGCGTGCATTCCGATTTCTCGATGTGCGATGGTTTAAATAAAGTTAAGCCGATCATTGCCAGGGCCAGTGAATTAAACATGCCAGCAATCGCCTTGACTGATCAAACTAACCTGTGTGGCTTGGTGAAATACTATGGTGCCGCTCAGGGCAGTGGCATAAAGCCAATCATTGGCAGTGACTTTTGGGTGCAGAGTGAAGAGCTTGAAGGCGAATTATTTCGTTTGGTAGTGATTGCCACTGACAATGTTGGTTATAAAAATCTCACCGAACTTATTTCTAACGCCTACCTGAGGGGAGATGTTCAGGGCAAACCTGTGTTAGACAAGCATTGGCTGGTTGAATATGGGACAGGCTTAATGATTCTCTCTGGCGGTAGACAAGGGGATGTCGGTAAGGCATTGCTGAAAGGCAATACTGAACTGGTTGAACAATGCACCGCCTTTTACCAACAACACTTTGATGGCAGGTACTTTCTCGAACTGATCCGTACTGGCCGGGCACAAGAAGAAGAATACTTGCACCATGCCGTAGCGCTTGCTGCGGCAAAAGATTTACCTGTGGTGGCGACCAATGAAGTGGTGTTTTTACGCCCTGAAAATTTTGACGCCCATGAAATACGGGTTGCTATCCATGATGGCTTTACCTTAGATGACAAGCGCCGTCCGAAAAACTACTCGAATCAGCAATATTTGCGCAGTGCTGAGGAAATGGCAGAGTTATTTGCCGATATCCCCGAAGCTCTGGCCAATTCTGTAGAAATTGCCAAACGCTGTAATGTTACCGTGCGTTTAGGCGAGTACTTCTTACCCGACTTTCCCACCGGCGATCTCGACATTAAAGACTTTCTGGTGAAAGTGTCACAAGACGGTCTGGAAGAACGTCTTGAATTGTTGTTTGATAAAGATGCCGACGATTTTGCACACATCCGTAAAGAGTACGACGATCGTTTACAAATCGAACTCGATGTTATCAACAATATGGGCTTCCCCGGTTATTTCTTGATCGTAATGGAATTCATCCAGTGGTCAAAAGACAATAATATTCCGGTCGGCCCCGGGCGTGGCTCTGGTGCCGGTTCACTGGTTGCCTATGCGTTAAAAATTACCGACCTGGACCCTTTGGAATTTGACTTACTGTTCGAGCGATTTTTGAACCCCGAGCGGGTATCGATGCCCGATTTCGATGTCGATTTTTGTATGGACAGGCGTGATGAAGTTATCGACCATGTCGCCGAATTATACGGCCGGGATGCGGTATCGCAAATAATCACCTTTGGTACCATGGCGGCAAAAGCGGTAATTCGCGATGTTGGCCGGGTTTTGGGTCATCCATATGGCTTTGTCGATAGAATTTCAAAGTTAATTCCCGGCGATCCCGGCATGACCTTGGCAAAAGCGTTTGAAATAGAACCAAAACTGCCACAAGTTTACAGCCAGGATAACGAAGTAAAAGATCTTATCGATATGTGTCGTATTCTCGAAGGGACGACGCGTAACGCCGGTAAGCATGCCGGTGGGGTGGTAATATCGCCGACTACCATCACCGATTTTGCACCACTGTATTGTGATGATGAAGGTAAAAACCCGGTTACCCAGTTTGATAAAAACGACGTCGAAGAAGCGGGTCTGGTGAAATTCGATTTCTTGGGCCTGCGTACCTTAACCATTTTACAGTGGGCCATTGAAATGGCCGACGAGAAACTGTTAAAAGCCGGCAAAGAGCCGATCGACATCGCCGCCATTCCGTTAGTTGACAAGCCAAGTTTTGATTTATTGTTAAGAGCCGAAACCACGGCGGTATTCCAGTTAGAATCAAGTGGCATGAAGTCGTTGATTAAAAAACTAAAACCGGATTGCTTTGAAGACATGATCGCTCTGGTGGCTTTGTTTCGACCGGGTCCATTGCAATCAGGCATGGTAGATAACTTTATCGACCGTAAGCTCGGCCGTGAAGCCGTCAGCTACCCAGATGAAAGATGGCAACACCTGGATTTACAGCCAATTCTGGAACCCACCTACGGCATTATTTTGTATCAAGAGCAGGTTATGCAAATTGCTCAGGTGCTAGCGGGCTATACGCTTGGTGGCGCCGACATGTTACGTCGTGCCATGGGTAAGAAAAAACCGGAAGAAATGGCCAAGCAACGTGATGGCTTTGAGCAAGGCGCAATAAACCGTGGTGTCGATGGCGAGTTGGCGATGAAGATCTTCGACTTGGTGGAAAAGTTTGCCGGTTATGGTTTTAACAAATCTCACTCTGCCGCCTATGCCTTAGTGTCTTATCAAACCTTGTGGATGAAAACCCACTTTCCGGCACCATTTATGGCGGCAGTAATGTCGGCCGATATGGATAACACCGATAAAATTGTCACTCTGGTGGATGAGTGCGCCAATATGGGCATCGACTTATTACCGCCTGATGTAAACGCCGGTTTGTATAAATTTGCGGTAAATGATAATGACCAAATCGTTTATGGTATTGGTGCCATTAAAGGCGTGGGTGAAGGCCCGATAGAAGCGATTATTGAAGCTCGGGAGCAAGGCGGACCGTTTAAAGATTTATTCGATTTTTGTGCCCGTCTTGATCTGAAAAAAATCAATAAACGCGTACTTGAGAAGCTGATCAAGGCTGGGGCCATGGATAATTTAGGGCCACATCGTGCCGCGTTGTTCGACTCGCTAAAGCAAGCCATTCGCGCCGCCGATCAACACGCGAAAGCGCAAGCGATAGGCCAGGATGACTTATTTGGCCTGATAAATGTTGAAGAAGAAGACGAGCGCCAGTCGTTTAATGATGTGCCACACTGGGCGGAAGAAGTGTGGCTAGAAGGTGAGCGGGAAACGCTTGGTCTATACTTAACCGGACATCCGATTGATCGTTATTTGGATGAGCTGAAAAAATATGGCTCAACCCGGCTGGTCAATTTGCAGCCCGGTGGCAAAGAACAAGTGTCTACTGCAACCGGTTTAGTGTTAGGGGTCAGGGTATTAATTAACAAGAAAGGCAGGCGCTGGGCCTTAGTGACCCTGGATGATAAAAGTGCCAGAGTGGATGTGCGTTTATTTCCGGATGACTATGACAGGTTTGAAGAAATCCTGCAAAAAGATCAAATTTTAGTCTGTAAAGGACAGGTCAGCTTTGATGATTATTCCGGAGGCCTTACAATGACCGCGCGTGAAATCATGACGGTGAGTGAAGCGCGTGAAAATAACATTAAATCGATTGACTTAAATGTACATCAAGCACAATTAACTGCTGACTTTGTCGACAAGTTTAGCCAGGTACTCACACCCTTCAAGGAAGGTACTTGCCCGGTACGAATGTTTTATCAACGTAGCGAGGCACGGGCAATCATTGAATTAGGCACACAATGGCGGGTAACCCCGGACGATACCTTGATTCACCAATTAAAGATTTTATTGGGTGAGGAAAGCGTAGCCTTAGAATTTTAGTAATACCTGCTCCACTTCAAGATGTATCTTGAAGTGGAGCAGGTATATATAGTAATATTGCTTTTTTTGAGCGGTGCTACCACATTTTAGAATTATATCCAGACAAGCTGAAACGCAGATTTTTAGGTTGGTTGGCTATACAGCGTTAACAATTATTAGGTAAATATTTTATGTCACTCAATTTTTTAGATTTTGAGCAACCCATTGCAGAATTAGAAGCGAAAATTGAAGAACTGCAGCTGGTAAATCAGGGCCAGGATTTAGATCTTGATCTAGAAGCAGAAATTGCACAACTTCGCGGCAAAAGTGAAGAACTTACTAAGAAAGTATTTTCTGGTCTGGATCCATGGCAAGTAACCCGCATCGCTCGTCATCCTGGCCGTCCACATACACAAGATTATATTGATCTTATGTTTACCGACTTCAATGAGTTGGCAGGCGATAGAGCCTATGCCGATGACGCTGCCCTTATTTGTGGAACCGCTCGTCTAGACGGTAAGCCCGTTGTGGTTATTGGCCATCAAAAAGGTCGGGGAACGACTGAAAAAGTACGTCGTAACTTTGCTATGCCTCGTCCGGAAGGATATCGGAAAGCATTACGCATCATGGAAATGGCAGAACGCTTCAACATGCCAATCATTACCTTCATCGATACCCCGGGTGCATACCCAGGTATTGGCGCCGAAGAGCGTGGTCAGTCGGAAGCGATTGCCCGTAACTTAAAAGTGATGTCTCGTTTAACCGTACCCATTGTTTGTACGGTAATTGGTGAAGGCGGTTCCGGTGGTGCATTGGCCATTGGCGTTGGTGATAAAGTAAATATGCTTGAGTATTCAACTTACTCGGTTATTTCTCCAGAAGGTTGTGCGTCAATCTTATGGAAGACGGCAGAAAAAGCATCGACTGCGGCAGAAGCGATGGGCGTAACTGCACCTCGAATTAAAGAATTAGGCTTAATTGACAATATCGTTACCGAACCTCTTGGTGGCGCTCATCGAGATTTTGATTTAATCGCGAATAGCTTAAAGCAAGCGATTAAAGCGGATTTGACATCGCTTGAAGGTCAAACGGATGAAGAGCTAATCGAAAGCCGTTATCAAAGATTGATGACATTCGGGTACTGTTAAGAACGAATAAAACTGAATTAAGAGGAAAGCGTATGCTTTCCTTTTTTGGTTTTAGAAGAGACCGGCAACGGGCAGCTAGCTACGGGCTGCGGGCAGATTGTGTTCGCTGTGAGCGATGTTTAAATTAACGCGATCTGCGAGAAGCTCGAAGCTAGAAGCTACGGGCATATTGTGTTTGTGGTGTGTGATGTTTAACTTAATGCCAGAAGCCCGATGCTCGTAGCTCGAAGCCATCTCCACTCTCCTTAAGCTTTTAAATTGTAACGATTATATGCTAATTTGATTTTATGACTGATTTATATTTACATCCACTTTGGCAAACGCTTTTAATTTTTTTACAAAAGCCAGAACTGGCTAACAGGCCGATCACTTTAGCCTATAGTGGCGGTGTCGATTCGCAAGTGTTGTTGCATTGTTTGGCGCAATTAAACGCGAAGGGATTGCTACCTTCTGCGGTTAATGCCATTCATATTAATCATGGTTTATCTCAGCATGCTTTAAGTTGGCAGCAATTCACTCAGCAAAGTGCCGAACAGTTAGGCATTCCCTATCAGGCGATTGCCGTTAGCATTGAGAATAAAAATCAACAAAGTCTGGAAGCCTTGGCCAGAGATGCCAGGTATTTGGCAATAGAGCAGCATAGCGGCAATAATGCGCTGATATTGACCGCGCATCACCAAGATGACCAACTGGAAACTATGTTATTAGCGTTAAAACGTGGTGCCGGTATTCAAGGCTTGTCGGCGATGCAAAGTGTTCGCAAGTTTAGTGTTCGTAAGTTTAGTGAGCAGCGCTTAATTGCTCGCCCGTTTCTTGAAGTTAGTCGGGCAGGCATTGAAGCGTATGCCGAGCAGCATCAATTGCACTGGGTAGAAGATGAGTCAAATGTTGATCAAAGTTATGATCGTAATTTTTTACGACAAACCATTATTCCTCTGCTGGAGCAGCGCTGGCCGCAAATAAAACAAACCGCAAGTCGAAGTGCACGCCATTGTCAGCAGGGTCAACTGTTGCTCGAGCAAATGGCGATAACCGATCTGGAAAAAGCTGAAATTAGCACGGCTATTTTAAACATCAATTATCTTAAAACGCTTAGCCAACCCAGAATCATTAACTTATTACGATTTTTTATCAAACAAAATAATCAGCTAGCACCTTCAGAAAAACAATTACAACAAGTGATGAATACTTGTTTAAGTGCTAAGCAGGATAAAAATCCAGAAGTTAAATTGGGCAAATATTATCTTCGACGCTATCAGCAACGGCTACACCTTACTGCTGAATTTGAGGATGTCAGTGCCTGGCAACAGCAGTTCAGCTCTAATGCTTTAAACCAAGAACTAACTATTGATTTACCGGATAGTTTAGGTAAATTGATAGTTAGCAGAGCAAAGTTAAGCGCAACTGAAATAGCACAACAACAGATAACAGACCAATGGTCAATTCAGTTGCCCGATGATTTCGAGACATTAATGCTAGCATTTAGCCATCAAAATCCTAAATGTCTACCGCAATACCGTGACAAAAGACGACCGTTGAAAAAAATATTGCAGGAGTTGGATGTACCAACCTGGCAACGTAAACGTTTGCCGTTTATTTTTATCAATAACAATTTAGCCGCGGCATTGCCTTTGTTTATTAACAAAGAGTATGTGGCGAAACCGACAAACAATTGCCTAAGGATCACCTGGCATAAATAACGTCTGATGCAACTTTTAATATTGTACAATACCAATTTGATTAAGTATGTGATCTACTTTTTTATGAGGGGAAATGGATAAATACAATGCATAAAATTTAGTAAGTAGTTATTCATTTTAACCATTAAAAATGAGCAGATATTTGATCAACTTGGTATAACTGCACAGGCATAACAAAAAGAAGGGTTAAAAATAGTGGCTTCATTATTTAAAAAAATCACCTCAACAAGTTTGGTTAATCAAATTATCGTTGGCATTATCTTTGGTGTTATTCTGGCGGTAATTGCGCCAGATATTGCTAAATCATTTGCTTTGCTCGGCAGTTTGTTTGTCAATGGCTTAAAAGCGGTAGCGCCAATTTTGGTCTTTGTTTTGGTGATATCTTCTATTGCCAATCAAAAAGTCGACAGCGACGCCGAATTAAAACCGATCATCGGCCTTTACCTAGTTGGCACCTTAAGTGCCGCATTTGTGGCAGTGGCGATGAGCTTTTTATTTCCAACCTCACTTACTCTGGAGTTGGCTGGGGCAAGTGCTAATCCGCCACAAGGTTTAGGCGAAGTGTTAACGACACTGGCGTTTAAAATTGTTGATAACCCCATTAATGCCATCGCAACTGGCAATTTTATCGGTATTCTAGCTTGGGGCCTGGGTTTAGGTTTTGCCCTAAAACGGGGTGATGAGTCAACCAAAGTGATGGTGCATGATATAGCCGATGGCATTACCATGATAGTTCGCGTCGTCATTCGTCTGGCGCCGATTGGTATTTTTGGCTTAGTGGCAAATACCATTGCCACCACAGGGTTTAGTGCGTTAGCAGAGTACAGTCATTTAGTCATGGTACTCGTTGGCTCAATGTTAATTATTGCTTTAGTGGTTAACCCACTGATTGTATTCTTGATCACCCGTAAAAATCCTTACCCTTTGATTTTTACCTGCTTGCGTGGTTCTGGCATTACCGCCTTTTTCACCCGCAGCTCGGCGGCCAACATTCCGGTTAACATGCGTCTTTGTAAACAGCTTGATTTACATGAAGATACGTATTCGGTGTCGATCCCATTAGGCGCAACCATCAATATGGCAGGTGCGGCGATCACTATTACGGTGTTAACGCTTGCCGCTGCGCATACCTTACAAATTGAAGTCGATATTGCCACCGCGCTATTATTGAGTGTTATCGCATCCATTTCGGCTTGTGGTGCCTCAGGGGTTGCTGGTGGCTCTTTACTTCTGATCCCACTAGCGTGTGGCTTATTTGGTATTAATAACGACATCGCCATGCAAGTAGTAGCGATTGGCTTTATTATTGGCGTGATCCAAGATTCAGCAGAAACGGCGTTAAACAGTTCGACCGATGTCGTGTTTACCGCCGCCGCATCGCATCATATTACAAAGAATATGTAAACTTAGGCTACGAGCAAAAGAAATGGCAACGGGCTACGAGCAGTATGTTTAGTGCTGCTAGTGGGGTTTATTATTCCAATTAGTCTGTAAGGTCTACCCAATAAAAACGATTGTAACGGTTGCTAAGATGAATTTTTGACCTACACAATCTGCTTGTACCTTCAAGCTTCTGGCAGACCGTGTTAATTTAAACATCGTTCACAGCGAACACAATCTGCCCGTAGCTAGTTGCCCGTAGCTTCAAACAGATTTCGTTAATTTATACATCGTTCACGGCTAATACACTCTACTCGTACCTTGTACCCCGTATCTAATTTCTCGTTGCTCGATTTTTGTTCTAATAGTTATCCACGCAAGTTGTGGATAACTTTGTGAATTAACGTTATACAAAAGATTCTACGCCAATAAAACCTTGCCCTCGCATCGGTTGGTTGATTAATGAACATAGTACATTATTGCTCTATAATCGTACTCTTATAAGATAATTATTGATTGAGAAATATACTGCCGCTGGTTAAAGTTTGACTTGTTTTTTCGAATGTTACTGTACTTACAAACCGTCATAAATATGCTATTCTAGCGCCAATTTTATTATTCATACCAATCGACATAAATTACTGTTTACCGATTGGTATAAACCTATCCAGGCTTGTCGATGTTATTAGTAAAAAATTTCCATATGTTTCTTGCCGCACTGAGTGTGGCTTTTTTCACCTTTCGTTTCGCCTTGTTAATGACAAACCCAGACAAGCTTAAACAAAAATGGTTAAAAATATGTCCACATATCATTGATACCTTATTGTTCACCTTAGGCATCATTATGATGGTGACGTATTCGCTATATCCTGGCCAAGTGGACTGGATGACGGAAAAATTACTCGCCGTTGCCGCTTACATTTTTACCGGTTATTACACCTTAAAGTTAGCACGTAACAACACGATGCGAGTCATTGGTTATTTAGGTGCCATGGGCTGGATAATTTTGGTGGCACGTATCGCCATGAGCAAACAAAACTTTTTATTTTAATCGCCTTACGAACTAATGTTTTAGCCAGTTTGACTGGCTGAAACTGAGAACATTGTATTTTTGATGAAAGATTTATTATTGTCTGAATTAACCTCAGAACGCATAAACCATATGCAAGCCGTTAATCTGCTAGAGCAAAGCTTATTTGCTCTTGATGCAAAAACTGTTGCTACCAATATGGCCGATATTGATGCCTTTATTGTTCGTTTTCAAGAACAAACGGCCGATATTGAGGATGCCTTAGACCGAGCTGAACAATTATTGCAGCTGATTTATATTGAACAATTATTTGTTGATAACGAACGACCATTTTGGCCAGTAACGACCCATCAGTTAAATTCTGCTTTGGCCTTTCGCTCAATGGCACCAGCACTGAAGAACTTGTTACTGATCCATTTGATCCGCGCTTGCGGTTTTAATATTGAAGCGGTTTATGTGCCAGAGCAAGTGATGCTACGCATTATTTGTGATAATGATTATGCCATAATATTCCATTGTATCGATGGCAATCCGATTAACTGGATTGAGCTTGATCAACGCTTAAATAGTGATGATACGCCGCCGGAGCAAAGCAGTTTAGAGGCGTTTTCTGATAAAGAGTTAATGGTGCAATATTTGGTATCATTAAAAACAGCACTGATCAGAGAGCAAAAGTTTTCTGAAGCATTACAATGTGTTGAACTTATTTTGTTATTGAACCCGGATGACCCTTACCACTGTCGCGATCGAGGATTTTTACTACAACAACTCGATTGCTTTAAAGTAGCCTTCGATGATTATCAATACTTTGTTGAACGCTGCCCGAAAGATCCGCAGGCGAAAATATTGCAAATGCAACTAAAGCTGATCAGCCGGAATGATACCATAGTACACTAAGCCAGTAGTTATAAGCCTGAAGCTAGATGCGAGGCGGTGCAGTAAACAAGGACCGTCAGTAGCAATATGCCTATACCAAAGGGCAGAATGAATACCTAAAAACTTGTGGAGACAATATGCACAACACCGCCTTAATAACCAATGATGCTTCGGTTCTTGGTTTATTAGCCATTTTACTCGGTTTGGTTTTTTATACCGCCAAAAGCAGCCATCCTAAATGGCAACAATTTTACACTGTGGTACCGGCCGTATTGCTTTGTTATTTCCTGCCATCCTTACTCAATACTTTTGGCATCATCAGCGGTGAAGAATCGCAGCTTTATTTCGTCGCTTCCCGTTACTTATTACCAACCTGTTTGGTGTTACTAACCTTAAGTGTTGATTTAAAAGCGATTTCAGGGCTTGGCAAAAAAGCGGTGATCATGTTCTTTACCGGTACATTAGGTATCGTTATCGGTGGACCCATTGCGTTATTAATTGTTTCTGCAATCTCTCCAGACGTTTTGGGTGTTGAAGGCCCGGAAGCGGTATGGCGAGGTTTGACTACCGTTGCCGGTAGCTGGATTGGTGGTGGTGCCAACCAGGCAGCAATGAAAGAAATTTATGGTGCAGGCGATAAAATATTCTCAGCGATGATCACTGTTGATGTGATAGTTGCCAATATTTGGATGGCAGTGCTTTTGGTGATGGCTTCAAAAGCCAAGAAAATCGATGAAAAAGCCGGTGCCGATACTTCTGCAATTACCCGCTTAAAGGAAAGAGTTGAAAACTTTCACTCAGAACATTCACGTAATCCGGAGTTAAGTGATCTGATGATAATTTTGGCCATTGGCTTTGGCGTAACGGGTTTTGCCCATATGTTTGCCGATGCCATCACCCCGTACATGGTGACCAACTTCCCAGAGTTAGACAAGTTGTCTTTTCACAGTAAATTCTTTTGGATGATAGTGTTCGCCACCACCGTGGGTATTATTCTTTCGTTTAGTCGCTTACGTAAACTCGAAGGAGTAGGGGCGAGCAAGGTTGGCTCGGTCATGCTGTATATCTTGATTGCCTCTATTGGCATGAAAATGGATGTTACCATGATCATGGAAGCGCCAATTTATTTCGTCATTGGTGCCATCTGGATGATCATTCACGCCAGCTTAATGTTGTTTGTCGCTAAACTTATCAAAGCGCCGCTATTTTATATGGCCGTTGGTAGCCAGGCAAACGTAGGAGGCGCCGCCTCTGCACCTATCGTAGCCTCAGCATTTCATCCTTCGTTAGCGCCGGTAGGTGTACTATTAGCGGTGTTAGGCTATACCGTAGGTACATACATGGCCTGGTTATGTGGTCAAATTTTACAAGTTGTTTCTTAATAAGGATTACTCATGGGTTTACAAACCATAGATTTTGCCAACGTAAGCGTTGCTAACGACAAACCTTTTGTCCTGTTTGGCGGCATGAACGTGCTTGAGTCACGTGATATGGCGATGAAAATCGCCGAGCATTATGTCGAGGTGACCACTAAACTTGGTATCCCGTACGTATTTAAAGCGTCTTTTGACAAAGCCAATCGCTCCTCGGTGCATTCATATCGGGGCCCGGGAATGGATGCCGGCTTAAAGATTTTTGAAGAAATTAAATCGACCTTCAATGTGCCAATTATCACTGATGTGCACGAGACTTATCAGGCACAACCGGTGGCGGAAGTGGTTGATGTGATTCAATTGCCGGCATTTTTAGCTCGCCAGACCGATTTGGTGGTGGCAATGGCCAAAACCAATGCGGTGATAAACGTTAAAAAACCACAGTTTTTAGCCGCGCATGAAATGCGTCACATCATCAAAAAATTCAGTGAAGCGGGTAACGAAAAGGTTATCTTATGTGAGCGCGGCAGCTGTTACGGTTATAACAACCTGATAGTAGATATGCTGGCGATGGATGAAATGACGACAATGGCACCGGTAATTTTTGATGCCACCCATGCCCTACAAAAACCCGGTGGCAGGAGCGATTCCGCCGGTGGTCGCCGTGCACAAGCCGCTCAACTTGCCCGCAGTGGCATGGCATTAGGCATTGCCGGTTTATTTATCGAAGCCCATGAAGACCCAGATAAAGCCCTGTGCGATGGCCCTTGTGCATTGCCATTGCATGCATTAGAGAATTATTTAGTGCAGATGAAAGCGGTAGATGATTTGGTTAAATCGTTTGCACCACTAGTGACTGATTAATACGGTAACAAAAAAAAGCAACCAAAGTGCCACCGACCCTTTGGTTGTTCAGGTACAATTTTGCCTTTTCTACAAAGGTTGTAATGTGATTTATCATTAAGTTTATTTAGGAAGAAACCTTAACATGTTAAGCACAATTGAAAGGCGCCACGAAATCGTATTATTGACCGATAAGCAAGGGAATGTGGCGGTGAAGCAGCTGGCCAAGCAGTTTCAAATTTCTACAGTAACCGTACGTCATGATTTAAATGAGTTGCATAAGCTTGGCTTAATCGTCCGCTCAAGAGGTGGTGCTGTAGCCAGTAACCGATTAACGAAAGAACTGTCGATAAAAGAGAAACATCAGGAAAACTATAAAACTAAATTACCATTGGGTAAAGCCGTAGCTGGTTTGATCCAGGATGGTGATGCCATCATTCTCGATTCAGGCAGTACCACTGAATTGGTCGCAAAAAACCTTATTGATAAACAAAACCTGACCGTGATGACCAACGGTTTGAATATAGCCAATGAATTATCACTTACTGATAATTGTGAAGTTTATATTAGCGGTGGAAAATTAAGACGAAAATCAATGTCTTTTTATGGTGCCCAGGCCGAACACAAATTAAATCTCTATAATTTTAATAAAGTGATCTTGGGTGTTGATGGTATTGATCTTAATAGTGGAATTAGCACTCATTTCGAACCTGAGGCGAGTTTTAATCGTGCCATGTGCGAGAATGCCGAACAGATCATTGTAGTCACCGATTCAAGCAAATTCGGCCGCAGTTCATTGCATGCTATTTTGCCATTAAACGCTATCGATATTCTGGTAACTGATAGTGGTATATCACAAGAATTTCAAGATGAATTGGAAAAATTGAACGTGATCTTGATCATGGTTGAACAGGTCTAGAGTTTAGGCTAACAAAGTGAAACTGTAAGCTATTCTTATTCCCTAATTCCAATATCCTCCGATAGATCCCATAATTGTCATTGCTCCAGCACTCGCTATAGCAAACCATTTAACACAAACTACCTTGTTATGTTTTTTCGATTATATCCAGAGTTAAATCGCCGAATATAAAATCTTCTTCCCTTAGATCTATCAGTGCTTAAATTATTTTTTGCTATGCTGAGTTTTCTCATTGCTATAGCGATTCAATTATAGCTGTTACAGTCCACATTTTTACTGGGTTTTTGCCTGTTTCATCAGTAATCGAGTTGCTGATTAGTGCCATTACTCAGGCAATTCTTGGTGAAATCCGTCGCTATTTTGTTCATTACCTACGCTTATAACAAAACCTTATTTGCACACAAAACTGTCAAAATGCATTATTTTTAATGTATTTTGTATATAACAACAATAATAAATAAACACATTAGCTCCGAGAATACGATTCAAACAACTTATAGAAATAATAAGAGGAACGCGTAATGGCAGGAAATAATAAAAGTTTTACCCGCAAGTTCAAATTATCATGTTTAACCGCAGCGATGTTTTGCACTGGTCAAACAGTTGCACAAGAGCAGATGAAGGATACCGACAAAGAAGAAGTTGAACGGATTTTAGTTACCGGCTCATTCATTAAAGGCAAAGTGCAAAGCGCCAGTGCTTCACCAATAGCGACGGTGAGTGAAGAGGACATTGCCAACATAGGCGCCACCAGCGTCGCTGACTTGGTGAATACGCTTACGGTGAATACCGGTGCACAAATTTATTCCGACAGTTTCGAACAAGCCCGCTCGGTCGGTACCACCAATATCAACTTACGTGGATTGGGTGTTACTTCAACATTGGTGTTATTAAATGGCAGACGGCAAACCTTATCACCTGCGGTCACTGAAAATGGCGATCAATTTGTTGATTTAGCTCGTTAGTGCCCGCAATTGCGGTGCAACGAGTCGATATCCTAAAAGATGGTGCTTCCTCATTATACGGCTCCGATGCGGTAGCCGGTGTGGTTAACTTTATCACTCGTGATGAATTTGACGGCCTTGAGTACAACTTAAACTATCAAAATAATGAATACGGCTCGGATGAAATTTCCGACGGGCTGATTATCGGTGAAGAAACCAAGCGATCGAACTTGTTGTTCTCGATAAACCATTTAACCCGAACTTCTGTACCCAATTCAAAGCGTCGTGATGATTATGCCGACAATCAGGATTCGTGGAGTGGCGACAGTTTTCCGGGTAAAGTGATAACGTTCGATGGCCCACCGGGTCCGCCAATTAAGTTAATCGATCCGGCTTGTACCAGTGGCGAAGCCTTTGAAATGTATCCAGGCTTAGTGCGAGTCAAGCCCGACGGCGAACATCCAAGTGATGGTAGCTGTCAGTTAAATTATGGTTATTATGGCGATATTATTGCCGAAGCCGAACAAACGCAGGCGATGCTGCAAGCCAATTACGACTTTAGTGACAGCTTCACCTTATTTGCGGAATTGGCGGTGGCGCGTAATAAAACCACGATTCACTCCACCCCAAGCCAGCCTCAACTCGATGAAGTGAGAGTGCCAGCTTATCATCCCGATGCCATTACCGTTGGTGGTGCGGACCCATTTGCCGGTAGTGCTTCCAATACCGGGGTTTTATTTGCGCGTCCACGTGGCGCCGGATTGCCGGCAAACGAAGATGAGAAAAAATACCAGTCGTAGCGTTTTCAGTTAGGGTTGCGCGGCGAACTTTTTAATACCTGGTCTTGGGAGGCGGCATTTACCAATAGTGTTAACGAAGCAACCAATTCACGTTTAGATGTGATCACCGCTAATTTACAAACCGCATTAAATGGTCAGGCAGGCGAAAATCAGGATCAGTTTTATCATTACTTGGCGTCGAGCCAAGAGCAAAACAGCGAGGAAATCTACGATTTCATCTTCGGCGAATTTGGCTATGAAGCGGTGTCAGGGCAAACGGTATTCGATGGCCACATTACCGGTGATTTATTCGATATGCCTTCGGGTGACACGGTTGGTGCCGCCTTTGGTTTTCAACATCGTGAAGACCGATTAAAATATGACTTTAACGAGTTATCCAATGAGTTGGCGTTTAACTTCTTTGGCGGTGGTGATGACTTTAACAGCAGTCAAAACGTGTGGGCAGTATTTGCCGAGTTTTCGGTGCCAGTAACCGATACCTTGAACATGCAAGTTGCCGTTCGTTATGAAGACTTTGATAGTGCAAGCACCATCGACCCGAAAGTCGCCTTGTTATGGGCTCCCAATGAAGACTTGAGTGTACGGGCAAGTTGGGGCACATCGTTTAGGGTTGCTACCGTGTTTCAAAATGATTCACAGTTTATTACGCCACAAACGGCGAATGATCCATTGGCCGGTGGTGAAGAATTGACCTTTATTTCATTGCTAACCGGCGATCCGGATAAACCGTTAAAGCCACAAGAGTCGGAAGCGATAAACCTTGGCTTTACCTGGTTTACGCCACTCGGCATTGCCGCCAGCATTGATTACTGGAGTTTCGATTACACCGACTTTATTACTCCTGAAACGCCTGCAGCCTTGCTAAGTACGGATCCCGATAGCGAGCAAATAGAGCGCAATGCCGCGGGTGAAGCGGTGAAGATAACCACCTATTATCGTAATGCCGGTTCGGTGAAAACCGATGGTATCGATTTTAGCTTTAGCAGTGATTTCGCCCTAGGGGATTTTGGCCAGTTAAAACCGGTTATCGATGGTACCTATATCCTTAATTATGATCTGGACGATCCTAACCTGGGAAAAATTGACGGGTTAGGCAACGTCAATGACGAAAACTCTGGCGTATCAACCGTGCAATTACGCGCGAATTTAGGCTTGCAGTGGCAAAATGAAGCGTATGCTTACATTCGCTATATTGGCGATTACGAGAACGATAACGAAGATGATGCGAGAGTGGACAGCTGGACCAAAATCGATGTGCAATACAGCTATCAAATGCAGCCGGTATTCAGTATCGACAATGGCCACACATTACCATTGGTGCATTAAACTTGCTCGATGAAGCCGCACCAACGGTACGTAACTCTATAGGGTATGATGCCACCGTTCATGATCCTCGCGGCCGGATGCTTTACTTAAATACGAAACAATCATTTTAATCGACTTGGTATAATATCGCTAAATCTTAATCGTTCTGAACAAAGCAGAATTATTACCATCCTTGGCAATTCGGCATATAGTTCGTCCTGAACAAAAAAGGCTGCATTTCAACATGCAGCCTTTTGTTTTTAGTAATTCGAAAAATGACTTGTGGATCGCTTGGCTGTTAAATTAAAATAGCGCTTTATTTGTTCAGTTGAGTAAAACCATGGCCACTAGTGACGATTTAACTATTCGTTTTGATAAAGCCGAGAATGCAATTGCCACCATAATATTTGCCCACGGCGCGGGAGCTAATCTGGACAGTGAATTTATTACTGATTTCACTGCCTTGTTAAATCAGCGACAAATTAACGTTATTCGTTTTAACTTTCCTTATATGCAGCAGCGCTTGATTGATGGTACACGCCGGCCGCCAAATAAAATGGATGTGTTAGTGGCCAGTTATTTGGCTCGGATAAATCAATACAATGAATCGTTACCGTTATTTATTGGTGGTAAATCTATGGGCTCAAGAGTTGCGGCTATGCTTACCAATGAAGATAAGGTGAATGCGGTATTTTGTTTAGGTTACCCATTTCACCCACAAAAAAAGCCCGAAAAACTAAGGTTAGAGCCCCTGCAACAAGCCAATAAATCGGTATTGATAATACAAGGTGATAGAGATGCCTTAGGTAATAAAGATGAAATAGCATCCTACCAACTAAGCGATAATATTAATGTTAGCTTTTTAGAAGATGGCGATCATGACTTAAAACCGAGAGTAAAATCAGGCTTTAATCATCAACAACATAAAACATCGGCGGCAGATTTACTCTGTGAATTTATAAAAGCACAATTATTAACCACTAAGGGATAAGTTAATGCATTACTTACAGGCATTTGCAGGTATAATGGCGGCAATCTCTGTATTACTCAGTGCCTGGTTGTCACATAGCAAGGGTACGTTATCTTTAATACAAGTAAAAAATATCGAAACCGCATTATTGTTTGCCTTTATTCATAGCATTGCGATATTCATTTGTGTGCTGTTGAATCGGGTAAATAGCCATCAGCGGCAAGATAAACTCAGCGTTTGTGCGGCAAGTTTATTTACCTTCGGTATTGTCAGCTTTAGCGGCTTAATTACCGTAAAACAATTTATTGCCATCGGCATGCTAGCAAAATTAACTCCACTGGGAGGAATGGCATTTGCCCTTGGCTGGTTAGTATTGGGGTTTGCCAGTACTAAAGTAGAAAGATACGTAAAAGATAAGTAAAAAGATCAAAAGGAAACCAAAATAAATGACCGCGATTGTCCTTTATTGTCGCCCCGGATTTGAAAAAGAGTGTGGCGCCGAAATTCAAGAAAAAGCCTCCTGGAATGAAGTGTATGGCTTTTTAAAACTCAGCAAAAATGAAGGCTTGGTGCAATTTCACTTACATGATGAAAGCCAGGCTAAACGGTTAGTGCAAAAACTGCCATTAACTCGATTGATCTTTGCCCGTGAGTGGTTTGTCACTTTAGGCGATGTGGTCGAACTACCTGAATACAACCGGGTAGAAGTGATTAGCGAAGCGTTAGGTGAAAAATTTCATTATCAAGAGCTAAGAGTTGAGACAGTAGATACCAACGATGGCAAGGCGTTAAGCAAGTTTTGTCGTAAGTTATCAGTACCGCTGCGTCAACACTTGCGTAAATCTGGCGTACTCGCGAAACAAGAACGCGGCGATTACAACGACAGTGCCATAATATTGCACGCCTTATTCTTATCGGGCCAACAAGTGCAATTAGGCTATTCTTTTGCGCGCAATACCTCTGAGCATGTGATGGGTATCCCGCGATTGAAGTTTCCAAATGCCTCGCCGAGTCGCTCAACCTTAAAGCTTGATGAAGCCTTTTTACACTTTATTCCAAAAAGTGATCACGATACGCGCTTAACCTCGGGTTTGAATGCCGTGGATTTAGGCTCCGCTCCTGGTGGCTGGACCTATCAACTGGTACGCCGAGGGATGATGGTGAAAGCGGTGGATAATGGCCCAATGGCGGAGTCGTTAATGGAAACCGGGCAGGTGAAACATTATGAACAAGATGGCTTTAAATTTAGACCGCATCGCAAAAATAATTATTGGCTGGTGTGCGATATGATCGAAAACCCGAGCAAAGTGGCTAAGTTGATGGCCAGCTGGGTGATTGATGGTGATTGTAAAGAAGCCATGTTTAACCTGAAATTACCGCCTTCGGCCGGGCGTTATCAGTTGGTGATGAAAAACTTACAAACCATCAAAGACCTGTTAAGCGACAACAATATCAGGTACGAAATGTACGCTAAGCACCTTTATTATGATCGTGAAGAAGTCACGGTGCATTTGCGAGTGTTAGATAATAGGTAGTAAAAAAGGACCCTCAGGTCCTTTTTTATCGAATAGCACCGAGAAAACCCAGTGATTTTTAGTCGCAGGGTAGTTCACTTACAAACGTTCAAGTACCGCATAGGTAAAATCCGTAGTACCAAAGCTGCCACCTAAATCACGGGTGGTTCTGTCACCGGATTCGATCACACCTTTAATCGCATTACGAATTGCGGTTGCCTTATCATTCATGCCTAAATACTCAAGCATTTGAATTGCCGCTAAGATCACTGACGTTGGGTTGGCCAAGTTTTTACCGGCAATATCTGGTGCACTGCCGTGAACCGCTTCAAAGATGGCACAATCATGGCCTATGTTCGCGCCTGGTGCCATGCCCAAGCCACCGACAAGACCGGCACATAAGTCAGATAAGATGTCACCGAACAGGTTGGTGGTAACAATGACGTCAAATTGTTCTGGGTTCATCACTAATTGCATACAGCAGTTATCGACGATCATTTCAGTTGATTCAATGTCTGGGTAACGCGCCGCTACTTCACGAGCCACTTTCAAGAACAACCCCGAAGTGGATTTTAAGATGTTGGCTTTATGTACGGCTGTAATTTTTTTACGGCCTTCTTTGCGGGCGGTTTTATAGGCAAACTCAACAATACGCTGGGCGCCTTCACGAGTCACTAAACTCACCGCTTCGGCGGTTTCACCGTCAGCAGAAACGGTTTGACCTAAACCAGAATACATGCCTTCGGTGTTTTCACGAATGGTTAAAATATCGATGTTTTCGTAACGGGCACGGGTGCCTTTAAATGATTTCACCGGACGCAGATTTGCGTAAAGTTTGAATTTTTTACGCAAGGTGACATTGATTGAGGTAAACCCTCCGCCAACAGGGGTGGTAAGCGGACCTTTTAAGGTGATTTTGTTTTTTTCAATCAGCTTTATTGTTTCGTCAGGCACAAGCTCACCGTGTTTTTCTAACGCACTGAGGCCTGCGTCGGCAAATTCGTAGTTAAAATCACAACCGGCTTTGTCTAATACTTTAATGCATGCATCGATAATGCTTGGGCCGATGCCGTCACCCGGGATCACTGTGATTGTTTGTTGAGTCATAGAATTTACCTATTTTAATACCAAGTTGATTAAACTGGCGGTAGTAAAAATTAGAGCATAAAAAACCGCCTTCAATGGACGGTTTTATACCATGGCTACATGGTGATATCTAGCTACTTTGCCGACATTAGCTGCAATATTGATGAAAATCAAAGAAATTAAGACTAAAGTATTAAGTTTTTTCACATGTAATGAAATCAAATTACCCTAGATAAGCTTATCCTGGGTAAAACTACTCAGTGGCTTTTAGCTCTTTATAATCGAGATAAGCGCTTTCACCTATGCCAACCAGTACATCATTTTTGAATAACAACGCGGTACATTCATCCTGGGTGGTGATGCCGTCGGAGTGTTTATGCTGGGTGCGATAAAACATCACCTGGAAATTACCTGAATCCACTTTTTTGGCTTCGGTTATATCTGGGCTGCCAATATCGAGGATCACCTTATCGACATTAACCACGTCAAGTTTTAACTTGGCGATATATTGGCGGTTAAAGCCTTCGCGTTCATCCCACTCCATTTTCACCGGAGTATCTTTATAAAAATGCATAACGCCTGCTGCAAAAATACCATATAGAGCAATAGCAATGATCACTCGAAAGGTTATTTTTTTGTTCATAACAATCCTTTAAAAAATTTTAGCAATGAAACTAACTACTATTATTATAAGCGCCAAAGATTAATAAAAAACCAACAAAATTGTAACTAATTTTTAATATTTTTGTCGTGTTCCAGGAAAGTGGTGTTAACAATACTTGCCAGCTCAGTGGTTTTATTGATTTAGCTTGGTAGAGGCTCTGCAATTTGTAAACGAATATCCTTTAAATTAAAGCCTAAAGGGATATCTTTTTTCAATTGCAATAACTGTTGGCTCAATTCAATTTGCAGCTCGGTATTTTTTAATTTATTGGCCACCGATTTTTTTAAATCCGTCGCCGATAAGATATTTTTTAACGAGCCATAATTGAGTAATAACTCGGCCGCAGTAACCGGGCCAATACCGGCTACGCCTGGAATTTTATTGGTATTGTCGCCAGTTAATGTCCAAAAGTCGAGCAGTTGTGATGTTTTCACGTTAAACTTATCGTGGACGTAATGATCATCAAAATAACGCTTATTAAAGTAATCGTACACTTTTACATGATGGCCAAGTAGCGGCAAAAAGCCTTTGTCGGTGGAAACAATCGTAGTGTTTTGGCCATTCAAGGCCATTTTAACCGCCAGGGTGGCAATTAAATCGTCGGCTTCGTCCTGCTCCGATTCGAGCGAATCTATGTTTAACTCTAAAAAACTGTCTTGCATATCGGTTAAACTGTCAGCCAGATGTTGCGGAATTTTCTTTCGGCCTTTTTTATAATCTGGAAACAGTTTGTAGCGCCAGCACTGTCCTTTGCAATCAAATACCGCCAATAGATGACTCGGCTGGTGCTGGTCAATAATCTTCTGCAACGCCTTGTTCGCGTTCACTTTGGTATTGTGAATGATTTGTTTTTTTGTTTTTTCGGACAACTCATCAAGCAACAGATAGGGGCGCTCTTGCGCCGCATATATTCTGCGGATCAGGTTCATGGCGTCGATGAGAACTAGGTGTGCTTGCATAGTTATTATTATAGTTTTGTATCTGTTTTAAACGGTCACTTTTTGCTCGGCAACGATGCGGTAACAAGGGGTATATTCACCCTGCAATTTCATTCGTTGTTGCTTAACAAACGATGATAACAGGTTATCCATGTGTGTCATAATTTCTTTGTCACCAGATATTTCATACGGGCCGTTTTTGCGAATATTTCTCACCCATTCAGGTTTCACATTACCCGCAACAATACCGGAAAATATTCTTCGCAAATTGGCCGCCAGTTCATTTACCGGCAAATTTTTGCTCAAACTCATCTCTGCCATATTTTCATGGGTTGGCAAAAACGGTTGTTGAAACTGCTGCTCAATTTCCAGGGTCCAGTTGTAGTGATAAGAATCGCCAACAGCTTTACGGTAATTGATCACCGACTTTATCTGGTCTTTAAGATACTGTGCCACTTGTTCGGCATCATCAATAATAATGCTATACAGTTGTTGCGCCTCGGCGCCTAATACGTCGCCAATAAACCGATCTAATGCTTGAAAGTATTGTTCAGAGCCTTTTGGCCCGGTAAGTACTACTGGCAATTTTTGTAATTTATTTTCAGGGTGTAATAACACACCGATGACAAACAATAATTCTTCGGCGGTTCCTGCTCCGCCCGGGAAAATGATCAAGCCATGACTTAAACGCACAAACGCTTCCAGGCGCTTTTCAATATCGGGCATGATCACCAATTCATTGACTATGGTATTAGGTGGCTCAGCAGCAATAATACTGGGCTCGGTTAAACCAATATAACGACCATTATAATTACGTTGTTTGGCATGGCCAAAGGTTGCGCCTTTCATTGGCCCTTTCATCGCACCTGGTCCACAGCCGGTGCAAATATTAATACTCCTCAGGCCTAATTGATAACCCACCTCTTTCGAATATTTATATTCATTATGCTGAATTGAATGGCCGCCCCAGCAAGTAATAACGGCAGGATCACTATCGAGTTTAATCGCATCGGCATTACGAGTGATATCGAACACTATGTGGGTGATCAGGCCTGGTGAACGCGGTGCCGGGTTCGCTAAATAACGGCTGGAAATAAATAGAATATCACGCAATACTGCCGATAATTGTTCTTGAATACCTTTAATAATTTTACCGTCAACAAAGGCGTGGCTTGGCGGGTTGATTAAGCGCAACTTGACTCCGCGTTCGCGTTTAAGCACTTGGATATCAAAGTTTTTATACTTTTCATAAATGGCTTCGGCATCATCTGTGGTACTGCCTACATTAAGGACGGCAAGAGAACAATTACGATACAGTTGATATAATTCGCTGTTGGCGGAGTGTTGTAGTTGGTCAACTTCTAATGGGGATAGTAGACACATGTTGCCAACCGGGTTTAATTCAATTTGCATAAGCTACCTCTGCTTGTCGATATGGAAATTTGTATTGGAAAATAATAACTTAGACCAGAAATTCAACGTCTATAGTTTGAGTGTAGTCTATATAGTGGCAGATAAAAAGGTGAGGGAGGAGACGAGGTACGAGCTGGATAGTTTTAGGTGGCTTGCTGTCAAGCATGGAGGTTCCAAATCAAGCTTGGAATGACGATGTATACTTTCTAATATTACTGCCTTAACGTCCTATTCTGTGGCGCCGATATATTTTCACTGCTTCTAAACGGATTGATATCCAAGCCGCCGCGGCGGGTATAACGGGCGAATACGGTAAGCGTTTGTGGTTGGCAAAACTCGAGGATGTCGGTAAATATACGTTCAACACACTGCTCGTGAAATTCATTGTGCATCCGAAACGAAATGATATAAGCCAATAACGTTTTATGATCGATTTGCTTACCAGTGTAGCTAATATAAACACTGCCCCAGTCAGGCTGGTTGGTGATTAAACAGTTCGACTTTAATAAATGACTCACCAATTGTTCACTCACGGTGTCATTATTACTTTTGTTGATTGCAGAGCTTAAAATATCACGGTTGAATTGATAATTATCAACATTGAGCTCTAGATCATCAATTTTGACTGCTGTTGAGTTACCAATAGTAAGTGCAGGGCAGTCATCCACCGGATAAAGGCTAACCTTTACTGCAGCCTCTGCAGTGTTACTGAGATCTTTTATCAAGGTAGCCTTTACCTCTTGCCAACTGGTAAAGCGAGTTTGATTATAACTGTTTAAATACAATTTAAATGATTTTGACTCGACTAAATTGGTGCTGTTGCAGGGCACTCTAAATTCTGCAATGGCGACAACGGGTTTGCCATTAGGCTCTAACCAGGATAATTCATAGCCATACCACACATCTTCGCCAAAAAATGGCAAACTATCAGCAAGTTGCAAATCATCTCTATTTAACGAGCGAGGCACGCCTTGTAACAATTGTGGGGCGTATTCACTCGTGTAGTCTGTGCTTTTTCCCAATAATAAAGATTTTAACTCGTCGGCGTTTTGATAATGTGTCATATAGGTTTTGCTTACTTTGATTTAAACGATTGGTATAATGACCACAATTAGCAAATAATGATCATATTCAAAATATAGGCGTATTTTACCCGATGAATAATAAAGAACAAAGTCTTGGCGAAATAATTAGCCAATTTAGTGACAAGTTTATTGCCAAACAACTACAACAAACTGGAAAGTTACCCAGCGTTGAACATGATGACGACTGGCCGTCACCATGCGAAACCGGTGCTCTTGATGCGGACGGCTTTATCAGTTGGCAACCGGTGAAAATTGATGAGACGTTTGATTTTAAAAACGTTGAGCAAGCACTGTCATTAACAATTCATCCAGACGTACACCAATATTTCAGTCAAATCTATTCGGAAGCCATTGCTGCAACTTGCAGTGAGGGCAATCTAGAATTGCTGTTTGCCTGGAATAAAGCCGATTATGAGCGATTGCAACAAAACATTATTGGCCATTTGATGATGAAACAAAAACTCAAGCAAAAAGAGACGATATTTTTTGCGGTAACCGATGAAGACGATATCAATTTGGTGATCAAGAATGACAATGGCGAAGTCTGGGTTGAGCCGGTGGGCTGTGAACCTAGCAAGTTTATCGCCAACAATTTAATCGAATTTATCGAAAACCTTGAGTTTTAATCAACTTGGTATTACTTTAAACGGGCTTTTAATAGGTTAATTTCTGCAACTAATGGTGCAACAGCCTGAGCAATTAATTGCTCTACCTCAGCTTTGGTAAGCACATCTCCGGTGGTTTTATTACTCTTTTTCTTTATCACAGGCGCTGTGCTGGTATCGGCGATGCTGGGATTGCTTTGCCAGGTTTGTAAGCCTTTAATAATTTGTGCCAAGGGCAGAGACTGACTCAACCTTGCCCTTATTAACGCAACCGATGGGGTTTTGTGCTCTGCAGCTAATGCGGCGGCTATTTGGTAAATTTCGTGATTCTGATTCATTTATAGTCAATGTTTGTTAAATTGCATAAATAATAGCGAAAATAACTAACTATGTCATCAGTAAAAACATGCACAAAAATAAATGATCAATAAATACAATGGGTTATAAAGTTGGCCCGCAGTTTGCTTTGTTAATGTCAGGTTACACACTTAACGAAGAATATTAATTCAATCAATATTCTGAACATTCATAAGAGAGAAAAAATAATGAAAAAATCTATAGCTGCTTTAATGCTTATCGCACCATTAACTTTAGGTTTAACTGGCTGTATTATTGTTGCCGACGGCGATGGCGATTTTGACCGCTATGTTGCCGATCATGAAGACCGAGAATATGAAAACCGTAAAAAAATGGCGAGCCTGGTAAGTGGTATGTCTTTCAACGACGGGCAAGATCATTTTGGTGTAGCAGATTTTAACGAAAGTTATGAAAAAGACGGTGAAACCATTCAAGTATTGTATTACCGCACCAACCGCAAACACGGTGATGGCATGACAACCAAAGACGAATGTACGCCTTTAGTATTTAAAGACAGCAAGCTAGTAAGCTGGGGCGAGAGCGCCTACAAACAGCTTTAGTCAACTTGCTATAAGATTCAACTTAAAATTTGTCCAATGCTGGTTTCTCCCTGAGCCAGCATTATTTTTTAAAGCTTCTAAGCCAATACTTCTACCTCAACACTTTTACCTCAACATACTGTCCAATACATCTACTACTTCACTCCAATCAGAGTCTTGAGTAATTGCTTCGGTTAAAAAATTAGCCTGCGATCGGTTCCAAAAACTGGCATCGGCCAATTTGGTACAGTCTGACAATCCTTTATGCTTAGTGATAAACATTTCAATGGTATGTTTATTATTATCTAGGCCAAGTTGAGCAAATAATCCGGCTAAATTGTGTGCTGATAAATCCACGGTAAACCTCTTAATGTATCTGATGTAATTTTAGTATAGTTGCGATCTGAAAATTGCCTAAATAGCTATGGAATTAAATTACTCAAACTCAGTAAATTAATTTAACGGTGATAGCAGACTGAAAAATGAACAACATTGTTTGACTTAAAATCAACTTAATTGCTATGGTGGCTTTCCAGCGTTAAAATTAGTACCTAAAAAAATAAGATAAACGGGCTAATTAACAACCACAAAAATAATAAAACAATACCAATTTGATTAACCATTAAAAATGAGCTGATATTTAGTCAACTTGGTATATTAGCGCTGCGAACAGTGAAAATTGGCAATAAAAGTTATATAGGGCGAGTTATGAATGATGTAAAAATTGCTGCTGATGTTGACATCAGGGCAGGGTATTTGACTGCCGCAGAATTGAAGCTTGCGGCTTCACTTATTTATCAGGCGTATCATGATGATCCGGTATTTATCGATATATTTGATACTGGCTCTGGTGATTATGAACAAAAACTCAGAGCATCCATTCGTGAAGAACTCGCCGCATTTTGGCAGGCCAAACAGCCTATACTCGGGATTTATCTAGGCGAAGCTCTAGCCGGTGTTGCTTGTTTACACATGCCGGCAGCAGGCTTTGGCTCTGACCGGTTTTGGCATTGGCGCTTAAAAATGATGTTAAGTGCGGGCTATGTTAGTACCAAACAAATGATCCAAAAAGAAGAACAGATCATCGCAGCGGTGCCAATGCAACGTTTTCACATCTTGTCGTTTATTGCCATTCATCCTTTGCATCAACACCATGGTTTTGGCCATTACTTATTGGCTGCGGTAAATACCGTGTTAGACGATGAACCTGAAAGTGAAGGATTGGCAATTTATGTGACTTCTGACAAATATAAAGAATTCTTCAAAGAATGTGACTATGAAGTATTAACAGAGATCTCCGTTGGTAATGTAACCGGACCCTTAATGGTGCACTACCGTGAAAATCAAGCGTAAAAATTAACCAGGCCATTCAAAACCAACAAAGATAAAATTATGATCACAAAGAAATTTCAAAGCTTTAAGGAGTTTTATCCTTTTTATTTAACTCAACATCGAAATGCTGTCTGTCGGGCATTGCATTATATTGGCAGTGTTTTGGTGTTATTTATCTTGGCCTACGCCAGCTTTACTGGGCAATACCTGTTGTTGTGGACCTTACCTGTTATTGGCTATGGCTTTGCCTGGGTAGGCCACTTCTTTTATGAAAAAAACACACCTGCTACTTTCCAATACCCCTGGTATAGCTTTATTGGCGACTGGGTCATGCTGTTCGACTTTTTAACCGGCAAAAAACACAATTAAACCGATCCACTAAATATCAGCGTATTTAAACAAATTACTATTCGCCGCTAAATTTCTTGATCTAAATTAACTTTCTTTATCTATTATCCGCTTTTGTTTGTGTTTTTTTTATAAAGATGTATTCTATATGCATCTTTAAGTCTGGGGTTGGTATCTTTGACTATGCACATAACTCGATACACAGATTATTCATTACGGGTGTTAATTTATTTAGCGATAAACCCAGAACAGCTGGCAACGATCAGCGACATTGCCAAAAGTTACAATATTTCTAAAAACCACTTAATGAAAATTGTTCAGCAGCTTAACCTAAAAGGCTACCTGTTAGCGATTCGTGGTAAAAATGGTGGCATTAAACTCAATCGCTTAGCCGCGCAAATAAACATTGGCACCCTAGTTCGTGAGTTAGAAGATTCTAATAAGCTGGTGGAATGTTTTGGCGATAACAATCAGTGTGTAATTACTGCCAGTTGCCAGCTAAAACGAGTGTTTGCCCAAGCTCAACAAAGCTTTTATCAAACTTTAGACAGATACACTCTCGCCGATCTCATTGACTCGGACCAGCAAGCAGAAATTGGCGACATACTGGCAATCAATGTTGCCTAAAACATATATCTATTAAATAACTCTCCTTTAACAGGATTAATAACATGATAAACATAGCAAATACTAACAACTCAAACGCTGAAAAAGCCGACAAACCATTGGCATTTTTCGAACTCGCTTTTCGCCCATTCTTTTTATGCGCTTCATTTTTTAGCATTATTAGCTTGATAATGTGGAGCGCGCTGTTAAACGGTAGCGTTGCAATCAATGTTTATGGTGGTGCACTATGGTGGCACAAGCATGAAATGTTATTTGGTTTTGTCAGCGCCATTATCGTCGGGTTTTTATTAACCGCAGTGCAAAACTGGACTGGCGTGCGCAGTTTAAATGGCCGCGGTTTGTTTGCTTTATTCGCCCTATGGTTGCTTGCCCGAGTGGCGTTTCTATTGCCTGATATTATCCCACAGTGGTTAATAGTTGCTGCTGACATTATGTTTTTACCACTTGCTGCCGTGGCACTTGCTTATCCTATTATCAAAGTGAAACTTTGGCGCAACTTAATGTTTATTCCCATATTGCTGATCATGACGTTAATAAACATTAGTATGCATTACTCAATAGTCTCGCAATCAATGCAATTAATGAGTACTGCCAGTATCACTATGGTTTTGCTTATCACTTTGATCATGACCATTATGGGCGGCAGAGTGTTTCCAATGTTTACCGCTAATGGCACTAAAACTCAACGCGTTAATGCCATTGCCTGGTTGGAAAAGCTTGTCATCATTTCAACTCTATTGGCGTTAATCAGTAGTTTCAACATTATTGAATTACCGGCATTAGTTAATGCAGTTATCTTTTTTATCGCCGCAATAGCACATGCTTTTAGAGCACTGCGCTGGCGCATATGGGTTACCTTAAAAACCCCATTGGTTTGGTCATTGCATTTGAGTTATTGGTGTATTGCCCTGGGGTTGTTTTTATTCGCTCTGGCTGAAGTAACCACGTGGGTAAGTCAATCACAAGCCATTCACTTATTGACGGTAGGTGCCATGGCGACGATGATTTTATCGATGATTTCACGAGTGTCATTAGGCCATAGCGGTAGGGCGATAGTGGCCAGTAAAATGATGACCTTTGCTTTTGTTGCGATGATTTTAGCCGCCGTTATCCGAGTGTTTGGCAGCTATGTTGTTGCCGATTATAGCCAGGTAATTAACGCTGCTGTTGTGCTGTGGACCATCGCTTATGGCAGTTTCGTTGTGATCTATTTACCAATACTCACGCAACCCAAAGCAGGCTAATTAGTTAGCATACTGTTGAGTTATTTTTTATACCTATTTGATTAAAAATGAGCAGATATTTAATCAACCTGGTATCACATAAGGTTTAGCGCAGAATATGAGTTCTATCGAATCAAGTAACACCCTGGCGATATTTCCACGTAGATGGAGTGAAAAAGAAGCGGGCAGGGTACCTGGAAATATTCCTATTTGGGTGGGCATCCTGTCAGAATTAACTGAATTTGGTATTTTTTTCACCGCCTATTTTATCGCAAAATTTAACTACCCTGAGGTCTTTGCCTCCGGACCGTTGAGTTTAAATACTACCATTGGTGTGTGCAACACCATTATTTTACTTACCAGTAGCTACTTTATGGCGAAAGCGATGAGCAATGTGCGTCGTGATAACCTTAAAAAGTGCGAGCGTTTTCTCTGGCTTACCTTTGTCTGTGCTTGCATGTATTTATGTTTAAAAACCTATGAATTTAACTGGAACGACGTACAAGGGTATAGTACCAAAACCAATGAATTTTTCACCGTGTATTACTATATGACCTTCAACCATTTCTTGCATGTGGGCTGGGCGGGATGTGCCATATTATGGGTGATATTTAGATTGCGCAGCGGTGCTTACTCGTCAAAAGAACATTCCGGCTTAGAAGCCTTAGCCGTGTATTGGCATATGATCGATTTAATGTGGATTTTAATCTTTCCACTGTTATACGTTTTACGATAAGGAGTCACTGATGAAACGTTTTGGAAAACTTGAATATTATTGGTTGGGCCTGATTGCGATCACTCTCTTTAATACCTTTTTAGGCGAGAACTTTGAATCTACCGCCGTGGTTACCATCTTGGTAGCACTCACCGTAATGTATAAAGGCTTGGTGGTGATAGATCACTTTATGGAACTGAAAGGGGCGAACCGGTTTTTACGAATAATGATGCGAACCTATTTCTTTATTTTCCCATCACTGATTATTTTAAGCACACTGTTTTAATGTGAGAATGATCCCATTTAACATTATTAGCTATAGGCCTGTGGCATGAACAGTCTTGTCTGAAAACTTCGCAAAGGTGACATAAAGCACTCCCTATTCTAAAGGTCAACTTTCTGAACGTACAGATGACATGAATTTCAAATATCTATGTCGCTCTGGGGCACAAACCGAGATAGATTTTCTTCAACCATTTATGTTATTCGTTTGGTATCTTACTCTGAGATTGAAGGAGTTGGATCTAACTAATCGAATCCACTAGTCTTTAGGTAAACCCACTCTAAAGTTGTAATGCATGCGTATAATGCGCATAATATGTTTGTGTAATGTGCGGTGTATGAGGTGAATCAAATGAATATTACTCTAGGTAAAGAGTTTGAAAGAAGAATTTCAGAAAAGGTTGCTGATGGTTTATATACATCTGCAAGTGAAGTTATCCGTGACGGGCTGAGATTGCTATTTGAAAAAGAAACGGCCAAAAATCAACAGTTAGAAATATTGCGCCAAGAGGTATCGAAAGGTTTTGAGCAATTGGCCGCTGGAGAGATATCGAATCGTAGTGTAATGGATATTTTTGACCAAGCCTCTTCTACTTTAAATACGGATGCTAATGGCAAAGTATAGATTATCCCCGTTAGCTGTAGAGGATTTATTGAAAATAATCTCCTCTACGATTGAAGCATGGGGCAGTGAACAGGCAAAATATACTCACAATCTATAGATGCTGCATTAACTAAGCTTGCTCAATATCCAGATTTTGGTCGTCGAAGGGATGAACTTTATAAAAATGCGCGAAGTTTCCCCATAGAGAAACATATCGTATTCTATCAGGTCAGTGATACTGGCATTGATGACGCGCGCATTCTTCATCAGCGTATGGATTCATCTAAACATTTTTAATAGATTTTGAAATATTAAAAATGTCAGCTGTCCTTGAAGATAGTGAACATAGAAGTGGAGTCTATTGTTCTTTTAGTAGGACCGTTTTGTTAAGGTTTGTTAGTTACCAGCCAACGACAAAATATCAAGAACTCTCAACTGAACCTGCTTGGCTGGTGTCGAACAAAGCTACATTGTGGAAACCGCGGGGATTAATTG
>MAAC01018174.1_pt1 | contig 45787 bp, 35 predicted proteins | sample 1115981 | NCBI WGS metagenome assembly MAAC01 (sample SAMN04961126, study PRJNA320927) | seawater metagenome | isolation source: sample BD02T64 sea water enriched with oil for 64 days | place: USA:Gulf of Mexico | collected 2013-07-27 | reverse complement strand
CCCTACGGGTGCTTTGACGGCGTTTTGCTCATGGAACTTGTTACCGATGATCATGGCCAAGTAGCCCCTCGGCTTAACGACGTATCCATGTCTGCAGAACAAGCACGAGAAGATCATGAATTGGTCATGAAATACGTTATGTTAATGCTATGTAGCGGCCTTGTGCACGGTGATTTATCCGAATTTAACGTGTTAGTGGATGATTACGGCCCCGTCATTATCGATTTACCTCAAGCAGTTGATGCTGCAGCCAACAATCACGCCCATTGGATGCTTGAGCGTGATGTAAAAAATATGACCGAATATTACGGGCTGTACGCCCCTGATTTGTTAGAAACGCGTTATGCGCAGGAAATGTGGGCGATATACGAAGCAGGTGACCTTACCACTGACACTGTGTTAACAGGCGTATTCGAAGACGATAATGAGGCGGCCGATGTCGATTCCGTATTATTAGAAATCAAAGCCGCCATTGAAGAAGAGCGTGAGCGTCAAGAACGCATGCAAGATGCTGAAAACGAAGGCTAGAACGGCCTTCGTTAAGGTTCAAAACTTGTGTGCTTTTTCTGTAAATTCGCAAACGCATCATTCACCCCCACATACACCAAATCACCGTCAGCGCCTCGACTTAGCTCTGCAGCATTGCCCTCATCCGTGTCTATATGCATCTCTAACCGATAACCAGGACTCACCCTTACAAGCACATCACCAAATACAAGGTCTCTAGGGCCGCCGGTAATCGCCACCTCCACCTCATCCTTATTCTTCACACCAAATGCTTTGGCATCATCAGGGTGCATATGAATATGACGGTGAGCACAAATCAACCCTTCCGTTAATTGCACCTGCCCGTTGGGGCCCTCTAAGACAATAGGAGCGGAATCCTTTACCTGCCCAGAGTTTCTAACGGGCGCGTCAACACCCAGAAAATACTCATCAGTACGCGAGACTTCGACACCTTCTCTTCACAGGCATACTGCCCTGGCTGGGACAAATCTTTGTATCGTGTTGGCTCTACACCCTCACCAAAGAGAATGGCAAAGGTTTCCTTATCGAGATGAAGATGACGAGCACTCACGGCAATAGGTATCGATTTAACACGAATCACATCCACTTGTTTCCCAGCAACATCTGCGGTTTGTTTTGCAATCATCAGCTCTTCATTGGTTTGAACCGCTAGCACTTGCACACGAGATGAGTCACTGCTGATACGTGCCACTGGAGCCTCAGGGCTTAACCTTGCATCATGGTTGCGGTCTTCATCAAACAACACACCTAAAAAACCAAAACGTTGGAGGATTCTTCTGCGCATAGAGGCACTATTTTCTCCGATGCCTCCGGTAATCACAACGGCGTCAACTCCCCCCATAACCGCCGCGTAAGCCCCAATGTATTTACGCACACGGTGGACAAATACATTAATGGCCAAACGCGCATGGTCATTGCCCTCACTAGCTTGTTTTTCAATTTCACGAAGATCATTGGTTAAGCCAGACAGCCCCTTCAGGCCACTTTGTTTATTGAGCAACCGATCAAGGCTTTCACTATCAAACCCCTCCTGACGTAGCAGGTGCAACAACACACCGGCATCCACATCACCAGCCCGTGTCCCCATTACCAAACCTTCAAGTGGGGTCATACCCATGCTGGTATCGGTCGAATGTCCCAACTCAATAGCGCAAGCACTTGCCCCGTTGCCCAAATGCAAAGAGATGATTCGTAACTCATCCAATGGCCGTTTTAAAAACTGTGCCGCTTTATTCGCCACATATTGATGGGATGTTCCATGAAAACCATAACGACGGATGCGGTGCTTTGCAGCAACCTCTGTATCAATGGCATAGCTATGAGCACGTCGTGGCATACGGGCATGAAACGCAGTATCAAAAACGGCAACCTGAGGCACACCAGGCAATGCGGCCATTGCCGCACGGATACCCGCCAGATTATGAGGGTTATGCAAAGGAGCCAAAGGCACCCACTCTTCAATGGTGGCAAGTACTTCATCATCAATCAGCGTGGCATCATGAAAACTATCGCCACCATGCACAACACGGTGTCCCACAGCAGTAATATCGTACTGCTTAGCGTCTTCTAATAACTGTTCGACAGCCTGCTGATGCTCTCCTTGCTGCAAACGCTCTTTCTTTCCAACCAATAAAACAGCATTAGTTGTTGTGTCGATGAGCTGGTACTTCACACTTGAAGAGCCGCTATTGATAACAAGTATGTTCATAAAATCCCTTATAAGCGTATAACGTGGTTTGCGATGCTTGCCCTGACTAAAGACTAATATCCAGAAGTGAATCGCGCAAAAAAAAGGGAAAGCTTTCGCTTTCCCATTTCTTTAATCTGCATTGTATCCCTTGTATCAGAATAACCGTTATCAAACAAGGCTCAATGCTGCATTCTGATGCCGGATTAGCGCCCGACATACGATATCAATCGCTTAGATTATTATCCACTGCATCAAGAAAACCCTGCATATCAACAATGGTTTCTTTGCTTGGGTCTGTTGTTTTACCTTTCAGATCACCCGTGACATAACCCTGTGCAACGGTGTCAATCAATGCACACTTAAGCTTGTCAGAGTAATCAATCAATGGCTTATTATCTTCTCGTTGACCTAAGGTTTCTAGCGCATTGGCAACAGCAAAAATTAATGCCGACGAATTAAATAACTTCGTCTTGCCATCACTTTCCTGATACATCAAATACAGGTCATGGGCAGTACCATGAGGCGCTTCATACAACATGGTGCCATCTTTACTTTCAATAATGGAACTTGCCGTTGCCAAACTACCACCCAAGGCGGCAGAAATATCAGAGAAGATATCACCATCCAAATTTAACGCAGGGTAAATACCTTTACGTGGTGGATCAGTAATCATCTTCTTAAGCTGACTTGATGGGCGCATGATCATGAATGAAGGCGGGCGAATATTATCTGCAACCAATTCCTTTCGAATCTCATTAATCACGGTACTGAATACGTCATCATATTCCATGTATTCGCGCTTAAGACCAAAATAAATCTCTTTATCATTACGCGCGGCGTCTCTAAATACTTGGCTAACCCAATCTTTAATGGCTTCTCGATCGTTCGCCATAAATAAAACAGGGTCACCTTTTTTAACTTCCCGAGCATACTTTTCTTCGCCATCAAGTGTCACTTTAATAATACCGTCTTCATCTAACGGCATATTAAAACTTCCGTACTGGTCACCTCCACCGGCGCTCATTCGAGAAATAGACACACTGAATTTACGATCAGGAATTCCGTATTTTTTAAGCGTATTGACTAATTTTAATAACTTTCGACCTGAGGTGTTTTCTGGCACACCCCACAACGCTCGCTCTGGCGGATTGGAGATAACACGAGCGGCTTGCGCATCAATAAGCTCGTAGTGATACTTTAACCCAAGTCCTTCAAATTCAACTTTATAATCTGTTTCAAAAATATTTTCGATGGTTTCTCGCATCACACCATCATAACCTGGTATTACCGTATCTTTTAATCCCAGGTACACATCACGCTTTTCATCTATCGCTTGCTTAAAAAAATCGTGAGCCCAAACTTTTACTTTCTCAGTATCATTGGATGCCAGCAACCACGGATCGCCCTTTTTAATTTTTCGACGATGCAATTCTATCGGGTCACCACTAGCGCCAACAAACATGACCTTAATCACTCCCGTCACTTTAGACAGTTCGTTGTGACTGTGTTTGTTTCCACCATCCGCCATCGTTGACACTGTGATATCACGGCCAACCCACTCTGGGGTGAGACGTTTAATGTTAACAAAAGGGATGTCTTCACGGGTAATGTTGCCGCCGATTCCTTTACGAATGGCACCGTTTGGAGATTTTGTTGATAAGGGGTTTAAGGTATCTTGATCTATTGATGAATGCTTGGCGAGCAAACCTTCTAACTGCTCGCGGTTTACCGTCATACCCGCGTTCTTAATACCGACTCCATGTTCCTTTAACGCTTCGATGGACTCTAATACCACCTTGCCGTTGGTCAGTAGTCTGTTTTCTGCAGAAAGGTCAATTTCGATAAGGTCGATATCCAATCGGTTAGATACAAACTGCTCAACAACTCTTTCAAATGCGACTTGCGCCATCTCGTCTCCGTGTAACAGGACTAGAGGCTTCTCAACATTAATCTTATTTCCCATGGGTATTCCTACGCTCTTCATCTATTCACATGTTTATCAGGCCGGATTCTACTCTTTTTTTGTGACATTCCCATAGCTTAGTCAAGATTTGAGGACTTTTAAAATCGGCATTCTGCCTCATTTGGGCATTGACAGTGACTTTCTACTGACCGAGATCAATAACTGATGATAAGCCGCACCAGGAGGCAGCTAAGGCACTATGTCTATGCGCCATATTGTGGCGCATAGACAACAATCAGCCTTAACCCAGGCACTAACTCAACTCCTCAAGATGATGCGTGGATACCACGCCAAAGTCTTCAAGAATAGCGTACATACAAGGAACAACAAACAACACCAAAACGGTAGATGTAGCAATACCGAACACGATGCTAGTGGTTAACGGTATCAGTATTTGGGCCTGTAAACTGGTTTCAAAAAGCAATGGTGCCATGCCCGCAATCGTCGTTAAAGACGTCAGTACCACAGCTCGAAAACGATCATGGCTCGCTTTGGCTGCGGCATCATGCACACTAAAGCCTTCCGCAACCCGGTTTTTAGCAAAAATCACCAACAAGATTGAGTCGTTCACCACAATTCCCGCAAGCGATACAAACCCCAGCATAGAGGGCATCGTAATATCCAGTCCCATCAACCAATGCCCCCAAATCACACCAATAAGCGCGAGAGGGATATTCACCATAACAATCACCGGTTCAATATAAGAATGAAACTGCACACTCAGCAAAATAAAGATAACAAATAACCCCATAATAAACGCCCTCATCATAGAGTCCTGAGTCACTTTGGCGTTCTTTGCCTCCCCTTGCATCTCAACACGAACATTGGGAAACTGCTTTTCAAAACCTGGCAGATACTGTTTTTGGTAGTCTGCAAGGATGGCATTGGTATTATTCAGCTCCTTATCAACATCGCCGTATATCGTCACTGTACGCTGGTTATTCACTCGATGAATCCTTGATACACTTCGCGTCATAGAAATGTCTGCCACTGTTGATAATGGGATCACTTTGCCGGTACTAGGATGTATTACCGGAAAGTGGTCAAAATCAGCCAAACTATCACGGGACTCCCGAGCCAAAATCACATTAACTTCAATACTTTCTAAACCGATATTACTCTCCAATACCTTACTGCCTTGATACGCAGCACGTAATTGTGAGGCAATGATTTTTGAATCCAACCCTAATGCAAATGCTCCTGGTTTTAGTTGCAAGGTAAATTCAGGTTTTCCTGGACGTAAATCATCCATAACATTATTCACCCCAGGATACCCAGAAAACCAATTCTGCAATGCATAAGACGCTTCAGAAAGCTCATCAAGATCATCGCCAAATAAACGAATATAAATAGCACGACCTGCTGGACCAATGGCAGGTTCCTTAATAGAGATATTTTTAGCACTAGGTACAACGCCGTTTGTTTCTCGCCACAGTGACATAAATTCGTTTAATCGCACCGGTCGCTGCTCTGCACCTAATAGATCAACACTAATGGTCGCTAAATGTGGCCCCGTTTCAAAAGCATCCGCATTCTCATTAAAATTCACTGTAATGGATTTAATCAACGGTTGTGCTTCAAGCATGGGATAACGTTGACGTAACACATTCTCCACGTCTTTTGCTGACGTCACCAAATGATCCACAACGGATTGTGTTTTGTGCAATGAAGTACCTGCTGGCATCAACACCCTCGCCTGCACCAAATCTCCTTCCAGATCAGGAAATGCTGAAAATTTTACAACACCTGAAATTAACAGACTCACTGATAATACAAATACACCAATGACTGATCCAACAAACAGATAACGATAACCAATAAGCCGCGATACCGTCACATCCATTTTAAGTCGAAGGCTTTCAAACCAATCTTCGAATTTCTGCCTAACAATAGGAATCTTAGTATTTTTTTGATGCTCTAATGAATGGTAAAGATGATGAGGAAGAATAAAAAAAGCTTCCACTAAAGACACAACAATAACGGAAATTAACACGATAGGAATAACACGTAATACCTGTCCAATATCACCCTGAATAAAAAGAAGCCCTACAAATATTGATACCGTCGTCAGAAACGATGAGAACACACCGTTAGCGACTTTTTTAGTACCTTCAATGGCTGCTTCCATAGAGCTTTTACCAAGACGTAATTGGCTGGCAATACTTTCACTAATAACAATGGCGTCATCCATCAAAATACCCAGGGCTAGCAATAACGCAACCATGGATAACATGTTGATGCTAATACCTAGATTACCAAGGACAAACGCACTGGCCAAAAAGGATACTGGCAGGCCCATCACCACCCAAAATGCATAACGAGAACCAAAAAATAGCCACATCACTAAAAACACGAGAATCAAACCCTGTAATGCATTGCTACTTAGCAGGCTTATTCGATCACTAACGATACTGGTATAATCCTGAGTGAGATAAAACGACACTCCCTCCGGCAAACGTCTCTCTTCTTCCTGCACAAACTGTTTAACGCGGTTTAATACTCGCAAACTATCATCTAGCGTATTTTTCTTTATTTTCAAAAACGCAGCAGGCTGGTCATTTAATGTTGCCTGTTGAGACTCTACTTCAAACTCATCAACTATGGTTGCAATGTCACCCAACAGAACCTCGTTTCCTTGAGAACCGCGTAGCACCACCAATAGAGACAACTCAGCAATTGATCGCCGCTCATCACTTAAGCGAATTTGATAGTCCCTAAATTTCGTTTTAACATCACCTACTGGAAGATCAACATCCTGATTGGAAATAACCTGTGCAATATCTTGTAAACTTAACCCTAATTCTCGTAATTTATGCTGCGACACTTGCACTTGAAATTGCCGATTTGAGAACCCCTGAATTTCAACCAATGGAATACCTGAAAACTGCAACATACGTTGCTTAACGTCTTCCGCCAAACGTTTTAATTCAGGCCGCATCAGATCAGCTGTTAATGCAAGAGTAATAACTTCTTGTGTTCTACCTAACTCTTTTACAGTGGGAATTTCTGATTCATCAGGAAAATTATCCACAGCATCAACTTCAGATTTAACATCATCCAGAAACGCAGAGAAATCACCCGCCTCTAACATTTTCACCGTCATTATTCCGAGTGACGTACGTGCCTGACAGCGCTTCTCTTCAATAAAGCTAATACCATCCAGCGCATCTTCTAAAGGCTTACATATACCGGTTTCTACATCTTTTGGAGCGGCACCGGGATACGGCACTCGAATTTCCACCTCAAACGATTTGACTTCAGGAAAGGTTTCTCGTTTTATCGATGGTAACGTTAACATACCCGCCAACAGGAACATCACCATCATTAAGTTGGCTGCCGTGGGGTGTTTTGCAAAAAATCGAATCATATTATTGACCTTCCACCCACTGCTGAATACTGCTTTCCATAACCTCATCTGTTGTGGCATGCAACGCCATGCCATTCACCGCAGGAAATAAATCTGACACAATGATCTGCTGTCCTTCACTCAAGCCACTTTTAAACAAAGCAATAGACCCGAATTGATAGTCCGGTTTCATTGCCTTTTTCAGCAGCACTGTCTTATTTGTTGTTTTTTCACCGTCTACCTTTTGCACATTCGAAAGCATATAAACACTACCTTCATGTAATGCATCCCGTGGAATAACATAAAAAGACTGAGGCCGAGAACGAATCACCACTTCTGTATACATTTGTGCAATTAGTGGCGGACGTACCCCAGGATCAACATTTTTGTAAGGATTCTCCACACTGACCATAATGCCTAACGTTCGTGTAGAAGGATCCAACTCATCGCTAATCCGTTCAACTTTTGCAGGCCAACGAATATTGGGGGATCCCGGCAGGCGTACTTCAGCCTCAATACCTAACATTTCAAACATTGCACTGGTTTTTATCATCAATACGGCTTTCTCAAACGACATACCCCCAGCATCTTCACCCGGCCCTCGTATCGACTTTGCCAAAGAATGAAAACGTTCTACTGGAAACTGCACATTAATAAGTACCTTATCAATAGTTTGTGTTGAAAATAGAGAGGTCCCCTGTGCGACAAATTGGCTTTCTTCTACCGAAAGCTGTGTAATTCGTCCATTAAACGGCATTACTATTTTTGTTCGCTCCACATTGCGCTGTTGTGTTTCTACTGATGCCTCTGCAATAACAATTTTGGCAACCAATACATCACGTTGTGCTGGCAAGGTATCCAGCTGATTTTTCAGACTCTGTACTTCTTGCTTCAGTTGAATAACGGCACTTTTCTGGCTATCAACCGTTGACTGAGCGATTGAACGTTTTGATAAAAGTTTTTGTTTCCTTAACAACTCCTTATTGGCAAGCTTCAGTTTCTCCTGCACTAACGCAAGATTGACTTTTACATCGTTTAAATTTGCATCTAACTCTCTAAGATTTGCCTGTGTTACCGCCACATCGGCTTTGGCTTGTTTTAATGCCAGCTGATAATCCCTATCATCAACCCTTAACACCAAGGTATCTTCGGGTATTAACTCTCCTTTACGCAATTTGGGATGAACGTAGGTCACCATGCCACTGACCTCTAGCTTCACATTAAGCAAAACATTCGGCTCAACCACACCATAACCAGTAATCGTTGGCGCAATCATATGCTGCTTTAACGTAATCACATTGACTGGTACGGGTTTCTTCGCAAAATCATCATGCTTCATTGTTGGTTGTAATTTCACTAAAGCAACGGAAATAGCAACAAACACCATTAGCACCAATAAAAAGGCCCGTTTTTTTGTTAGTAACGCCATCATTTTTCCTCAACACCTTGAATAAACATTTGATAAATATGATCTGCCCACTGAGGGCTATTAACATCCTGTTTTGATATCTCCCAAGCTCGCTCTCTTATTGGCTCCGCAAAAAAAGGCATCAGCAACATGTTCATTAATGAGAACGCAGCCCAATGCGGGTTTACGTCTTTACGTATCCGCCCTAACGTTTGTTCTTGAGCAATCAATTTAGGCAGAAAGGCCCGCATACGTTTAGGAAACAACTCAATAAAACGCTCCCCCAAAGGGCCAGGTTGATCCACAATATCATCAATCAAAAACCGCCCCATGATGCGACTTTCTCTAAGGTACGCTAACGTTGCGAAGATAAAACCCTTTAACGGCTCACTACTCTGATCAAGGTGCTCTAAAGAAGAGAAATGCTGCGTTGACAAGTCTTCTAACAAAGCAATGAACAAACCCTCTTTGCTACCAAAGTAATAACTGATCATCGCTGATTGCGTGCCCGCTTCACTGGCAAGCTCTCGAATAGTAATGTTTCGAAAGCTTTTCTCGCCAAGAAGATGATGAGCAGCCTCAATCAGACGCGCTTTGCGCTCTTGCTGTACCCCTGGATCCGATGGTCGACCGCGGTTTGCCTTCAAATTATTCCTCATTATGCCATTTAGTTGATCGCTTGATTAATTAAATAGCGTAATGAGGAGAAAAACAAGTAACAAATTGCAACTTTTTGCCGTTTAGCTGAGCAGGCATTTTCCACGATTTTATAGCTCAATTAACACCTCCTGCTTTTAAACCCAACTATGGGTCTCCGACAAAAACGAGTTCATTTCCGCTATTCTTGCAAACCTTCACAATCAGCTTGATTTGGAATCTCAACAAACAAAGTTTGAAATAGCCATTTTCCGTTGATTTTCTCTGCTTTCAAGTGAACATTTGCACCTGTTTTTGTCCCATTGATAGGGTAAGAGAGGTCAGCTGTACGATCACGTTCAATTATCCCAGTAAACCCAAATCCTTCAGATATAGGTGCCCCCAATTTTTCCATACAACTGCTATTGGAAGTCACAAGCGCAAGCGACTTGGAAAAGAGCTTTTCATTTTTTACTTGAAATTCTATATAAAGTATCATAGCTCCTGACGAAAATAGGACACTGATCACAAGAAAGAGTGCAGCAATTGACCAGCGTTTTTGAGTGGCTCGAAATTGCTCGTAGCTATCCCATTGTTTATTTTTCCAGGCCCACTCGTTGCCTTTTGCCCCTAATACAAAAGGCATTATCAAATTGAGGCCCGGTACAAGCGTCAGAAGAGCTATTTTTGAACCGTTAAACAGCCCCCAGATCCAATTAAAAAAGAATGCCCCCCAATTCCAGCTCCATTCAATAGGCTTATCTTTATCGGGCCTTTCTTCTGACATCTCATGCTCATCCATATTTAATCACAACCTATTCAAATCGAGTTCAATCCGTTGTTCTGTTTCACCGATATTGTAAGACTGCTCGCATACATGTCAATTTTCGGCCATAAGCGGTCATTAAGGAACCTGCCGAATAGTGAAGTCACTGTTACCGTGATAGTCGGGTGTGTTTATGAAGCGGTCAGTCGAACTGGCTTCATGTGAAAAGTAAAAAACATGAAAGCGGACGTTCAGATTCAACGCTCGACGCACATGACGGAGCGATCTTGGCGGCGTTCATTGTGACGTCGCTTGTTGGGATTGCCGACAAAAGGGGGCCTAGTCCCATTAACCTTGATAACTAACTGTTTCAAAGCCAATGTTTGATTGTGCTTTTATTTTTTCTGGTCGCCGTTCTCATCAAAGTGCTACATTTGTAATTTCTGAACTTCTTCAAAAATTTGTTGGACTGGCAGTCGATTGATTGCACCCCCGAAATTTAACATTTTGGGGGTTTGAACCCATTGAAAAACTAATTCACCGTTATTATATAGAAATACGGCTGGCTGAAGATAAGCCTCTTTGCCATGCCCCTTCCCTGTTTTAACATCAAGCTGATCTCGCATTACAAGGTTTTCATCTGGAATTAGGTCAAATTCAAGTTTGAGCTTTTTTGCTAATTGTTGACACTCAGTAGTATTGTCAACAGAGACCCCTACTATCAACACATCCCCTTCTGATTTTAATACCCTATTTAGCTCACTTAGGTATTGTCGGCAAAACGGACACCACTTTCCTCTGTAACTAGTCAAAAGCGTTATAGGGGATTGGTCAACTATTCGTTTGATATCTTCTGAAAAATTTATCTCTTCTATTTTATTCTTTCCGGTCATTGTGATTCCTCAATGTTACTTCACATAAAATCGCTTTTTTGGGGCTGTACATAAGAAATTCTATGGGTTCAACACCTGCTGACTTTTCCAGTTCAAGAGTAGGTTTGCATATTCTTTTGGTTGGTCCAGCTGTAGAAAGTGGCCCGCGTTTGGGAGGTATTTTACTTCCGGATTTGGTAACAGGCTTTGTAAGTATTGCCCTGATTTTTCCCAAGGTTGGTTTGGGTCATCTTCTGCCCATGCTAGTAGAGTTGGCAGTTCAATAGACTTTAGTTTGGGGGCGTAGTGTGCCAATTGTGTTGGGGATAGTGCCTTTAGATGTTGGGCAAAGGCCTTACGGCCTTTGGCATTGTAGACTTTATCTTGCCAGAAAACTTTTCGTGCTATAGTTTTGGTCATATTAGCAGGGTTGGAAACAGCCGCTTTTAGCTCACGCCAGCTTTGCCCTTTAGTCATGCCTCCCAACATAGCCACAGCAGGATACAGACCGATAGTAGCCAAGGATTTTGCCAAAGCTATAGCTGGCACTGGCCAGCGATCCGACACGATGCAATTACTTAGCGTTAGGTGGCTGAAATGCTGACCATGATCACAAGTCAATATCTGGGCTACACCGCCGCCAATATCATGAGCAACCAGCCAAACTCGTCCAATATCCAACTGCACAAGCCATTCTGCTAGAATATCAGCCGTTCCTTTTAACGAATACGCGCTAGACTTCAGCCTGGTAGGACTATCCCTTACTTCCGTTTCGCCGTAACCAGGAAGGTCTGGCGCAAAAACCCGGTAGCCTTTTTCGATAAAGTATGGCAACACTGTCTCCCATAGATTCGCGCTAGCAGGGATACCATGTAGAAAAACAACAGGGGTTCCATTTTCAGGGCCACCCTGTAGTACCGATAACGTAGTATTTCCTAACACGTAAGCTTTACGTTCCATCATGTTTTTCCTGTTGTTGAATTAATAGCAGAGACGTGTCGATAACCTCTATCAAATTTTGCGAGTTGCTTTCTATGCGAACCTGCACCCTGAGTCCCTGCAGAACCGTAATAAAATAGTCCCCCAATTGTTTAGCGGTCAACACCTGACCTAGCCGCCCACTAGCTTGCTCAATCTGCAGATAGGCAATGATCGTCTGGTTAAACTCTATCAATTTCTTGCTGATATAACCGTGCAACTCTGCGTCGCTAGCAGCCAATTCCAGTACACTGTTTACCAACAAACAGCCATTGTTCAGCTGCTGTTGGTTTTCATCAAAAATAAAATTCAACAACATTTCTCGCAGATTTTCACTCACAGATCGGCCTGGTCTCATTCCGCTCATACCACTACGGATTGCTTCATTGCAGTAGCAGTCAACGGTCTTGATAAAAAGAGCTTTTTTCCCGCCAAAAGCGTTATACAAGCTGGTTTTGGTCAATGAAGTCAGTTCACTCAGCTCATCCATCGTGGTCGCGTGATAGCCCTTGCGCCAGAAGTGATCCATTATTTGATGCAGTACAAAAGACTCATCAAATTGTTTTTTTCGGGGCATTAGTCTCAATTCTCATTTACGAATAGTCTATTTGTACCGTACAGTACAATATTAAATTTCAGTTGTCAAAAACTCAACAAGTTACAGCCTAATTGTCTTTTTCAAACGGGATGTCCTGAGAGCCCAATATTACTTTTCCCAAAATAACCTTGCCATTAAGGACTGATCAGTCCAGAATGATTGCTTCATAATACAATGATGCATGTTAACGCTACCTGGAGTATCAAACTTGGCCCGTCCAATAGAATTTAATAGAGAGCAAGCCGTAGCTAACGCAATGAAATTATTCTGGAAACAAGGGTACGGAGCCACCTCCTTAAGCCAACTCATTAAAGTGCTGGATATCAGTAAAAGTAGTTTCTACGCGGCTTTCAAAGATAAGCGAGGGCTATTCGCGGAAGCTCTTGAGCTTTTTGGTGATCGCACACGCGGAATGCTTGTAGAAATTAAGTCCCAACATACTGCACTAGATACCATTCAGAAGTTTTTTGAGAGCACCCTATTTGGCCTACCACAATATCAAATGCGCTGTGGGTGCATGATGGTGAATACCGTCTTAGAACTTTCTGGTATTGAACAAGGACTGTGTGATTTATCCAATGCAAAACTAGATGAAATAGAGTTGGTTTTTGAACAAGCTTTTGAAGAAGATTTAGAAAGTGGTGAATTGCGATCACAACATTCGGCAAAAAGTATCGCGCAACTGGTTATGACAATTAACCAAGGATTGCGTGTCGATAGCCGAAAAAATTTAAGCCAGAAAGAAATCGATTCTATTGTTAATACTGCAATGGATATGTTGCGCATCGCATTACATTAACAAAGGAAAAAACATGTTATATGAATTATCGGGTACACAGTTAAGAAATCTAGCAGAAGATATAGACAACCTTTACACAAAAACACATGAACTTCTCGGAACTGAGGACTTGGAGTATGCCCGCAATCTTAAGAACTACTCAATAGCCATTAAAAAAAGAAGTGATGGTCTATTAAAACAACCAGATACTGAAAATGCATTCCAAAAATCAATTATATTGCGAGGCATACATCTATTTCTTGAATTTTCGTTAGGCCATCTAATTCTACATGGAAGTTATGATGATTTACTTGACACCAAAGACGAGTTTCACTCATCGAACTACAAATGGGATTTTGCTCTCGATATCGACGATTGGAAAATCATGCACCATAAAAATCACCACCCTTTCACCAATATTAAGGGGTTGGACCACGATCTTGGATATGGTCTTTTTCGTATTAAAGAAGGGCAAAATTGGTGGGGGCACAATTTCATTCAAATACCGCTATTTATGGGGGCAATGTTGAGCCATTCAACATTTTTTTCTATGTTTACCAGCTATTCGGCTGGAAATGGGAATGGTAAAACTTTTTACAATCCAGGGATCTATAAAAATTCTCTTCGGGCCTTGTCTCAAGAGTTCATAGAAAGTTATATTAAAGAACCAGTTCGTGCAAAACATCGTTTCTTACCAACGGCCACAGGTAACTTATTAGGAAATATGTTCGGCTACACCTACCTTATGCTAAATCTTTCTTTTGCCCATCATAAAAGCGGTCTTGCTTTATATGAAAAACAGGATAGAAATGAGACAAAAGGGGAGTATTATTATCGCCAAATTATGGCTACCACCAACTTTATTACTGACCCAGAAATTGATATTTATTTACAAAAAATTCTCGATGAGGTCGAATATTCAAATCGTCCAGCATTGACGGTTCTTCACGATGCCGTCAACAACCACATCGAACACCATTTATTTCCTGATATTCCTGGTAATCGTTTACGAGAATTGGGCCCTGAAGTCCAAGAAATCCTAAAGAAATATGGGCTCCCATATAGCACCACTCCGTTCAGGGAAGCGCTAAATGATCTTTTCAAGGGGATAGTTGTCGGATCAATTCCCACTACCGATAAAGAACGTTCAATTGTTGATATTTTTAAACGCCCCTTGCTATTATCAAAACGAGTTTTTTATGGGGTGACTTACCGCTCACCTTCGGAACCTTTTTATCTTGGAGATTTACATCGCGATAAGGTAACTACTAGGGTTCTTGAAAGTGTAGAAGAAGTATCAGGACAATCCCGCTCTTTTCGCATTGAAACACCTGAATCCTGGAAAAAAATGGAGTGGGAAGCTGGATCGTATATTTCTATTGAAGTAGAAATCGGTGGTATAAGCTATATCAGACAATATAGCCTGACCCACGACAGCCAACGTGCGAAGTCTTTGGATATTACCGTTAAACGAATCAAAGATGGAAAAGTTTCTAATTACCTAAATGACAAGATTAGAAAAGGAAATCAGATTACATTGTTCCGTAGACCTCAAGGGGAAGATGGCTTTATCATGAAAGAAACGCCGAAAAAACCTGTATTTATTGCGGGTGGTGTTGGTATTACTCCTTTAATGAGCATGATTAGGAAGATCACTGATACAGAGCCAAATAATCAAGCGTTGCTGCTTTATTTTAACCGTAATGAAAACAGTATCATTTTTCATGATGAGTTAAAAAGATTAGAGAAAACATCAGGCATACGAATCCAATATATATTTAGCCCTAGCACCGAGCAATCAAAGCATCTAGAGGTTGCGTCAATATCTAAAGATCTTTTGGAAAAGCATATTCCTGATTTACACGACAGAGAACTGTATACGTGTGCACCTGATGGATTTATTCTAAAAGTAAAAGGGTATCTCAAAGAACTTGACTATGACATGACTAAATTCCATATGGAAATGTTTAAACCGCCAGAAGTACGCAAGTCTAATGAGGCGAGCCATGTATATCATACGATTAAATTTCTAAAATCAGGAAAAGAAGTCAGGGTTAATGAGAACACAACATTATTGGAAGCATCCATAAAGGCTGGAGTTTCTGTATTGACAGGCTGTGAAAAAGGACTTTGTAAGGCGTGTGTTTGCCCTAAGGTGGACGGGGTTACTCAACTAGAAGATGGAAATGATGACACATTTTTAAATAAAATAACGATTTGCAATACCGTTCCGCGATCAGATATTGGTCTATATATATAGGGTATGGCGATCGATCTAGAAATGCCTAAAAAATAATTTTTCTGTTTATGTTTTGCCAATTGCCAATAATTGGCAGCCATCTAATGTGAAGTTGATTTTTTAAAAAAGAGGAGTCAATCCAATGAAATCTATTATGCCAAACAAAGATAGAATCACACAGTTAATCAGTGAAAAGGTGGATGATAAACCCATCATTATGGTGAATTTATTGCGCTTTAATGAGAAAGCTAACTATATTGATATCGATATAGGCTGCGTCGATTATGGCAAGGAGTGCAGCGGTCGAAGGGCTTACAAAAGCTATAGTAAGGAAGTTGTTAAACTGTTATGGGAAGTCGGCGGTCAGGTTGTATGGATCGGCAGTGTACGCAGCAGTTTAATTCTTCCTGATGAAGAGTCGTGGGATGAAGTTGGATTGGTATACTACCCCTCTAGAGAAGCCTTTAAACGCATGGTAACATCAGATGCTTATCAAGAAATAGTGCATCATCGTAGTGCTGCACTCGAGGATTCTCGTCTTATCGAAACGAAGGCACGGCGCTTACCGAAGCTCATATTGTCAGCTGCAAAAGGGGCGTTTCGCCTGAAATCACTTCTTATGCCCAAGGTAGGCGACGTTAATTTCGATGCACTTGGTAACCTTTGAGTAACTCTATAGGTTCTGCCGCATCAAGCGTAGCTATCTTGTCGCACGGTAGAATGCTATTTCATCTTTCTATCAAACTGAGCAGTTCATGATCACCTTCAAAGGCCGTCACACACCGAAAATTATCATACTTCAATGTGTTCGCTGGAATTATTCTTATGCGCTGAGCTATCGCAACATTCAAGAAATGATAGCAGAACGTGGTCTCAAGATTGATCATAGTACACTGAATCGATGGGTTGTTCACTATGCTCTAAACTTGAAAAAGCCTTCCATCAAAAGCATGGTGATAGGCGGCGGCTTGATGAGACTTACCTGAGGCACCGTTAAATACGGCGTCGGCTAGTGCTAGTGTTGAAGAAAACCTAATGATAAGGAGCACCCATGAGTAATAGTGTTGATCCCACCCGACAACAATTCGATACGTTTAAAAACTTACCCAGAGATACGCCCATTATGATGTTGAACTTGATTCGTTTACGTGATGAAGCTCAATATCCCGATGGTCGAGATGCCAGTGGAGCCCAGGCTTATAAAATTTACGGTAAAGAAAGTGACCGCATTTTCACGCGTGTCGGCGGTGAAATTATTTGGCGCGGTGAGCCCGAGTGCATTGTCATCGGCCCCCTAGAAGAGGCATGGGATATTGCCTTTATTGCACGTTACCCTGATGCCGGTGCTTTTTTGGCCATGATCACTGACGCGGACTACAAGCAAGTGGTAGTTCACCGTCAGGCAGCGGTACTCGACAGCCGTTTGATTCGATTGGGTGATGCGTTAGAGGGGAGTGGGTTTGCTGTATAACTAGATCAAGATTTAACAAGTTTAGGCAAAGCGACAATTTGGACGTTGCTGGAAAAGCAGCAACACGCAAAATGAGGTTGCTAGAGGCGTTGAATCTGAACGTCCGCTTTCATGTTTTTTTACTTTTCACATGAAGCCAGTTCGACTGACCGCTTCATAAACATTGATGTCTATCACAGCAGCACGTATTCTTTTTATGAGCAGTTTATTAATATCCGCTTTGGGTCGTCACCCGCCATAGTAAAACGAAGTATAGATGAGAAATACAGACAGATAGTCAGTGACCTTAAAAAGGTCGTTTGAAGCCAAAGTAGCAATTGTGTTGCCTCTCTAACGATCGCGATCTTTCGCCGGTATAGCTTATCTATTATTACTGACGGCACCGGGCAGTCCTGCTTAGGGTAACGGTTTAAAAGGCCCCACCAGCGCATACTGGGTAAACTTCGATCCATCCCAAGTTATCGAGTAATGTACGCCTTGTTTGACGGGCGTGGTGGCGCAGGGGCGTAACAACGCCGCGCATTCACCGCCAGGGTTTCGCAAAGAGCGATAAAGAATGCCGAAGTCTTGCGCTTGATAGTGCTTTAGCGCAAAAGCTTGCGATGTCGAGTAATCCGTTTTTTTGTGGACACGGCTGTTTTTTCGCGCATCCACCAAGGGCTCAGTAAGGCTTCCAACCAAACAGCGGACCGTTGCACTCGCCTCATCGGTATACCGAATATCACGCCACACCTTTGCAGCATGATAAGACCATTCCGCTATGGCTGTAATATCACTGTCGGCACAATAATAAGCGCCCAATCTATCTTCGATACTAAAACGACCGTTATTGGTATAACAAAAGGCTGCCATAACCGCACCCCAGCCGGAACCATTGCGATAATCGTCTTCACGAATAAATTCGTTCCATCGGGTTAAACGATCGCTCGTTTCCCCTTCTAATTCTGCCAACAGTAACGCATCACCTTCCCTATCTTCATCAAATAAATTGATCGGGGGAAAGCGACTATGGATTACGCGATAATGTTTCTTCCATTCAAGAACACGCGCCATGATTAGCCTCTAGCACGGTCTAAATAACGGCGAACGGTGTATAAGGCATCGATAGTTGCACGTTGGACGGCAAAATCCTTCATGCTCAGGCCGCCAAATAGCGGGTTCTCGTTGGGTCTAATGAACCACTTTACGGCGTGATCAATCGCACCGTTAGGCGCAATGATTTTGAGCGCCTTATGAATGCCTAACAATAAAGATAAGCGCTCCATCATGTCGTGGTTAAGCTCGATGGACGCGCCATTTTGCGCCTCCTTTTTCCACTTATGATAGGTTCGTTGTTTAACACCACCGAGCAGTACGCATTGTTCATCAACACTTAACTCCCACTCATTGGCCCCCGTTTTGGCAAACCAGCTAAGCGCAGCTCTGGCGTGTTCGGGAGTATAACCGGTGCCAATATTGGGATTGTTTTCTAATACTGCTCGCATACTATGATCGCCCCTAAGTAGTAATGCAATTATGCACCACAACAACAATTTACGCAAATATGCACTAATAAAAATAGACATCCCTACTTGGGGTTCTGCCCCAGAACCCCATAATGAATAACCCATCGATTTAGCGAGTTCCGTCGCATCCAGCTAAGCGATCTCATCGCATGGTAGAATCATATTTCAAGCCGTTCGTAGGTTCAATAGCTCCCCAATCGAACAGCTATTTATGTATGGTGCAAAAATACTGATGCTTTGAGCGCGCTTTAGGACAAACGAAGGGTTTATGCCCAACATGCTTCTAAAAACATGATTAAAATGGGAGGAGTCAGAAAACCCCGCCGCTATTGAGGCATCCGTTAAGGTATAGCCAAGTGCCATCAGATTGGCGGTAACAAATAGTCGATGCCATAACCGATAACGCCGAATAGGGATTTGAGTTGTCTTCTTAAATGTTCGACGCAAATTAACATCTGACATGCCGACTAGATCTGCCAAATACTGGTTTGAATGATTTTCCGAAAAGTTATTTTTGATAAATTCAATAACCTTTACGATTCGATCATCAACACAATGCTCATCCTTACTTATCGTTGAACGCAGAAAAAAGTGTTCCACCATTTTTTTATACGCAATATCCTCTGGCAGTTTTTTGGAATAAATATTCTCTAACAATTGTATTTGGTGCGTTTCATCTTTGCTGTCAAAGTAAATACCGTCTGTGAAGTTTTCCATAAATTGCTTGCACTGATAAAAATCTCCGCCATAAGGATCGAGAAAACAAATACAGATACGCTTGCTATCTGAGACCGCACTGAAAGGGGTTCCTGCGGGGATAAGGACTGATCGCGTAACAATTGCCTTGCTGGATCTCTCCGCAGTAATTGCCATCGTTCCTTCTATGCAATACACCAATATTGATGCTGCAGGGGTAATGCTAGTGAGGTCAAACGCTTCACCAATATAAAGGGTACGCTGGTCCCACAAGTACAGAGAGGATTTTGGGTACATGGTTCAAACCACTTTTATTTATTGTTGGCTAAGATAAAAAGCCAAAACTTTATAATTATAGCGGCAGTGTAATCGCGAATATTAGCCAAATGCAAGTAGGAATAAAGCGCTAATGCCCTGCGATAAGTACCTGTCCAGATCTTACAATCTGTCATATTTTTTTGTTGCTAAAATAGCGATTATTTTCTCTTGATAATAACAGCCAATTATCCAAAGTCAGTTTATAGGGTGTTAGAAGCCAAGTTTTAGGATTACCTTGAATGTCCAGCATAGGCAATAGGTAGGCACCTTGCGAGCACGATCTACGAATGAGATGTACGTCACACAAGCAAAGATAACATTTATTAATATTTATTTTTAATTTCATGTCCTGTTTTATCATTCTCGTTCGTCTTTAAAGTATCTGTAAGTATTAACACCCCAAAAGCTTCGCTTTACAGATAACGCCCTCCTAAAGGGGCGGTATTAAAAACAATAAATAGTTCATATTACTCATTAGAACACTAGGATGTTATTTTATGATATTTGGAAAGAAATTAGGCCTTACGGTAGCTGCGTTTGGATTAGCTGCAATGTCAGCGAACGCCACTGCTAAACCCTTTGCTACATTCTCGACCGAAACTTTAAATACCGCAGGATCAAGTCAATACAACGGCCGCTATGTCTATGACTGTAATGATGCGACTATAACGTTCAGTGGGGAGACTGGATTGTCGATAAATGGGATGAAAAATGCGATTGTCGTTCCTTTAATTGCTGCCCCAATTCCCGCTACCTGTGTTCCACGAGAGCTTATCACTGCAGACACCCCTTATTTTAACTCTGGAAAAACGGGGGATTTCGATCCGCTTGCAGAAGAGCCTGAGTATTTAGCCGGTGGCTTAGTCCCAGAGGACGTAAAATTTTTTGACAATCTGTACGACAATCTTAAAACTAAGTGCGAAACGCTTCTTACCTTGCTTCCAGGACTTTATTTTACCGGTGTAGGTGAGAATAACGACGTAGAGAACGATCCAAATAATTGTGCGGGCCTTGCTTCTCTAGGCACTAGAGAATTTATTCGAAGTTTCCGAAATATTGTACCAGCACCAATGATGTCCGCCAACTTGGAGTATAAGCAAACGGTTGATCATCACACGGCATTTTGGGGTGGCATGCAATGGGATGTCTATCACCGGTATAGCAAAATTCCGAACATGAATTATGAGACTTATAATTATGGCGCAACAAACCCCTCTCCCTTTGCTTCTGTTTATACATCTGGCGCTAATGATACGCCCGATCCTTTAGCAGATGGTTTGGTTAAGCATGGTTTTAACTATCGATACTTTTTTGTAGAAGCCGGCGACACGACAACAACACCACTTGTTGATGGTCAAGTTGACATGACCTGTACCCAGAACCCATTAAGAAGCTATTATTCACAAGGCGAGTATGACACGATTGATTATAGTATCACGACTCATGCAACCGGCTTTACCTCAGCGTTTTGTGCGCTAACGCTGCCAGAAGAAACTCAAAACGTCGGCATTGAAGGTTTTCAAGCTGTTGGTTGGGGAATCAATGTTGCTTCTTCTGTCAATCAGGTCGGTACTGAATACTACTGTGATGACCGAGATAGTGGGGTTTCATTACGTGCAGCCATCGACATTATCGGAGCTGACCCAGACAATCACCATCTCTGTGACTAATCGTTTTTTATCGTAAAGCATGATGATAAGCCTCACCAATCTGGACGGGATAACGCTAGATTAGTGAGGCTTTCTTTTTATGAAAGTCTTTTCCGGTGATGAAATGGTTTAATTGCGTGATTTAACGATGCTCTCGACGAGCTGCTAGGGTGTTATATAGCCCTGGGAAAAAACGTTTAATCGTAGGTGCTAAACCACTGATCCCCTTCCCAATAACAATCTCATCTTTTCCTTGCTCAATCGCTGTAATAATTTGCTGACAGCATTCTTTTGCCGTTAACCCTTCCTCAATAGACGCTTCGTTAACCTGCTGAGCATTACCATTGGCGTCCAGAGCATTTTTTGCAATATCGGTGTTAATAAAACCGGGACAGACTGTCAGACATTGAACACCTTGCGAACTGACCTCGGCGCGCAAACAATCCATAAATCCAACAACCGCGAACTTAGACCCCGAATACCCCGTACGTAATTTGGAACCCACCTTACCAGCAACACTACTAATACAAACAACGGAACCTGCTCTCCGTGCAACCATACCTGGCAATATGACTTTGGTTAACGCAACCGTACCCAAATAGTTCACATCCATAATACGACGATAAACAGAAAAATCGGTTTCTAAAAACAGGCCTCGTTGAGAAATACCGCCGTTATTCACCAAAATATCCACAGGGCCAATATCAGACAGCGCCTTAGTCGCACTTTCCATCAAACTATCAGCGTCCGCAAGATCCAGCGGTACCACCCAATGACGATCAACACCACCAGCCAACTCTGCACGAACAGATTCCAATACATCAGCTCGACGAGCAGATAACACAACCCGAGCCCCTTGATCTGCAAACTGATGTGCGAGTTCTTTACCGATTCCAGAACTCGCGCCCGTTATCCAAACCGTTTTATTGGCAAAACCTGTGCTATTTCCCATTTAGTACCCCTTAAGGCAGCTCTCAAATTAGACGACTATTTTTAACCAGTATTACCTTTACGTGATCCACCGGGAAGAATCAACCAGTAGCACAGCACGGCACAACAGCCTGTCCCAAAAATCACTAATGCCATGGGTAGTGGCGGGCCTTGCAGAAACACTCCTACCAACCATCCACTAATGGCGGCGGCCCCCATTTGAATGAATCCCATCAATGCAGAAGCTGTTGCCGCCATATGAGAAAATGGTCGCAACGCTTCTGCCGTGGCATTAGGCATAACGATTCCTACCGCCATTGCGACAAACGCCACCGGTACTACAATAAACAACACTGAAAACCATTGCATCAAACAAAAAACAACCATCAAAAAAGAAGCCGCGCACGATATAAAAATGCCTAACCGAAATACATGACGTGATGCCCAGCGATATCCAATACGTGCCGTGAATAAATTCCCACTAATATAACCCACCACAATAAACACGAAATAAAACCCAAAGTGCTCCGCCTTTACTTCCATAAACGTAATCAGAACAAAACTAGCTCCTGACAAAAAGGCAAAAATACTGGCATACATACAGGCAGCCGTAAGCACATTCCCCATATAATCAGGGCTTTTTAATAACGTTAGGTAATTTTTTGAAATTTGTGAGGGGTGTAATGATTGTTTTTCCGGTAAAGACTCCGGCACACAAAAAATGACCAGCCCCATCACAAAAATACCACACAATGCTAATGCCCAGAACATTAACGTCCAGTCGCCGTATAACAGTAGTAGTCCTCCAATACTGGGGGCAGCAACCGGCGCCAATGCCATTAAACTGGAAACATACGCTAATGCTTTTACCGCTTGCTCCGGCGGAAACACATCACGAACCACAGCACGCCCCAAAGTGGGCGCGCAGCAAGCGCCCATAGCCTGAAAAAATCGAAACATAATAAGCTCTTCGATAGTCTCCGATAAGGCACATAACACGCTCATCAACACATAAACACTTAACCCTGCAATCAATATGGGCTTTCGACCATAACGGTCAGACAGTGGGCCACACACTAAATGAAAGAACGCAAAACCCAATAAGTAACTTGAGAGTGTTAGCTGAACTCGATCTACAGTAGTACCGAACACCGTTACCATAGACGGCATCGCAGGCAAATATAAATCGATAGATAAAGGCCCTAAAGAAACAATGGCCGACAAGACAAAAATCAATCGGGATGTTGCTTGAGTCATACTGCAAGCCTCAAAAAATGATCATTGTACACTAGGAAGTCTGGCTAGCTATCATTACCCAGGTTTCGCCCATCAAGAAATTCTTTTATAATTACGGAAATACACTTCACTCAACACTCTCCTCAGACAAAGCTTCAGGGTTGAAGCCTGCGTATATCGCGCTCATAAGGAACATGAAACGTGACACCTCCAATATATCATCAAACACCTACGGCTAATATTGAGCAAGAACTGCTTCGTATGCTCTCGCTACAAGGGTGGATGGGGACTATTCCCACCATTTTATTGCTTTCTGTCATTGCCAGTTTTGCCTCAGAATACTTTCCCCCAACTTACTGGGCAACTTGGCTCATTATTGCCAGCTGCTTTCTATTAGCTCGTGCCGCGCTGCTTATTCAACTACCCAAATTAACACAATATTCTGAACAATTTCGTGTCAAGATTGTTGTTTTTGGCAGTGTGATTAGCGGGAGTCTTCATGCATTCTCATTTATATTTTTCTTTCCTGAGCTTAACGACTATCAGCGTGCAATTCACAGCATGATTATCATGGGTATTGGTTCAGTGACAATTATGACAACTGCTGGATTTCTACCTATATCGCTAGCCTATATCATACCCACTGGGTTATCTTCTTCCTCTATGTGGGTCATAACTACCATACAAAGTAATGGCGATCCGATTGGCTACATCGTGGCGGTCATGTTATTTGTAAGCAATATAACAATGTTAGTGCTATCGAAAGAAAGTTTTAGCCTCATTAAAGGTTTCTTTTCAATCCGAAACCAACAAGAATCACTAAATCATCAACTACAAGAGGCTCTACAAACAGCGGAAAGTGCCAGCCGTGCAAAAACCCGCTTCCTTGCATCCGCAAGTCATGATTTACGCCAACCTATTCACGCCCTATCACTTTTCAGTGGCGCACTTTCGCGACGAACCCTTGATAAAGAAAGTCGAGAAATTGCAGAGCACATGGACATCGCGCTACAGTCTTTAGTTTCACACTTAGATTCTTTATTGGATATTTCTAAACTTGACGCTGGCATTGTACAGGCCAATATTACACCGTTCAATTTACGCTTGATGGGAGAGCGTTTGCAAAGCGAGTTTATTCCTGTCGCTAGTGAAAAAAACCTTAAAATGTGGTTCGACTGTGTTGACGATGCTTATGTTGAAACAGATGAGTTTTTACTTGATCGTATCCTTCGAAACCTGCTCGCCAATGCCATTAAATATACACATTCCGGTAGTGTTGAGTTAAGTATAGAAAATCTGGAGCACACTCATCGAATTCAAATATCAGATACGGGCCAAGGTATCCCCAAAAATGAACAAAAAAGAATATTTGAAGAGTTTTATCAATTAGACAATCCTGAACGAGACAACACACAAGGGTTGGGGTTAGGGCTGGCGATTGTAAATCGCCTGATAAACCTTCTCGACATTAACATAAATTTAGAATCCAACATTTCCACCGGCACCTGCTTTACACTTACCTTAGCTAAGTCTCATAAAATCCCAACACCTAACAAGGCCCTACCCCCAACTCGGTTTTCTTGGCAGGGTATAACAGCCCTAGTCATCGATGACGACCGCGAAGTTGGCCTTGGCATGAAAGTATTATTGGAAGGTTTAGGCTGCCGTATACTACTAGCGGATGGAACAGAATCCGCAATTCATATGGTAAAATCCACACGCCCCGACGTTATACTTGCTGACTTCAGGTTACGAGGAAATGATAATGGCATATTGTCTATTCACACAATTCATAAACTGTATCCCGAATTGCCTGCGATTTTAATCAGTGGTGACACGGCTCCCGAACGACTTCTCGAAGCCAAGCAAGCAAACATCAAAATGTTACATAAACCTGTATTGGTTGAAGAGCTGGAACAGGCTATAGCTACATTATTTAAACACAAAGACATCCATCAAGAAGCTTGCCTTGAGGTTTGATTATTATTAAAGAGATATCCTATGCCCGACCGATCCACGACTTGGATATCACAAGGTTTTGAAACCTTTATTGCCAACCAAACCGCTATATTTGACTACGACATCGTTATTATCGGCAGTGGTTATGGCGGGGCCATCGCTGCATCTGAACTAGCTGGACTAAAAAATCACGACGTTCCCCTGCGTATTTGTGTGTTAGAGCGTGGTAACGAATATTTATCTGGAATGTTTCCGTCCAACACATCGGACTTGCCAAAACATATACACATCTCAGGCTCCAAACAGCCAAAAAATCAAAACCAACAAGATGGTCTATTTGATTTACATACTAGCCCTAACCTAAACACGTTGGTAGCCAATGGATTGGGGGGAGGATCCCTGATTAATGCGGGCGTGATGGTAGAAGCCAGGCCTTCAGTATTTGACCATCGCTGGCCAAGAGAATTACAACACGGCCATACAGAAAGCCTTTTTTCTGGTTACTATGAATCGACTAAACAGCTGCTTGAAGCCAAGGATAACCACGGTGACAATACAATTGAGCGCCATCAACGTCACCAGCAAGAACCATTAAAAAAACACCAAGCTCTTAAGCGGCTCGCAACACAGGATATATCGAATAGTACACCATTACACTTTTCTTCTGCTCCACTCACCATAGCGCTAACGGAAAAGGCTAATAATACGGGAGTTAAACTTCAAGCGTGTAATCTATGCGGGGATTGTGCCACCGGTTGCAACCAGGAAGCAAAAAACTCGCTGGATACTAACTTGCTTGTTAAAGCCTTCCAACAAGGTGTTGATATTTACACTGGCGCCACTGTTCGTAACATCCAACCAATCAGAGATACAGTTAACGATACAACAGATGGCTGGTGTATCAACGTTGTACATACCAAAAAACGTTTACGAAAACGCGAGGGCTCCCCGACAAAAATTCTCGCAAAGAAAATAATCCTTGCAGCAGGCGCTCTTGGATCTACAGAAATCCTTATGCGCTCACAATCCGAGCATTTAACCTTTTCCGATCAACTCGGCAAAAGGTTTTCTACCAACGGGGATATGTTAAGCGCCATATTCAACCAAAAAAAAGCTGTAAACGCTGTCACTAATGAGAACACAGCACTCAACAATAGGCACATTGGCCCGACCATCACCGGTATGATTGATTTAAGAGATAACAAAATACCGGTACTAATTGAAGAAATAGCAGTTCCAGGCTCGTTGCATCAAGTATTCAAAGATGTAACCACAACATTAAATAGTGTATCTAATTTAACGACAGTGGATACCGAAATTCACACCAAGGGGCAGCCACAAAAAGATCCTCTAGCAGTAGATAACAACACCATAAAACACACCGCAGCTTACGTATTAATGGGAGATGATGGGGCGCTAGGTTCACTACAATGGCATAAGGATAACAGTAATGATGGAATTCAAGTAAATTGGCCATCCCTTTCAAGCCACAGCCTTTTTAATAATCAAATAAATACGTTAAAAGGATTGCTAAAAACATCTAACGTTGGGGGAACACTACTTACCAATCCGATGTGGAAACTAACATCAGCACCGCAAAAAAACAAAGGGCCTTTATTAACAGTACATCCACTTGGAGGTTGTGCAATGGCCGATAATGCCTCCTTAGGTGTCGTAAACCATCTAGGTCAGGTATTCAATTCTCAAAGCAGAACAACCACTCACGAAGGGTTAGTTGTTCTTGATGGTGCGATTATCCCCTCTGCCCTAGCGGCCAATCCGGCCTTAACCATTGCAGCAGTATCCCTGCGTGCCATTCAACTTCTCATAAAGGCCTGGGGCTTAACATCACCTACACCGCAAAAAACGCAGAAATGTCACCTCACACAACGGCCAGTTTATTCTCACACTGCAACCGAGACATCCGCCAAAAACAAACCATCAATTCCGACGCGAATAGAAATCACGGAACGTCTCTCTGGACAAGTCACACTCACCGATATACATCAACAACCTCTAGACTGCACTATAGACCTTACATTACGTTTTAATGATTTTTCTATTCAAGATATTGTTCATAATAAACAACGAAAAATCACCGTAAAAAACAACCCATCTAGCAATGCATCCATTAGCCAACTCCGAATACTCGAACGAAAAGTGTGGCACCAACTAGCACTGAAAAATGCAGACGAAAGTGAATTCGATCAACATGCACTTTTAGTCAGCCCAATATCAGGAAGCTTGAACATATTAACAAGAGAAGCGTCAACACCCTCCACTCGTGTCACTAGAGCTATTTGGCCTTGGTTGCGCAATAGAGGGTTGAGAGAGCTGTGGCAGTTAATAACACTAAAGCCATCTCAAAAACATCCTTCAATATGGAAAATCAAAAAAGATTTCATATCACTATGTTTGAATAAAATAAGTGATATGAAATCAATAATTACACGAGCCGGCGAAGTCCGTACATTTGACTATCAACTACAACTGCAAAAGCCTAAATCCGGTTGGCCAACACAACTCAGTGGCTTCTCCCCCTCTGCCTCAGAAATCAGCATCACAGGCCTAAAGCGCATCACGTATAAGCCGCATGCTAATCCATTACGCCAGCTTCTAGACGTTCATCTTAAAACATTTCCAGGATTACAACCCGCTCGTCACCAACCAAACAAAACATCAGCATTTTTGCGCTTAGACTCCCGTTTTTTGGTACAAAATAAGGAACCACTCTTACAAATAGTTCAACAGGAAAATCAGCCATCCGCTCTGATTGACATAGCTGCATTATCTCAACTTTTTCTTCGTGTCATACTCAACATACACAAACTAAGCCTCCATTCAGCAAAAGCCCCATTGATCCGTACAGCTCGCCGCCTACCTAGCACGATTCAAGGCCTGCCTAACCCAACGATAACTAATCTTACAATTGATAGTATTTCAAAATCCAAAAGGCTCAATGTAGCAACAACAATCCGCCTTACACACTACTCAAGAAAAAAAACATCACAAACAAAACACACTAGTCCTCCACCAATTGTCATGATTCATGGTCATAGTGCAAGCGGAACAACCTATACTCACCATTCACTGAATCCTAGTTTGGCTCAATATTTTGGGGAGAAAGGTAGAGACGTCTGGGTTATCGACTTACGTACCAGCAGCGGCTTAGCAAGCGCCTTACACCCTTGGTCATTTGAAGACATCGCCTTTGCAGACATTCCCGTTGCCATCAATCACATATGCATCTCTTCGCAACACCAAAAAGTGGATATCATTGCTCATTGCATGGGCTCCTCAATGTTAAGTATGGCGATATTAGCCACTCCTAACGTTGAGGATAGATATTATCAAGAACGGATAGCATTACCGAATCGCATCAACAAAGTGGTGCTCTCACAAGTTGGCCCTAACGTTGTATTTAGCGCAGACAACATGTTAAAGGCATACATACTCGACTATTTCCGACAAGCAATGCCATCAATAACATACAATTCCCAACGATCAACCTCACCTTCCAACAAAGAAAATGTTTTGGATCACATTCTTTCAATATTACCATACCCTGAAGATGAGAGAAAATTGGAAAACCCGCTCCTTCCCTGGGCCTACAAACATTATACCGACACTCGGCGTCGACTAGACGGCATTTATGGCCAAACATTCAAGCTTTCAAACATATCTAAGAATACCCTACAATATATTGATGATTTCTTTGGCCCCATAAATTTAAAAACCCTTTCACGCGTCACCCAATTTGCATTTCACGAACAAGTCACAAATAAATACGGTGAGAATGTTTTTTTATCCAACGAGAATCTCAAAAAGCATTGGAAATTTCCAACGCTAAGTATTCATGGAAGTGATAACGGGGTTGCAGATATATCAACCCTTAATCGAATGCAACAAACCATGGCCGCTGCCGGCTGTGATTATCATACAGAAATATTACAAGATTTTGGTCATCAGGACTCCCTGATAGGTAAAAATTCTTTAATCAACTTTCATAAAATATCTGCATTTCTTGATAAAGAACACCCAACAAAATGTAACGATGTAGAACATCCTCAGCGATTTCATTGTGAAACCCCTTATTCAGGCCCCGTAATTAGCACACTTTCAACGTCTAACAAAATAGGAGTTAGCCTAGGAGTTAACCCTCAAAGAATGCGTCCGGATTTTATTCTATTTATCGCTATTAATATAAATAGGAACAACATTGAACTGGCAAATTTCGATATACCATTCCACCATAATCTATCAATAACATTTGCGACCCCCATACAACAAAATTGGATAAAAACTGAATTATCTATCTCAACTCAACTTGATAATGCTGATGGTATTTTGGTATTGCTGCTCGATGATCAGCAAATACATTGGGACGAGATATCATGCCAATCCTGTTTGCCCGACAATTTGCTGGATCTTCTTGATAAGAACAGCAGCACCAATAACAAAATAAAAAGCACACCTGAAACAAAACAAATATACCAATATTTGCAATCAAATGTATTAAGCGAACGTTTCACCCAATCAATCAAAGATGTTCTTAAACAACCCAAAAACACTCTTGAAACAGCCATTATTCAATGGCCCAAAAGGCCCCATCCACAGCAGAACGAACAAGAAACACAATTCGCTCTCGCTGCTTGTCAATACCCGGCTGGTATGCTCGACAAAAAACTTGCTTATGCATCATATGAACGTCTTGCAAAACGTTTGGATAGAAATATAACCTGCACGCCAAAAAACCTAACACCAAAATTTATTTTATTAATGGGAGATCAGGTTTATACCGATGCCAGTGCTGGTTTATTTGATCCAACAGATAGCCATGACCGATACACTCGGCCCTACCATAAGTGGTTATCTCAACCAGCGGTTAAATCCGTCTTTCGACGACTTCCAAGTTTTATGATGTTAGATGATCATGAAATATTAGATAATTGGGATCGTTCTGAATTAACACTTGGGAATGCCAAACTATTTCAATATGGGAAAAAAGCTTACCTAAATTTTCAACGAAATTTACATCAAACACCGCAGTCAAATGGTGTCAATGTCAATGATATTCCACTTTGGTATTCTTTCGAACAACAGGGCTTTGACTTTTTTATGTTAGACACTCGTACTGAGCGAGACGGGCGCAGTATAAAAAGTAATGACAGCTCTCACCATATAAAACCACTTATGGAAGCAAAGTTAGTTTCTGACATTCAATTTCAGATGCTTATAGACTGGTTGGAAAAAACTAAAACAAACACTGACAAACCTCGCTTTATCACATCTGCGTCAATGTTATTGCCACGGCGGTTACACAGCAGAGGCAATAGTAATACGAACCATAGTTACAGCGCAATTCACTCTGATGCCTGGGATGGTTATCCTAGTACAATGCACCAGTTACTTAAATATATTGCACTTAATAATGTTAAAAACCTGGTATTTCTATCGGGGGATGAACATGTATCTAACGTAACAACGATTGACCTAACTTTCCCATCAACGGTTCTAGAAAAAAACACCTCAACTCGTATTTACTCCATTCACAGCTCAGGGCTTTATTCCCCGTACCCTTTTGCGAATTCAAATCCAAACGACTTTGCGAAAAAGGACACCTTTAGCATTGGGGAAAGTAACATCCGATGCCAGGTATCCTCAACATTTTATCCTGGGGATGGCTTTGCTCTTGTCAGTGCATACAAAATGGAAGAAGCCTGGCACATCAGCAGCAATTTTAGCCGCGCCGGAAAAACGCCTGAATCCACTGAAGAAGTCATCTCTTGGAGCACTAAATTATAACTTAGTGAACTTGATAGCCGTCTTCGTTCATTAATTTCTTCGCTTTTTCAATATCAAGATCTTCAATAGGGGATGCCAGATAATAGGGAAGTTCGACTTCTCCATCGGTTAGTCGAACAATTTCACCATCTATCAGCCTTTCAAGAACAGAATGTAATGTCTTTTCCAAGTTTTCCGGCGGCATTGGATAATGTTTCTTTAAGTAGCTAATAAGCTCCTCGATAGTGTGTTTACCGTCAGCGAGGGATACAACAATCCCCATCCAATCATCCATAGGGCTAGTATTCTGGGGATGATGAATGTCGGCCAAAGCCACTTTGTTATCCTTTCGCGTAAAAACGGCAGAACGGTAAAAATATTGGCCATTGTTCATAAGCTAGATCACTTTTCTACAGAGCATTAAGGTAAATGGTGGTTTAAGAGTATAGCCTTGATATTCACGCTCTTAAACCTACGTTAATTGACAACCATCAAGCCTATAGCAATTAACCCCCCCTAAACCATTAGTTCTATTCCCTATATCTAATCAACTAATTCAATTTCTAGGCTTTCAAGTAAACTGACAGCTTCAAAACGACAAAACTTCGCCCCTTTAATACGATTGTCGTAAACATCAATGCTGTAGTTTGTTGATTCAGCAAAATTAGCCGATGTTAGGTTTGTCTTTCCAAACAAGCTATGCAAGAAGTCTGTACCGGAAAAATCCGCTTCATTAAAATTGCCTTCCCTAAAATCCACGTCGTGCACTTTACAATCTTCCAGCACTAATTCCTCCATCTCCAAGCCATAAAATGAGGAATCGTTCAAAATAGATTTATAGAATTTCACTTGTGCAAATGTGGTTAGATTTGGCCATGTTGCTTTTGTCCAATCAATACCAATGACTTTACACTCTTCAAATATCACATCTGAGAATTTGCTGTAAGAAAGTTTAGCAACACTTAGATTAGATTTAACAAAATGACAATCGATAAAAGTACACTTATCAAATAACACCTCGCTAAAATCACACTCGGTGAAGGTACAATCTTCAAACTCTTTATCAGTAACGGAACTTCCCGAAACATTAATCTTGTTAAATCGCTTGGATAAGTACTCATCTTCTTTATCAAAATTGTCCATTACGTCATCCACTGCCTTTATTCATGTAAGGATCATAAAATATTTTCATGTGATCATTTTTGTATGCGCAATTATAATACGTTTCTATTTTACAAGTCTTCTATTAGATGCCACAAAATTTAATATAGAAAAGTATATTCTCTTATATATCATCACCTTATCCACGAGACCTAAATACATTCCTTTCGACATCAGATATATTACGCCTTTTCTAGCAACAGTTTATCCCCGAATACCCCATTGCTGCGAATCCGGCGCCATGACACAATTCTGCCAGCCTTATTATTAAAAGAGATCACGGTAGCAGACATCATGACAACCACATTAGACCACACCATAACACTGCCTTGCGGCGTCATATTAAAAAACCGTATCCTTAAGTCAGCTATGACCGAAGGCATGGCTGATAGGAACGACCACGCGACACAGCGTCATGCTACGTTATATAAACGCTGGTCAGAAGGTGAGGCAGGATTGCTTATTACCGGTAACGTAATGGTTGATGCCCGTTATCTTGAGCGCCCCGGAAACGTTTGCGTAGAGAACTCCGATGATCAATCACACCTAAAACAATGGGCAATGGCGGGTCAAAGCAACGGCAATCAATTATGGATGCAAATCAGTCACCCCGGTAGGCAGGTTGCAAAAATCGTATCTAAAACGCCACTAGCGCCTTCTCCTGTACAATTAAAACTCGGTGGATATTTTGCAGAACCTCGCGCGCTACTGGAAGATGATATTCAAGATATTATTTATCGCTTTGGAGTCACTGCCTTAGGTGCAAAAAACTCTGGATTCAGCGGCGTACAGATACATGCCGCCCATGGTTATCTGATCAGTGAGTTTCTCTCCCCTGTGGTTAATCAACGCAACGATCGCTGGGGTGGAAGCCTTGAAAATCGTGCACGTTTTTTGCTAGAAATTGTTAGAAAAGTTCGGAATAATGTTGGCAGTGAATTTCCGATATCGGTAAAACTTAATTCTGCAGATTTTCAAAAGGGCGGCTTTACCTTAGAAGAATGTGTTGACGTCGCTAAGATGCTTGAAAACGAAAAGATTGATTTGTTGGAAATATCTGGCGGCACCTACGAACAAGCCAATATGTTTGGTACTACTGAGGCGACGAACGACACCAATCAACCCAAACGAGAAAGTACCAAACAACGAGAAGCCTATTTTTTAGATTATGCAAAAACTATTCGTGCTGCAGTAAAAACACCTTTTGCTGTCACCGGAGGTTTTCGTTCAGCAGATACCATGCGAGAAGCCTTGCTAAATAACGAAGTAGATATTATCGGTTTAGCGCGTCCATTTTGCGTGGAACCAGATTTACCAAAAAAATTAATGCAAGGAAAAATCCAGCATCTTCACCCTTATGAAAATACATTACAGTTTGGCAATGGTAAATTGGGAGTTAACAGCCCTTACAAAATGATCTCAATGATGAATGTACAAGCACAAGTATCTTGGTTTTCACATCAAATATACCGACTTGCAGAACACAAAGAACCCAATATTAATGCAGGACTAAAGCGAAGTTACTTAAAACAAATGTTTAATGAAGTCCGTATTGCGACCAGCAGAAAAAGAGCGTAAATAGCCACAAAAACAATAAAGCCGGTTATGCGAATGACTATGTTGATTTTCTTCAATCCCTTCCTCTACCGGCCTTATCTCTTCTTCTTTTCATCTCACCATTAAATCTGATTCACTATCACATCAGGTAATATCCGTAACTGCTGGGTGAATAGACGAGGGTCGCCATCATACCCGTTACTGAAGAAAAAGCTAAAGACAAATCCAAAGAACCCTTCTTCAGGAAATCCATCAATACTATACCCCACATTAGGCAACTGCCCTGGGAAACGCTCTGGCAAATCCTCGATAAATTTATCATCATCATAAATCAAACTTAACGGTTCATTAGTACCACCAAGATAATCAAAATACGTCAGTATATCCAAATTCTTTTTCGTTGATATCCATATCCAACGGCCTTCTTTTTCATCTACACCCGCCTCAATCATGCTTTTTTCGATATCGCCAACTTCGCCATCAACGATGCCAGCTTGAAGTGGACCTGATGCGGTACGCACAGAGGCTCCCAGCAACTGATTTGCATCTATCGAAATGGCTACTGAAGACTTCGCCATCATAGAGCGTCGAGTTTCAGGCATCATCACTCGAGCATCATAAATCACTGATTGAGGATAGTGATGCACTTGCATACTAATTAACATCATTGGCAAACCAAACATCCAAACGGTTAATTCCATTTGTGTCGTTGTGCGAATAGGCCCAACTCTCTCGCCTGCTGGTGTGGCAACAATATGTTTATTATTGAGGCTTATGGATGTCAAATTCATCACAACATCCGTTTCCATCCGAAACTTCAAACCATCAATAGGATTATCTTCTCCCTCATAACCTGTTATCGATAAGTCTTTCCAATTAATATGATTATCTTGATTGTAAGACAAGGAATAGAAGTCCGTCTCAACAAGAGCTTCTTCTGAGCTATAACGTACATATTGCTCATCTGAACGTAATCGAGAATTTTCCATCAAGTATACATAGCGAGTGATACCGTCACGTCCAGTAACAGATAATTCCGCTAACGGCGTTCCATCAAAACGCTGCGCCTTAGACTTTCTTTCACCCGCATCCTTATAGAGAAACAACAATTTGTCTTGGTCATCCAATACACCCTGCGTCCCAATAATAGGAACATCCCAACCTTCAAAGAATATCGCGCCTCCTTCATTATATTCATCAAATTGATAAGGAATTGGCTCCATTTCATCATCAACGATAGCAGCAAGGGACAATGTATCAATCGATTTCCCCACTGCTGCTGCAATATCACGCCCATCGAGCATAATCGATTTGAAAGCTTCGATATCTGCCAACGGCTGCATTGCATTTACGGAAAAAGAAGAACTCAATACAGAGATCGACAACAAAACACTGACAATGGCATGTTTAACACTATTTTTTTTCATTATTATTTACCTAAATAATCGAAGCTTTATCTTTCTGATGAAACGCTGCCTTACTGATGGAACGTTGTGGTGTCGTTTATATTTGCGCGGCCAACACGAGCATTATTAATTCGGTTTTCGTTATCAGGATATCCAAAAGAAATACCGAATAGCAGATTAAGTGAATCATCAATACCCAACATTTCTTTCACTATATCCGCATGAAAACCCAACGAAGTTTGAGGGCAGCTCCCTAGTCCATGCGCCGCTAACGTTAACATTAGCGTTTGTGCATACATACCCACATCAACCGCTTCTCGTAAATCAAAGTGCGATGGCAAGAACAAAAATGCGGCATGAGGAGCCCCAAAAAACTGATAGTTCTGCATAAACACTTCTTGGCGACGAGATTTCTCTTCTCGTTTAATGCCAAGCGATGCGTACAACTGATTGGCAGCATCATATTGTCGATCTTGATAAACACCGGGATACTTTATATTGTACGGAAAATCTAAGTGTGTTTCCCCAGTCTTAGCTTGCTTAGGTAAAGCCTCTCGCATTGCATTAAGTGTTTCTCCACTTGCAACATGTACCATCCAGGGTTGAGTATTACAATTTGATGGGGACTTCTGCGCCAAAGTAAATATTTTTTCCAATAGAGGCTGAGCAATAGGTTTTTCCATATAAGCACGTACAGACCGTCGCTCTGTAAGAATACTTTCTATGCTACTGGCCAACGTGTCAAAATCACTCATTTTTTGTCTCTCTACGTAATATCACAGCTTATCTTTTGGCTTAAACGTTAACTAGCATATAGATAAACATCACTTTCTAATGTTCTGGTAATTTTACCCTGCTCCATTAAACGATGGATATGCGCTAGACACTCACCAACCGCCAGGTAATTTTGAAACGAATCAAATTCTTTTTCAAACAACAGATTAGTAATGACTTGAGCATTCTTAGGTATATCACAAATCGCTACTATTTTTTCTAATCGTTCTTCATGATGATCAATTACATCACGTAACCGCTGCTGAACACCATAAAAAGGTAGTTCATGAGCAGGCAATACCAGAACCGAGTCTGGAACGCGTTGTGCGACAATCTCATGAGCCTCATACCAATCCGTTAAAGGGCTGGACTCTGGCGCCGATGAAATCACGCTGACATTAGATGTTATCCGTGGTAAGACTTGATCTCCTGAGATATACAAATCCAATGTTTGGCAATATAACGAAACATGCGCTTGTGCATGCCCTCGAGTAATAATCACCTCCCATTCATGATCACCAACGGTCAGCATTTGTGTATCTTTTAATTGATGATAACTACCAGGCAATGCTGAAACACTGTCATAAAAGTTATTACTGGTCGTAAGCCCTTCTAGCGTATGTAACGACATTGCTGAACGTTTAAAAAACTCCTCAACTTCCCAAGAAGAATCTGCCTGCCCATAGTTTAAATACACTCGCGAACACAAATACTCTTGTTCGCTCATCAACAAGCGTGCTCGAAATGACTTACACAACCATCCAGCCAAACCAACATGATCTGGGTGCTGATGGGTAACAATTACCCTTTTAATAGGAAGGTTGTCACAATGTTGTTCGACAATACCTAACCAATTATCTCGAGCAGGTTTTGAATTCATGCCTGTATCCACGACACACCAACCATCACCATCTTTTAGTAGGTAACAGTTAATATGATCTAACGATAAAGGTAATGGGGATCGTAGCCACTTCACACCCGGAGCTATGTCAACAATTCCATTGTCACCTGGTGGAATTTTAAATGGAAATACTTTCTCGGGATAAAGGGTAACTGAATCTTTCAACGTCATACATTTTTCCTGCTTTGTTTCAACTCTATTGCTATTCGATTGCTACTACCGAGGCAGATATTCCCCACCATTAACATCCAAACAGGCTCCGGTCATGGCACTCGCAAGATCCGACGCCAAAAAAAACACCGCGTTGGCACATTCAGCACTAGTAGGGATTTTTCCCAGAGGAATATTTCTCTCAACATCCTTTTTTAATGCCTCAACAGATACATTCTCAGACTTACTGCGTTGTTTAAAATAGTACTCGACAGGTGCTCCCCACATCCAACCCATATAAGTTGAGTTGACTCGAATATTATATGGACCCAATTCCAGCGCCAAATGTGACGTAACACTACTTAACGCGGCCTTGGATGCAGCGTATCCTGCCTGTGTTGCCATAGGTTTACGTGTCACCATCGTGTTTACATTCACAATGGATCCACTACGCTGTAATTTCATCTGCGGTATAACAGACTGAACAAGGTTCATCGTGCCAAATACATTCACATCCATCACAGCACGCCACGCATCCATATTGGCAGTTTCAGCTAACGCCATCACCCCTGGGTTATAAGCGCTGTTAATTAAACAGTCTACTCGACCATATCTTTCGATCGTACGTGCAATCAAATGTTCGCACTGACTTTTATCACAAATATCCGTTGGCACTTTGATAACGTCAACATCTTCGCCATTAGGTAGCTGTCGAACCTCCTCTTCTGCGGCATCTAGCTTACTTTCCGTACGGGCAGCAATCACAAGTTTAGCACCGTGTTTCGCTGCCCCCAGCGCTAGTTCAATTCCCAAACCAGAGCCAATACCCGAAATAATCACCACTTTATTTTCAAGCAACATACAAACCTCACTACCGGTATTAAGCCAAGCGCTACAGTCGCTTCGCCACTTCACCATACATTACTTCAGTGGCTCCACCACCAATAGTAAGCACCCTGGCATCACGGTACATTCGTTCAATTGGGCTTTCTGACATAAAGCCCATGCCGCCATGCAACTGCAAACAGTCATACATGACTTCGTTTGCGATATCACAAGCATAGGCTTTAAGCATTGAAACTTCTTTAATACAGTCAGCGCCTTGAGCATCTAACCATGCGACATAGTAGGTATAGTTCTGCGCTAATGAAACTTTGGTTTGAGCACGAGCTAACTTATCTCTTACCACATCTTTATCAAATAATGCACCACCAAAAGCTTGTCGTTGCTTAACATTCTCAATGGTCATATCCAACGCTTTTTGTGCTTCACCAACACCCATTGCAGACAGCATAATGCGTTCATGCTGAAAGTTCTTCATCACTGCGTAAAAACCTTTATTCTCTTCACCTAATAAGTTTTTCGCTGGCACACGAACATTATCAAAAAACAGCTCAGCCGTGTCAGAACTTCGCCATCCATGTTTTTTAAGTGAACGGCCAATTTCAAATCCTGGCGTACCTTTTTCTACAATAAACATCGAAATACCACGAGAACCTTTCGCATCAGGATCAGTTTTTGCCGCGACAAAAAAGATATCACCATGAACGCCGTTGGTGATAAACATTTTACTACCATTAATAACCCAATCATCACCATCACGTACCGCACGGGCTTTTATACCCGCAACATCCGATCCAGCGGCAGGTTCAGTCACACAAACAGCGGTGATCTTTTTACCGGCAATAATATCAGGCAAGTATTGTTGCTTTTGCTCATCACTTCCAGCCAACGCCAAATGTGGCGATGCCATATTGGTGTGCACCAATGTTGTAATTGTGACACCGGCAAAGCTCGAACGCCCAAGTTCCTCCGCCAATACTGCCGCAGCGCGAACATCCAATTGGCTACCGCCGTATTTTTCTTCATGGGTTAACCCTAGAAAACCCAATTCACCCATTTTTAGAAGTAACTCCCTCGGCACATAACCTTGCTCTTCCCACGCTTCGCCATGAGGTACAATTTCTTTTTCAACAAACTTTCTTACCTGATCACGCAACAAACGGTGCTCTTCTTCAAAATACGGGTTTATCATCTATCTCTCCTACAATTCTCTAAAAACTATTTTTGGAACGAATACATTAAGGTCTATTTTTATGACCTAGTCCTGCGACTCATCAGGGTCAATGTCAATAAGCATCTCCCCATCAGCAACACTATCGCCTGCCACACATAAGACATCTTTCACTACGCCTGCACAAGGTGCGGGTAAGTTGTGAATCAATTTCATTGCCTCCATTACCAACAGCGTCTCGCCTTCTTCAATTTTATCACCTACTTTAACAAGCACGTCCGTAACGATACCCGGCATCACCGCCCGGATAGACGTAGAGGAATCTTTTAACGCTGCTGCAGGACCTAACAAACTGTCTTCTAACGTAACAAATGAGTAGCTGCGATTTAACCTAGGTGAGCTAAGTGATACCTTTTGGTTTTCGGTGAACAAAATATCCAGCGATACTCGGGTATTGTTTATTTCCACCTGCCAATAGGTCACGTCGCGTTGTAGCGCATTAGGTCGCGTTAACATAACATGATATTGCTCAGCCTTGGCACTATCGGCATTAGCACCATCGTCATTATCGCTACCCACACGCACGCGATAATCTCCAGCTCGACCTTGCACTGACATTTCAATTAACTCACCGCCATGCTCGATACAAAACCAAGCACTGGCGGGTGTTCCGGACAATTCTGTTACACGCCAACTGCCTTTACGCTGCCATGGGTTTCCTGCTTGCATATTACTAGCATCGTGCTGACCTTGCTCTGCATAGGCAGCAGCGGCAATCGCCATATGCATCGCCTCCCCCCAAGGTTTCCAGCCTTCAGGAAATTGTATTGCAATATATTGTGTTGTTAATTCTTGATGAAACGCAGGGCGAGTAATTAACGCTATCAAAAATTCCTGATTAGTTTTGAAACCACCAATTGAGAAGTTATTTAGGCCTTTTAACAAACGCTGTGCTGCCAAGCCCCTCGTAGAGCCGTAGGCAATTACTTTTGCAACCATGGAATCGTAGAAAGGACTAATCTCAGAACCTTGCGATACACCACTATCCACTCGCAAGCCTTCTCCTGTTGGCTCTCGGTACAATTCAATAATACCGGTTTCGGGCATGTAGTTATTCGCAGGATCTTCCGCATTAAGGCGCGCTTCTATTGCGTGACCGGTCGTGGTGATTTGATCTTGTGAAAAAGATAAAGGTTCTCCCTTAGCAACCTTTATTTGGCATTCAACAAGGTCAATTCCCGTAACAAACTCCGTAGTAGGATGCTCAACTTGCAAACGAGTATTCATTTCCAAAAAATACGCATCTTGAGTATCCGCATCGACAATAAATTCTATCGTTCCAGCACCCAAATAATTCAGATATTTTCCCAAACGCACGGAACAATCGAAGAGTTTCTGTCGTAACTCATCGCCAAGGTGACTTACTGGCGCTTCTTCAATAACTTTTTGGTAGTTACGCTGTATTGAGCACTCACGATCAAATAGATGAACCACATTACCATGACTATCACCCAACACCTGTACTTCAATATGTCGAGGACGTACTAGATATTTTTCGAGTAACACTCGGTCATCACCAAAGGAGCTCAATGACTCTTGCTTAGCCAATGTTAATGCTTCGTCAAATTCCGATGCCTCATTAACAATACGCATACCCTTACCACCCCCCCCCGCACTGGCTTTTATCAGTAGAGGATAACCAATTTTTTCAGACTCTGACTTTAATATTGCGCCATCTTGACTCTCACCGTTATAACCAGGAACCGTTGGAATATCCAATGATTGAGCAATCGCTTTAGCTTCAATTTTTGACCCCATATCTGCAATACTTTCAACCGATGGGCCAATAAAAATAACATCATTGGATTGGCACAAGGTAATCAGCTCTGTGCTCTCAGATAGAAAACCATATCCTGGATGTATTGCATCTGCTTTGATTTTTAGCGCAGCATCGATGATGGACTGTGCATTAAGATAACTTTCCTTAGCACTTGAAGCGCCAATATATACTGCTAGATCCGCCTGCTGCACATGCTGAGCATGGCGATCCGCATCAGAAAATACCGCTACCGATTCGATACCAAGCTTTTTACAGGTACGGATTACTCGACAGGCTATCTCACCTCGGTTAGCAATCAGTAACCGCTTAATGCTTTTTATGCCAGTACCATTTGCGCCAATATCATTCATGACAGTGCCATCATTAACAACGTTACTCATGATTGCCTCCAACTTGGCGTTTCTTTCGCAAAGAAACACCGAATACCTTCTTGGCCTTCTTCAGATTCCCATGTGTCCGCTAATAGATTTGCCGTGTAATGCAAGTTGGTATCCGTATCATGACTATCAACATAGAAGATCAATTTCTTTGTGGCAGCAATTGCCCCTGGCCCACATTGCAATACATACTTAATTTCTGTCTCAACCGCCGCATCCAGATCTACATCAGCAACAACCTCATCAACAAGGCAAACGTCTTTGGCTTTTTGAGCTGATAGTGGACGTGCATTAAGAAAGGTGCGACGAGCGTTCGCTCGCCCCATCTTTTCGACCACAAACGTTGAGATATTCGCAGGGGTTAAGCCAAGACGAACTTCAGTAAGTGCAAATTTTGCCGACTCAACAGTGATAGCAATATCACAGACTGAAATCATTCCGGTTCCACCCCCAAAGGCTTGACCGTTAATCTTACCGATAAGTGGTTTTGATAACTCGTTCAAGGTTCGCAGCATTGTCGCAAGATGCGCACTGTCGGCAACACGCTCGGCACGAGTTTGATCAAAAATACTTTCCATCCATTTCAAATCACCACCCGCACAAAAGGACTCGCCCGCACCGGTTAACACCACCGCTCTAACTTCAACATTCTTATCAAGCGCCCTTGCTGCTTCCGTTACTTCACGGATAAGTTCATCGTTCATCGCGTTATGACGCTCTGGACGATTTAATAATAAAGTCGCTATACCACGTTCATCAATGGTCACGTTAATTGTGTTGTAACTCATACCTAACCTCGGTAAAACTTATTCTATAGTCATTCATACATTACATGCGATAAACGTACGAGCTGCCTTCATCCGGTGCATTAGTCGCCGCCACGGACAAACATAACGCAAGTACATCACGGGTTTGTTCTGGCTCAATAATGCCATCATCCCAAATACGCGACGTCGCAAAATACGGATCACTTTTATCGGCATACAACTCACGGGTGTCTTTCTCTAGCTGAGCAAGGGATTCCGGCGTCGCTTTTTTACTGATACTTGATCGTGCTAATTCCAACACCACATTGGTACCAATATCAGGACTCATCGTTGCAACAACGGAATTAGGCCATGCAAACATCATATTGGGCCTAAACCCTCGTCCACACATGCCATAGTTACCAGCGCCATAGGATCCGCCGACAACCACCGTAAATCGAGGTACCTTTGAACAGGACATCGCATAAACTAATTTCGCACTGTGTTTCGCAATACCACCTTGCTCAGCAGCTTTACCAACCATAAATCCAGGCACATTTTGCAAGAACAGCAAAGGAATATTTCGTTGATTACAAAGCTCAATAAAATGTGCGCCTTTTACAGAGGCATCTGAAAATAACGGGCCATTATTACCGAGAATACCCACTGGATAACCTTCGATATGCGCGGTACCACAGATCAGGCTAGTGCCCCACTGTGCTTTAAATTCTTGAAAATCACTGGCATCAACTAACCGAGCTATCACTTCACGAATATCGTATGGCTGCGAGAAGTCTTTACTCACAATACCTTTAATCTCTTCCATGGGATAAAGAGGCTGTTGTGATTTAAGTACTCGCTGGTAAGTCACTTGCGGGCGGTTAAGCTTTGAAACGATGTCACGCATTCTCGCAATCGCTTCTTGTTCCGTTTCCGCCAAATAATCCGACACACCCGAAACCGTGGTATGCATCTCTGCACCACCTAACTCTTCCGGCCCAATATCTTCATTAATAGCAACTTTAACAATCGACGGCCCACCAAGGTGTACCGTCGCATTACCACGTACCATAATCACTTCATCGGACAACGCAGGAATATAAGCAGCACCCGCAGTACTCACACCAAATACAGCGGCGAGTTGCGGTAATCCTTGAGCAGACATATTACATTGGCGAAAGAAAATATTACCGAAATGATCACGATCTGGAAATACACGATCCCATTCATGCAAATACGCACCACCACAATCCACTAAGTAGATACAAGGCAGTTGATTCTGCTCAGCAATCTCTTGTGCGCGAATATGTTTCTTTACTGTTTCAGGATAGTACGCGCCGCCTTTAATGGTGGAATCATTCGCCACAATCACACAATGGGCGCCATGAATAACACCAATACCCGTTACAATCCCTGCACTGTGAACACGACCACCGTATTGATCATAAGCTGCCAAACTTGAGAATTCCAAAAATGGCGTACAAGGATCAACAAGTAGATCTATCCGCTCACGAGGCAACAACTTACCGCGCTTTCGGTGACGTTCAATAATATGATCACGTCCACCATGAACCGCTTCATGAATTCGCCCTCTTAGCGTATCAATTAACCCTGAGTGATATTCAGCATTTTCTTGATAGCTCTCGGCATTTTTATTAACTTTCGAGACGATTTTACTCATACAACAACTCGACAATGCAATGATTTTTTAGCTATTCAGAAGATCTACAAATCTCGCAATGAGTGCTTTATAAGTAATACCCTTTCAGAAACGTCTGCGGCAAGGACGCCGCAGTCGAGCACGCATGGATGCGGTCTTTTGCGATTTCTGAAAGGGTATTACTTATAAAGCACGATCTCGGAGATCCGCCAATCCCTCTCAACAATGACGTATTTAGAATTATTTCAAACGACCAAGTCCTTCCCAATAAGGAGCACGGATCATTTTCCGACTTACTTTTCCTACCGGTGTTCGAGGCAATGGATTCAAACCAATCTCTACATCAGACGGCTTCTTATAAGAACCCAACTCATCCGCACACATATCAATGATGTCCTGTTTATTAACAGCACCTTCTTCTTTTTCCATAATCAGCGCATAAGGAGATTCACCAAAACGATCATTAGGAACACCAATAACAACAACTTCTTGAACGCCAGGATGCGTAGCAATAACGTTTTCTAGCTCTGTCGGCCAAATGTTATAACCGCCAGAAAGAATCATGTCATCTTTACGGTCACACATATAAAGGTAACCGTTCACATCAAGGTAACCGATATCTCCCGTATGCACCCAGCCATCGAAAATTGTTTTATTCGTAGCCTTCTCATTTCTCCAGTAACCTGGGAGCTGTCCATCATTTTTAAAACAAATCTCCCCCTCTTCACCCATTGGCATTAGCTCATGAGTTTCTGGATCAACAATTCTCACATCACAAAATGGGTGTACTCGACCAACAGAACGCATTGGGTCAGATCCCGGTATGTCGTCTCGAACCCATTCTTTTGCCATAGAGATCGTGACAGGCACGCCTTCTGATTGGCCGTATAAGCTACATATAGACTCACCCCAAATAGCATAAGCTTTTTTCACATTAGCAACGGTTATGGGAGCTGCGCCGATGAGCAAGACTTTCATATTTGACCAATCTTGCTCGCCAACACCAGGTACATTCATAACGTCACCAACCATGGTGGGCGCCATAAAGACATAACTCACCTTGTCGGTAATCATTTGATCTACAACTGGGGCTGCTGCATATTTTTCAACAACCAAGTTACAACCACCAGATAGCCATACTGGTACAAACTGATAACCCGACGCGTGTGATATAGGCGCGATATGCATACATACATCATTTTCTTCAACCGGAGGCATGGTATAAAACCAGTTACGACCAATGTCTAACCAGGCTTTATGGGTGAACGGGACGCCTTTAGGCTGCCCTGTAGTTCCACCGGTATGACGAATAACATAAAGGTCGTTATCGTCAATTTCTGGATTTGGATCTTCTGCTGAAAATTCGGCTAACCATGCTTCGTAGTTTTCTGCACTGCGGACAATCACTTGTTCAAGGGTATCGATTTCTTTTTCCATACCTTCCACTTGATCAGCGTAATGCTCTGCTACCACAACGGCTTTACAATCAGTATGATCTAACATTGACTGGTGTGATGCCCGTGCATTTCGCGCATATAGCGGTACTCGGACAATGCCTGCAATGGCACATCCTAAGAAAAAATCTACAGCTTCTACCGTATTATCTTCTAGTGATCCGCAGGTATCACCCGGCTTTAGCCCAGCTGCTAGTAAGGCATTCGCTAGACGTGTTCCTCTTTCCCATGCTTCACCAAAGGTGAGTCGTGAGTCCCCCGCAATAATTGCAGGTCTGTCACGATAAAAACCGGCTGCGCGGCGCATTGCATCTCTTATGTTCATTGTCTTACCCTCTTTTTATTCTGTCATCCTTTATGGTGCGAGACACACTCATCACCCAACATCAAAGGTAAA
>MAAC01018362.1_pt1 | contig 45925 bp, 45 predicted proteins | sample 1115981 | NCBI WGS metagenome assembly MAAC01 (sample SAMN04961126, study PRJNA320927) | seawater metagenome | isolation source: sample BD02T64 sea water enriched with oil for 64 days | place: USA:Gulf of Mexico | collected 2013-07-27 | reverse complement strand
TTTACAGTCGTGGCAAATACCTGACGACTTCACATATCGACCTATTTCATGGTACACAGCGCCATTTAATTCGGCTTTATATTTGGTGAGCTCTGTGATCATACCCATCACATTATCGTTCACCATATGGCCGTTAAACTGCTGCATACCTTTCACGTTTAAATCCTCAAACACTATGATATCACTGGTCTTGGCTATCGAGCATGATACTTCGTGAGCAAACGCTAGGCGTTGGCGAGAGATTTTTCCGTGAAGCTTATTGAGGCGTTCTTTGGTTTTGTTCCGGCGATTTGAGCCCTTCTTTCGTCGACTCAACTGGGCTTGAATTTGCTTTAATTTTGTTGATGCTTTTTTAAAGGCTTTCGGGTTTTTAACGTACCAACCGTTTGATCCGACGACCGTGTGCTGACTGTTGATATCGTAGCCGACAATCGATGACAAGACCCGCTTTCCGGCCTTACATTCAACCTCTTGCGTTAGCGAAACTTCCCATTTGCCATGGCGCATTTGGACGGTTGCTGTCTTGATTTTACTCGCTAACTTGCGATACAAAACAATAGGCACTTTGCCTATTTTTGGGATACTAATAGCGCACTTTTCAACACGGATGCAGTTCGAATTATTGACGCATCGAAAACTGTCATTGTGTAATTTCTTTTGCTTGAAACTGACTTTAAAGGTCGGAAATTGTTGAAGCCAAACTCAACGAGTTTGGCTTCTTGTTCTGCTGTAGGCTTGAGCCGAAAGTTGTATCTGAGCGTCTTTTTCATACACTGTATAGACTACTGTATAAGCTGGGATTGTCAAGAAAATACTGGTTAGTTTATCGATTCATCCCACCGACGCCCCTTCGTGTCGATCAGTGGGTTTTCTCGACTGATTCGATAAAGCAAAACGTCAATGAGTTATTAGGCAATGGTGGCTCATGCATTGCTGCTCCTGACGGTAGTTGGATTATTGAACCTATTGTAGGAAAGGAAGTAGTCGTTACCGATTTGGTTTCACCGCTAGCAGTTAATTATAGTTTCCATTGTAAGCTCCGACAGACCGTTCAAGCCAATAAGAGTCATTAAAGCACATAAAAAAAGCTAATATAAGCTATGCCTATCAATTTTTCGTCTATAGAGCCATACTGATAATGTTACGCATTGACTTTGCTGTATTAATGGAAGCCACTGCTAACAACAGTCCTTAGGTTGGCTCAAACTGGCTTTAGGTTTATGACTTTAAGAAATTGGAGGGTATCATGAGTAAAGGACAAAACAGTAAAAAAAATGTTAAAAAGAAACCGCTTTTAACAGCAAAAGAAAAAAAACCGCAAAGGTAGCCAAGAAAGCCGGACCCACAATTTTAACTAAATAGGCACGGAATAAGATATTTCCAAATTTCCGGACCGGGTTGACTCGGCCCCTAGGGACTGTTTTGTGCCATGAGGGACGGATGTTCATTGATATGACACGATCACTTTTACCACCGCAACTACCCTTGTTAAGCAATTGTCATTTAATGCCTCTGTGTGGTGACGTTTGAGTCAGGTGACAAGACCGCCCTGCCACCTAACGGCAATTTATGTTTACTTACTATTTTCTTCATCGTATACCTGCACCAATCCATTAATGATTCTGACCCGATAAGTATTAATATCTTCAAAAGCAGGAGCACACAATACCGCTCCGGTTTTTAAATTGAAGCGAGCGCCGTGTCGAGGGCAAGTTATTTCAAAGCCGTTGATTTGCCCGTCATTTAACTCACCGCCATCATGACTGCAGACATTCTCAATGGCATAGATTTCACCATCAATATTAACCAGAAGCAGAGATAATTCTGCCAAATCCACTTGCGCGTGCATGCCTGATTTAAGCTCACTGGCTGGAAAAATTTCTATCCACTGTGCCATCTCGTTCCCCCAAGTCTCGTCCACCCAAGCATCATCCCACCAGGTACAGTTACAACAAGCCCAGCTGCAGCTTGGCCGCTTCGGACATCATGTCTTGCTGCCAAGGGGGATCGTAGACAAAAATTACCTCAATAACATCAACATTGGCCACGTTCAGACATTTTACCCGTATATCTTCGGCCAGAACTGTGCCCATTCCACACCCCGCCGATGTTAGTGTCATGGTAATACGGATATGGTGGCGACCGTCCAGCAATTCATAGCAATTGACATCGTACACCAAACCCAGCTCGACTATATTAATCGGGATCTCTGGATCATAACAGGTACTCAGTTGCTCATATATGCGCACCAAGTTGACACCGTTTTCTTTGCCGAATTCCGCTTTGGATTCGTTTTTCGGGATATCAGCTTTACCCAAGGCATCTGCATCCTGGCTGGCAACGCGTAATAGCTGCCCGTTATCATTGACCGTATAGCTACCCCCCAGTGCCTGTGTAATCACGACTTCCCTACCTTTATTTAAGGTTACGGTGATCCCTGCCGGAATAACGATGGCATCGCAGTTGCGTAATACAGTCACATGTTCAACAAATTGCATCAGGTATAATCACTCCGTAGAAACCGATTTATCATGGTCAACATTTTCCAACCCTGCTTTGAGTGCATGCCAAGCCAGAGTGGCACACTTGATTCTAGTAGGGAAGTCCCTCACCCCGCCTAACACCTTCAGTTTTCCTAAGGGTGCTGATACGTCAGCGCCTGAGTCTGGCGCGGTGACTAGGTGATGAAATGAGTCGAATAGCTGTTGTGCTTCGCTTATGCGGGTGTTTTTGATTCGTTCTATCATTAATGAGGTTGAGGCCATGGATATGGCACAGCCCCCCCCTTCAAAGCTGGCATCGAGGATTTTGTCTTTGTCTAACTTCAAATAAAGCGTTAAACGGTCACCGCAGAGAGGGTTGTACGCCTCCTGACAACAACTATAACCTTCAAGCTTTTTAAAGTTTCTCGGGTGTCTACCGTGGTCTATGATAACTTCTTGGTATAACGCCCGTAACTCCTCGTTCATGCCACTTACTCCACATTTTAGCGATGGGTTTTACCCAGTTTTAGTTAAACAACTTTTTCACTTGCTCTAGGCCCAGTACCAGCTGATCAATATCAGCTTCATTGTTATAAAAAGCGAGGGAAGATCGTGCGGTGGCTGGTACGTCAAAGCGTTCCATCACCGGCATGGCGCAATGGTGTCCGGCACGAATGGCCACCCCCTGACAATCCAAAATTGTACTGATATCATGGGGATGAGCACAGTCCAGTACAAAGGAAATAATACTCGCCTTGTGTCTTGCCGTACCAATAATACGCAGCCCTTCTACGCTCAGTAATTTCTGGGTTGCATAATCCAGTAAATATTGCTCGCGCCGAACAATATTACTCAGGCCGATAGTTTCAAGGTAATCAAGTGCGGCGCCAAGTCCCACTACCCCGGCAATATTCGGCGTGCCTGCCTCAAATTTGTAGGGTAAATTATTGTACTCAGTGTGTTCAAAACTCACTCTGCTGATCATGTCCCCGCCTCCTTGGTAGGGTTCCATCGCGTCTAGATAATTTTCTTTACCATATAACACCCCAACGCCCGTAGGGCCGTATATTTTATGACTGGAAAAAGCGTAAAAATCACAATCCAGGTCCTGCACATCGACGCACAGATGTGGCGCAGCCTGAGCACCGTCCAGTAGTACCGGAATTTCCCGTTCATGGGCCATAGCAATCATACGTTTTACTGGATTGATGGTACCTAGTGCATTGGACATCTGGGTGACCGCCAGTAATCGAGTCTTTTCGCCCAATAATTGCTCGTAGCGTTCCAGTATAATGTCGGCACTATCATTAATCGGAATAACCCTTAACTGCGCGCCGGTTTGTTTACATGCCATTTGCCATGGCACAATATTGGAATGGTGTTCCATGGCGCTGATCAGGATCTCATCGCCCGCTTTAATTTTAGGCCGAGCATAGCTCTGAGCTACCAAATTAATCGCTTCGGTGGTACCGCGTACAAAGATAATTTCCTCACGTCGCGATGCATTCAGAAAGCGCCGTACTTTGTCTCGTATTGCCTCGTAAGCCTGAGTCGCTCTCTCACTTAATTGATAAGTACCACGATGTACATTGGCATTATCAACGCGATAATAGCGGGCTATAGTCTCGATCACGGCATTGGGTTTTTGTGTGGTCGCGGCATTATCCAGATAGGCGAGAGGCTTGTTATGGGCCAGTTGCAACAGCACCGGAAAATCTCTTCGTAACGCAGCCCAGTCAATAGTGTTTTGCTCTGGGTTAGAGTGGGATGGTAAATCATGAAGCGGAAACGAAGGTATTACTGGCATGAGATCGTCCCCTTTTGGGCCGGCATAATTTCCTGCAATCTTTTGACATCACCGCCAACAAGCTGATTAAGATGGGCAAGCACAGGGAGCAGGACAAACTCTCGCATATCCGGATTATCGATACGATTAAGTACTTCACTGACAAAACCAAAAACCAGCCAGCTTTCCGCGTCTTTTTTGCAGATACCACGAGACTGAAGGTAGAAAAGTGCCAATTCATCCAACTGGCCAACCGTGGCCCCATGACTGCATTTGACATCATCGGCATATATCTGCAGCTCGGGCTTGCTATCCACCTCGGCTTTTTTTCCGAGCAACAAATTCTTATTGAGTTGTTTGGCTGCTGATTGTTGTGTCTGGGGATGAATGATCACTTTACCATTAAATACTGCCCGAGCCCGCCCTTGGATCACCCCCTTATAAATTTGCTGGCTACTACAACCCGGGGCTACATGGTCAATTTGGGTGTGATAATCGACATGTTGTCTGCCACCAACTAAATATGCTCCATTTAAAATGCACTCGGCTTGCCGACCGTCTAGCCTGATCTGAATATCGTGCCGGGCAAGAGCCGCGCCCAATGAATAACTGTGAGAGGTGAAAGCACTAGCCCGCTGTTGTTCCACATACATGGCGGAAATGTGGCTACTGTCAAACGAGTCATACTGTAACTTATAGTGGTTCATGCGGGCATGGGGCCCCAGGCGTATTTCCGTCACCGAATTTGTCAGATTACCATTGGCTAGCGTTTGCCCCGTGTTCCTTGCCAGTCGGGTTATATCAAGGTAGTGCTCGACCAGGGTTATTACTGCGTTATCTTCTAGCACCAGTAGCAGTCTTGGGTAGCTCACCACGGCTTGCTCAGTCGCCGTGGAAATAAATAGACAGTGGATCGGTGTATTCACTCGAGTATTCTGCTGTGCCAGTAAAAATACGCCATCTGACATCATGCTGGTATTTAATGCAGCAAAAGGTTGCTCTTCATAACCGGCTATACTCCCCAGCGTTGAAGAGAGAAGTTCTTCGTGGTCTTGCAAAGCTTGCGCGAAGCTGTGCAAGACCATCCCCTCCTGGTTCAGGTTAACGCTGGAAAGATCCTCAATATAATGACCATTGATAAATACCAGACGATGCTCACCGGGAAAAAGACGTTTGTCCAGTGCCTTGTTTGACAACAAATCGGCTAACAGCTCAACCCCGGGCGGGGTATCTAATCGTTTGGCAGAACAATAATCCTTCTGCTCTAGCTGTTTAATTTTGGTGTATTTCCAGTTTTCATCTCTGATGTCGGGCAAACCTTGAGTGCAGAGACTTTCCAGTGCATTCTCCCTCTCTGCAGTTAACCAGGGCAATGAAAGCCCGGGCAAGAACATCTTGCTTTGGTGGTAATCTTGGATGAAACGCTCACAGAGGTTCATCTTTGCCTCCAATATTTTAATGGCTCAAGGCTGCCAATAGTTTAGACGGACCACTTGAAATCGTGTTTTTTACCGGGTTATGATCCTTTAGTTAGTCCGTTTTTCAACCAGCAAACGGTGCTTCATGAATAAAGTTTGCGTAGCCATTTTCTTCCAATTCCAGCGCCAACTCGGGTCCGGCCGATTGTACAATTTGACCATCAAGCAATACATGAACAAAGTCAGGTTTGATATAGTTCAACAAGCGTTGGTAGTGGGTCACCAGAATAATGGCACGCTCTGGCGTAGCGGTATCAGAAAGTCGAAAAGCATTGACCCCCTTTGCCACTAATTTAAGCGCATCAATATCCAGTCCAGAATCCGTTTCATCAAGAATCGCCAATTTGGGTTCGAGCACCAACATTTGCAAAATTTCATTGCGTTTTTTTTCGCCACCGGAAAAACCCTCATTGACCGAGCGATAAAGCAGTTGTTCTGCCATGCCAACCTGATTTACTTTAGTTTTTACCCGTTGTAAAAAATCTATGGCATCAAGTTCATCGAGTTTTTGGTATTTTCGCTGGCTGTTGAGTGCCGTTTTCAAAAATTGAATATTACTTACGCCTGGAATTTCAACTGGGTATTGAAATGCCAAGAAGATCCCTTCACAGGCCCGTTCAGAAGCAGACAGTGCTAATAAATTACGTCCTTTAAATAGGACCTCGCCAGCGGTTACCTGATAGCCTTCATGGCCAGCCAATATATTAGCCAGGGTACTTTTTCCAGAACCATTCGGTCCCATGATGGCATGAACCTCTCCCGCTTTCACCGACAAACTGACCCCTTTAAGGATCGTATTACCCTGAATGTCCACGTGTAAATTGTTGATTGTCAACATACTAGACTCCTTGGCATCGCTGTTGTATATCTGCTGCTTTGCTTGATTTTACCCCGTACATCCTTCCAGGCTAACTTCCATCAGTGCTTGCGCTTCAACCGCAAACTCCATTGGCAGCTTACGAAAGATCTGTTTACAAAAGCCATTGATGATCATCGAAACCGCATCTTCTGCAGTGATACCCCGTTGCAAGCAGTAGAAGAGTTGCTCGTCACTTATTTTTGACGTGGTTGCCTCATGTTCAATTTTTGCAGAAGGATGTTTAACCTCAAGATAAGGGAAAGTATGGGCGGAGCAGTATTCTCCAAGCAACAGCGAATCACATTGACTGTAATTACGAGCATTGCTGGCATTCGGGCCAACATACACTAAGCCTCGATAAGCGTTGGAACCATGACCCGCTGAAATCCCCTTGGAAATAATAGTGCTGGTAGTGTTTCTGCCAATATGGGTCATCTTAGTACCCGTATCAGCTTGTTGATAATTATTGGTTAAGGCAACCGAATAAAACTCACCACTTGAGTTATCGCCCTGTAAAATAACACTGGGATATTTCCAGGTAATGGCGGATCCCGTTTCCACTTGAGTCCAAGATATTTTGGCGTGATTTCCGCGACACAAACCGCGTTTGGTAACAAAATTATATATCCCTCCTTTACCTTCTTTGTCACCGGGATACCAGTTTTGTACCGTCGCATATTTTATTTCGGCGTGGTGATGAGCAATCAGCTCAACGACTGCTGCATGCAATTGATGCTCATCCCGCATCGGCGCGGTACAGCCTTCAAGGTAACTGACATAGCTGTTATCTTCTACGATGATAAGAGTGCGCTCAAACTGCCCGGTATTAAGAGAGTTAATACGAAAGTAGGTGGACAACTCCATCGGACAGCGAGTATCTTTAGGGACATAACAGAAAGAGCCATCGCTAAACACCGCCGCATTGAGCGCCGCATAATAGTTATCGGTATATGGTACCACGGAGCCTAGATATTGCTTAACCAATTCAGGATGGTTTTGTACCGCCTCGGAAAAAGAGCAAAAAATTACCCCAACCTTGGCCAACTGCTCTTTAAAGGTCGTGGCGACAGAAACACTATCAAAAACTGCATCAACAGCGACGCCAGCTAACTGCGCCCTCTCGTGCAGAGGAATACCTAACTTTTCATAGGTCTGAAGAATTTCAGGGGCAATGTCATCTAAACTCTTAGGACCGCTATCGTTGCTTCTGGGGGCACTGTAATAAATGATGTCGTCGTAATTTATCGGCGGGTAATACACCTTTGACCATTTGGGAACATCTAAGGTTAGCCAGTGTCGATAAGCCTGTAGACGCCATTGCAGCATAAACTCAGGTTCATTTTTCTTGGCTGAGATCTGCCTTATCACCCCCTCATTCAAACCGGGTGGCAGGCTATCGGTTTCTAGTTCAGTAACAAAACCATGAGGGTATTCGCCACTGACCAAGCGTTCCAGTTCTTGTGATTGTTTAGCCATAACTTATTCCACCTTTCAGGTATAGCCCAATCCCTCGGCGTTAGCCACTGAGCATGATTGAATTGATGACTCTATCATCCGCCGGTAACATCTCCTTCAAACTCACTTGCGCCAGGCTTTGGTAGATCATCCGATTAATACTCCGCCAGTTTTGGCGTATATTGCAATGCTCCTCGGTGTGACATAGCCCCTTTTTTACATTGCACTCAGTCAGAGCAATAGGCCCTTCTAATGAACTGATAATTTCTGCTAAAGAAATTTTTTCTGCGGGTCTTGCAAGTTGATAACCACCAGCCTTGCCAAGAGTTGAATACAACAACTTATTATTAGCCATTATTTTCAATAACTTGCTAACTGTTGTTGGTGGTAACGAAACTGCGTTGGCCAAACTCGCCGCACTCAGTTTTTGCTCAGGATGTTGTGCCATATAAGCCAAGATCACTGAACCATAATCTGTAAGTTTGCTCACTCGTAACATAACCCCTCCTATATAGTACTATTATAGTCCTATTTATAAAAAACGAAGGGCAATTTTGATTTTATCGGCAGATAATTAGCGATTAAATTAGGGGGGAAAAAATTGACGGCAGAAACTAATTTGTACCTTCAAAGGATATTTCCTTCGATTAAGTCTGGCTCTGAAGAAAGTGCTCACCTTTCTATGCTGTTTTTAATTGAAGAAGAGGCGCGTGAGTGGTTGGAAATTATTGCCCAGGTTGCCAAACCTTGCGCCTGCGCATGTTCTATACTGGAACAATGGTTAACCAGCGTTTGCCTACGGAGTGCGTAGATGCCATTTTTGAACGAACCCCATAAAGCCGCTCATCTGAACCAGCAGCCGATGGCTACTTCCCCTATTCATGCCTGGGGTTGTTGCCAGTCGCCTGGCTCTGACTCAGCTTGGTCACCAACCTGCAGGCGCTGCTATGTCTGCAAATAAGCGTGTGATCTGGTCATGGGCATTTTACGATTGGGCCAATAGCGCATTCGCTACGGTAGTAATGGCCGGATTTTTTCCAATATTTTTCAAACAATACTGGTCGGCAGAAGTGCCCGCTATTGAGAGCACCTATCACCTGGGGATAATCAACTCGACTGCCAGTTTGATCGTGGTACTTATTTCTCCCATCCTCGGAGCCATAGCCGACCAGATGGGAAGACGCAAGGGCTTTTTGCTGGTTTTCGCTTGCCTGGGAGTGGTGATGACCGGGGCACTATATTGGGTAGAACAGGGCCAGTGGTTGCTGGCTTCATTGTTGTACATCGCCGGTGTGATCGGTTTTTCCGGTGGCAACCTGTTCTACGACGCCCTGTTGTCGGTAGTCAGTCCGCTGCGCTCTATAGATCGAGTATCAGCCTTGGGATTTGGCCTGGGTTACCTTGGGGGGGGATTGCTCTTTGCCGTTAACGTTTGGATGACTCTGCAGCCCGAATTTTTCGGGCTCAATGATGCCAGTGAGGCCGTTCGGGTCGCGTTTTTATGTACCGCGCTGTGGTGGTTGTTATTCAGTCTGCCGTTATTGCTATTTGTCGATGAACCGGCCGCCAACAAAATTGGAGCCATTGTCGCCATTAAAAATAGCGGCAAACAGCTACAACACACCCTCAGTCAGATCCGCTCCCTACGGCACACATTTTTGTTTCTGCTGGCCTACTGGCTGTATATCGACGGGGTAGATACCATCATCCGCATGGCGGTAGACTATGGCCTGTCGATTGGACTCGCTTCAACCGATCTCATTACCGCCCTGCTGATCACCCAATTTGTCGGCTTTCCTGCGGCGATTGCATTCGGCCACCTCGGCGAGCGCATCGGCAGCAAGCGCGGGATCTTGCTGGCGATAGCCGTATACATCTGTGTTACCCTGTTTAGTAGCTTCATCCAAGCGGCATGGCAATTTTACCTATTGGCGGTGATTATCGGGCTGGTCCAGGGTGGGGTCCAATCTCTCAGTCGTTCGCTATATGTTCGCCTGATCCCTGCCGGGCAACACGCCGAGTTCTTTGGTTTTTACAATATGTTGGGTAAATTCGCTGCCGTGCTTGGCCCTGTACTGGTGGGCTGGATCACGTTGTTATCCGGAAGCAACCGCATCGGCATCTTGTCTATTGTCATACTATTCCTTGCCGGTGGTTACCTGCTAGTGGGTGTTGACGTTGATGCTGGTCAGCAAGCGGCAAACAATGACTGCGAATAGGATCTGTTGAAATTAATTTCTTTCCAAATCTGGCTCAGCACAATGAGATAATATTTCCGCTCTCGCTTTGTCTTTTAATCGGGTTGCCATATGCCAATCATCGACATCCGGCTCGACTGTTATGGGAGCACCAATCGTTACATTGATATACCCCCAGCGCGGAAACCAGTCACACTCTCTAAGCATAGATCGAGAGCCACGAATAGTAATGGGTACGACTGGGCGGTGACTTTTTACCGCCGCTAAAAAAGCGCCCATATGAAAATGAGCAAGACCTGGTTTGCGGGTAAAAGTACCCTCTGGAAAGTACATCAGAGAGCGCTTTTGCTTGCCAACCTGGCTGGCGTCTTTAACACTTTTTTCAACATCAAAGCGTTCGACAAACTCTACACCTATGCGCTTCAGTAGTACGGCAAATAACTTGTTATCTGCCAGCTCGGCTTTGGCAACAAAACGATAAGGTAACTCGATAGATGCCACCAGAATATAGGCATCAAGGTAGCTACTGTGATTGGTTACAAAAATGTATGACTTGTCGGCAGAAAGTTTATCAATACCTTTGACTGTTATCTGTGTTGCACTGGCCCAGGCTAAAATTTTGCAGGCATAAATTATTAATTTTTGTCGAGTGCTATGGGTTGGTAACACTAATAGTAACGGGCAAACAATAATTGCCAGGAGCACATATAACATCCATGCATACCCGGCATAAGCCATCGCCTTAATATTGCGCAACAGTTTTTTTGCCTGCTCTTTTACACCTGCAACTACTATTTTGCTAAGTTGCCACCACAACGGCGGAGGATTTTTTCCGACCTTTCCTTGTAAATAAAGCTCACGGCAGGCGCTGCGCCTGAGTTTGCCACTGGAGGTTTTTAGCACGGTATTTGGCGGTGCCAGCAGGATTTCATCGGGAGGCAGATCGACAATGTCGGCACAGATATTCATTATTTGCTGGTGTAACTCTTGCCGTTTTTGCGGATCGGTTTGACGGGTCTCCACCAGCACAACCAAATGCTCTTTAGCCGTTGTCGCCTCACTGTGGCCAAAGGCGACAACCCGGCCACGGCGAACCCCTGCAACTGCTCCCACAGCATCTTCGATTTCATGCGGGTAAATGTTGCGCCCGGCACGAATAATAATATCCTTGCTGCGACCAGTGAGGTACAACTGCCCCTCGTCGAAATAGGCCAGATCGCCGGTATCCAGCCATTGGCCATGAAACAGCTCGGCGGTTTTTTCCGGGTTGCGATAATACCCTATAGTGGAAGATGCGCCTTTAAACTGCAGGTGCCCTTGCTGCCTATCGGGGAGTTCGAAATCCATATCGTCTACCACTCGTAGCTCATGAGCCGGCAAAGCTTCACCACAAGAGACAAATTCCAGCGGGTTTTTATCACTCGCATCCACGGGAATAGCCTTGCCTTGCTTAGTAAAGTGGCTACGGTCAATTCTCTGGATATGCGGAGTACGCTCTGGTTTTGGAAATGCCAGGCCAACCGAGGACTCGGCTAAACCATAAACCGGCCAGTAAGCATCACTATTAAAGCCATATTCGGCAAAGCGTTGACAAAACCTTCGTACCGTATCTGGAATAACTGGCTCGGCGCCATTGCAGGCCACTCGCCATGCCGTTAAGTCCAGTCCTTGTAGTTCTTCTGCTGCAATACGATGAACACAAAGATCGTAAGCAAAATTAGGCGCGGTTGAAATAGTGGCACGATAACGGTGTATCGCCCATAGCCAACGTTGTGGCCGGGCTAAAAATTCCATTGGTGACATCACCACCAAGTGAGCCGCGTAGTAAAACATACCCAGCCAGGCACCAATGAGTCCCATGTCATGATAAAGGGGTAACCAGCTGACAAATATATCTTTTGAAGTTAATTTGGTCGCTATGGCCATTGCGTTAATATTTGCCAGTAGATTGCGGTGACTGAGCTGCACACCTTTTGGATCGGCGGTCGAGCCCGATGTGTATTGAATAAAGGCAATGTCATCTTCTGATATGGTCATTTTTACCGATTGCTCACTATGAGCGGCAAAGTCATTTACCGAGAACACATGTTTTAAGCTAGGTACTAACGTGGTTAATAGCGCTGAATAGCGCTGGATTTCAGGGGTGGTGATCATGACTTGTGCTTGACAGTTTTTTAAAATGGTTTGATGGCGGCGAATATAACTTTCGATTTGGCTCAGCCGCATTGGCGAGTAAATAGGCACGGCTATGGCACCTGCAATGATTACGCCCATAAAGCTGAAAAAGTAATCAGGACTGGTTGGTAACATCAAGGTTACTTTCGCTGCAGGGGAAAGTTGTTTGTCTAGTAAACACCAAGCGACTTTATTCGCCATTGCTGCCAATTGCGCATAGGTGATCATTTTGCCCCGGCCGCTATCTTGATATATCTCTATAAGCTTCCGCTGTGGGTGGCGCTGCAGGTGCCATTGCAGAACATCAACCAGCGTTTTCTCATTATGCGGAGCTTCGTCAACCTCCGCCTCCGACAGGGTCGTTAATACCTCATGGTCGAATAACTGTTTGTTGCCCTGGTTGGTCAATAGCGCTTTGAGCAGGTCTGCCACAGTTTCCACTGTGGCAAAGGTATTGTCTGCCAGTGTGACACCAAAGGTAAGCTCAACGCGGTGGATCAGTTCAACCCGTCCTAAGCTGTCAAACCCCAGATCACGTTCTAATAAAGAGGTTAAAGCGATTGCTTGTTGTAACTGGCTGCCTGGATGAAGTTCATTGGCGAGTTTGACCACCAGCTTCAGCAACTGCACAGCAATCTTTTGTTCCTTTTCAACTGGATTTACCTTTGACACTAATTTTCCCCATGTCCCGATAACAATAATATGTTCTCGTCATGTACTAAAAATAGCACCCAATAAGGTTCTTTGCTGTGGTTACTCAACGATGCTGTATGAAAGGAACCTAATAAGATCTAAGCAATTCTCCTTCATACCTTTGATGACAACAAAAAAAACCAGAAACAACAACCAAGTGCGACGAAATAACTTAGTGAGCGAAAAGTAGATAAGTTAAAAATATAACAGATTGAATGCGTAACTCTTGCCATGCAGAAAACAATGGCAGCATAAGCCGATTGAATGGGGTCTGCTCCAACAATATGTGCGATTGTAACAGACGGTACAAACATCATTAATGCTTCCCAGGAATTCTGTTGAGCTGCCCATGCTCTTGCACCAACACCGGTTAATTTTGCAACTTGCTCTCTTGGATGTTCGTTATCGAATACGCCAAACTCTTTAAACCTTATGTAGTCACTTACCAGCGCGAGTACAAAAGGTATCAAAATTAAAAAAAGGACGCTCCATAAAGGTATTGTCATTTAATGCATCTCCGAGGTTATTATTCTGCATAACGCTTTGCATATAGAGTCAATTCGATGCAGCTACACTGCGCGAAGCGCCAGCCACCCAATTTGTCCCTGTGTAGTCTACGAGCGACATAATGCACTTATCACTTAAATTAACCAATTCACACTAGTGAATGCGTTTCATACTGTAGTAAAAGTGTACGAAAACATCCAAAAAAACTTAAAAGTGAGATAGGGATTTGAACCCTTAAGATATGAGTGGGTTACAAACCCTTTGGGTTTTATCAATCTATTCTAGGACTGGACAATTAAACGAGAAAAGCCCAATCTAATGATTGGAGAGATTTGAACTCTAGATGGGCTACAAACCCATGCCGGTTTTCAAGACCGGTGCTTTCGACCACTCAGCCATCTCACCTGAGTCTTAAAACAATGCTTGCTTCAAGATGGGGCGAATATTAAAGACTCTCCTAATTGTTGTAAAGCATTAATTTCAAAAAAAAGTTTGTTTGTTAAAAATTTAAACAGTTCGTTGATTTTTTCTGCAAAATAGTCGATTAATATAGCCATTAAAGAATTTTATTAGGAATAACAATGGTAAAAAATAGTAGTGAAACGACATGTCGTTGCCCCTGGTTAGACGAAAGTAAAGCCGATTACGTCGAATATCACGATAAAGAATGGGGCGTACCAGTGCATGACGATACCACTATGTTTGAGTTTTTAACCTTAGAATCGGCACAAGCGGGTTTAAGTTGGTATACAGTATTAAAGAAAAGAGAAAATTATCGAAAACTGTTCGCCAATTTTGATGTGCAGGCGGTGGCCAATTTCGATGATGCCAAAGTAGAAGAGTTATTGCTAAACCCAGGGATCATTCGTAATCGTTTAAAAGTGAAATCGGCAATATCGAATGCGCAACACTTTATCGAAATACAACAAGAGTTTGGCAGCTTTTGTAAATACCTTTGGGCATTCGTTGATAAAAAACCTGTGGTACACAGTTTCGATGAATTATCTGACTACCCCGCCACTTCCGAGGTTTCCGATAGAATAAGTAAGGATTTAAAAAAACGAGGTTTTAAATTTGTTGGCTCTACTATTGTCTATGCGCACATGCAAGCCGCAGGCTTAGTTAACGACCATAGTAATAATTGTTACAGAAAGAAACAAATAATTGCTCAATATTAGCGGTTGTTTGTGTCATTATTTTAGCTATCTAACGCTTCATGTGTCATAATATGTCACGATAAGTGGTTTACCTAACAACAATATTAAGATATAAAATAGGTAAAGTGATTGAGTTAAGCGATTAAGTTTTAATAAATTTTATTGAATTTTTTCAAATTGACCCCATCTAACACTTATCAAGTTGTTTACTCAATTGGTATAAACATTCATTTTTTCTAAGGAAAATTTATGCAATCTCAAATGGATTTTAATGCTGCAAGCCAAAGCTCAGCAATCGAAATCAATAAAGTATTACGTAACACTTACATGTTACTTGGTATGACGTTAGCGTTTAGTGCGGTAACTGCCGGTATTTCAATGGCCATGGGTCTTTCTCATATCGCGGCGTTAGTAATGACGTTAGCTGCATTTGGTCTTTTATTTGTTGTTCATAAACAAGCAGATAAAGCGAGCGGCATATACTGGATATTCGCCTTTACCGGTTTAATGGGTGCTTCTTTAGGTCCAATGCTTAATATGTACGCAGCAATGCCAGGTGGCGGTGCTTTAATTATGCAAGCCCTTGGTGGTACAGCATTAATATTCTTTGGTTTATCGGCGTATGCCCTTACCAGTAAGAAAGACTTCTCGTTTATGGGTGGTTTCTTAATGGTTGGCTTATTGGTTGCTATCGTTGCTTCTATTGCTAATATCTTCCTGGCTATCCCGGCTCTATCATTAGCGATAAGCGCGGGCATCATCTTGGTTATGTCTGGTTTGATTTTATTTGATACTAGCCGCATCATCAACGGTGGTGAGCGTAACTACATTCGTGCAACCGTATCGTTATACTTAAATATTTATAATATTTTCGTACATTTACTGCACTTATTAGCGGTATTATCCGGAAATGATGATTAATAAATCTTAAAAAATCGTTTATAATCAAAAGGCCCTGCTTATAAAAGCGGGGCCTTTGTCTTTATACGGTATTAGCTATGGTATCGTTAATATGAAGATTAACTAAATGGTAATTTTAAAGGCTTTGTTTTGAGTAGTTTTGCGTTAATAGTAACCACATCACCAACAGATAATAAAACTTACACCGCGTTGACCTTCGCCCAGCAATTGTTGGCTGATGGGCATAGCATTATTGGCATCTTTTTTTATCAAGATGGCGTGTTAAATGCCAATCAATATGTGCAAGCACCAAGTGATGAAGTAAATCTTTATCAGGCCTGGTCGACATTTCAAAAACAAAGCGCTACGCCACTACATTTATGTATTACCGCCGGTGAACGTCGCGGCTTAACAGACAGTAACGAAGTAGCATTTAGCCATAATATCGATGATCACTTTACCATCTCGGGTTTAGGTGAACTGGTAGTATTAACGTGTAAAGCGGATAAGGTTATCCAATTATGATGTCCGATCAAGTTAAAAAGTATGCCATTGTAAATACCAGTGCTACTTTTAATAAGTTCAACGCCAAAGAAGCTCTTGATGCGGCGTTAATACTGGCAAGCTATGAAATGCCGGTTGCGTTATATTTTATCGGCGACGGGGTATATCAAGCCCAGAAACAGCAAAATGCAGAAAGTATTGGCGCAAAAGATTTTATCGCCACCTTCAAAGCATTAGGTTTTTACGATATTGAAGACATTTACATTAGTGCCGATTGTTTAAGCCAAAGGCAGCTAGCAACAGAGTTTGCCTTTACTGATGCCAAGCTAGTAAGTAAAGAAGAATTTGCTGTTCGCCTGAATCAAGCGGATGTTATTTTAACGTTTTAACCCATTAACCTTCGAAGCATTAACGTATGACCATATTACATATAGTGCGCTCTAGCGCTTTCAACGATAATAAGCTTGAGCTGTGTTTAAGCATTGTCACTGAACACGATAGCATTTTTCTTATCGATGATGGTGTGTACAATATTGCGCACCCTAGCCTATTAAAACTTCTAGATAGAATTGAGGTTTTTGCGTTAACCGAGCATACCAACGCACGCGCCTTAAACATAGACAATAAAAAGATAAGAACCGCAGACCTTTCAGCATTTGTCGCTTTAACTGATAACGCAGAGAAAACCATTACATGGCAATAACATTTAACAATCAACAAATAGACACAGATAAAGAAGGTTATCTGTTAAACATTAATGATTGGAGTGCCGAATTAGCGCCAGTGATCGCCGCCGCCGATAATATCAATTTGACTGAAGATCATTGGCAAGTGGTACATTTTGTCCGTAATTTTTATCTTGAATACAAAACGTCACCGGCGATCAGAGCATTAATCAAAGCGTTGAAAGCGGAGTTTGGTGAAGAAAAAGCTAACAGTCGCTACCTATATCGACTATTCCCTAAAGGACCTGCCAAGCAAGCCACCAAAATCGCCGGCCTGCCCAAACCCGCCCGTTGTATATAAATTCTTACATTTTAGCCAATAGTGTACTTTAACCATTTTCATGTATATTAGATTAACAACCTATAAATAAACGTGGGAGTTGCTATGAGTAAGACCATTATTGTCAATGGAACCGAATACCCAATAGATGTCGATGAACAAATGCCACTGTTGTGGTTTTTACGCGACAAACTCGAATTTACCGGCACCAAGTTTGGTTGTGGTAGTGGCTTGTGCGGCGCTTGTACGGTCCATGTTGATGGCCAGGCAACCCGTTCCTGTATCACCCCGGTTAGCACCTTGGCAAATAAAAACATCACCACCATCGAAGGCTTATCAGATCATGGCGATCACCCATTGCAAAAGGCCTGGTTAGAGAACAATGTACCGCAATGCGGATATTGCCAGGCTGGGCAAATCATGAATGCGGCAAGTTTATTAGCAAACAATAGCTCACCTACCGATGATGAGATTGTCAGTGCAATGCAAGGCAATATCTGCCGTTGCGGCACGTATCAGCGGATCAAGAAAGCGATACGCGTTGCGGCGGTCGAATTAGCGAAGGAGGTGTAAGATGAATAAGCACATATTAGACGCCATGTCGGCTTATTATGACGTCAATCCGGTAGACAGCACGATAGCATCGCAACCCTCAACAATCGCTTTGGACAATGTCTCACGTCGAAGTTTCTTAAAAGTTGCCGGTATCGCCTCATCGGGTTTATTCATGGGCGTCTCACTGCCCTCTTTTGCAGGCTCTGCCAACAAAGCTGCAGCAGGTGCTGAATTTAACCCTAACGCCTTTATTCATTTAAGTGAAAATGGCGACACCTTGATCTATTGTGGTCGTTGTGAAATGGGACAAGGCATAAGTACGGCATTACCCGCCGCGGTTGCCGATGAAATGGAAGCCGACTGGAGCAGAGTCTCAATTGAGCAAGCTGACGGTAATGAAGCAAAATTTGGCTCGCAAGCCACTGGCGGTTCGGCCAGTATTCGTAAAATGTTTGAGCCTATGCGCAAAGCAGGCGCTGCCGCCAAAGAAATGCTGATATTAGCCGCAGCAAAAGTCTGGCAAGTGAGCGCCAGTGATTGTTACGCGGAAAATCATTTTGTTATCAACAAACTCAATCAACAAAAATTAGGATATGGTGAGTTAGCAACTCTTGCTGCCAACATTGATGTGCCAGCTGAGCCGAAATTAAAGAGCAAAGATCAGTATCGTTATATTGGCAAAGCTCTGGATAGACACGATCAAGGCAAAGTGGTTGTCGGAAAACGCGTTTATGGAGTAGACACCAAACTCCCTGGGATGAAGTATGCGGCAATTGCGCATTGCCCAGTGCTAGGCGGCACACTAAAATCTGTCGATAAAAGCCAGGCATTAAAAATGCAGGGGGTTATCGATGTCGTCGGAATATCTCCAATTAAGCACCCATTTAGTTCCATTGGCGCTGTCGCGGTTGTCGCAGATAATTCCTGGACCGCGCAACAAGCAGTAAAACAGTTAAAAATAGAGTGGGAACTTGGTGCCAACGCCGTTTATAACACTAAGGATTACAAAGCGCAGTTGGTGAAAAATGTGGAAAGAGAGGCGCAATTAGTCACAGAGCGTGGCGATATTAAAAAAGCGTTCAGCAATGCCGCAACTACCCTTTCGGCAACCTATACGGGTGTGCATTTAAGTCATGCGCCAATGGAGCCTAATGCCAGTGTGGTTTGGGTGCAAAAAGACAGTTGTGAAGTGTGGGCATCAACGCAAAGCCCGGCAGATATTCAAAAAGTATTAGGCCAGTATTTAAACCGTAAACCTGAAGATATCAAGGTGCATGTGATGATGGCTGGCGGCGCATTTGGCCGTAAGTTTAAATGTGATTATGTCCATGAAGCCGCGGTGATCTCAGAGCAAGTTAACGCGCCGGTACAATTAACCTGGACCCGTGAAGAAGATATGCGCACCGGTTTTTATCACTCGATTAACGCCCAACATATACAAGCGTCAATGGATGAACAGGGTAAGGTCACCGGCTGGTTACATCGTGCCGCTTTTCCGTCAATCAATACCCTTTTCGATCCCAGTGTCACCAGGCCATCGAAGAACAACTTGGGGGAAATAGACGATCATCCGTTTGGCATCAAAAATTATCGTTCCGAATCCGGTGAATCTCCGGCCCATACCCGTATTGGCTGGTATCGTGCGGTTTATGCCATATTTTATGGTTTTGCCATGGGCACATTTGCTGATGAGTTAGCCGATCAAGCGAAACAAGATACGGTGAAATTTTTACACAACATCTACGATGCCAATACCAACCCTGAGCAACAAGAAAATACCAGGCGTTCGAAAGCCGTATTGGATCTCGCCGCGAAAGGTGCTGGTTGGGGCAAAAAGCTGCCCAAAGGTGAAGCTATAGGCATTGCCGTACATTACAGTTTTAGAAGTTATGTGGCGATGGCGGTGCATGTCAAAGTGGATGGCGATAGCATTAAAGTACTCAATGTCGATTGTGCTATCGATTGTGGCCAGGTATTAAATACCGATGGCGCCACGGCTCAAATGGAAGGCGCCGTAGTGATGGGCATGTCATTAGCCCTGGCTACCGAAATTACCTTTAGAGATGGCGCCGTGGTTAATTCTAATTTTCATGATTATCCGGTGATGCGCATAAAAGATATGCCCAATGTTAGAGTGCATATCGTTGATTCTGATGAAAAACCTACTGGTTTAGGCGAACCCGGGGTATCGCCTTTTGCTCCCGCATTAAGTAATGCCGTGTATGCTGCAGTGGGTAAACGGTATAGGGATTTACCATTTAACCCGTTAACGGTTTAGAGATACATTGGAATAAAAAAGGCTATAGAAATATAGCCTTTTTTTATAGCAGATGAGAAAGAAATAAAAGTATTATTTGAGCAAGATTTCTCGTAGACGATATTCACCGGTAATTTCTCGAACATCAGGGTAAGTTTTCACTAACTCACGCGTTTTCTTCTGTTGTTCTTCCCCCCATTTTTTCATAAACGCCTGATACCTCTCTTTAGACGGCTCAAGGTCGGCACCACTGTTAAAGTTGACCACTAACAATAAATTAAAATCGCCGCTTTGCGGTAATTCACTGGCGTAAATATGCCAATCCTTAATTTGACCTAAATCTTTGGCAATTTTATTGGCTGTAACCCAGGTTTCTCCTAAGCCTTCTAAATATACATCCATCATGTTGGCATCAACTCGAACGGTAGTTACCGAGGACACCCCTTCACCAAGGTCATAATCTTTGTACACTTCATAATCGGCAAATGCGACACTAGTAAACATGACCAGCGTTAATGTTATAAACAGTTTTATGCTTTTCATAAAAATTCCTTATTAATTTTATATTTAAAATACTGTTTATTGTGTAATACCAATTTTATTAAGCAGTAGTTATTCGTTTTAACCATTAAAAATGATCAGATCTTTAATCAACTTGGTATATAGCAAAACAGTCTCAAAAGTATAGTCAAAGATAATTTTTTGTCATTGTGTGGCTAGCAGACTTATCAGGCAGGCAACATTCACCTTCAAAAGGCTCCTGCCTGTCAGGTATAAGTAGAAAGCTGTTTTCGTAAGCTAGAAAGTATGGCGAAAGCCACTTTCAGTTGCCTGCGGCAATTACGCGAGGTTAAAACCCCGCCAACCGGTTAAGAAATAGGGTTGGCGGGAATTCATTCTCGCGTTATAGCAAAAAAGGCGCCGAAGCGCCTTTAATATTAAATTTTTAATCGTTCAATGTCGATCAGCCAAGCTGAGTTAAACCACCCATGTAAGGCTTTAACACTTCCGGAACCAGGATAGTGCCATCGGCTTGTTGATAGTTTTCAAGAACGGCGACTAAGGTACGACCAACCGCTAATCCAGAGCCATTAAGGGTGTGCAATAATTCGGTTTTCTTGGTTGCTTTATTACGATATCTGGCCTGCATACGACGTGCCTGGAAATCGCCCATGTTAGAACATGAAGAAATTTCACGGTAGGTGTTTTGTGCCGGTAACCACACTTCGATATCGAAGGTTTTCATTGCACTAAAACCGATATCGCCGGTACATAAAATTACCGTACGATAAGGCAATTCAAGTAATTGTAAAACTTTTTCGGCATGGCCGGTTAACTCATCTAACGCAGCAAACGAGGTTTCTGGTTTCACCAATTGTACCAATTCAACTTTATCAAACTGATGTTGACGTATTAAACCACGAATATCACGACCCGATGAACCCGCTTCAGAGCGGAAACATGAAGATAACGCCGAATATTTGATTGGTAACTCAGCTTCGTCAACAATTTCATCACGCACTAAATTGGTTAATGGCACTTCTGCCGTTGGGATTAACGAGAATTTTTTCGAACCTAAATCGGTATGGAATAAATCTTCACTAAATTTTGGTAATTGCCCGGTGCCGTATAACGAATCATGGTTTACCAATAATGGTACATTCGCTTCCGTATAACCGTGGTTATCGGTATGAAGGTCTAACATAAATTGACCTAAGGCACGGTTTAAACGTGCCATTTGGCCTTTAATAACGACAAAACGGGTACCACTGAGTTTTGCGCCACTTTCAAAGTCTAAGCCTTTGTCTAGCGCGGTTGCTAAATCTACATGATCTTTAATGTCAAAATCGAATTCTCTCGGGGTGCCCCAGCGACGAATTTCTACGTTATCGTCTTCGTTGTCGCCTGATGGTACCGACGCATCAGGAATATTCGGCATTGCCGACAAGATATGGTCGATTTTTGCCAACAACACGCTTAGCTCTTCTTTGGCTAAATCAAGTTTTGCTCCTAACTGACCTACTTCGGCCAATAATGGCTGGATATCTTCGCCACGAGCTTTCGCCTGGCCGATAGATTTCGAACGAGTATTACGTTCGCTTTGTAGTTCCTGGGTACGAACCTGCAACTTTTTACGCTCGTCTTCTAAGGCGTTAAAGGTCGCGGTATCGAGTTTAAAGCCACGGCCAGCTAATTTTGCTGCAATGGTATCTAAGTCTGCTCTAAGCAATTTTGAATCAAGCATGATTTGTCACTTGTTGTTTGTTATTTGTTTACTACTAAAAACATTCCCAAACCGGCAGCCATAACACACAGCAGCACGTTAAGAAGAACGTTTAACATAGCTTTCATTATCTCACCTTGTTGCAATAACAACAAAGTGTCTAATGAAAACGTTGAAAAGGTGGTAAATGCGCCTAAAAAACCAATACCAATTAAGGTACGGTATAAAACCACTTCAATCACACCCTGTTCGATTAATCCGTATAATACACCCATTACGAGCGAGCCCGTTATATTAACGATCAAGGTGGCAAAAGGGAATCCTTTTCCCAGAGAATTTAACACTAATTGGGCAATAAAAAACCGTAAACAGGCACCTCCGGCGCCACCAATGGCAACAAATAAATAAATCATTGCATTACTCATAGGGGTTTTTACCCGCAGCATTGTCTAATTGTTGTAAATATTGCATTTTTTCTCTTAACTTTTTCTCTAAACCCCTGTCGGTCGGATGATAAAAGCTGGCATGGGAAATCAACTCTGGGAAATAGTTTTCTCCTGCGGCGTAGGCACCTGGCTCATCATGAGCGTAGCGATAATCTTTGCCATGACCCAGCTCTTGGGTTAATTTTGACGTGGCATTACGCAAATGCAGCGGTACTTCTAAATGGCCGGTATCTTTGGCAAGCTCCCTTGCCTTTTTAAACGCCGTATAAACCGCATTACTCTTGGGTGCTAATGCCATATAAACCGTAGCCTGGGCGATGGCTCGTTCACCTTCAGCTGGTCCTACCCGGTGATACGTATCCCAGGCATTAATGGCTAATTGTATGGCTCTTGGGTCGGCATTACCAATATCTTCGCTGGCAATGGCAAGCAATCGACGGCCAACGTAAAGCGGGTCACCGCCACCTTCCAAAATTCGGCAATACCAATACAGCGCGGCGTCTGGGTCTGAACCTCGCACCGATTTATGAAAAGCACTGATCAGATGATAAAAGTGATCGCCACCTTTATCATAAAGCGCCTGTTTCTCGCCGGCCACCATATTGACGGTTTCAAGGCTAATGTTTACGACAGTGCTAGAGTCTTGTTCGATTTGTTCACTGATATCGAAACAATTCTCGAGTAAGTTTAATAACCGCCTGGCATCACCATTGGCCAGGGCCAACAATGATTCCTTGGCTTTTTCGGCGAGATTAATTTTAAACTTGCCGTAGCCTTTATCCACATCACTAAGGGCACGGATAAGGACAACATTGAGATCATCATCGGAAAGTTTTTGTAACAGATATACTCGTGCTCTTGATAATAACGCCTGGTTCAATTCAAACGACGGGTTTTCGGTGGTTGCGCCAATAAAGGTTATGGTGCCATCTTCAATAAAGGGTAAAAACGCATCTTGCTGAGCTTTATTAAAACGGTGCACTTCGTCGACGAATAAAATGGTGCGCCGACTCTTTGCTTGTGCAGTGAGTTTGGCTTTCTCAATAGCGGCCCGAATTTCTTTTACGCCGGAGGTAACGGCTGATATTCGTTCAATTTCAGCATTGGCGTAGGTGGCAATCAACTCTGCCAACGTGGTTTTGCCGGTGCCCGGCGGTCCCCAAAAAATCAGAGAATGACAAAGTCCCTGCTCTATCGCAATTTTTAACGGTTTACCGTCGGCTAGTAGATGTCGTTGACCAATATACTCGCTAAGCTGACGCGGTCGTAAACGGGCGGCAAGCGGTGCAAAAGAGTCTTGATGATCAAAATCTAACGACATTAAATGGCTATCGTTGGTCATCAAAATCCACACCCTCAGGTAGGGTAAATTCGAATAACGCCGCATCTGGCAACGGTGTGTTAATAACATTGCTTAAGTGAAAATGACTTAGCTGGCCAGTAGCATCTTCTACGGTAAATTTGACCAGGTCATTTTTGTTAAACAGCAGATGTAAATTTTTCACTTGCGCATCTTCATTGAGTGACTCGATACGAAATTCGTTGTCACTGATTTGCGCAACCTTGTAATCTTGCCAGGCTTCATCATTTAAGCCGGTGAGTAATAAAATGGGCGTATTGGTAACGGCATTGCTGATGTTAAACGCGGATACTTGCTCAACAAAAGGGTTATAAAACCACAACGTTTTGCCGTCACTAACCACTAGGGTTTCATCGGGTGCTTTGGTTTCCCAGTGTAATAAATTGGGTCTTTTAACCGCCAATGTACCGGTAGCGGTTTGAATGATATTACCGTCGGCATCAATCACATCCTGGCTAAAATCGGCGCTAAACCCCTGTACGGCATTTAACTTTGCTTTTAATACCGTACTGGTGTCAGTAGTGGCAGCCATTGCTGAGGGAGCCATTGTTAGCAACATTGTTGCCGGCAATAACAGGGAAAATATTGTTCGTTTAATCGTTAAAACTTTCATATAACTTATTGATTCATCCTAATTTGGCGGCTTATTAAACTGCACCTTATGTTTTTACCGGTGGCGGCGCTAACACTTCACGGTTACCATTATGGCCAGGTGTACTTACGACCCCTTGCGCTTCCATTTGTTCAATAATTCGTGCCGCTCTATTGTAACCAATTCTGAATTTTCGTTGCACCCCAGAAATGGATGCTCGACGCGATTCTGTAACATGCATTAAAGCTTCATCATAAAGGGCATCGGTGTCGCTATCGTCACCTTCCGCTTGTTCGCCTGGTAGCATATTATCTTCATGGGTTTCGCCCGACAATATTTCGGCAACGTAATTTGGCTTGCCACGAGACTTCCAATTGTTTACTACGGCATGAACTTCATGGTCATCAACGAAAGCACCTTGGGCACGAATGGGCACACCAGTACCTTGCGGTAAAAATAACATGTCACCATTACCGAGTAATTGTTCTGCACCTTGTTGATCAAGTATGGTTCTCGAATCGATTCTAGATTGCACCGTTAATGCCATACGGGTTGGAATGTTTGCTTTGATAAGTCCGGTAATAACATCTACCGATGGACGTTGTGTGGCTAAAATAAGATGAATACCTGCTGCCCGTGCTTTTTGCGCGATACGAGCGATTAACTCTTCAACTTTTTTACCGACAATCATGATCATGTCGGCAAACTCATCCACCACTACCACTATGCTTGGCAGTTTTTCCAGTAGTGGTGCCGTTTCATCGATAGAGTCCCCTGGCTTCCACAGTGGGTCGGCAATTGGCGTGCCCTGTTCAATAGCCGTTAAAATCTTATGGTTATAGCCTTTTAAGTTACGAACTCCAAGCGCTGACATTAATTTGTAACGTCGCTCCATTTCACCCACACACCAACGCAAGGCATTGGCGGCATCTTTCATGTCGGTGACCACTTCTGAGAGTAAATGTGGAATACCTTCATAGACCGAAAGCTCCAACATTTTAGGATCTATCATGATAAAGCGGACATCAGCGGGTGTTGATTTATACAACATAGAGACGATCATGACGTTTACCACTACCGATTTACCCGAGCCGGTTGTACCTGCTACCAGTAAGTGAGGCATTTTTGCCAAATCGGCCACAATGGGGTCGCCAGCAATATCTTTGCCTAACACCATGGTGAGCGCAGAAGATGACTTGGTAAACGCTTCACTTTCAATCACTTCACTTAAACGTACCATTTCTCGATGTTTATTCGGTAATTCCAGACCAATGACTGATTTACCCGGGATAACTTCCACCACTCGAACACTGGCGGTAGAAAGTGCGCGCGCCAAATCTTTAGACAAATTAGTAATTTTGCTTACTTTCACGCCAGCAGCCAGTTCCAGTTCAAACCGGGTAATAACCGGACCAGGATACACGTCAGTCACTTTGGCTTGCACACCATAATCGAGTAATCGCGCTTCCACCAAACGGCTTACCTGATCAAGTTCTTCTTGCGTTATCGGGTTTTTGGCTTTGTCGGGACGGTCCAATAAATCAATCGTCGGCATCTTGCCATAACGCTCAGCCAATAACTCAGACGGTAATTTTTGGCGGTTATCGGCGGTGTTTAAATAAATGACCTTTTCATCATCATCGTCAGCAACATCAAGCTTAGCTACCGGGGTTAACGCTGCATCGAGTTGTTTTTCGCTGAACTGCTCGTCTAAATTGCCAACCATTGGCTCATCAAGTAGCTCATCAATGTCGACAAAACCATCGTCATCAATAGCTAGTGAAGGGGCAATATCGGTTGAGCCTTCACCAAATACGGGGTCAATTTTGTCATCTGTTGCGAATGTTGTCGCTGTAGTTGCAGTCTTACTGCCAAATAGTTGTGCGGCCAGTGAGGTTTCGTGATCAAATATTGGCTGAGCAACGTTGGTTTTATTGTTAGTAGCCTCATCTGCAACAGCAAGATTTTCTACTTTTGCTGCTTTGTTCTCTATTGTGCTAACATCTTTAGTTGTTGCAACATCCGCGGGTAGCGGCGCTGAATTAAAATGTTGTTTAAAACTTATCGCCGTATTTTTGACAAAAATTGCCAACCAAATCGCCTTTGCGCCGATCCATTCAATGATGGTTAACAGCGACAAGCCAGTTAATAACACAAAGCCAGAGCAGGTCAACAACAAGAATAATAAACTGGAGCCGATATAATTCAGATATGGCATTAATGAAATCGAGATGTAATCGCCAACAATGCCACCGGCAGAAAAATCATAAACATCATCAAAATTCATGCTGGCAATTGAGGTTAAACCGACGTAAAACATCATAAAGCCGATGAATTTAAGGCCTAAAGTGAAAAAATCAATTTCGAGTAGATAATGAATGCGTTGAAATAACACCCAGCCAATAATGGCGATAACAAACGGTAAGCTATAAGCGACAATACCAAAGGAAAACAGAAAGATATCTGACAAATAGGCGCCAAATGCTCCGCCCATATTTTTGACAGTGGCGTGATATGCGGTTTGTGACCAGCCAGGATCGGCAGGATCAAAACTAAATAGCGAGATAATGAGAAAGATTGAAAAAATGCTAGTGAAAATCAGGCCCGCTTCAAGTAATCGCTGTGCACCTGTTAATTTTACTGATTCTTTAGTGGCCAAAGTCGAATCCATAATATTGTTTTTGTTTTAATTATTGTTATATTGATTACTATCAAAATAGCAGGTTTTAGCCTTAGATAACATATCTAAACTGGGCTATTTGACTCTTTGCCGGCTATTTGACCAGGATATAGGCTAATGAGTGTATAGAGTGCAGTTTAATTGCTCAATTTAACTGCCAGATCCTCTGTTCTAATAGGCTATCGGCAGATTATTCGTTGATTTCACTTCTTCCATTACTACATAAGTTCTACTGTCACTGACCGCTGGTAGCGTTAGCAGCGTATCGCCAAGTAAATTTCGGTACGCTTGCATATCGGATACCCGGGTTTTTAACAAAAAATCAAAACTTCCTGAAACCAAATGACACTCTTGAATTACCTCTAACTTCATCACCGCGTTTGAAAACTCCTCAAAAACATCGCGGGCGTTACGACTTAATGTAATTTCGACAAACACTAATAGCGCCGCGTCAAGATATTTAGGATTAAGATCCGCGCTGTAACCGGTAATGATATTTTCTTGTTCAAGTTTTTTTACCCGCTCCAAACAGGGGGTAGGACTAAGCCCTACCCGTTTTGATAATTCGACATTAGACAACCTGCCATTATTTTGTAATTCATTAAGAATGTTTTTATCAATTCGATCTAACGGTTTAATCATAATACTGACCAACAATATAAAGCACTAAATAGATGCCGATTTACGATATTTTCATCTATTAATCGAAAAATTACAACCGATTAATCGGTAAAGGTCAAGCTATACTAGCTATAAATAAAACAAAGAACTTGATTGTTTATTGGTAAATGATCAATTAAATAACAAACAGCGAGAGAAATTTATTATGATTATCGGTGTACCTAAAGAAATTAAAAACCATGAGTATCGTGTAGGTATGGTTCCAGGTAGTGTTCGTGAACTAATTAACCACGGCCATGAAGTATTTGTTGAAACCAATGCGGGAATTGGTATCGGTTTTACGGATCAAGACTACAAAACTGTCGGTGCTGAAATATTAAATACTGCGGCTGAAATTTTTGCTAAGGCAGATATGATCGTTAAAGTGAAAGAGCCACAAGCGGTTGAACGCACCATGTTACGTGAAGGTCAAATATTATTCACTTACCTACACCTTGCCCCAGATCTGCCACAAACTGAAGATTTGATCAAATCAAAAGCTATCTGTATCGCTTACGAAACAGTGACCGATAATCAAGGCGGATTACCACTGCTTGCACCAATGTCAGAAGTTGCTGGTCGCATGTCTATTCAAGCCGGTGCACAAGCCCTGGAAAAATCAAATGCGGGTCGCGGCATGTTATTAGGTGGCGTTCCAGGTGTTGAGCCAGCGAAAGTGGTTGTTATTGGTGGCGGTATGGTTGGTAACAACGCGGCTCAAATGGCGATAGGTATGGGCGCAGAAGTTGTAATTCTCGACCGTAACATCAATGTTCTTCGTAAACTAGACGCGCAATTTGGCAACAGAGTTAAAGCGATATACTCAACTGCCGATGCCCTGGAAAAACATGTATTAGAAGCGGATTTAGTGATCGGTGGTGTATTAATACCAGGTGCTGCGGCGCCTAAACTGGTGACGGCTGAGCACATCAAAAATATGAAGCCAGGTTCTGCTATTGTGGACGTTGCCATTGACCAAGGTGGTTGTATTGCCACCTCAAAAGCCACTACTCATGCCGATCCAACTTACATTGTTGATGACGTGGTGCACTACTGTGTTGCTAACATGCCAGGCGCAGTGCCACGCACTTCTACATTCGCCTTAAACAACGCAACATTACCATTTATCATTAACCTGGCAAACAAAGGTTATAAAGATGCGTTATTAAGCAATGAACACTTCTTAAACGGTCTTAACGTTATCGGTGGTAAAGTTACCGTTCGTGAAGTCGCCGAAAACTTAGGTTTCGAATTTGTCGACCCTAAAGTTGCATTAAATGCGTAATCCTTATTGTTAACGGATTGCTGTTAACGAGTTCAGGTTATCAAACTAACCTGAACTCCGGTTACTAAGTACAATCGCCCTCTAAAGGCATCCTGCCTGCCGGGTATAAGTACAATCCATGTACAAAAAACATTATTTTATAAACGCAGTCACACAAGACTGCATTTTTTTATTGTTTCCCTTGTTTTATTTGCTTAAAATCCCAATCAACTAGATATCGAAATATTTTTCCGGCTAAATCTGACGAACGGTTAGATTTACCACAAATTACTTATACTTGGAGCACTTCATGAGTGATGTAAGACATTGCCCTCTTCTTATTTTAGGCTCAGGCCCGGCGGGTTATACCGCAGCAGTTTATGCGGCTCGTGCAAATTTAAAACCTGTAATGATCACAGGTATGCAACAAGGTGGTCAATTAACAACAACCACTGAAGTTGAAAACTGGCCAGGCGATGCCGATGACTTAACCGGTCCGGCATTGATGGACCGTATGCAAAAGCATGCAGAGAAATTTGATACTGAGATCATCTTTGATCACATTGACGAAGTCGATTTCTCGAGCAAGCCTTATAAACTCAAAGGCAGCGCTGGCGAATATTCATGTGACGCATTACTTATTTGTACCGGCGCATCTGCCCAATATCTGGGGTTAGAATCTGAAACTGCGTTTATGGGCAAAGGGATTTCGGCTTGTGCCACTTGTGACGGTTTCTTTTATCGCAACCAAAAAGTTGCGGTAGTTGGTGGCGGTAACACTGCGGTTGAAGAGGCATTATATTTGTCAAACATTGCCTCTGAAGTTCACTTAATCCACCGTCGTACCGAATTTAGAAGTGAAAAAATATTGACCAAGCGGTTAATGGATAAAGTGGAAAACGGTAATATTGTTTTACACTTAGAACGTACATTAGATGAAGTATTAGGTGATCAAATGGGCGTAACCGGTTTGCGTTTAAAAGACACTACTTCTGATGCAACCGATGAAATCGAGGTAACCGGTTGTTTCATTGCCATTGGTCATAAACCGAATACCGACATTTTTGCCGGACAGTTAGAGATGAAAGACGGTTATTTAACCGTACAAAGCGGTACCGATGGTAACGCCACACAAACCAGCCTTGAAGGCATTTATGCCGCGGGTGATGTCGCCGATCACATTTATCGTCAAGCGGTTACCTCTGCCGGCTCAGGCTGTATGGCGGCACTTGATGCGGAACGCTACCTTGATGCGTTAAATTCAAAAGCATAGTCTCAAACGCTGATACCAATTTGATTAATTAAGTGGTCTACTTTTTAATGAGGGAAAACGGATAAATACAAGGCATAAGATTTAGTAAGTAGTTATTCTACTTATAAATTTTATAACGCAGTAGTTATTTGTTTTAGCCATTAAAAATGATCAGATAATTAGTCAACTTGGTATTTATTGCACATCAAACCACATTACAAACTAAAGAGCACAACTTATGAGCCAGTATCTTTACACCTTAGATGATAAAGAGCTGGCTTTTCCCCCTCACGAATTTGCCTTATCCGAGCCTAACGGACTGATTGCCACCGGCGGTGACTTGCATCCCAAGCGCTTAATACAGGCTTATGCCAATGGCATCTTTCCCTGGTACAGCGAAGCGGATCCATTACTTTGGTGGTCACCAAACCCGAGAGCTATTTTAAAGATTGGCGATTTGCGCATTAATCGCAGTTTGCAAAAATTTATCAACAAATCGGCTTACACAGTCAGCCTTAATAAAGATTTCGCCAAGGTAATCGATATTTGCTCGGATGCACCATTTCGGGATGATGATACCTGGATCATGCCAGAGATGATCCAGGCTTATCAGCAGATGCATCAACTGGGATATGCTCATTCTATTGAGGTTTGGCAACACGATGACCTTGTTGGCGGTCTGTATGGTGTTGCTATCAATGGTTTTTTTAGTGGCGAGTCAATGTTTTATAAAAAAACCAATGCCTCAAAAATTGCCCTCGTCGCGCTGATTAATTTGCTAAACTTAAAAGATATAGAGTTTATTGATTGCCAGATCCAAAACCCTTTTTTAGAGAGCATGGGCGTAAAAGAAGTTAGCAGAGACGATTTTTTAACCTTACAACAAGATGAAGTTAACCGCCCGGTCGAACCAGACTTTTGGCGACCAAGAATATTATAAACCTAACCGCTGGTGTAATGAGTATAATGAGTGAGTCGAAAAAACATTTCCAGTTTGGCTTAACCAAAACGTTTCCATGTAATTATCTTGAAACGGAAAAAGAGCGATTAATTGTCGTTACTAACTCGAATGAGTTAACGAGTGAAAACTATCAGCGGTTATTAATGGCCGGTTTTCGCCGTAGCGGTGAGCAAGTGTACCGCCCGCATTGTCCAAATTGTAGCAGCTGCGAATCTATTCGCTTACCGATTAACGAATTTGCCCCGTCGAAAAGCCAAAAAAGAATTATGGCGGTAAATAAAGATCTAACGGTACGCATAAGCCGAGGCGGTAAAGAAGAATACTTTGATTTATATAGACGTTATATCAACACCGTGCACCGCAATGGCGCCATGTATCCGGCAAATCGTCAGCAATATCAAGGGTTCATCTTTAGTAGCAGAGTGGAACAACTGTTTTTAGAACTGTATTTGCACGACACCTTGATTTCGGTGGCGGTATGCGACAACTTGCCCAGCGCGTTATCGGCTTTGTATACCTTTTTCGACCCTTCCCTGCACAAACGCTCATTAGGAAAATATTCCATTTTAAAACAAATAGAATTGAGCAAAAAACTGAATAAGCATTATTTGTATCTGGGTTATCAAATCGATCAATGTGCAAAAATGAATTATAAAAATCAGTATTATCCACACGAAAGACTGGTAGATGACAATTGGCAACGAACGAATAAAAAAACGGCCCGATAAGTAAATAATTAACTCGAGCATTTAAATTCCGTTTTAGTGCTAAATAAATACCACATTACCTTTACAAATCGTTCAGTTTTCGGCATTATCTCGGCAGAAAATTTTTATATTCTTGTTTGATAGATTTTTGAATTTGTTTTCAACTTCAGATCGAACCAGAATTTTCACATTTATTAGAGGTTTAACGCCCAATGGCGAAAGAAGAAAATATTGAAATGCAAGGTACGGTATTAGATACATTACCTAATACTATGTTCCGTGTTGAGTTAGAAAACGGTCACGTTGTTACCGCTCACATTTCAGGTAAAATGCGCAAAAACTACATCCGTATTTTAACTGGCGATAAAGTTACTGTTGAATTAACACCATACGACTTATCAAAAGGTCGCATTATTTTCCGCGCCAGATAATTGTGATATAGGTGATCGGGTATATTTATACTGTCACCTTAAAAATCAAATGAAAAAAAGCCTCATTATCGAGGCTTTTTTGTTGTTCAGGGACAAATTACCTTTTTAGCTCCCGGCATTAACCAGATCACCAATAATGGTAATATTGACAGCATCAGTAATGCAATCTGTTCGCTGAGAGTAATTAGCAATAATTGCACCAAGCCTACAATGACCGCTGAGCCACTCATTTGAATAAAGCCAAGCAGTGCTGAAGCCGTACCGGCTTTGTCTCCAAACGGAGCTAACGCTTGCCCTGCGCACGTACCCATGACTAATGAAAAACCGATCGAACTGAACATCACCGGAAACATAAAAGTGAATGCAGTTTGCCAGGTTTGCAACACTAGCATCATCACACCGCCACTCACTAAGGTGATCATTCCTGTGGTAATGGTTCTGCTGGCACCATATTTGATTAATACCTTTGGTGCCGTTACACAAGCAATAATATTAATGATGGCATTTAAGCTAAACCAAAAGATGAAATCATTCTGCGTTAATTCCAGGTTAACCATTAACCAAGCCGGTGAACTGCTGACATAGGCAATGATCACTGCCATTGATAACATTACCAACGCGGAATGAAACTGAAATGCAGAGTTTACGATAATGCTTCTATATCGGCTGATGGCGAAGGGATTAATCTGTTCTTTGTTATTAGCCCGGTTGCTTTCTTTGAGCAAACAAAAGATCAATATGCCAGCAATAACGGCGTAGCCGAGCATGAATATAAAGTTACTATGCCAGCCGTAGGCCTGGCTTAACCAGCCCCCTAAAATGGGCGCCAATGCCGGGATACAGCAAATTACGCCATTTAAATAACTGTACATAATGCCACTTTGAATGGGATCAAACTTATCCCTGACAATTGAAAAGGCTGCAACAACGATGGCACAAGTACCAAAGCCTTGCCCTAGTCTCGCCAGTAAATGCAGTTCAATGGTATTGGCATAAACACTAAACAAAGCCGCCAAACCATAAATGGCAACACCAAACAAGGCTACGGGTTTACGGCCATACTTATCCGCCAGCGGGCCAGTGAATAACTGGCCAATGCCCATACTTAATAAAAATATGCTAATGCTCCACTGCATTGTGGTCAGTGTGGTGGCCAGATCGTTCGCCATGGTAGGTAATGCGGGTAAAAAGATATCAATGGCTAATGGGCTAAATATCACCATTAGCATTAATACCGGCAGTATTTTTAAGTTATTGTGCAACACGACACCAGAGGGAATTGGAAAAGATTATTATACCAATTAGATTAAAAATGAGCAGATATTTAATCTAATTGGTATCACATTGGCTGCAACAGAAGCTGAAATAAAATCTTGTGGTGAACTACCCAGCGACGTCACTTCGTGCCGATCACAGGGCTTCTGAACAACAATAGTTGTTCAATCTTTTTTCGCAGATCCCGACCTAAACTGAACTTGGTTATCGTACAGACTCTCGTTTTAGTAAGGAATTTTTGCTGCGCTTTGGGCTTAACCCTTACGACTATCCCAGCCGCACAATCAGACTGCTAAGTATTTATACAGTAGTCAAGTGATTCATCCCAGCGACATCACTTTGTGCTGAACACTGGGTTTTCTCGCCAAACATTCGATAAAATAATTCCAATATCAGCCATAGTCTTTAAATGGATGTTATGTTTACTGTTCGCTGTTTTCCCGTTGCAGTAAGAACTCTTTAATTTCTTCACCGGATTCTAGAATGTGCGCTTTCATTAACTTAACCGCTTTTTTCACATCACGTTGAACACAAGATTGCAAAATTTCTCGATGTTGCACCTCGGCTTTGTCAATCTTTCCAAGCCATAATAAATGCATGCGAATGTAACGATCGGCATTTTTATTCAGAATGTTAATTATATCTTGGGTTTGCGGTCGATTAGCGGCTGAATATAAACAATTATGAAACTCACTGTTTAACTCACTCCAGGTATTCGAAGAGCCTTCTTCGCCTAATGCTTCTTCCAGCTGACTTAATATATCGTCGGCTTTGGTTAATTGTTGATCTGTGATGTGTTTTAACGATTCAGCTAATACAGTGCATTCAAGCAAGGCCCGCAATTCAAACAGTTCTTCGACCTGTTCCACCGAAAGTTCTGAAGCGGTGGCGCCTTTGTGCGGTTCAAAACTTACCAGGCCTTCGCCTTCAAGCTGCACTAATGCTTCACGTACTGGTATACGACTAACATTAAGTTCTTCCGCCAGGGCGGCTTGTCTTAGTGGCTCACCGGCTTTAATGGCACCGCTTAATATTTTTTCTCTTATCGCCTCAACCACCAGTTGGGTACGGGTTTTGAATACAATTGACATAAAATTAATTAATTTTTAATAAGTTAAACAGAAATACCTATTTGATTAAAAATAAACAGATTTTAATCAAATAGCTATAGTAATGGATCCATTATATTGGATATTGTTATAAAAGATACACTAAACAATAATTTCCTTGTGAGAACAAGGCTATTGTAAAAAAATAAATGAGTAGCGTTGTTTTATTGAACGGGATCGACGGAAGCGAACCGAGTTTTTTAGAATTTCACCTGAGTTAGCTCGCTCTGCTGATAATTTACCCGCAGAGCACCATATCAATAGACATTAATCACGTAACAGCTCAGGCAGTAACTGTTGCGGCATGTTTTGATAACATATTGGTCGTCGGAAACGTTCAATTGCCTTGCTGCCTAACGAAGTGCTTTGTACATTAGTGGCTACCCCGAAATTAAAGGCGCAACCATGTTAGAAAAGCGTCAATATGTGAATGATAATTTCGACCACTATCGTCAGTTTTTAATGTATGAGCCCAGAGGAGGTCATGCTGATATGTACGGGGCCATCATTACCGAACCTTGTAGCACTGACGCCATGTTTGGCATTTTATTTATGCACAATGAAGGCTATTCGAGTATGTGTGGTCACGCCATTATCGCCAGTGTTTCGATGTTGATTGAAACCGGTACTCTTGCGATGTCTGAGCCTGGCATGAGCATCAAAATTGATTCTCCGGCAGGTCTTATCAGTGCATATGCTTGCTATGATGAACAGCAAAAACTAAAAGTGATTTTTGATAATGTGCCCGCGTTTATCGAAGCACTAGCACAAACCATTACCGTGCCAGGAATTGGCAAGGTAAACTACGACATTGCTTTTGGCGGTGCCTATTATGCGTTTGTGGATGCCGATGAGCTTGGCATTAGTTGCAAGCGGGATAATACCGCCCAGTTAATAGATTATGGGCGTAAGATCAAATTAGCTACCATCGGCCGCGATACGCTTAATCACCACAACAGCATCAACCACCCAGAAGCCAGCGATTTAAGTTTTTTATATGGCGTTATATCCATTCTAGCGATACCGAGTCCCCTGCCGCTCATTCAAAGCATGTGTGCATCTTTGCCGATGGCGAGTTAGATCGCTCTCAAACCGGTACCGGTGTCAGTGCCAGAGCAGCCCTACTGCAAGAAAAAAAGGGTTAAAGCTTGACCAGGCGATCATTATTGAAAGTATTGTAGGTGGCAAAATGACGGTGAAGATAGCTCAATAGTGCCAGTATTATGATAAATCGACAGTGATACCTAAAGTGAGCGGTCAGGCCTATATTACCGGCATTCACGAGTTTGTATTGACGCTAGGCGATATCTTTGAAAATGGGTTTTTACTGCGATGAACAAACAAGCAAACACTCACACTGAAATAGTTGATAACAACAAACATTTTGCCATCGTTGGTGCCGGTATCGTCGGCATTTGTTGCGCACTGGAATTACAAGAGTTGGGCTGCCGAGTGACATTTTTTGATCATCAAGGTTTTGCCAATGGATGTTCGCACGGCAATGCCGGCCATTTTGCTACGGAACAAGTATTTCAGTTGGCCGATCCGGCAATATTGCCACAAATTCCGAAAATGCTGCTCGACCCACTGGGTCCTATCGTGCTCAAATCCGGCTATTTGCTTAAAGCATTGCCCTGGTTTGCTAAATTTATCAGCAATATGCGCAGCAAACGATTTCAGCACAACCATCAAGCGTTGCAAAGTTTAAACAAAGATGCGATTGAGTATTACCGGTCATTACTGGCAAAGGCCCATGCCAGCCATTTATTGCAGATCAGGGGCAGCCTGCTGGTGTATGAAAACACGCCGTTAGCCTTGATATAAAAAGATCTCAATAAGTACCTCGCTGGTGGCGTACCGGTTGACTTACTTGATAAGAAGCAAGTTAATGAATTGGATCCGGCGTTGTCTGAACGGGTAAATTACGCACTATTTTTCCCTGATGTTGGCCATACCTGCGATCCTTACGAGTTATGCATGGCCTTGGCCAAAACCGCTATGACCAACAACGCCACATTAATCACTGAAAAAGTTATCGACATCAGCGAAGAATCGCAAAAAGTTAACGTTCAAACCCGCCAATCCTGTCAGCAATTTGATGGTGTTGTTATCGCAACGGGTGCATGGTCAAAAGCCATGCTGAAAACCTTGAAATTGAAATTACCGATGGAAGTGGAACGTGGTTATCACTATATGCTCAGCAATAATTACAGTTTGAACCGTCCGGTAGCATCGTCTGAACGTAAATTTATTATGACTCCGATGAGCAAGGGGTTGCGTCTGGTCGGTGCTGTCGAATTTGCCGGAATAGATGCCAAAGAAAACTACAAACGCGCGGACAAAATGCTAAATAATAGTTACGCGTTGCTCAGCGGTGACACTGCCGAGCCCAGTAAAAATAAGGATGTTCGTTGGATGGGCTTAAGACCCTCGCTACCCGACTCCTTACCGGTATTGGACAAGTCGCCTCTACATTAAAACCTATATTTAGCACTGGGACATCACATTTAGGACTGACCGGGGGGGCAAAAACGGCAAAGTTAATGGCACAACTGATTTCAGCGAGCGCCACCAACATTGATTTAACGCCATTTTCTATTTCAAGATTTCAATAACCTAATACCTAATACCAATCAGCAATGAATGTTCAGTACCATCATAGGTACTGAACATTTCAAAGAATCAACGCCGTTGATTGCCGTTGCTGATTGAGCCAATCAAAGATACGGTGTTGATAGAGCGCTTGCTCGTCTAAATAGTAAACTTTGGTTCTCTGTTCGAGCAATTGTGGTAATAGCTGCTCTAGTGACAAAATATCAAAGGCCAAGTCGGCATTAAATTGCTGCTCTGCACCTTGCAGACCAGCCCTTTGACCAAAATTTATTTCAGCGGCTTCATCTTTGCCGCGGTTGAATAACACAAAGGGCTGTTCGTGCCCGGGTCTTAACACCACAATGGCATCGGGTTCGGCGAATCCGCTGAAATAAAACAAATCATTATCAACTCGAAAATGGTATTTAATGTTTTTACTGCGCATTTTTTGCGTGTTACCGACAATGATCACCACACTATTCGGGTCAAGTTGTTGGTAAAGTAGTTCTCTGCGCTGCTTATATAAGGACATATTCACTATCTGTTATGACTGGGCTGGAAAAATTAACATGCGCTATTACTGTTTGCATCGCAGTTCGCATGTTGATACACCAATTTAGCCGCGGCTAAATCTTCTAAAGCATGACCGACCGATTTAAAGATGGTAATGTCCTGCTCGCTGCGCTGAAACTGTACCTGTGCTTTGCACAAAGAAAATAAATCAGCCTTGATATCGTCTAAACTTATCACCTTGTTTTGCAGTGGTATCACTATATCACCGGTTTCCTTAGTTGCCCCGGGCAGGTTATCGACGAAAATCTTCGCCTTTCGTAAACATTCATCGTCCATTTCGCGCATATTTGGTCGATGCGCGCCAACCATATCCAGATGTTGGCCGGCAACCAGGTATTTACCAAAAATCAGCGGCTCTCGGGCCAAGGTTGCACAACTGATGATATCGGCAGCAGGGATCGCCTGATCCAGGTTTTCGACCACGTTAAAATTAAGGTTATGGTTAAGATTTAAATGCTTAACCTGCTCAACCACCGCCTGTGCCTTGCTCGGGTCTCTGCCCTAAATACTCACAGTTTCAAGTGCTCTTACACTGCGGTGAGCTTTTATTAACTCAGGTGCTAAGGTACCAGTACCCACGATTAACAGGTGTTTGGAATTTTCTCTCGATAAAAAACTCGATGCCAAAGCCGAAGCGGCCGCAGTACGCTTTGCCGTAATAGCGGGTGCATCCATAGTACACAACAACTGGCCGGTTTATACTTCAAACAATAAGTAGCTGCCTTGAATTGATGGCAAATTTATTTGACTGTTATCGGGTGCCACGGTCACCAGTTTGACGCCGGAAAATCCACCGGCTTGCCATGCAGGCATGATCAAAAGCGTGGTTTCGGTGCTCGCGTGCGGGTTGTCCATATCAAAATGCGACCGCGGTGGTACACAAATGTCGCCAGAAAAATCTTGTCGCAAGGCGGCGATTAACTGTGGGTAGTCTAATGCTTGTATGACTGTATCAGCACTAATGTTGATCATATTGGTCCTTTTCAAATTTAAGTATTTTTATCGCCAGTTTTCTCATTATTGGCCCGTCGCTTTACTATCTGCGGGCTTATACCAATTCCGACAATTTATTGGTCGATTTAGAGCTTTGAAAGAGGTGGGAGAACAATCGAAATTTGTTTTGATATAGTCATTTCTATATAAAACAAATTTTGAGCCGTTATCTCGTCTCTTTCAAGCTCCCGAAGGGCGAGTTTAAAAGGCTTATCTACTGCGTTATTGATTTTAACAAGGGAACAACCCTTCTTTACAACCAATGCCTTGTCTATAAACCTTTTAACTCTCGCTAAATGGTCAATAAATTATCGGACTTGGTATATATATTCAAGATTGTTGGCAGATTTTTATGTAGTTGTTATTAAACCAGACTAGCGCCAGACAGGTTAAAGTGCCAATGCTGGCAAATAGTGACCACATTAACATTGACTGATTCATCGTTTTTGCCAGCAGCCCGTAAGACCAACCAGAGAGTAATCCAGCAAATAAAAAGCCAAGTGCCATGGAAACAAAATAATAACCCATATACATCGCAGAATGCTGCTTTGGCGCAATGGTGACAACATATTCTTGTGATTTTGGTGATGCGATCATTTCACCAAAGGCAAAAACGATCACCGCAATGATAATGATAACTCCTGACATGGTATTACTCGCCGCAGCACCAGTGATCAGCATTGCCAATGCGATTATCGCCGTGCCAATAACAATAACGGGTAAAAGGTTTAATTTTGCACAGTAATGGCTGATCAGTATTTGAAAGACGATAATACAACCAAAGGCAATATTGACAATGTACTCAGGATTAATTTGCCGATAGTTTTCGGCCCATTGCTGAGCCATTATAATCGTCGTAGTATCGTTTGCAGCTATCGCTTGCAATCCGACAATAATTTCTTGCCTTGGCACCATGACCTTATAATTGACCAGGTCAAAATATATCGCAGATATGTTTGTGCTAATAGTATCCGGTGTTAGGTTATTGCCTAACTGTTGGTTAATGGCGCTGCTTAGTTGCTCAATATTAACCCGGGAAAAATATTCTAACCATTGTGGTGATAGTTGCCTCAGGTAATCTACCAAAATTGAAGTATTGACAAAATCGCGGATAAATAATGGCGTGGTAACAAATAACTGTAAATACATGGCCCAAAAACCGGTCAAAATAAATAAATCACAAACGGTTTATTGCCAATTTTGGTCTTTGTTTTAAACCATGGGGTAACAGCATCGAGTTACAGGCTGATGGCGAGTAAACAGCTTTACCGTGAATACCCTGCCAATGGTGTTTTAGTTATATCAAGATCTTAAGGATATATTGTATGCAAAAATAACCATTCTTAATTCTAACTGTAGGCTTATCTAAATGAATAACAAAGCAATTGCCACTTTAGTTGCAATTTCCACCACCATAATTTTATGGTTGTAATTCTATTCATACAACAGAACCACACACTAAGATTTCAGCACAAGCAGCAAATTCTAAGACTGTGCTAAACATATTGAGTACGGATGTTGAGCAGCTCTGGGATCAGCAATTCGATCATTATCAAACAGGCTTATTAAAAGATGTTGCAGAGGCAATTACGGCAGAATCGTTAACTGCCAGATTAGATAGCCAATCTCTTGATAAGCTAACCTATTATCTTCGTATTTATAGCAGTTTTGGTCCCGATGCGAACTGGGTTGAACACACAGCAACAGCAGTAAATGACGCATTGATTGACCTACAAAACATGCCCGGGTTTTACCAGATAAATGCGACAACCGCTCGTTTTCATGAAAACTATGCCGTTGCATTGTATCGATTGTATTCTTTAAAACCTTTACAAGGTAAGATTGTTGATCATGTAGAACCGCTAGCCAGGTTAATTAATTTATACGCAAATGCAGATTTAGCTGAAGACAAAGCCATTGATTATGCCTTATGGGAAGTTATCAGAGCCGGTGCAAATTTGCCTTATGAGGCGCGTCGTAAAAATGAAGAAGTATTTTCCAGGTCGATACATGGTGACGGCGAATTACAGCAAGCGCTGACAGGTTTTTTAACGGCGAAAAACGCCAGTCGTCACAATGACAACTGGCCGAAGAAACATGCGCTTTGGGCATTAGCTCAATATTATAACTTGTATAACAAACAGTATTGGAATGAGTACTATCTGCGCTCAGAACAACAACAAAAGCAATTGGACGATGATAAGTTAACCTTAGCCAGTGAAATTGCCATGGACCGTCTCGATAATGCAATTTGGACCGCCCTGACCTCTACCAACCTTGATGCTGGCAATGCTGATACGACTCAGCAAACTAAAGAATTATTTAGTGTACCCTATGTGGTTACCACCTTTAGAGGAAAGTCTGAGTGTGAAGAAGGCACGTTGCAAGACCGTTGCATTGCCCCCACCATTGAGCAAGCATTACCTATCAAACATCTTTGTTCAGAAAGAATTTATATTTTGACGCAACAGATGAGCAACGCCCAGTTAGCTGATTCATGTCAGCAATTAATTTCACAGGAAACGAATTTTCACCAAAAACTTGCCACCAACTATGAACCCGTCGCCAATGATTACAATGACAAATTGCGGGTAGTTATTTTTGATGATGCTGCGCAATACAATAAGTACGGCCAATTGGTGTTTGATATCAACACCGATAACGGCGGCATGTATATTGAAGGCACCACTCAAGACCCTGCCAATGAGGCGACCTTCTACTCGTTTGAGCATTTTTGGGCGCGTCCCAAGTTTGCGGTCTGGAACTTAAATCATGAGTTTGTCCATTACCTCGATGGCCGCTATGTAAAATACGATACCTTTGATCATTTTTCGAGCAATTTAGTCTGGTGGTCAGAAGGCTTGGCGGAGTATATTTCTAAAGAAGATATCAACCCAAGAAGCTTTAAATTGTTACACGATACTAAGCCGAAAGCCTGGCCAAGTTTGCTGGATGTCTTTAACACTGAATATAAAGATGGTGTCGACCGGGTATACCGATGGAGTTATCTGGCGGTAAGGTTTATGTCTGAAAATCACCAGGCTGAATAACATCAAATGGCGCACTACTTAAAGACCGACTTTTTTAAGGGGTATAAAGACTTACTCGATGAGTCAGGTGAAAAATTCAATGCCGAATTTAGCCAATGGTTGGCAAATCATAAAGAAACCTTTACCGATAGCGAGCAGGAAGAAAATCCACGTAAGCCCCGTCAATTTTATCGTTACACTTATAAAGACTACTTACACCCTGCTTACTTAACAGAAGACGTATTGCATATGCACTGGCAATATTGGCATGAAAACGCTGCCAATAAAGCGCAACCGGTAGTGGCGTTAACAACCCAATGAAAAAGCATCTGATAGCAAGTTGATTAAATAAAAACGGGCATCTACCCATTGGTACGATGCCCGCTTATTCAAACTCGATGTATGTTACACCATAAATTTAATGTGAGACCAGCTCCTGTTTTTTCTCATAAGTTAACTGCAATTCTTTATCTTTGCCACCAACATCAACTTTGGCAATGCCACCTTGCATTAGATCACCAAACAGTAATTCATTGGCCAGCGGTTTTTTGAGTTTCTCCTGGATAAGCCTTGCCATAGGTCTTGCCCCCATGGTCTTGTCGTAGCCATGCTCAGCTAACCATAGTCTTGCTGTTTTGCTGACTTCTAAAGAGACACCTTTGTTATCGAGTTGAACTTGTAGCTCGACGATAAACTTATCAACGACTTGTTCAATTACTTCGCCTTCTAAGTGATTGAACCACACGATAGAATCGAGACGGTTTCTAAATTCAGGTGAAAATACCCTGTTTATTTCATTCATCGCATCAAAACTGTGATCTTGTTGTTTAAAACCGATAGACTGTCGTTGCGTTTCTTGCACACCGGCGTTGGTGGTTAATACCACTACCACGTTTCTAAAGTCGGCTTTACGACCATTATTGTCGGTTAAGGTACCATGATCCATCACTTGTAAAAGTATGTTGTAAACATCTGTGTGTGCTTTTTCGATTTCATCTAGCAACACCACTGAGTGTGGATGTTTAATTACCGCATCGGTTAATAAACCACCCTGCTCAAAGCCTACATAACCTGGAGGCGCGCCAATTAAACGACTGACGGCATGTTTTTCCATGTATTCAGACATGTCAAAGCGCAATAACTCAACCCCCAGTTGCTTCGCTAATTGCTGAGTAACTTCCGTTTTACCAACCCCGGTAGGGCCAGAAAATAAAAACGAGCCAATGGGTTTTTCTTCCGCGCCAAGTCCGGCTCGGCTTAAACGAATGACTGAGGTTAAACCATCTATCGCTTCGTCTTGACCAAACACCACCATTTTCAGGTTTCTGTCAATATTCATCAGGTTATCTTTTTCGGTCGATGACACTGACTTTTCTGGAATGCGGGCAATACTCGCTACCACAGCTTCAACATCGCCAATGTTGATCACTTTCTTGCGTTTAGCCGGTGTTACCAATTGTTGCTTAGCACCGGCTTCGTCAATAACATCAATGGCTTTATCCGGTAAGAATCTGTCGTTGATGTATTTGGCCGATAATTCCGCCGCTGCTCGTAAGGCTTTATTGGTATATTTCACCCCGTGATAGGTTTCATATCTATCTTTTAAACCAACCAATATCTTGGTCGTTTCATCAATGCTTGGCTCATGAATATCAATTTTTTGAAAGCGACGAGCAAGTGCCCGGTCTTTTTCAAATATGGTTTGAAATTCCTGGAATGTGGTTGACCCCATACAACGTAATTTACCGGAAGATAATAATGGTTTAATTAAGTTTGAGGCATCCATCATCCCGCCAGAAGCGGCACCGGCACCAATAATGGTGTGAATTTCATCGATAAATAAAATGGCGTGCTTGTCTTTTTCTAACTCTTTTAATAACGATTTAAACCGTTTTTCAAAATCACCACGATACTTAGTGCCGGCGAGCAAGGCGCCCAGATCCAGCGAATAAATGGTGGCATCGCTAAGCACCTCGGGTGCTTTTTTCTCAACGATAAGTTTAGCCAGCCCTTCGGCAAGGGCGGTTTTACCAACCCCGGCTTCACCGACAAATAATGGGTTATTTTTTCGTCTGCGGCTAAGCACTTGTATGGCCCGATTTAATTCCGCATTACGACCAATCATCGGGTCTATTTCGCCTCTCAACGCTGTGGCATTTAAATTATCTGCATAAGCATCAAGGTTTTTCGACTCATCTTCGGTATTTACCGGTTGCTCTAAACCAGGATTCAATTCTTCCGGTTGTAGATTTTTAGCAATACCGTGGGAAATATAATTGACAATATCGAGGCGGGTAATGTCTGATTTTTTTAAAAAATAAGCCGCCTGCGATTCTTGCTCGCTGAAAATGGCCACCAAAACATTGGCACCGTTGACTTCGTTTTTACCCGAAGACTGGACATGAAAAACTGCGCGTTGCAGTACCCGTTGAAACCCTAACGTTGGTTGTGTCTCTCTATCTTCGTCCCCCTGGGGAATTACCGGGGTTGTTTCACCAATAAAGTTCAGAAGCTCCATTTTTAATTTGGTCAAATCACCACCACAGGCATTGATTGCATCAATGGCTTCGGGGTTTTCAAGCAATGCCAACAACAAATGCTCTACCGTCATAAATTCATGGCGTGAATCCTTCGCCTGACGAAAAGCTAAATTCAATGAAATCTCTAAATCTTTATTTAACATAGGCACACTCCTGAAAATTCAAACTACTTATCATTACTTTTTCTATACCTGTTTTATCGCTGTTTAAGCTGTTTTATACCTTTTCCATGGTACACATTAAGGGATGCTGATGCTCTTTAGCATAAAGGCTAACCATAGCAACTTTAGTTTCGGCTATTCCTGCACTGTAAATTCCGCAACTTGCTTTCCCCTTATAATGTATTGTTAGCATAATTTGCGTCGCTTGGTCAGTATTCATTTGAAAAAATCTACTTAATACCTCAACAACAAAATCCATCGGGGTGTAATCATCATTTAATAAAATGACCCGGTACATGGCTGGACGCTGAACTTTATCCTTTACCTCTTCCAGCGTCGTTTGCTCGCCTTCGATCTCTTCGTTTCTCTTGCCCATACTTAAATAATAGCCTTAACTTGACGTTCTGCAGAACTCTTTTCGAAAAAAAAATGTAAAAAAAACCAACGATTTACCTTGACTATTTCGTGTAATTATCTAAATTTTTATAAGTGACTAATTTTTAGACACAAAAAGTATGCTTTTTTGAAAAAAATAAAAACTTAATCAAATTGGTGTAAATATGGTTAAGTGCATAAATATAACAAAATACCGAATCATAGAGAAGGAAATATGAAGTATGGCAAACGGTACTGTGAAATGGTTTAACAACGCCAAAGGCTTTGGTTTTATTTGTCCAGAAAAAGGTGGTGAAGATATTTTTGCTCACTACTCAACTATCCAAATGGATGGTTATCGAACATTAAAGGCAGGTCAAATTGTTGATTATGAACTTAATCAAGGGCCCAAAGGGCATCATGCCGCAAGCATAACCCCGAAAGATCTAGAATAGCCTCGACTAAAATCAATTAACAAACATCCCCTAGCCACCATGATTTACACGGACGTAATGAATGCCACGATCACACGATGTGATGGAGTGGTCCATGGCTCGGGAATATATACATCATATATGTACACCTCAAAAAACGCAATGCTTTCTGATAACTATTTTTATCTTAAAACTCGTTTCGTTATAAAGAACAGGAATAAACTACATACGTATATCCGGCCTATTAATGAGGAA